>SCPN01000359.1_pt1 | contig 45282 bp, 42 predicted proteins | sample 6106831 | NCBI WGS metagenome assembly SCPN01 (sample SAMN10720447, study PRJNA508395) | human gut metagenome | isolation source: Participant 1, 0 month | reverse complement strand
TCCCCTGAACATGGAGGCCGCCCAGCCCCGGCTGTCCGACCGGTATTTACGCCTGCGGAAGGCGCGGCACCCCCTGCTGGACCGGAAGAAGGCGGTGGCCAACGACCTGGAGCTGGGGGACCGCTTCGACACCCTGATGATCACCGGACCCAACACCGGCGGCAAGACGGTGACCTTAAAGACCATCGGCCTGCTGACCCTCATGGCCCAGTGCGGCCTGCACATCCCCACCGGGTCGGACTCCACGGTGCGGATCTTTGACCGGGTGCTGGCCGACATCGGGGATGAGCAGTCCATCGCCCAGTCCCTGTCCACCTTCTCCTCCCACATGACCAACATCGTGGGCATTTTGCAGGAGGCGGACGACAGGACTCTGATCCTGTTCGACGAGCTGGGGGCGGGCACCGACCCGGTGGAGGGCGCGGCCCTGGCCGCCGCCATCATCGAGTCCGCCCGGGGGATCGGCGCTCTGGTGGCCGCCACCACCCACTACGCGGAATTAAAGGTATACGCCATGACCACCGCCGGGGTGGAGAACGCCTCCTGCGAGTTCAACGTGGAGACCCTGGCCCCCACCTACCGGCTGATCCTGGGCATCCCGGGAAAATCCAACGCCTTTGCCATCTCCCGCCGGCTGGGCCTGCCCGAGTATATCATCGAAAAGGCCGCCGCCCGGCTGGATGCGGAGAACGTGCGCTTTGAGGATGTGCTCACCAAGCTGGACCAGCAGCGCCAGGAGATGGAGAAGGAGCGCACCGAGGCCCGCCGCCTGAAGCTGGAGATGGAGCAGTCTGCCGCCAAGGCCCGGGAGTACCGGGAGCGCCTGGAGGCCGAGCGGGCCAAGGTGGTGGAGAAGGCCCAGGCGGAGGCCCGCTCCATCATCCAGGAGGCCCGGGCGGCCAGCGACCTGGCCATCTCCGAGCTGAAGGAGCTGAAAAAGCGGAAGGACCTGGACTGGCAGCAGGTGAACGACGGCCGGGCGGAGGCCCGCCGCCTGCTCAACGAGGCCGAGCGGGGCATCGGCGGCCCCGTGCAGGAGCCGGAGGCGCCCCCTCCCACCCGGGAGGCCCGGGCGGGGGACACGGTGGAGCTGGTGTCTATGGGCACAAAAGCATCCGTCCTGTCGGTGAACAAGGACGGCACTCTCCAGCTCCAGGCCGGGATCCTGAAGATCTCCGCCAGGCAGAGCGAGGTCCGGGTGGTGGAAGGGGAGACCCAGAGCCAGAAGGAGGCCCGGAAGATCATCCAGCGGGCGGAGCGCACCCTGCGCACCGCCGCCCCCCGGGAGGTGGACCTGCGGGGCATGATGACCGACGAGGCTGTGGCCGCCCTGGAGAGCTTTCTGGACACCGCCATGCTGGGCAAGCTGGAGACAGTGACCATCATCCACGGCAAGGGCACCGGCGCGGTGCGCAATGCCGTGCGCACCTATCTCAAGCGCAGCCGCTATGTGAAAGCCTTCCGACCCGGCCGCTACGGCGAGGGGGAAGACGGCGTGACCGTGGTGGAATTGAAATAACGTTCCGAATATCAAAACCCCTCGTCCCCTCGGAGAGCGGAGGGGGGGGCTCCGGGGGGAACTGGTTCCCCCCCGGAAGGCGCGGCGCGCGAACGCGCAAGCGGTCCCCGCAGGGACCGCCCGCGCCTGTGAGGACGGCGTGACCGTGGTGGAATTGAAATAACGTTCCGAATACCAAAACCCCTCGTCCCCTCGGAGAGCGGAGGGGCCTGGGGAACTGGCCCCCCGAAGTGGCGCGCGAACGCGCAAGCGGTCCCCGCAGGGACCGCCCGCGCCTGTGAGGACGGCGTGACGGTGGTGGAGCTGAAGTGAGCCGCCGGACAGCAGAAGAGCCGCTGGATTCTCTTTGGAATCAAGGCCCAAAAGTGGGGAACCATCATTTTTGCTGTAAAACTCCTTCTTTCTGGAATGAAATCGTGCAAAAAGACGAAGCACAATTTTCCCTGTAATAATTTTCAAGCGAAAAACATAGATTTGTGAAAAATGTCATTGACGCGGACGGGATTTATCTGCTATGCTAAGGATACAATATGACGAGTGCGGAGGTACGGTTATATGTATAGTCAGGAAGCGGTCGTGAACAATCAGGTTGGGCTGCACGCCAGACCGGCCACGTTCTTTATCCAGAAGGCCAACGAGTTCAAAAGCGCGATCTGGGTGGAGAAGGACGAGCGGAAGGTCAATGCGAAGAGCCTGCTGGGCGTTCTGTCCCTGGGCATCGTGAAGGGCACCCCCATCAAGCTGATTGCGGACGGCCCCGACGAGAAGGAAGCGGTGGAGGCCCTGTACAAGATGATCTCCTCCGATTTTTCCGAGTAATTTCCCCAAGCACAATGAAAAGGCGCCGCCATGCGGCGCCTTTTTTGATATTCAAAGCGTGCACATCTTGAACACCAGAAGCACAGACCAGATCATGTTCAGCGGCCTCGATTCGTCCAGATCATTCAAAATGCCTCGTTCCGTTCCGAAGGAGGGACATTCGGATGAAGCAGATGTTTGTGTCAGAGCCTGCCCGGCGGGGCGAACTGCGTCTCTGGCTGGGGAAACGGTATTTCTGTGCCCGGCGGTGGCTCTGGTGGCACACCTCGGGCGTGCGCTTTGCCCGCCGCCGCCCGGAGTTCCCCTGCCCGGTCCTCTGTTTCCGGCACAGCACCCCACTGCTTCGAAAGCTGAAGGACGTGGATATGTGGATGCAGCGGAACAAGGTGTATAACCTGCGTCTGGCGGTGGAGCGGCTGGATGGAGTGGTCCTCCTGCCGGGAGAGACCCTGTCCTATTGGAAATGCATCGGCGATCCCAGCCGCCGGAGAGGTTATGTGGAGGGGATGATGCTGAAAAATGGACAGGTGACCTCCGCGGTGGGGGGCGGGCTGTGCCAGCTGGCCAATCTCATTTACTGGATGACCCTCCATACCCCTCTCACAGTAACGGAGCGGCACCGCCACGGTTATGACGTGTTTCCGGACAGCGGACGTACCCAGCCCTTCGGGAGCGGGGCCACCTGCTGCTACAACTATGTGGACCTGATGGTCCGTAACGGTACGGACCGCCCTTACCGGCTGGCACTCCAGGTTGGAAAGCGGGATCTGGAGGGGGCGTGGTACTCCGACAGACCCCAGCCCTGCACCTATCAGATCTATCAGGCGGAGCACCGGATGCAGGGGGAGTACTGGGGCGGATACACCCGCCACAACGTGATCCGCCGGCGGGTGCTGGACTCCACTGGAGAGTTGGTGGGGGACGAGCTTGTGACGGAGAATCACGCCATCATGATGTATAACCCGCTGCTGGAGAAGGGGGAGGGCCCGTTCCCGGATGCGGAGTAAGGAGGATGCAGCGCCTCTATGACCTTTGACGAATTGAAAGAAAAAGCCCACAGCCTGCCCCTCAAGCCGGGCGTATACATCATGCAGAACGCCCAGAGCGAGGTCATCTATGTGGGCAAGGCCAAGGCCCTGAAAAACCGGGTGAGCCAGTATTTTGCCAATCTGGCCGCCCACACCGAAAAGACCCGGGCCATGGTGTCCCAGATCGACCACTTTGACGTCATCATTGCCGACAGCGAGTTTGAGGCCCTGATCCTGGAAAATTCCCTCATCAAGCGGCACCAGCCCCGGTACAACATTCTGCTGAAGGATGACAAGGGCTACCCCTACATCCGCCTGAGCAGGGAGGAGTACCCCCGGTTCTCCCTGGCGGGCCGGGTGGCGGAGGACGGGGCCCGGTACTTCGGGCCCTACGGAAGCCGCCACAGCACCCAGGGGATCCTGGACGCCCTGCGCACCGCCCTGCGCCTGCCCTCCTGCCGGAAGAAGTTCCCCCGGGACATTGGGAAGGAGCGCCCCTGCCTGAACTTCCACATGGGGAAGTGCGACGGCTACTGCCGCTCCGAAGAGCTGAAGGAGCGGCACGACGAGGCCATCCGCCAGGCGGTCTCCCTGCTGGAGGGGCGGTTCAAGGAGGTCAAGGCCGACCTGACCGCGGAGATGGAGCGGGCCGCGGAGGAGCTCCGCTTCGAGCAGGCGGCCCAGCTGCGGGACAGGCTCCGGGCCATCGAGCTGCTGGGGGCCCGGCAGAAGGTAGTGGCCGGCTCCCTGGCGGACACCGACGTCACCGGCTTTTTCCGGGGGACGGCCAAGAGCTGCTTCGTGGTGCTCCACTATGTGGATGGGGACCTGGCGGCCAAGGACATGGAGCTGCTGGAGACCCCGGTGGAGGAGGACGAGGAGGAGATCCTGTCCTCCCTGGTGCGGGAGTACTACGGGGGCCGCACCCGCCTGCCCCGTCAGATCCTGCTGCCCTGCGAGCTGGCAGACCAGGTCCCCCTCACCCGGATGCTGTCTGAGCAGGTGGGCAGCCGGGTGGAGCTGGTCACCCCCCAGCGGGGGGCCAAGATGGATCTGATTAAGCTGGCCAACCAGAACGCGGCGGAGGAGGTGGAGCGGGCCACCACCCGGGAGGAGCGGCAGAATAAGCTGCTGGAGGCGCTGGGGAGGATGCTGGGCCTGCCCCAGGCGCCCCGGCGGATGGAGTCCTATGACATCTCCAACACCGGAGCCGATGACATCGTGGCCTCCATGGTGGTCTTTGAGAATGGACGCCCCCTGAAACGGGATTACCGCCACTTCAAGCTGAAGGACCTGGACGGGCCGGACGACTACGCCTCCATGAAGCAGGTGCTCACCCGGCGCTTCCGCCGGTATCTGGACGGGGACGAGAAGTTCAATGCCCGGCCCGACCTGCTCCTCATCGACGGCGGCGGGAACCATGTGCGGGTGGCCTGCCGGGTGCTGGAAACCATGGGGCTGGACATCCCCGCCTTCGGCATGGTGAAGGACGACCGCCACCGCACCCGGGCCCTGGTGGCCCCGGACGGGCGGGAGATCGGCATTCAGGCTATCCCGGCGGTGTTCGCCCTCATCGGCCAGATCCAGGAGGAGACCCACCGCTTTGCCATCGAGTTCAACCGCCAGCAGCGGAAGGGCCGGGTCCAGGGCTCTGTGCTGGACCGGATCCCCGGGGTGGGGGAGAAGCGCCGCGCCCAGCTTTTGAAGCACTTCAAGAGCGTCAGGGCCATCCGGGAGGCCCCGCTGGAGGAGCTGGAACAGGTGGTCCCAAAGAACACCGCCCAGGCAGTCTTTCGATACTTTCGGGAAGTTGAGAGTTAGGAATTAGGAGTTAGGAATTAGGAGTTAGAAATTAGAAGTTAGGAGGGACGCAGAGATGCGCGTGATCTCAGGGACCGCCCGCGGGCGGCGTTTGAAGGAATTACAGGGGATGGAGACCCGGCCCACCACGGACCGGGTGAAGGAGGCCCTGTTCAACATCGTCCAGTTCGAGCTGCCCGGGCGGCAGGTGCTGGACCTGTTCGCGGGGACGGGACAGCTGGGCATCGAGGCCCTGTCCCGGGGGGCGGCCCGGTGCACCTTTGTGGACCAGCGGAGGGACGCGGCGGCCCTGGTGCGGGAGAATCTGAAGCTGACCGGACTGTCCCAGCAGGCCCGGGTGGTCCAGGGGGACTCCATCTCCTTCCTCATGTCCTGCCGGGAGAAGTTCGATGTGATCTTTCTGGATCCGCCCTATCTCACCGGGGCGCTGGAAAAGGCGGTGGAGACCGTATCCGCATTTGACATTCTTCGGGAACATGGTATAATGGTCTGCGAAAGTCCCCTGGAGCAGGAGCTGCCCGCCCTGGCGGCCCCCTATGAGCGGGGAAAAGAGTACCGGTATGGAAAGATCAAGCTGACCGTATACCGGCACTTGGGAGGAGAGGACCGCCGATGAAAATTGCGATCTATCCCGGCAGCTTCGATCCGGTGACGCTGGGGCATCTGAACATCATCAAGCGGGCGGCCGCCTGCTTTGACCGGCTGATCGTCTGCGTGATGATCAACTCCAAAAAACAGGGGATGTTCACCCCGGAGGAGCGGGTGGAGCTGCTGAAGAAGGCCACCGCCCGGTTCCCCAACGTGGAGGTGGACTACTCCGATGGGCTGCTGGCCGCCTATGCCAAGCGGCGCCGGGCCCATGTGGTGGTCAAGGGGCTGCGGGCCGTCTCCGACTTTGAACAGGAGGTCCAGATGGCGGTCATCAATCGCAAGCTGAACCCCGGCCTGGAGACCATGTTCCTGGCCTCCAGCGAAAAATATACCTATCTCAGCTCCACCATCGTCAAGGAGATGGCCCGGTACGGGGCCAATCTGGGGGATTTCCTTCCCCGGGAGATCGTGGAGGACGTCAATCGGCGCATGAAAGAATTGCAGGAAGGGAAGGTTTGACCCATGGCAAGCGGTGTGGAAGAACTGCTGGATATGCTGTTCGATATGGTGGATGAGGCCAAGAACGTGCCCCTGTCCAGTGATAAATGTATGATCGAGCGGGACCGTGCTCTGGACCTGATCGACGACATCCGGGCCCAGTTCCCGGTAGAGCTGTCCGAGGCCAAGAAGCTGATGGCCAGCCGGGCGGATATGATCGCCTCCGCCAAGCGGGAGGCGGACGCCATCCGCCGCCAGGCGGAGGAGAAGGCCAAGCAGATGCTGGCGGAGGAGAGCATCCTCCTCCAGGCCCGCCAGCGGGCCAACGAGCTGATGCAGCAGGCGGAGGACCGCAGCCGGGAGCTGAAGCGCTCCGCCAACGACTACTGTGAGGACGCCCTGCGCCGCACCGAGGAGGCGGTGGCCGAGGCGTACGACGAGATCAAAAAGTCCCGCTCCCGCTTCCGCGCGGCGGCCAGCGCCGCCCTGGGCATCCAGCCCTCCGCCGGCGGGAGCGCCCGCCCCATGTACGACGCGGCGGCGGACGAGGACTGAGAGAAGGGCATAGCTCCGGCGTCTCCAGGCGCAGGATCGATCCAAAACGGCCGCTTGCGCGGCCGTTTTTTGGCTGTTCCGTCTTTACACCGGGGAGAAAAAACGATATACTATTGAGGTTCTGAGTCCCGAACAAAGAACACACGATCCAATTTTGTGGTTCCGGGCGGAGGTTTCTTTGCCCGTCCCTGGCCCTGCGGGGGAGGGGACGCGCAGAGGGACCGGACCCGGAGAAAGGAAATACAGCGATGAACAAACGTGCCGCATTGGCTCTTGTGACCCTCCTGTCCCTGCTGCTGCCGGGCTGCGCCCCCGCCGGGACCGGCGGAACGGACGGGGAGGAGGCCCGCCTGACGGTGCTGGCCTCCACCTATCCGGTCTATCTGGCCGCCCGGTCGGTGGCGGAGGGGGTGGAGGGCGTCTCCGTCCTCCGGCTGGAGACGGGGGCGGTGTCCTGCCTCCACGACTACACCCTCACCGTGGGGGACATGAAGAAGCTTGAGGGGGCCGACGTGGTGGCCCTGAACGGGGCCGGTATGGAGGAATTTATGGAGGACGCCCTGGCCTCCTCCAGCGCCCCGGTCATCGACTGCTCCGCGGGAGTGGACCTGCTGGAGAGCGAGGGCCATGTCCACCAGGACGGGGAGGAGGAGGATGACCACGGCCACTTCGACCCCCACTACTGGATGGACCCGGAGAATATGGAGCAGATGGTGTACAACATCAGAGACGGCCTCTCCCAGGCGGACCCGGAGCACGCGGGGGAGTATGAGGAGAACGCCGCGGAGCAGGCCGGTCTTCTCCACACCTGGGACGACGCTCTCCAGGATATGATTCGGGAGGCGGAGGAGAACGCCGGGGTGGAGATCAGCGGCCTGATCACCTTCCACGACGGATTCCGCTATTTTGCTGAGGCCTTTGACCTGCCCCTGCTGGCCTCCATTGAGGAGGAGGAGGGGAGTGAGGCCTCCGCCAAGGAGATCAATGAGATCGCAGGACTTGTAAAGGCATACAGCCTGCCGGTGATCTTTACCGAGGTCAACGGCTCCGACGCCACCGCCCAGGCCATCGCCCGGGAGACGGGATGCGCCGTGGCCCAGCTGTCCATGTGCATGGACGGCCCGGAGGAGGGGACGCTGTCCGACTACTACACCGTGCTGGCGGACAATGTGACCGCCGTGGTAAACGGGTTTGCCGGGGAAGAAGTGATTCGATGAGAAGACTCAAGCACGGAAAGATGTCCGGCGGGTGCGGGGACTCCTGCTGTCTGAAGCTGGAGGGGCTGAACGTCCGCATCCAGGGGGAGGAGATCCTGGAGGATGTGTCCTTCCACCTCCACTGCGGGGAGATCACCGCCCTCATCGGCCCCAACGGGGCGGGCAAGTCCACCCTGTTCCGCAGCATCCTGGGCCAGCTGCCCTACTCCGGGAGCATCACCTTTGCCCCGGCGGGGGGGCCCGCCATCCGGCTGGCCGACGGGACGGTCATGGGGGGGACCCGGCCCCTCATCGGCTATGTGCCCCAGTCCCCCAGCTTCGACCGGGGGGACCCGGTGTCGGTGCTGGACTTTTTCACCGCCGCCACCGCCCGGTGGCCGGTATGTCTGCCCATCCCCGGGAAGTACCGGGAGCGCTGCCGCCGTAGCCTGGAGCGGGTCCACGGCGGCGACCTGCTGGACAAGCCCATGGGGGGGCTGTCCGGGGGGCAGCTCCAGCGGGTGCTGCTGGCCCTGGCCCTGGAGCCGGTGCCCCACATCCTGGTCCTGGACGAGCCCCTGTCCGGCGTGGACATCGAGGGGGAGCACCAGCTGCTGGAGATGCTGGACGAGCTGCGGACGGAGTACGACCTGTCCATCCTGCTGTCCACCCACGACTTTGCCACCCTGGGGCAGTTCGCCGACAAGGTGATCCTGCTGAACAAGCGGGTGCTCCGCATGGGGCCGCCGGAGGAGGTCACCTCCTCTCCGGAGTTTTATGAGACCTTCCATCTGCGGATGGGGAAGGGGGCGAGGGCTGATGGAGCTCTGGTACGCTGGTGGATCTGCTGCCCTTTGACTGGGCCCAGCCCGGATCCATGTACTTTATGAAAACGCCCTGCTGGCGGTGCTGGTCATCTCGCCCCTGTTTGGTGTGTTGTCCACCATGGTGGTTCACAGCCGGATGTCCTTTTCTCCGATGCCTTGGGGCACTGCCTTTACCGGCATGGCCATCGGCCATCTGCGGCTTCAACGAGCCCACCTGGGCGGCGGTGCTCTTCGCGGTGGTGTTCGCCCTGCTGTTCAATCTGGTGCGCCGCCGCTCCGCCCTGGCCAGCGACACGGTGATCGGGGTGTTCTCCTCCACCGCGGTGGCCCTCATCTTCCTCTCTCACACTGGGGGCGCTCCTTCACCAAGTTCAACAGCCTGCTCATCGGCGACATCCTCTCGGTGGAGCCGGAGAAGATCGCCCTGCTGGCGGGGATCCTGCTGGTGGTGGTGCTGGTCCTGTGGGGGTTTCCTTCAACCAGCTGATGCTCTCCGCCGTCCCCCCGCCTTAGCGGACAGCCGTGGGGTGAAGGTGTTCTGGCAGGAGACCGTCTTTTCCGTCGCCATCGCCGTGGTGGTGACCGTGTCCATGACCTGGGTGGGCCTGCTGGTCATCAACTCCCTGCTGGTCCTGCCCGCGGCGGCGGCCCGGAATGTGTCCCGGACCATGTTCCAGTACCATCTGGTCTCCCTGCTGGGGGCGGTGCTGGCCGGGATCGCGGGGCTGATGACCTCCTACTATGTGGGCTCCTCCGCCGGCGCGGCCATCACTCTCTACCTGGCGGTGTGGTTCCTGGGCACCTTCCTGGCCCGGAAAAAGCAGTAAACAAAAACAGCAGGCGGACGCCTGCTGTTTTTGTTGTGTCAAATTTGAAAATCCTCGTCCTTCAGGGCGCTGAAATCCGCCTTGGCGGGGCGGGGCGGGACACGCTTGAGGGGATCGTATCGAAAGGACCGGCAGTGGGAACCGGCGGACATGACGCCTTTCTTGTCACAGACCACCTGTTCCTCGTCCAAAGGACGGCTGCGGGTGCAGTAGACACAGCGGGGCTCGATCTTCTTTTGAAACAGGGCCAACGGGGGCACCTCCCTTGTCACAGGTATTGGAAGCTCCCCCTATTATACCCCGTGGGCGTGAGATTTTCCACTGCTTTTTTTCATCCCCCGGACGGCCAGCAGAAGGAAGAGGAGCCACACGCACCAGGCGGAGACAGAGGAGATGGTCAGGGCCTGGTGGAGGTCCAGGGCGGCCAGGGTCTCGGCCTGCTCGGCCAGATAGGCGGACACCGGGGCGTCCAGGGGGAACAGCCGGGTCAGCAGGCCCAGCAGGGCGGCGGAGAACAGCCCATGGAGCAGCTTGCCCCACAGGTAGGTCCCCATGGACAGGCCGGAGTCCCCCAGAAAGGCCAGTACCTGGCAGTGGACGGACAGGCCGGCCCAGCCCAGCATGAAAGCGGCCATGGACAGCCGCCCGGAGAGGGCCCCGCCGGTGAGGGAGGACACCCCGGAGGAGACCTCCAGCACCCCGGTGAGCAGCCGCTCCGCCCACACCTGGGAGAGGCCCAGCGGGGCGCACAGCCGGGCCAGGAGCCGGGCCAGGCCGGTGAGCAGCCCGGAGAGGGTGAGCATCCGAATGGTCACGGTGAAAAACAGGATAAAAGCGCAGATGTTCAGCGCGGAGGCCAGGGAGCCGGTGACCGACCGGGTGAAGGCGGCGGAGAACCGGGCGGCCTGGAAGTGGGCCTCCGGCTGGCGGCTGGGGCGGGGCGGTTCCCGGTAGCGGTAGAAGCGGAACAGCACCCCCACCAGCAGGGAGGCGGCCACATGGGCCAGATAGAGCAGCAGGCCCGCCGCTCCGCTGCCGAACACCCCGGTCCCCACCACCCCCAGGATGAAGGCGGGGCCGGAGTTGTTGCAGAAGGCCAGCAGCCGCTCGGCCTCGGTGCGGGAGCACTGTCCGTTCTCATACAGTGCGATGGCGGTGCGGGCCCCCACCGGATAGCCCCCGATAAAGCCCAGGGCCACGGCGGAGGCGCAGGCCCCGTTCACCCGGAAGAGGGGGGCCATCACCGGCTGGAACAGCCGCCCCAGACAGCGGGACATCCCCAGCTCCACCACCAGGGAGGACAGCACGAAGAAGGGAAAGAGGGAGGGCAGGATGACGTTGCCGCAGAGGGAGAGGCCATCCTTCATGGCGGACATGGCCTCCCCGGGCCAGAGGACCAGGGCCAGAGCGGCGCACAGAAGCCCCAGGGCGAGACACAGGTCCCGGATGTGCTGTTTTCCCAAAAGACGTCCCATCCCGCGCACCTCCTCTTCCTCGGATTGCCTCAGCAGGGATACTGTATGCCCGGAGGCGGGAAAATCTGCCTGTCCGGCAAAAAAACGCCCCGGCGCGGCTCTGCTGGCAAACCGCGCCGGGGCGTGATGGCGGATAGAGGGCTGGGTCAGATGAGGGAGAGGGCCTCCTCGTCGGCCACCAGGGTGAAGTCCCCGTGGAGCTGGAGGATGGAGGCGGGGACATGGGGGGTCACCGGGCCGAAGAAGGCGTCCCGGATGGCCTGGGCCTTGGCGGCCCCGTTGGCCACCATCAGGACCTTCCGGGCCTGCATGATGTCCCGGACGCCCATGGTGCGGGCGTGGGTGGGGACCTCCTCCAGGCTGGAGAAGAAGCGGCGGTTGGCCTGCCGGGTGCTGTCGGTGAGCTCCACCTGGTGGGTGCCCAGGGAGAAGGCGTCGGCGGGCTCGTTGAAGCCGATGTGGCCGTTGACCCCCAGGCCCAGCAGCTGCAGGTCGATGCCGCCCAGGTCCCGGATGATCTGGTCATAGCGGGCGCAGGCGCTGTTGCCGTCGGGATCCATGCCGTCGGGGACGTTGGTGTTGGACAGATCCAGGTTGATATGGTTGAACAGGTTGTCCCGCATGAAATAGGCGTAGCTCTGGTCGTGGTCCCGGTCCAGGCCCACATACTCGTCCAGGTTGACGGTGCGGACCTGGGAGAAGTCCAGCTCGCCCGCCTGACAGCGGCGGACCAGCTCCTGATAGGTCCCCACGGGGCTGGAGCCGGTGGCCAGGCCCAGGACGCAGCGGGGCTTGAGGATGACCTGGGCGGCGATGATATTGGCGGCGGCGCGGCTGAGCGCCGAGTAGTCCTTCACTGAGATGATCTTCATGGAACAGCTCTCCTTTCCTGTGGCGCGCGGACTGGGGCGGCGCGGGATCATTCCGGCGGACCGGCCATGGCGGCCCCAAATTCGGAAAAACGGTCCCGTGCCCGGCGCGCTCCTGCTTTGATTGTAGCATAGCGGCGGGAGATTGTCACTGAAAATTTGCGGCCGGTGGGAGCAGGGGGCGGCGGCGTAAGTCTTGCATCCTTCGACAAATGCTGGTACAATAAAAAGGACTCTGGCGGAACTGGCCGGGGAAAACGGCGACCTGGCTCCGGCCAGAGATGGAGGCTTGCGTTCTATGGAGGAACTTCGTCCGGCTCCCACAAGCAAAAAAGGGGCGGGTAAACGGACCGCGGGCGGCGGAGGCGGCTGGACCGGAAAGGCGGCGCTGGCGCTGTCCCTGCTGGCCCTGGCGGTATCCGGCGCGGTGCTGTACCTGCTGCTGTTCGGCGAGAAGGAGCCGGAGTATCTGACCTACCGGGACCAGCAGCTGCTGGTGCTGGAGGATGTGGACCGGAACCGGTATGATCCGGAGGATTTTTCCACCGACAGCCGGGGGTGGCTCCAGTACCAGTCCGGCGGCCGCCGGGCGGCGCAGGGGATCGACGTCTCCTTCTATCAGGGGGAGATCGACTGGCAGGCGGTGGCCGATTCCGGCGTGGAGTTCGCCATGATCCGGGTGGGCTACCGGGGCTACTCCCAGGGGACGCTCCAGATGGACGAGCGGTTCCAGGAGAACATGGATGGGGCGCTGGCCGCCGGGCTGGATGTGGGGGTCTATTTCTTCTCCCAGGCCACCTCGGTGCTGGAGGCGGAGGAGGAGGCCGACTTCGTGCTGTCCGCCGTCCGGGGCTATCCCATCAAATATCCGGTGGTCTTTGACTGGGAGTTCATCGATGGGGCGGAGGCCCGCACAAACGGGATGGACGGGGACACCGTGACCCAGTGCGCGGCCGCCTTCTGCGATCTGATCTCCGTGGCCGGATATACGCCCATGGTCTATTTCAATCAGGAGCTGGGCTATCTCTTTTATCAGCTGGACCAGCTGGACGCCTCCCAGTTCTGGCTGGCGGAGTACGATACCAAGCCGGACTTTTTCTATGATTTTGAGATGTGGCAGTACACCCACACCGGAGTGGTGCCGGGGATCCAGGGGAACGTGGATCTGAACCTGGCCTTTCAGAGAAAATAGGGAGAACTGCGGGACAGCAGTGCGGCGGACGCCTGGAGCAGGCGTCCGCCGTTTTGTCTCTCAGGCCAGGGAGAGAAGCTCCTCCGCGATGCGGTCCGCCATCTCCTGCATAGGGTTGTACAGGGCCTCCAGCCCATCGTGCATGGCCTTGGCCTGGGCCAGGGATTCCACGGCCTCGCCGGTGAGGGCGGAGGAGACCTTTTGGGCGAAGCGGAGCCGGGCGCGGCTCCGGCGCAGAAGCTCCCGGTCCACCATGGCGTCCAGCCGCAGCCGCTTGCTGGGCCGCCCCGGGAAGGGTTGGGAGGGGGAGGCGGAGAGGAAGGCCAGACCCAGCTCCGGGACCAGGAGGTGGGAGAGCCGGTCCGGGGCCATGGGATCCGGGCAGGCCACCACGTCATAGCCCCCCATGACCCCGCCGGCCAGCAGGTGGGTGAGCAGCAGATGGGCCAGGCCATAGCGGTCGGACAGCTCATAGATCCGGGTGCACTGGGCGCAGGCCGTCTGGAACAGGGCGATGAGCCCCTTGTGGGAGACGGCGTCCAAAAACCTCTGCTTCACCCGGCCGGAGGGCGGAGCGCTTGGGCTTCAGCCCCGGGAGGATCCCATGGGCGCGGGCGGCCAGCTTCTCCTCCAGGGCGGGGGTGGCCAGCATGGCGCGGACGTCGGTCTGGATCTCGGCGGCGGCATCCAGACAGCGGTAGGCCCGCTGATAGTGTTCCTTGTAGCCGTCCATGCACGTCAAAATCTCGCCCCGGATGGCCCGCAGGCCCGCCCGGTCATAGCAGTCCCCCAGGTTGACGTACTGCTCCACCGCCCCGGGATACTTGGGCTCCACCACATGGGGCGCGGTGCCGTCCACCAGGGCGGCCCCCAGGCGGGGGAGGACCACGGCGTCCAGAGAGTCCGGGTCCGCGGAGCAGAGGATGTACTCCACCGTCTCACCGGCCTGGGCGGCCTGCTGGGCCACCTGGCGCATCAGGGTGGACTTGCCGCACCCAGGCCCGCCCTTGAGGATGTAGATGACGCTGGCTGTCTCAGGGGGGAGCAGCTCAGAGTACAGGGAGTAGAAGCCGGTGGGGGAATTCGCCCCCAGAAAATATTGAATCTCGTGGGATACAGCCATACATGGACCCTCCAAATCCTTCAAATCTGCCTCAGACTATGCGCCGCCGGGGGCGGGGGTGCGGCGGAGCGGGAAAATCCGGGCTTCGGGGCTGTTCAACCGGGAAAAATGGGAGTATAATGAAGAAAAACCTGCGGGCCGGGACCGGTCCGCCGGAACGCCCAGGACGGAGGAAAGAAACCCTATGTCAACAGAGAAAACCAGATTTTTGTCCTATATCTGCCCCCGCTGCCGCCAGTCGGTGATCGTGGAGCGGGATGTGTTTGCCCTGGCCGCCGCGCCGGCCCATATCAAGTGCCCCTGCGGCAAGTCGGAGCTGTCGGTGGAGTTTATGCCCCAGCGGGTGCGCCTGAGCGTCCCGTGCGTCTACTGTGGGCGGGATCACCTGGTGTCCTGTCCCTCCCACGCCTTCCTGCGGGAGCGGGCCCTGGCCTTTTCCTGTACGGCCTCCGGCCTGGACTGCTGCTATGTGGGGGAGGAGGGGGCGGTGTACGCCGCCACCGCCCGCCTGGAGCAGGCGGTGGACAAGCTGGACCAGGCCCCCGACCCGGAGGAGGAGCGCCCTCCCTTCCTGGATCCTATGGTGATGGAGGAGATCCTGTCCGAGCTGCGGGACATCGCCGCCCGGGGAGGCGTCTCCTGCGCCTGCGGGTCCAAGACGTGGACCTTCCGGGTGAATTACAGCTCGGTGGATCTGGTGTGCGGCCAGTGCGGCGCGGAAATGCGCATCCCAGCCGCCACCGCGGACGACATCGACGACCTGTGCTGCAAGACCAGCCTGCTGATCCGGGGGAGGGCCGGTACATGAGCCTGTGGTATGAGATGACCCTGCCCATCGACTCCCGGGATGTGGACGGGAAGGGGGTCTGCAAGGCGTCGGCCCTGCTGGGACACCTGCAGGAGGCGGCCACCCAGGCCGCGGAGCACGGCGGCTTCTCCCGGGAGGTCATCACCCGGGAGCACGGCGCGTTCTGGATGCTCACCCGGGTGTGGTACCGCCTGGAACGGCCCCTGCGGTGGGAGGAGGAGCTGACCATCCGCACCTGGCACCGGGGCGGCCAGGCGGCCACCCTGTACCGGGACTACGACCTGTATGTGGGGCGGGAGCCGGTGGGGGAGTGCGTCTCCGCCTGGGTGCTGGCCCGGCAGTCCGACCGGCAGCTGCTGCGCCTGTCCGCGATCCGGGAACTGGACAACACCGGCGGCGGGGCCCTGTGCAAGGATAAGAAGCTGTCCAAGCTGCGCCTGCCCGACGGCCTGCGGGAGGCGGACCGCCGCCGCACCCGGTACAGCGACACCGACATCAACGGCCATGTGAACAACACCCGGTACGCGGACTTCGCCTGCGACGCCCTGGAGATGGAGAAGCTGGAGGCGGGGACCTTCCTCTCCCAGCTCCAAATCGGCTATCTGGCGGAGTGCAGGCCGGGGGAGGAGCTGCGCCTGATGGCCGGACAGGAGGGGAGACCCGCTTTGTCCGCGGTATGGACGAAGACGGCAAATCCCGCTTTGAAGCGGCCCTGATTTTCAGCAAAGAGCTTCCTTGACAAAGGGGAGACGGCCGGGGTACAATAAAATATCATACTTCATCATGTGATGTACTGTTTTACATGGGCCCGCGCCCGCGCGGGCGGAAGGAAAAGGAGTTGTAGCTTATGGTCAACCAGGATGCCGCACAGAAGTTCCTCAAGCAGGGGCTCACCTTTGACGATGTTCTGCTGATCCCCGCGGCCAGCGATGTTCTGCCCGCCGACGTGGACCTGCACACCCAGCTGACGAAGAAGATCCGTCTGAATATCCCGCTGATCAGCGCCGCCATGGATACCGTGACGGAGTACCGCATGGCCATCGCCATCGCCCGTGAGGGCGGGATCGGGATCATCCACAAAAATATGTCCATCAGCCAGCAGGCTGAGCAGGTGGATATGGTCAAGCGCTCGGAGAACGGGGTCATTACAAATCCCTTCTGGCTGGCCCCCGGCCACACCCTGGCGGAGGCGGATGAGCTGATGGCCAAGTTCCGCATCTCCGGCGTGCCCATCTGCGACAACGGCAAGCTCATCGGCATCATCACCAACCGCGACATGAAGTTCGAGACCGATATGAGCCAGCTCATCGACAACGTGATGACCAAGGAGAACCTGGTCACCGCTCCCGAGGGCACCACCCTGGCCGAGGCCAAGGAGATCCTCCGCCGCCACAAGGTGGAGAAGCTGCCCATCGTGGACAAGGACTTCCACCTGAAGGGCCTCATCACCATCAAGGACATCGAAAAGGCCGAGGTGTACCCCAACTCCGCCCGTGACGAGAAGGGCCGCCTGCTGGTGGGCGCCGCCATCGGCGCTACCGCCGACGTGCTGGACCGTGTGGCCGCCCTGGTGGAGGCCGGCGTGGACGTGCTGGGTCTGGACTCCGCCCACGGCCATACGCAGAACGTGCTGGAGACCGTCAAGCGCATCAAGGCCCTCTATCCCGACGTGCAGCTGATCGCCGGCAACGTGGCCACCGCCGCCGGCACCCGCGCCCTGATCGAGGCGGGCGCCGACTGTGTCAAGGTGGGCATCGGTCCCGGCTCCATCTGCACCACCCGCGTGGTGGCCGGCATCGGCGTGCCCCAGGTGACGGCCATCTATGACGCGGCCCGGGTGGCCGCCGAGTACGGCGTGCCCATCATCGCCGACGGCGGCGTGAAGTTCTCCGGCGACATCGTCAAGGCCATTGCCGCCGGCGGCAACGTGGTGATGATCGGCTCCCTGCTGGCCGGCTGTGAGGAGTCCCCCGGCGACACCGAGATCTACCAGGGCCGCCAGTTCAAGACCTACCGCGGCATGGGCTCCCTGGCCGCCATGAACCACGGCTCCAAGGACCGCTACTTCCAGGAGAGCAACAAGAAGCTGGTCCCCGAGGGCGTGGAGGGCCGCGTGCCTTACAAGGGACTGGCCAGCGACACCATTTATCAGCTGATGGGCGGCCTGAAGGCCGGTATGGGCTACTGTGGCTGCCACACGGTGGACGAGCTGCAGCAGAACGCCCAGTTCATGCAGATCACCGCCGCCGGTCTCCGGGAGTCCCACCCCCACGACATCTATATCACCAAGGAAGCCCCAACTACACACCATCAGCCCCGACTGAGTACTGAGTTGGAAAACGGCCGCCGCGCCCGACGGTGCGGCGACCGTTGAGACTGTCAAAACCTTCATCCAAAGGCTTCGGAGGGAAAGATAGTGTGAAAGAAACCGTCAGGGTTGTCTTTACGTCCAATCAAACAACTTTTGAGCACTTTTTCATGTGCTCAAAGTTCGGCAGCTTGTCGAAAAGGCGTTTTCGACAAAGCTGAACGGCCGCCGCGCCCGAAGGTGCGGCGGCCGTTTTTTACCGGCTGGTTTCATTCTGAATTTCCGGCCGCACGGTGAACTGCACCCCATCCTCCACGTTTTCCGCGGCGATGGTGAGGCGGTTCAGTGTGAAGATCTTCCGCGCGATGGCCAGGCCCATGCCGCTGCCTGTGCGGTCCCTGGCCCTGTCCCCCCGGTAGAACGGCTCGAACAGCCGGGGGAGCTCCGTCTCCGGGATGGGTCCGGCGTGATTCCAGATGGTGAACACCGGGGCGCAGGGCGCCTGCTCCAGCTGGATCCGCACCTGCCCGCCGGGGGTGCAGTACCGGGCCGCGTTGGACAGCAGATTGCCATAAGCCCGCTCCAACAGGGCCCGGTCCCCGGAGAGGGAACAGCCCTCCTGAAGCCTGGTTCGCACCGTCAGCCCGTCGAAGAGCGGGGCTGTCTGCTTCAGCAGTGTCCGGATCAGGCCGGTGAGGTCCACCTGTTCCATCCGGGGCAGCTGCTCCATCCGCTCCAGCCGGGTCTGCTCCAGCAGCTCCAGCACCAGGCGGTCCATCCGGTCGATCTGCTCCTCCATCCGAGCTAGGTACTCCTCCCGGTCTCCGATGCCCTGCTCCAGCCCCTCGGTGTACCCCCGCATGAGGGCCAGGGGCGTTTTCAGCTCGTGGGAGGCGGCCCCTGCAAAGTCCTGCCGCCGCTGCTCCAGCGCCCGCTCGTCATCCCAGCGGGCCTGCAGCTCCGCCGCCATCTGCCGCAGGTCCCGGTTCAGGCCGCCGATCTCGTCCCGGCGGCGGGTGTCGCCCTCCAGCCCCCGGAAGTCCAGCCGGGCCACCCGGCCGAAGTCCGCCTTGGTCTTTTCCAGCGGACGCACCACGATTTTTCGGATGGCCCAGGCGAACAGCAAGCCCAGTACCGGCGCCAGGACCAGCAGGCGGAGCAGGATGCCCAGATGCTCCTGAAGGGCGCTCTTCAGCGGTGTGGAGAGCAAGAACACCTCCACAGAGCAGCTGAGGTCAGGCTCCTCGTTGTCGTACTGGAAGGCGTAGCCGGAGGAATAACTCTCCAGGATCGAACTTTTCCGCTCATACAGCGGATGGGCGATGGTCAAACCGTGGACATGACAGCGCACGGCGTTCATCATCTCCATACGCGTGCGGTCGAGGAGATGGGGGCTGAAAGAATAGGAGTTCGCCTCCAGCGGCTCGCCGCTCTCGCCGAGGAAGTAAGTGTCCTGACCGTTTGTTCGGTGATTCGTGAAGCTTTTATCCCCGATCGTGATGGTATCCGCCCGGAAAAAACGGTGTCTCAGATCTGCGTGCCCTACCGCCTGGATGGGGGCTGTGCCGCCGCTGCGGTGGACCAGCTCCTGGACCGCATAGAGATCGTCGGGGGAGTAGTTCTCCAAAAAGACCAGATACCGGTCGTTCCACGGCTCTCCCTCCGGGGCGCCCTGGACCTGAATGCCAAGAAAGGTCTCCGCCCAGACCGTCTTGCTGTCATGGTCCGCACTGATGGGCCGGATGACTGTGTACTGGGAATAGCGGCTGGGCCAGCTGCTGTTTTCTGTGGGAAACAGCACTTCGCCGCGCCTCCGTCCGGACTCCTCGATCCAATGATCCCCCTGGCCGAGGCGGTAGTAGTAGCCGATCATATCAACGTCACCATACTGTATGACCAGATCCGCACGGCGCTGGGCCTCGTCATCCTGCGCCTCCATGATCTCCTCCGCTGTATTCAGCACCAGCACCACACCCACTGCCGCCCACATGAGGAGCATCATCAGCATGGAGCACAGGGTCAGCTTCCAGGACAGGGAAAAGGGGAAGTTTTTCACCGCTGTCACTCCTTTCCACCCAGGCGGTAGCCCGCCCCGTAGACCGATTTGATGTGCTGGGCGGCGGCGCCCAGCTTTTGCCGCAGGGCGGCCACATGGCGGTCCACCATCCGCTCGTCCCCATCGAAGTCCAGGCTCCACACCTTCTGGATCAGGGTGTCCCGGCTCACCGTCCGCCCCTGCTCCCGGAGCAGGATCTCCAGGATCTGCACTTCCTTGGGCCGCAGGCGGATGGGCCGGCCGTCCACGGTGACCTCCCGCCGGGCGGGATCCAGAATGATGCTGCCATAGGCCAACTGCCCCGCACCCAGAGACTGCCCCCGGCTGCGCCGGAGAATGGCCTGGGCCTTGGCCACCAGGACCGGGAAGGAGAAGGGCTTGGTGATATAGTCGTCCGCGCCTGCGCGGAAGCCCGCCAGGGCGTTTTCCTCCTGGCTCAGGGCGGTGATGAACAGAATGGGGACCGAGCTGTCCTCCCGCACCCGGCGGCACACCTCCAGACCGGAGAAATGGGGCATCATCACATCCAGAATGAGCAGGTCAAAGGACTGCTCCGCCGCGGCGGCCAGGGCCTGCTCCCCGTCAAAGACCGGAAGCACCTCCAGACCGGCCGCATGGAAAAAATCCAGGATCAGGGCGGACAGGGCCCGGTCGTCCTCCGCCAGCAGAATATTGGCTGCCACTGGTCCCACCTCCTTTTCTGAACTTATCATAACAGAACATTGTCCAAAAATCATCCATGCCACAATATTTTGCCCGGGACTTTTCATCCCGGGTAAAATGTGGTACGATAACACCAAATGCAAACCGGGAGGAGGGACGCTGTGTTTAAGCTGATATTGGGGCGTGCGGGGACGGGAAAAACCACCGCGGTGCTCTCCCGCCTGACCGAGGCGGGGCAGAGGCGGAAGCAGGTGCTCATCGTGCCGGAGCAGCAATCCCATGAGGCGGAGCGGGCCCTGTGCCGGGCGGGCGGGGACCGGGTCTCCCTGTATGCCGAGGTGCTGTCCTTCAGCCGGCTGGCCAACCGGGTGTTTCTGGCCGCGGGCGGGATGGGGGAGCCGGAGCTGGACGCCGGCGGCCGGCTGCTGCTGATGCACCAGGCGGTGAAGGCGGTGTCCGACCAGCTGACGGTCTATGCCCGCCCGTCCCGCAGGCCCGCTTTTTTGGAGAGCCTGCTGGCCACGGCGGACGAGCTGAAGAGCAGCTGCGTCCAGCCGGAGCTGCTGCTCCAGGCTGGGCGCGAGCTCCCCGGCCCGGAGGGGGAGAAGCTGCGGGACCTGGGGCTGATCTGCGGGACCTATCAGGCCATGACCGCCCGGACGGCCCTGGATCCCCGGGACCGGCTGACCCGGACGGCGGAGAAGCTGAAGGGGCACCCCTGGGCCCAGGGAATGGACCTGTGGCTGGACGGCTTCACCGACTTCACCCCTCAGCAGCGGGAGGTGCTGCGCCCCCTTCTGCGGCAGGCGGACAGCCTCACCGTCACCCTCACCTGCGACCATCTGGAGGAGGACGAGGGGGGCGCTGGGATCTTCTCTCCCGCACGCCGCACGGCGGCCCTTCTGCTCCGCCTGGCGGCACAGGAGGGAATATCCTGTGAAGTAGAACACCTTGTCACAGACTGGGATAAGCGGTGTGCGCCCCTCCAGCAGGTGGAGAAGCAGCTGTTTGCCCATGGGGAGGCGGAGCCGGTCTCCTGCCAGGGGCGGGTGGAGCTGCTGGGGGCGCTGACCCCACGGTCAGAGGTGGAGCAGGCGGCCGCCGGGATCCGCCGCCTGCTGCGGACCCAGGGTCTGCGCTGCCGGGACATCGGGGTGACGGCCCGGGACCTGTCCGTCTATCAGCCGCTGATCGAGGCCATCTTCCCCCGCTATCAGATCCCAGTGTTCACCTCCGTGATGACGGACATTCTGGAAAAGCCCATCCTCACCCTGGTGACGGCGGCGCTGGACACGGTGGCCAACGGCTACCGCTATGACGATGTGTTCCGCTATCTCAAGACCGGCCTCACCGATCTGCCGGAGGAGGACCGGGACCTGCTGGAGAACTATGTGCTGAAATGGAACCTCCGGGGGAGCCAGTGGACCCAGAAAAGCCCTGGGCCATGCCCCAGGGGTACGGGGCCGCCGTCACCGACGGGGACCGGGCGCTGCTGGAGCGGCTGGACCGAGCCCGCCGCCAGGTGGCGGAGCCGCTGGAGCTTTTGCGGAAAAATCAGAACCGGACCGGGGTGGGACAGGCGATCTGCCTTTACAGCTTTATGGAGGAGATCGGCCTGCCCCAGCGGCTGGAGGACCGGGTGGCCGAGCTGCACCGCCGGGAGCAGCCCGCCCTGGCGGAGGAGTACCGGCAGCTGTGGGAGATCCTGTGCAGGGGTCTGGAGCAGTGCGCCGCCCTTCTGGGGGAGACTCCCATGGAGCTGGAGGAGTTCTCCGGCCTGTTCCGGCTGGTGCTCTCCCAGTACGACGTGGGCACCATCCCGGTGTCCCTGGACCGGGTGACGGTGGGGGAGACCACCCGGGAGACGGGGCATCCGGTGAAGGTGCTCTTCCTGCTGGGGGCGGACGACGTCTCCATCCCCAAGGCGGGCAGCGCACCGGGGCTGCTGTCCGACGAGGACCGCTCTGTTCTGGCCGGCTACGGCCTGGAGCTGGCCCAGTCCGCCCAGGAGCTGCTCTACCGGGAGATGACCACGGTGTACCTCACCTGCGCCCGTCCATCGGAGCGGCTGGTGGTCAGCTGGCCCAGCCAGAGCGCCGCCGGGGAGGAGCGCCGCCCCAGCTTCCTGGTGGAGCGGCTGCGGCGGCTGTTCACCGACCTGCGGGTGACGCGGGAGGAGGACTCCGGCGGCGCGTTCCGTCTGGAGGCCCCTCTGCCCGCCCTGGAGCAGGCGGGGCGGAGCCCGGCGGCCCGGCGGGCCCTGTCCGCCCTGCCGGAGTACGCCCCCATGGTGGAGCGGCTGGACCGGGCGGCGGGCTGGAGCCGGGGCCGGCTGTCCCGGCTGGCGGTGGACCGGCTGTACGGGCGGAAGGTATCCATGTCGGCCTCCCGGATGGACAAGTACAAGTCCTGCCATTTTTCCTATTTCATGCGCTATGGCCTCCAGGCGGAGCCACGCAAGCCGGCTGGCTTTACAGCGCCGGAGTACGGGACCTTTGTCCACTACGTTTTGGAGCACGTCCTCCGGGATGAGATGTTCCGGCAGACCGTTCTGCCCGGCTTTGCCGACCCGGTGGCCGGGGCGGAGGGTCGCCGCCGCCTGCGGGAGCTGACCCGGGCCGCGGTGGACCGGTATGTGGAGGAGGAGCTGGGCGGGCTGGAGCACCAGACGGAGCGCTTCCGCTATCTGTTCCGCCGGCTGCTCCGGTCGGTGCAGGCGGTGGTGGACAACGTGGCGGAGGAGCTGGCCGCCTCCCAGTTCCGGCCCATCTCCTTCGAGCTGGGCTTCGGCTCCGGGCAGGACCTGCCCCCGGTGGAGCTCACCGTGGACGGGGTGACCATCAGCGTCACCGGCTTTGTGGACCGGGTGGACGGCTGGGTCCACGACGGGCGGCTCTACCTGCGGGTGGTGGACTATAAGACGGGGAAGAAGTCCTTCGACCTGACGGAGGTGTGGAACGGGCTGGGCCTTCAGATGCTGCTCTACCTGTTCGCCCTGGAGGCCCGGGGGCCGGACTACTACGGACAGCCGGTGGATGGGGCCGGGGTGCTCTATCTCCCCGCCCGGGACGCGGTGGTCAAGGGGAGCCGCGCCATGACCGACGAGGCGTGGCGGAAGCAGCTGGACCGGGAGCTCACCCGCAGCGGCCTGGTGCTGGACGATCCAGCGGTGCTGTCCGCCATGGAGGAGCCGGGGGAAACGGGCTACCGCTTCCTGCCCCTGAAGGTGTCCAAGTCCACCGGGGCCGTCTCCGGGGAGGCCCTGGCCACGGCGGAGCGGCTGGGCAGGCTGGGGGGCCACCTCCAGCGGACGCTGGAGGAGATCTGCCGGGAGCTGGCGGAGGGGAACATCGCCGCCGACCCCTTCTGGCGGGGGCCGGAGAAAAATGCCTGCCGCTTCTGCGACTACGCCGCCGCCTGCCTCTTTGAGGAGGGCCGGGGGGGCGACTGCCGCCGCTGGCTGCCCAGTGTGAAGAGCCGGGATTTCTGGAAGCAGCTGGAGGAGGAGACGGACGGGGAGGACGGAGCATGACGGACCGGGTGTACAAGCTGGAGATCTTTCTGCCCCAGAGCTGCTTTGACGCGGTGCGGCAGGCACTGTGGGCGGTGGACGCGGGCCACATCGGGGCCTATGACCGGTGCCTGTCCCGGAGCCGGGTGGAGAGCTGCTGGCGGCCCCTGGAGGGGACGGACCCCTTTCTGGGGACGCCGGGGGAGCTGTGCCGGGCGGAGGAGTGGAAGGTGGAGGTCTGCTGCCGGGAGGACCGGCTGGCGGAGACCCTGGCCGCCGTGCGGGCGGCCCACCCCTATGAGGAGCCGGTGATCAATGTGATCCCCTGGCCGCCACCGGCCTGGAGGAGAAAAAAGGTTGGACGCCTGCGGCGTCCCGGACAAGGAGTAAGATTGCCATGGAAAACAACAAAAATATTCTCATCATCAACGATATGCCGGGCTATGGCAAGGTGGCAACGGCGGCCATGCTGCCCATCCTGTCCAACATGGGGCACAGCGTGTACAACCTGCCCACCGCCCTGGTGTCCAACACGCTGGACTATGGGACCTTCAGCATCCTGGACACCACCGACTACATGGTGCAGGCTATCGATGCCTGGAAGAAGCTGGGGTTCTCCTTTGACTGTATCACCACGGGCTTTCTGGCCTCGGCGGAGCAGGTGGACATCATCCGGGAGTTCATCGCCAGTCAGAAGAAGGAGGGCCTTCTGGTGATGACCGACCCCATCATGGGGGACGACGGGAAGCTCTATAACGGGGTGACGGAGGAGACGGTGGAGAATATGCGCCGGCTCCTTGGGGTGGCGGATGTGATCGTCCCCAACCTGACGGAGGCGGAGTTCCTCACCGGGAAGTACCAGGGGCGGGAGTCCCTCACTGCCGGGGAGGCCCGGGAGCTGGTGGATGGCCTGCTGACCTTCGGCCCCCGGTCGGTGGTGGTGACCAGCGGCGTGGAGGAGGAGACCGGCCGCCATGTGGTCTGGGGCTATAACCGGGAGACCGGGGCCCACTTCACCATCCCGTATCAGTTCATCCAGGTCCACTTCCCGGGTACGGGGGATATGTTCTCCGCCGTGCTGGTGGGGGAGCTGCTGGCCGGCCGGGGTCTGGAGCCGGCGGTGCGCCGGGCCATGGACGTGCTGGAGACCCTGATCCGGCTGGAGCGGGACGAGGCGGAGAAAAACAAGGGCATCCGCATCGAAAAGTACCTCAGCGTGCTGAACCAGTGACGGGGTGCGGATGTATGTGGGCTGGATTCGCGCTGCTGTCGGCGCTGTTCGCCGCGCTGACCTCCATCCTGGCCAAGCTGGGGATGGAGGGGATCAACTCCAACCTGGCCACGGCTATCCGCACGGCGGTGGTCCTGGTGATGGCCTGGGGGATCGTCTTTCTCACGGGGAAGCACCACGGCATCGGGGACATCGGGGGCCGCAGCTGGATCTTCCTGATCCTGTCCGGGGTGGCCACCGGCCTGTCCTGGCTGTGCTACTACCGGGCGCTCCAGCTGGGGGAGGCCAGCCGGGTGGTCCCCATCGACAAGTTCAGCGTGGTCATCTCCATGGTGCTGGCCTTTGTGGTGCTGAAGGAGGCGGTGACCGTCAAGACCGTGGTGGGCGGGCTGCTGATCACCGCGGGGACCCTGGTGCTGATCCTGTGACCGGGTCCGGCCTGAAATCGAACGCATAGGAGGAATGTAGATGCCGCCCAAGGGGAAGCCGGATACCGCCGGCTATCAGCGGTTTAAAAAGGAGCTGGCCGCGGGGACGCCGGGGAAGCTGTATCTTCTGCACGGGGAGGAGACCTATCTCCGGGACCACTACCTGGGGAAGCTGCGGTCCCTGCTGCTCACCGGAGGGATGGGGACCTTCAATCTCCATGAGATCCCAGCCCGGGAGATGTCCCCCCGCCGCCTGGAGGAGGCGCTGGACTGCCTGCCCATGATGGCGGAGCGCACCCTGGTCCTGGTGACCGACTTCGACCTGTTCAAGGCGGGGGAGAAGGACCGGGAGGAGTATATCCGGCTGCTGGGCGACCTGCCGGACTATGTGTGTCTGGTGTTCGTGTACGACCTGATCCCCTATAAGGGGGACGCCCGGACCAAACTGGCCGGGGCCATCAGGCAGAACGGCGTGGTGGTCAACTTCGCCCGCCAGGACCAGGGGGATCTGGTGGACTGGGTGCGCCGGCGGTTCCGGGCCCTGGGGAAGGACATCGACTCCCGCCTGGCCCTGGACCTGATCTTCCTGTGCGGGGATCTGATGACCAACCTCATCGGAGAGATCGAGAAGGTGGGGGCCTATGCCAAGGGCCAGCGGATCACCCGGGGGGACATCGACGCGGTGGCCACCCCCCAGCTGGACGCGGTGGTGTTCCGCATGACCGACGCCATCGGCGAGGGGAAGTTCGACCGGGCGGCGGCGGTGCTGGGGGAGCTGTACCAGATGCAGGAGCCCCCCATCAAGATCATGTGGTCCCTGGGGCGGCAGATGCGGCAGATCTACTCCGCCCGCCTGGCTCTGGAGCAGGGGAAGGGGGCCCAGTATCTGGCGGGGCTGTGGGGGCTCAAGCCCTATCCCGCGGAGAAGCTGATGGGGGCCGCCCGCCGGTTCACTCTGCCCTGGTGCCGCCGGGCGGTGGTGCGCTGCGGCGAGGTGGACCTGGCCATGAAGTCCACCGGACAGGACGGGCAGCAGCTGCTCACCGGCCTGCTGCTGGAGCTGGCCGCCCCCGCCTCCCGGCCCGCCCCCCAGCGGAGATAAGGAGGGGCCATGCTGACCATACGAGAAGCGATCGTGGTGGAGGGGCGGTACGACAAGAATACACTCTCCCAGGTGGTGGACACCCTGATCCTGGAGACCAACGGCTTCGGCATCTTCAAGGACCCGGAGCGGATGTCCCTCCTCCGCCGGGCGGCGGAGCGGCGGGGGCTTATCGTGCTCACCGACCCGACGGGGCGGGCTTTGTGATCCGGAACCGGATCCGGGGCTCCATCCCGGCGGAGCATTTGAAGCACGCCTATATCCCGGACGTATACGGGAAGGAGAAGCGGAAGCGCCAGCGGGGCCGGGAGGGCAAGCTGGGGGTGGAGGGGATGTCCCCCCAGGTGCTGGAGCAGGTGCTCCGCCGGGCGGGGGCCACCGTCCTGGACGCCCAGGCCCCGGAGCGGGCCCGGCCCGGCCTGACCAAGGCGGATCTGATGGCCGCGGGGCTCACCGGAGGGGCGGACAGCGCCCGGCGGCGGCAGGCCCTGCTGAAGGAGATGGCGCTGCCGGAGCACACTTCGGCCAACGCCCTGCTCCAGGTGCTCAATGGCTGCTACTCCCGGGAGGAGGCGCTGGACCTGTTGGGGCGCAGGGACTTTGACGGGATGTAAACCCCGGGTTGGCAGGGAGAAAACCGCCGGGTGGTGGTAGAAAAAGCGGCCGCCTGCTAGGGTGGAGGCGAGGAGATGATGAACCATGACCACAGGACAACGCATCGCCGCCAAGCGGAAGGAGCGGGAGCTGTCCCAGGAGAGCCTGGGGGCGGAGCTGGGGGTATCCCGGCAGACCGTTTATAAGTGGGAGAGCGATACCTCCCTGCCGGAGATCGAGAAGCTGGTGGCCCTGAGCCGCCTGTTCCAGGTGCCGGTGGGCTGGCTGCTGGGGGTGGAGGAGGTCCCGGAGGCGGCGGAGTTCTCCGAGGACCAGCTGAAGCTGCTGGAGGAACTGCTGGGCCGCTATCAGCGGGCGGAGCAGGCCGAACTGAGCCAGGGCCAGCGGGCGCAGGTGGAGGCTCTGGTGGGGGAGAAGCTGTCCGGGAGCCAGCGGCCCCGGCGGCGTTGGCCCTGGGTCCTGGCTGCCCTGGCGGTAGTCTGGGCCGGATGGAGCGTATTCAGCCGTCTGGACCGGATGGATGGGCAGTACAACAGCCTGGCCAACTCGGTAAATAACGTCAGCCACTCGGTGAACGCTCAGGTGGGCTCCATCGCCAGCCGGGTGGAGGAGATCCTGAAGGCCCAGAACGATTTGACCGCCGACTATGCCACCCAGCTGGTCTCCGCCGATCTGGCAGAAAATACGGTGCGATTCTCCCTGCGGGCGGTACCCAAGACCTATACCCCCGGGATGTCGGTGGTCTTTCTGGCGGACAGTGGCGGGGAGGTCCGGGAGATGGAAGCCGCGGAGGAGGAGAACGGAGCTTTTACCGGGGAGATGGTCTGTCCCCTGACAGACAGCATTACCCTCTCCGCCGTCTTTGTCACCGGGAACACCCGGCAGACCCAGCTGCTGGACCAGTACCAGGGGCTGTACCAGGACAGCTTCCCCCAGGTGGAGCCCATGGATCTGTCCTCTGTGATGTATTCGAAGCGGGGGAAAAACGGCCGCTTCGCCCTGCCGGAGGGGTACGTCACCGTAGGCGGGGAGAGGGCCTCCGTCCCCGTGGTCAACGAGGCGCTGGGGGTAAGCCGGCTGCGGGAGGTCCGGGTGGGCCTGTTCCACAATTTTAAGCTGGTGACCTGGCTGGAGCCCTGTGAGAAGCCGGACAGCTTCGAGGGCTTTGCAGGACAGGACTTCTACCGGCTGGACCCCATGGAGCTGGACCTGGCGGAGGGGGATGATCTCGCCTTCGCCGCCGTGGTCACCGACGAGTATGGCCGGAGGTGGGTGTCCCCCTCGATCCCGGAGTATCAGGTGCAGGATGGGGAGATCCTCTGGCCGGAGGAATCGGTGGTCTATCAGAAAAACACCCTGGCAGACTGGGGCCTGGAGTAAGTCCGGAAGTCAACGCATATTGGAAAACCGCAGCGCCGCCTTTTGAGCGGCGCTGCGTTTTTTATGGGTTGCCCCACGATCTTTGGCTCGTCCCGGCGGTGTCATTTGGTTCTGCCGGGCCATATACTGGACTACAATCTGTTGGAGGGAGGGTCGCGGAATGGGTATCGTGGTGGTACGCTCACCCAAATGCCTGCGCGGGCTGCTGCGCAGGCTGTTCGGTCTGAAGGGCTGAGACAGATGGACATATTCTCCTGCTCCCAGACATATAGTGTCCCAAAGAAGGCCCGGGCCCCGGCGACCGGAGGCCCATCCTATGGGAAAGGGAGAGGAACTGCACATGGAATTGGAATTTGATCGGGATGTGATCCACTGCTGGGAGATCGCGGCGGACGGGACGCTCTGCCAGGAGGAGACCCTGGAGACCATTGTACCCGACGCCTGTCCAGACATCCTCCGCATCGTGGCGGTGTGCGGACAGGCGACGCTGAACGGGAAGCAGGCCCGGGAGGGGGCGGCGGCGGTGAGCGGAAGCGTCCGGGCCGTCCTCCTCTACCAGCCGGAGGAGGGGGGCGGGCTGCGCCGCATGGAGGCGGCCCTGCCCTTCTCCGCCCAGCTGGAGGCCCCGGGGCTGACGGAGCAGGGCCGGGTCCACGCCTGCGTCCGGCTCCGGGGGGCGGAGGCCCGGGCCCTGAATCCAAGAAAGGTGCTGCTCCGGGCCGATCTGGCGGTGGATGTGACCGCTTTTCAGCCCAGGGAGCGGGTGTGCTGCCAGGGGGTGCTGGAACCGGAGGAGCACGGGGTGCAGCAGCGGGTGACGGAGCAGGAGAGCTATCAGCTGGAGGCTGTGCAGGAAAAACCCTTTACATTTTTGGAGCAGGTCAGGCTGAACGTGGGGCAGGGGGAGCCGGTGCAGCTGGCCGCCTGCCGGGCTGTGCCCCTGTGCGGGGAGAGCCGCCTCATCGGCAGCAAGCTGATTTTCAAGGGGGCGGTGGAACTCCAGCTGCTGGTGCAGGAGGCCGGCGGCGGGCTGAATGCCTGCCGGGAGAACCTCCCCTTTTCCCAGATCATGGAGGTCCCGGGGCTGGGCGAGGGGGGCGAGTGCCGCATGGCGGTGGAGCTGACCCAGCTGAGCTGCCAGCCCGCCGGGGAGGACGGCCGCACCGTGGAGGTGGCGCTGGACCTGCTGGCCCAGGCCCAGGTGTGGAGCCGCCGCCCGGTCACCCTCCTCCAGGACCTGTACAGCACCGCCCTCCAGACCCAGGTGGAGCGGGAGGAGCAGGTCCTGTGGCAGCTGGTGGAGCAGTCTTCCCGCACCCAGAACGTGCGGGAGCTGCTGGAGACAGGTTCCCTGCCCCGCAGCGTGACGGACAGCTGGGTGTCCCTGGGCGAGATCCGAAGGAACTGGGAGGGGGACCAGCTGGTGCTGGAGGGAGAGGCCCGGGTCACCATCCTCTATCTGGACGAAAACGACGCCCTCCAGGCCCTCCAGAGGCCTCTGACCGTCTCCTGCCGCCTGGACGCCCCGGAGGGGGCCCGGTGCTGCTGCCGGACGGCCTGCTCCGGGGAGGTGTTCGCCGCCCCCTCCGCCGGGGGGATCGAGGTGCGCTTCGCGGTGGACTTCCAATTCCTCATCCTCCGGGAGCAGCACACCACGGCGGTGTGCGGGGCCGCCCTGGGGGAGCCCCGGACCCGGGGCGAGGGGGATCAGCCCTCGGTGGTGCTCCGGCTGGCCTCGCCGGGGGAGGGCCTGTGGGAGCTGGCCAAGGCCTACGGCACCACCACAGAGCAGATCGTCCAGGCCAACGGCCTGGAGGAGGGGCAGCTGCCTCTGGGCCGGATGCTCCTGATCCCCAGCGTGCGCTGACCGCCTTACAGGGCGTTTTGACGCGCCATCCCGCCCCGGCCGCTTGTGCGGCCGGGGCGGTTTTCGGTCTGGAATGGCGGCGGGGAGCCGTCATATCTCACAGCTTATCCCCATATAGTGTAGGGAAATGACCGGCTCGCGGGCCGAAGGAGGAATTCAAGTGGAAGATCGCAAAATCTACGAGGAGATCGCGCTTCGGACCGAGGGCGACATCTACATCGGGGTGGTGGGGCCGGTGCGCACCGGAAAATCCACCTTTATCAAGCGGTTCATGGAGACTCTGGTCATCCCCAACATCGAAAATGTCTACCGCCGGGAGCGGGCCCGGATGAGCTGCCCCAGAGCGGCTCGGGCCGCACCATTATGACGGCGGAGCCCAAGTTCGTGCCGGAGGAGGCGGTGTCCATCTCCATGGACGGCGGCGCGGCCTTCCAGGTGCGGCTCATCGACTGCGTGGGCTATATGGTGGATGGTGCGGTGGGCCAGCTGGAGGGGGAGGAGCAGCGGATGGTGACCACCCCCTGGTTCGACCGGGAGATCCCCATGTCCGAGGCGGCGGAGATCGGCACCCGGAAGGTGATCGCCGAGCACGCCACCATCGGAATGGTCATCACCACCGACGGCTCCATCACGGACATCCCCCGGGAGGACTATCTGGAGGCGGAGGAGCGGGTGATTGCCGAACTGAAGGAGCTTGGAAAACCCTTCCTGGTGGTGCTCAACTCCGCCTACCCCAACTCCGAGCGGGCCCGGGCCATCCGGGCGGACATCGCCCAGCGGCACCAGGTGGCCTGTGTGTCGGCCAACTGCCTGGAGCTGGGGGAGGAGGACATCAGCGGCCTGCTCAAGCAGGTGCTGTATGAGTTCCCGCTGAAGGAGCTGGACCTGTTTCTGCCCCCCTGGGTGGACGCACTGCCCCAGGAGCACCCCATCAAGGCCGCCCTGTACGGGGCCATCCGGCAGGGGGCGGGGCAGCTCCACCGCATCCGGGATGTGGACGGGGCCATTGGGGCCATGCGGGAGTGCGAGCAGGTCAGCCAGGCCCGGGTGACCAACATCGACCTGGGCACCGGACTGGCCGCCGCCGTGCTGGAGCTGCCCCGGGCCTTATTCTATGATACGCTGTCCCAGCAGTCGGGGTTCCAGATCGGGGACGACGGGGACCTGATGGCCCTGCTCACCCAGCTGGCCCATGTGAAGGCGGAGTACGACAAGGTGGCCGACGCCCTGAAGGAGGTGGAGGAGACCGGATACGGCATCGTGGTGCCCTCCATCGACTCCCTGGTGCTGGAGGAGCCGGAGATCGTCCGCCAGGGCGGGCGGTACGGCGTGCGTTTGAAAGCCAGCGCCCCATCGATCCACATGATCCGGGCGGACATCGAGACGGAGGTGTCCCCCATCGTGGGCAGCGAGAAGCAGAGCGAGGAGATGATCCACTATCTGCTCCAGGAGTTCGAGGGGGATACGGCCAAGATCTGGCAGTCCAATATTTTCGGAAAATCCTTCCACGAGCTGGTGGGGGAGGACCTGAACGCCAAGGTCAAGCGGATGCCGGAGGATGCCCGGGAGAAGCTGAGGGAGACCCTTCAGCGGATCATCAACGAGGGCTCCGGAGGCCTCATCTGCATCATTCTGTGACAGTCTGTAAGCAAGCAGGCGGAGGTGGGAACCCACCTCCGCCTGCCGCCATTCTATGAGTTTTTGGAGGGGAGGGTCCCGCCCTTCGGCGCAGAATGTTTCCCCACCGTCCCGTAGGGGAGGGGCTTGCCCCTCCCGTTGTCCGGTTCTGCTGTATTTTGCCTGACACCCCGTAGGGGCGGGACACCGGCCCGCCCGTCCCCCGTGGACCATGACGCCCGTAGGGCGCGATGACTCGGCGCGCCGTGCCTCACAGGTGTTTCGCTCTGCGGGGCGACCTCCTTTGCTGCCACGGGCAAAGGAACTAACCCCGTAAAGTAAAACCCTCCCTCAAAATCCGGGGACTGCGGTCGGGTGCAAGGGAAATTTTCCGCCGGAGACGGAGAGAGCCGCCGGCCCACGTTGCATTTTTCCCACCGGTCCGGTATAATATAGGTTGTTTGTTTGGAAAGGAGGAGGACAGCCATGGAGGAGAGGCTGGACCTGCCCCGCCTGCTGGTGGCTGCTCCGGCCAGCGGCAGCGGCAAGACCACCGTGACCTGCGCCCTGCTCCGGGCCTTTCAGCGCCGGGGGCTGGACCCCTGCGCCTTCAAGTGCGGGCCGGACTATATCGACCCCATGTTCCACCGGGAGGTGCTGGGCCTGCCCAGCCGGAACCTGGACCTGTTTTTCAGCGGGGAGGACCAGGCCCGCGCCCTGCTGTCCTCCGCCGGGCGGGGCCGCGGTGTGGCAGTGCTGGAGGGGGTCATGGGCTGTTACGACGGCGTGGGCGGCACAGAGCGGGCCAGCAGCTGGCACCTGGCCCGGACCACCGGGACCCCCATCCTGCTGGTGGTGCGCCCCCAAGGGGCGGCCCTCACTCTGGCGGCCATGGTGCAGGGGCTGGCCCGGTTCCGCAGTCCCGGTATGATCGGCGGGCTTCTTCTCAATGGCTGCTCCCGGGGGCTGGCGGAACTGCTCACGCCCATGCTCCAAAGGGAGACGGGCCTTCCGGTGCTGGGCTGGCTGCCCCAGCTGCCCGACTGCGCCATCGCAAGCCGGCACCTGGGCCTGCTCACGCCGGGGGAGGTCCAGGGCCTGGCAGAGAAGGTGGACCGGCTGGCCAGCCAGATGGAGGAGACGGTGGATCTGGAGGGCGTCCTGGCCCTGGCCCGGTCCGCCGCCCCTCTTCCGGCGGCGCCCTCCGCCGCCCCGCCGGAGCCGGAGGGCCCTGTGGTAGCAGTGGCCCAGGACCGGGCCTTCTGCTTCTACTATGAGGAAAACCTGGAGCTGCTGCGGCGGAACGGCCTGCGGCTGGCGGAGTTCAGCCCCCTGGAGGACCGGGCGCTGCCCGCCGGGACCTGCGGCCTGTACCTGGGCGGGGGCTATCCGGAGTTGTGGGCGGAGCAGCTCAGCCGGAACGCCCCCATGCGCCGGGCGGTCCGGGAGGCCATCCGGGGCGGGATGCCCGCTCTGGCCGAGTGCGGCGGCTTCCTCTACCTCCAGAGGAGTCTGGAGGACCCGGAGGGGCGGGCATGGCCCATGGCGGGCGTCCTGGCGGGGGAGGGGACGCGCAGCCGGGGGCGGCAGCCCTTCGGATACCTCACCCTGCGCCCGGAGGGGGACAACCCCTATCTGATCTCCGGGGAGGAGATCGCCGGGCATGAGTTCCACCGCTGGGCCTGCACCCAGCCGGGGGATGCCTGCCGGGCCGTCCGGCCTTCCGGAGGGGACCCAAGACCCTGTATGATCTGTGAAGGAAAACTACTTGCTGGATTCCCCCACCTCTATTTCCCATCCAATCCCCGCTTCGCGGCCCGCTTTGCCGCCGCCTGCGTCCAATATCAGAAGGAGACCACGCTATGAGAGACACATTCATCCAGGCCAGACTGAACGGGATCACGCCCCCAGACCGGGAAGCCATGGAGGCGGCCCGGCTGCACTGGGACGCCATCGCCAAGCCACTCCACGGCCTGGGCCGTCTGGAGGACATGGTGGTCCGAATCGCCGGGGCGGCCGGGACGCCGGAGGTGCGCCTGGACCGGAAGGGGGTGGCGGTGTTCTGCGCCGACAACGGGGTGGTGGCCGAGGGGGTGACCCAGACCGGCCAGGAGGTCACCCTGGCGGTGGCCCGGAGCATGGCCGCCGGGCGGTCCTCCGTCTGCCGCATGGCCCGGGTGGCCGGGGCGGAGGTCCTTCCGGTGGACGTGGGGATGCTGGCCCACGGGGCAGTCCCCGGTCTGCGGGACCGGGTGGTCATGGAGGGTGGGACCCGGAACATGACCAGGGGTCCCGCTATGGACCGCTCCGCCGGAGAGGCCGCCCTGCGGGCGGGGCTGGAGACGGCGGAGGAGTTGGCGGACCGGGGGATCAAGCTGCTGGCCGCCGGAGAGATGGGCATTGGCAACACCACCACCACGGCGGCGGTGGCCGCCGCCCTTCTGGGGCGCTCCCCGGAGGAGACGGTGGGGCGCGGGGCCGGGCTGTCCGACGAGGGCCTGGTCCGTAAGCGCCGCGCGGTGGCCGCCGCCCTGGCGGTCAACCGGCCGGACCCGGCGGATCCCATGGATGTTCTCTGTAAGGTGGGCGGGCTTGACATTGCTGCTATGACAGGCTTTTATCTGGGATGTGCCTTCCGGAAGCTGCCGGTGCTGCTGGACGGGGCCATCTCCTGTGCCGCCGCCCTGTGTGCGGTGCGGCTGTGCCCACAGGCGGAGAAGAGCCTGCTGGCCAGCCACCGTCCGGCGGAGCCCTGCGGCCGTCTGCTGCTGGAGGCCCTGGGGCTGGAGCCGGTGCTGGACGCCGGACTGCGACTGGGAGAGGGCACCGGGGCGGTGGCCGCTATGCCCCTGCTGGACATGGCCCTGTCGGTGTATGGAGAGATGCACACCTTTGACGGGCTGGGCATCCCAGCCTACCGCGCCGACGGCCGGAGCCCGGAGGAGGGGGAGCCGTGACCGCCCTGGTGCTGGGGGGAGCGGCCAGCGGAAAGAGCGGCTGGGCCGAGGACCTGATCTGCGCCCTGCCCCGGACGGGCCCCCTGATCTATCTGGCCACCATGGAGCCCTGGGGCGGCGAGGCGGCGGCGCGCATCGGTCGTCACAAGGCCCTCCGGGCCGGGAAGGGTTTTTCCTGTACGGTGGAGCGCCCCCGGGATCTGGCGGGATGGGCCCCGCCGGCGGGGAGCGCCGTTTTGCTGGAGGATCTGGGCAACCTGGCGGCCAACGAGCTGTTTTCCGGGGAGAGCCACGACCCGGAGGGGGCGTGCCGCCGCATCCAAAGGGGGCTGGACGTTTTGCAAGAGGGCGCGGGGCATCTGGTGGTGGTCAGCGGCGACCTGTTCCGGGACGGGGTGGACTACCCGCCGGAGACCAGGGCCTATCTGGACCTGCTGGCCCGCCTCCACCGGGACCTGGCCGCCCGGGCGGACCGGGTGACCGAGCTGGTCTGCGGACTGCCCGTCCACTGGAAGGGGGGAGAGGTATGACGGTTCTGCGGGCCGTGGGCATGGCCTTCGCCCTGTACTCCCGCATCCCTGTGCCCCCTCTGGACTGGGAGAGCGGGGCCCGGCGGTACACCCTGTACGCCTTCCCTCTGGTGGGGCTGGCGGTGGGCGGCGGACTGCTGCTGTGGACCTGGCTGGCAGGAGCCCTTGGGCTGGGGCAGCTGCTGTGGGCGGCGGGGATGACCGCCATCCCCCTGCTGATCACCGGGGGGATCCATCTGGACGGCTTCTGCGACGTGTGCGACGCCCTGGCCTCCCACCAGAGCCGGGAGCGGAAGCTGGAGATCATGGCGGACCCCCATGTGGGGGCCTTTGCGGTGCAGGGCTGCGGGCTGCTGCTGCTGCTCACCTTCGGGCTGTGGTGCCAGGCGGAGCGGACGGACGGGGGACTGTGGGCCGCACTGCTCCTGGTCCCGGTGCTCAGCCGGGGGCTGTCCGCCTTTGCCGCCCTGACCCTGCCCAACGCCCGGGGCGGGGGCCTGCTGGCGGCGGTGACCGGGGAGCGCCGCCGGGGCCGCTGGCTCCCACTGTGCGGAGCCCTGCTGTGCGCCGCCGGGCTGGCGGTTCTGGAGCCGGGATACCTGTGGATCGGCGGGGCGGCCCTGCTGGCCCTGTGGTACTATGTGAAAACGGCAAAGCGGGAGTTCGGCGGGACGACCGGCGATCTGGCGGGCTGGTTTTTACAGCTGTGTGAGCTGGCATGTCTGGCGGGGCTGGTGCTGGCCCAGAGTTTGGAGGGAGTGCTGTGATTCTTGTGATCGGCGGCCGCGGGGCCGGAAAGAGAAGCTTTGTCACGGACGTCCTGGGATTTTCCCCGGAGCAGTTCGCTGAGGACGGCCCGGTGCTGTACGGCCTGGAGGAGATGGATCCCCTCCCGCCTCTGGAGGCCCTGCTGGGCCGGGCGGTGGTGGTCTGCCGGGAGGTGGGCTGCGGCGTGGTCCCGATGGACCGGGGGGACCGGGACCGGCGGGAGGCGGTGGGCCGCCTGTGCTGTGACCTGGCCCGGGAGGCGGAGGCCGTCTACCGCCTCCAGTGCGGCCTTGCCATGCGGCTGAAATAACAGGACGGGGAAAGGGAAACTGCTTGCGGAGTTTTTCTTCGCAGAACGGGAGCCTGGACCCGAATATGAGAGAGAAAGACAGGAGCGGGAACGCCATGGAATTGCTTTTGCTCCGGCACAGTGTTACGCCGGGGAATTTGAAACGACAGTATATCGGCTCCACCGACCAGCCCCTTGCCCCGGAGGGGGAGGCGCTGGCCCGGAAGCGCCGGGGGGAGATGCCGGAGATCGGCGGGCTGTGGGTGTCCCCCATGCTACGATGCCGTCAGACGGCGGCGCTGTTGTTCCCCGGGGTGGAGCAGCGGCAGGTCCCGCAGCTGCGGGAGTGCGCCTTCGGACGGTTTGAAGAAAAGACCTGGGAGGAGCTGAAGGACGATCCCCTGTACCGGGCCTGGATGGGGGGCGACCTGACCATCACCTTCCCCGGCGGAGAGAACATGCAGGGCTTTCTGGAGCGGAGCCGCCGGGGGATAGAGGCCGTGGTCCGGGAGGCGGAGGCCGCCGGAGTGGACCGGGGGGCCGTGGTGGCCCACGGGGGCACCTGGCTGGCGGTGATGTCCGCCTTTGGCCGCCCGGAGCGGGAGCTCTACCGCTGGCAGCCGGAGAACTGCCGGGGCTGGCGGGTGGAGGTCCGGCGGGAACCCCTGGAGCTGCGGGTGCTGGAGGCGCTATGACGTTGACAGCACATCTGATCACCGTCTTGCTGCCCGGGGTGGTCCTGGACTGGCTGCTGGGGGACCCCCACTGGATGCCCCACCCGGTGCGGTGGATGGGACGGGCCATTACCTGGCTGGAGGGCGTCCTGCGCCGTGTGTTCCCCGGGACTCCGGCGGGGAGCGGCTGGCGGGGCCCTTCTGGCCCTGCTGATCCCGGCGGCCTTCGGCGGGGCAGCCTGCTCCTGGAGGCTGAGGGGTCCCCCTGTCTGGCCTGGCTGGTGGAGGTCTGGTTCACCTATCAGCTGCTGGCCGCCCGGGCCTCCAGAAGAGAGAGCATGGCGGTATGCCCCTGGCGGCGGGGACTTGGCGGGGCCCGGGAGGCGGTCTCCCGCATCGTGGGCCGGGACACCCAGCGGCTGGATGAAGCGGGGGGGTGAAGGCGGCGGTGGAGACGGTGGCGGAGAACACCTCCGACGGCGTGACTGCTCCGCTGCTCTTTCTGGCTCTGGGGGCTGCCCCTGGGGATGGTCTATAAGGCGGTGAACACCATGGATTCCATGGTGGGCTACCGGAACGAGCGGTACTGCTGGTTCGGCACGGCGGCCGCCCGGCTGGACGACGTGCTCAACTGGATCCCCGCGCGGCTGTCCGGCCTGATGATGTGTCTGGCCGCCGCCCTGCTGCCCGGCTGCTCCGGCCGGCGGGCGCTGAGGGTCTTTTTCCGGGACCGGAGAAAGCACAGCTCCCCCAACTCCGCCCACACGGAGGCGGCCTGCGCCGGGGCCCTGGGGGTGCAGCTGGCGGGGGACGCCTGGTATTTTGGGAAAAAGGTGTCCAAGCCCACCATTGGGGACGGCCTCCGGCCGGTGGAGCGGGCGGATGTCGCCCGGGCCTGCCGTCTGATGTATGTCACGGAGCTGCTGACCCTGGCGGCGGTGCTGGGTTGGGGGACCCTGCTGGCGGCGTGATATGGAAACCGTTCTGAAAATCGGCGGCCGCCATATCACGCATGACCGAAATTGCTCCGTAGGGCGGGACACCGGCCCGCCCGCCGGTTCTCCGCCACAGAATATTTCCCCCGCCATCCCGTAGGGAAGGGGCTTGCCCCTCCCGTTGTCCCGCCCTGCTGTATTTTGCCTAAGATGTTGTAGGGGCGGGTCTCCTGACCCGCCCGCCGGTTTCGGGATGGGTTTCATTCCACGCTGAGGATTTCGCCCTGCGGGGCGACCTCCTTTGCCCACGGCGGCAAAGGAGGCAAAACGCCGCCGGGGGTGTCCCGCGGTCGCCTTACGGCTCCAGCGGATCCACCCCCGGGCCCCCGTTTACGGGAGATACCCCTATACGTTTCCGCAGAAGGTTCGGCGCGCAAAATACGGTTCCGGATCTCGATTTTTCCGGGCCACTGGGCCCTGGTGCGGCGCAAAATTTCGGCCTGTGACATTTTACCGCCGCGCCTGGTTCCGACCAGCCGTGGCAGGGGGCGCGGGTCGGGGGTGCGTCGATTGGAATTGCTCCGAAAACAGAAAACGGGCGGATCTGGGATCCGCCCCTACAACGATTTAAGGACCTTCACAGATCGCAGCGAAACAGAATCGGTTCCATGGCTGCGGCGGCCGCCATATCACGCATGACCGAAATTGCCCCGTAGGGGCGGGACACCGGCCCGCCCGTCCCCCGTTGCAGGATATTTTCCCGGCTATCCCGTAGGGGAGGGGCTTGCCCCTCCCGCCGGTTTTCGGAATTCCTTGATTCAACGCTGGGATTTCGCCCTTTGAGTCGTCGCGCCCTACATAAAAAAGCACTCCATTAACATCACAGAGAAGGAAGGTGCGGACATGGCCCGCTTTGAACACGGAGGGGACACCTACGGCTGTCCCCCGGATCTGTTGGACTGCTCCATCAACCTGAATCCTATGGGGGCTCCCGGTCCTGTGCTGGAGGGGGCCTGCCGGGCGGTGCTGGACTGCGCCCGCTACCCGGACCCGGCCTGCCGCGGCCTGCGCCGGGCCATCGCCCGCCGGGACGGCGTGGAGGAGGACCAGATCCTGTGCGGTAACGGAGCCTCCGATCTGATCTACCGCATGGCCCTGGCTTGTAAGCCGCGGCAAGCACTTTTACTTGCCCCCACTTTTTCGGAGTACTGCCGGGCTCTGGAGGGGGTGGGCTGCCAGATCCGGGAGCACCAGCTTGAGGAGCGGACAGGCTTTCTGCCGGGGGAGGACCTGCTGGAGGCCATCGTCCCCGGGGTGGATCTGGTGTTCCTGTGCGACCCCAACAATCCCACCGGGCGGCTGATGGACGGGGGGCTGCTGGGCCGGGTGCTGTCCCGCTGCCGGGAGGTGGGGGCCTTTCTGGCGGTGGACCAGTGCTTTCTGGAGCTCACCGGCGGCGATCCCCACCGCCTGACGGAGCAGCTGTCCGGGGGCGGGCTACTCCTCCTCCGGGCGCTGACCAAGAGCTATGCCCTGGCGGGCCTGCGCCTGGGCTATGCCCTGTGCGGAGAGGAGGCGCTGCTGGACCGGATGGCGGCGGCGGGGCCGCCCTGGGCGGTGTCTGTCCCGGCACAAGCGGCAGGTGAGATCGCTTTACAGCAGTTCTCCCGCTGGCCGAAAGACAGTTTGGGGGCGATCCGCCGGGGCCGGGAGCAGCTGGCGGCGGGGCTGACCGGCCTGGGCCTCTGGGTGTGTCCGGGGGACGGGAATTTTCTCCTGTTTCGGGGGCCTGAGGACCTGGGCAGGCGGCTGCTGGAGAGGGAGCACATCCTGGTGCGGGACTGCTCCGACTACTCCGGGCTGGGGCCCGGCTGGTTCCGGGTCGGGGTCCGGACGGAGGAGGAAAACGAGAGACTGCTGACCGCCGCGGCGCGGCAGCTGAGGAGGGACTGACATGGCGGCAAAGGCCATTATGATCCAGGGGACCATGTCCAACGCGGGAAAGAGCGTGCTGACAGCAGGGCTGTGCCGCATCTTCCGCCAGGACGGCTATTCGGTGGCCCCATTCAAAAGCCAGAATATGGCACTGAACAGCTTCGTCACCCGGGAGGGCCTGGAGATGGGCCGGGCCCAGGTGATGCAGGCGGAGGCCGCCGGGGTGGAGCCCAGCGTCCGAATGAACCCCATCCTGCTCAAGCCCAGCAGCGACATGGGCAGTCAGGTCATTGTCAACGGCGAGGTGCTGGGGGATATGCGGGCGTCCGATTACTTCCGCCATAAAAAGGAGCTGGTCCCCCAGATCCTGACGGCCTACCGCTCCCTGGCGGAGGAGCACGACGTTATCGTGCTGGAGGGGGCGGGCAGCCCGGCGGAGATCAACCTGAAGGCGGACGACATCGTGAACATGGGGATGGCCCGGATGGCCCGGGCCCCGGTGCTGCTGGCGGGGGACATCGACCGGGGCGGGGTGTTCGCCTCCCTGTACGGGACGGTGGCCCTTCTGGAGGCCGGCGAGCGGGCCATGGTGAAGGGGACGGTCATCAACAAGTTCCGGGGGGACGCGGCCCTGCTGCGGCCCGGCCTGACCATGCTGGAGGAGCTGACCCAGATCCCGGTGGTGGGGGTGGTCCCCTGGCTGGAGCTGGATCTGGACGATGAGGACAGTCTCTCTCCCCGGCTCACCTCCGGGCGGCGGGAGGCCCTTCTGGACGTGGCGGTGGTCCGCCTGCCGCACATCTCCAATTTCACCGACTTCAACGCCCTGGGGCGGCATCCGGCGGTGGGCCTGCGCTATACGGACCGGCCGGAGGACCTGGGGCGGCCCGACCTGGTGATCCTGCCGGGGACCAAGAGCACCCTGGCCGACCTGGATTGGCTGCGGCGGCGGGGGCTGGACCGGGCGGTGCTGGCCCTGGCTGCGGCGGGGACCCCGGTGGCGGGGATCTGCGGCGGCTATCAGATGCTGGGACAGCGGGTGGACGACCCGGAGGGGGCGGAGGGAGGCGGCTCCCGGGCGGGGCTGGGCCTGCTGCCCGTCTCCACCCGGTTTTCCCGGGAAAAGACCCGCACCCGCCGCAGGGCGGCCTTCCCGGCCTGCCCCGGCCTGTTCGCCCCGCTGGCGGCCTGCCCCCTGGAGGGCTATGAGATCCACATGGGGGACAGCGGACCGGAGGGTCTGTTTTCCGTCCGGGAGAATGTGCTGGGCACCTATCTCCACGGCTTTTTCGACGCGCCGGAGCTCCGGGACCGGCTCGTCTCTCTGCTGCTGGCCCGGAGGGGGCTGACCTGGACGGGAGAGACAGGGCCGGAGGACGGCCAGGCCTATCGGGAGGAGCAGTACGACAAGCTGGCCGCCGCTCTGCGGGCCAGCCTGGACATGGAGGCGGTGTACCGCATCCTGGAGCGGGGGCTTGACTGAGTCCCGTGCATCAGACAGATCAGAGAGGAGACAAAAGTTTATGCTGTTTCACTGTACCAAGGAGGACTGCCGCTTTTGGGGCGAGGGGGAGGTCCTGCCGGACGCCTGCCCCCGGTGCGGCGGCGCGCTGACCGCGGGGGACCGGGAGAAGATGTCCGGGGATGACTGGTGCGCCCTGGGGGTGTTCTGGATCGAGCAGGACGGGGCGGAGGAGAAGGCCGTGTCCTGCTTCCGCCGGGCCGCCCAGCTGGGCAGCGGCTGGGGGGCGTGTAACCTGGGCCTGTGCCTGGAGCAGGGCACCGGGGTGGAGGCTGACCCACGCCAGGCGGTCTGGCTCTACCAGCAGGCGGCGGAGATGGGCAGCCTGCCCGCCCTGTGCAATCTGGCGGTGTGTTATGAGGAGGGCATCGGGACTCCGTCCGACCCACACCAGGCGGTGGAGCTGTACCGCCGGGCGGCAGAGTACGGCTCTACCCGGGCCCAGCGCCTGTTGGCCCGGTGCTGTGACCGGGGGATCGGGATGGACCGGCGGGACCCGGCCCAGGCGGTGGAGTGGCTGCGCATGGCGGCCCTTCAGGGGGACACGGTCTGCCAGACCCTGCTGGCCAAGCACTACGAGTTCGGCGACGGGGTGGAACAGGACCCGGAGCTGTCGGTGCGCTGGTACCGCCGGGCGGCGGAGGGCGGCGAGCCGGAGGCAAAATGCTGTCTGGGCTGGCTGATGGAGCACGGCAAGTGGGTGGACCGGGACCCGGAGGGGGCGGTGGAGCTCTACCGCCAGGCGGCCGAAGCTGGTTCAGAACGCGGCCTGCTGCTCCTGGCAGGCTGTCTGCTCAGCGGCGTCGGGACCCAGGCCGCCCCGGAGCAGGCGGTCCGTTGCTATGAGAAGGGCGCGGAGGCGGGCAGCGCCCAGGCCATGTGTAACCTGGGCTGGTGCTATGAGACAGGAAACGGCGTGGAACAGAGCTGGGAGCAGGCCGTCCTCTGGTACCGCCGGAGCGCGGAAGAGGGCGACGCCCGGGCGATGTGCAACCTGGGCTGGTGCTATGAGAGCGGGAACGGCGTGGAGCAGAGCTGGGAGGAGGCCGTCCACTGGTACCGCCGGGGCGCGGAAGGGGGCGACTCCCAGGCGATGTGCAACCTGGGCTGGTGCTATGAGACCGGGAATGGCGTGGAGCAGAGTTGGGAAGAGGCCGTCCTCTGGTACCGCCGGAGCGCGGAGGCGGGCAACGCCCGGGCGATGTGTAATCTGGGCTGGTGCTATGAGAGCGGAAACGGCGTGGAGCAGAGCTGGGAGGAGGCCGTCCAGTGGTACCGCCGGAGTGCGGAAGAGGGCAGCGCCCAGGCCATGTGCAACCTGGGCTGGTGCTATGAGACCGGAAACGGCGTGGAGCAGAGCTGGGAGGAAGCCGTCCAGTGGTACCGCCGGGGCGCGGAAGAGGGCAGTGCCCGGGCGATGTGCAGCCTGGGCTGGTGCTATGAGAGCGGGAACGGCGTGGAGCAGAGCTGGGAGCAGGCTGTCTACTGGTACCGCCGGAGTGCGGAAGAGGGCAGCGCCCGGGCGATGTGTAACCTGGGCTGGTGCTATGAGACCGGAAACGGCGTGGAGCAGAGCAGGGAGGAGGCTGTCCACTGGTACCGCCGAAGTGCGGAAGAGGGCAGCGCCCGGGCGATGTGCAATCTGGGTTGGTGCTATGAGAAGGGGATCGGTGTGGAGCGTGACTCGGCCCAGGCGGCGGAGTGGTACCGCCGGAGCGCGGAAGAGGGCGACAGCCGGGCGATGTGCAACCTGGGCTGGAGCTATGAGAGCGGAAGGGGCGTGGAGCAGAACTGGGAGCAGGCTGTCTACTGGTACCGCCGGGGCGCGGAAGGGGGCAGCACCCAGGCGATGTGCAACCTGGGCTGGTGCTATGAGACAGGAAACGGCGTGGAGCAGAGCTGGGAGCAGGCCTTCTGCTGGTACCGCAAGGGCGTGGAAAAAGGCAGCACCCGGGCTATGTTCCAACTGGCTTGGTGCTATGAAAAGGGGCTCGGTGTGGAGCGGGATCCGGCTCAGGCGGCGGATTGGTACCGCCGGGGCGCGGAGGCGGGCAGCACGGCCTGCATGAACAACCTGGCGGAGCTGCTGGCCAAGGGGGATGGCGTTCCCCAGGACCTGGAGCAGGCCATGGATTGGTACCGCCGGGCGGCAGAGCTGGATGATGAGTGCGCCTGGTACAACCTGGGCTGGTACCACGAGCAGGCGGGGGAGCTGGACCAGGCTCTGGAGTGCCTGCTCCGGGCGGATGAGCTGGGAGATGACTCCGCCTGCTGGGGGCTGGGCCGGTTTTACGAGACCGGGACCGCCGTGGAGCAGGATCTGGAACAGGCATTTGCCTATTACCGAAAGGGCGCGGAACGGGAGGATCTGAACAGTATGTGCCGCCTGGCGCGGTGCTATGCCCTGGGCCTGGGGACCCAACAGGACCGGGACAAGGCCGCCGGGCTGGCCCGGGAGATCCTCGCTCAAAACTGGGAGGAGAGCGGCGAGCTGGAGGATTACGGCGCCCGGGCGGAGCTGGAGGCCCTGCGGGCGCTGTGGAAGGAACTGGAACCCGAAAAGCCGTGACGCCCGGCCTGCCGGAAGGAAGCGAACAAGGGACCCGCCGGCGGCGGGTCCCTTTGATATGCAGATCTGTGATGTAAGGGGCGGGCCTCAGTCCCGCTCCTGCTCCCACTTCAGGAAGCTGCCGGTGACGGCGTCGATCTCAAACTCATATTCCAGGCTGCCATCCTGCAGCTCGCCCTCATAGACCGCCCGGCCGTCGTCCACATCCAGCTCCAGCTTGATCAGAGTGGCCTTCGGGGCCTTGGCCTGGGCCAGCTTTTGGGCCTTCTCCCGGGAGATGTAGTCCTTGCTGTCAGAGGGGATGGTATAGTCCTCAATGTCGGAGTCGAAGTCCGCCACCGCGCCGGTCACAGCGTTGATCTCATAGTCGTACTCCCGGCTGCCGGAATAAAACTCCACCTCATAGACGGCCCGGCCGTCGTCCCGGTCCAGCTCCACCCGGACGAAGGAGACCTCCTTGATGGACAGTCCGGCGTGCTTCAGGGCCAGCTCCTTGGCCCGGTCCTTGCCGATCAGATCGGTGCTGTCAGAGGGGATGGTGTAGTCCTCAATGTCAGAGTCGAAGTCCACCACCGCGCCGGTCGCAGCATCGATCTCATAGTCGTATTCCCGGTTCCCGGAATAAAACTCCACCTCATAGACCGCTCTGCCGTCATCCCAGTCCAGCTTCAGCTGGAGGAAGGAGACCTCCTTGCTGGAGAGTCCGGCGTGCTTCAGGGCCAGTTCCTTGGCTTTGGCCTCGCCGATGTAGTCGGCGTCATCGTCGTGGATGATCACGGTCTGGCTGTCGTTGTCCCAGGAGACCTCCGCCCCCAGCAGCTGACCCAGGGAGGACAGGGGCAGGTAGGTGGTGCCGTTGTAGATCAGGGGGGAGACCTTCACCCCGGTGGTGTCCCGGACGGTGTAGGCAGTGCCGTTGACCTTCAGCGTCACGTCGGGACGGAAGGTGGCGGTCACGCTGTTGCTCTGGCTGGCGGCGGCGGTCCCCACCACCATGCAGCTGGTGAGGGCGAGGGCGGCGGCAATGTAAGACTTTTTCATGTTGGATTCCTCTCTTTCTCAGCCGTTCAGGCTGCTCTGGTTTGTGCTTCTGACTATGAAATGCACGGGACCGGGGTTTTATTGCGGGGAAGAAAAAATTTTTTATTTTTTTCTCCGGCCCGGGCCTGGGCTGCCG
>SCPN01001633.1_pt1 | contig 45451 bp, 97 predicted proteins | sample 6106831 | NCBI WGS metagenome assembly SCPN01 (sample SAMN10720447, study PRJNA508395) | human gut metagenome | isolation source: Participant 1, 0 month | reverse complement strand
CGAACAAGGGGATTAAAATGGGATCATGGCCTTGGCCCGGTCGATGATGCTGCCTGATTCCATGTCCGCGCCCCGGGCCTTCTGGGCAGAGATAATCTTGTCGGTCTCCACCTCGATGAGGGGTGGGGATAAACCGCAGGGCGATGGTCATCATCATAGCCAGTTCATGGACCGGCAAGTTCAGCTTTTTGAGGGGACAAAGGCGCTCGATGGCGTCGGTGGGGCGATGGGGCTGGTGTGGTGTAGGTCAAGAAGGGAGGTGCCCGCGATAAGGCAGACAATCCGCACCGCCATCATCACACGCCAGCTGGATGCCCTCCTGGGTGAGCTTGAACACCCACCAGCTCCACAGCACCTTGCCGTCCACAAACAGCATGTTGAGCACAGCGGTGAAGAGGATGATTGGGATGACCGGCTTCACCCTTGCTGGCCACCATCTTCATGGGGATTTTAGAAACCGGGTAGGCGATCCAGCGGAAGAAGATGCCCACGATGAGGCTCCCCACGATTGTCGCCGGTGAACAGCATGACGATGTAGAGGATCACTAAGATGATCTTCATCCGGGGTCCATCCGGTGTACCAGGGACTTGCCTGAATACTGATGGTGATGTCTTTAAGCATGGGCTCCCCTTTCCCCAAAACCCGGAGGATCTCCTGTTTGGCGCCCTCTACTGTAAAGACATTGGGGGTCACCGGTACCCCGGCCCGCCAGGATCCAAAAAGATGCGGGAAACTTGGGGATGGAGAGGCCCATCGCCTCCATTTCTGGCAGCGTGGGAAAGACCTTTTCCACATCGTCGTGGAGAAACACCTTGGCATTGTTCATCACCCAGGGCCTTTTTGGGCGTACTGGAGCCACATCCTCCATGCTGTGGGAAACCAGAAGGACGAGTGGTCCCATTCTCCTGGTGGTATTCCTTGATCTGGGAGAGGATGCTGTCCCGCCCTTTGGGGTCCAGGCCGGCGGTGGGCTCATCCAGCACCAAAACCTTGGGCTGCATGGCCAGTACCCCGGCGATGGCCACCCGCGCGCCCGCCGGAGAGCTCAAAGGGGATTTTTCCAGCTGTATGGGGCTTAGCCCACAAAGCGGGCCGCTTCCTTGACCCGGCGGTCAATCTCGTCGGGGGTCAGGCCCATGTTGGTGGGGCCGAAGGCGATGTCCTTGTAGACCGTCTCCTCAAACAATTGATATTCGGGAGATTGAAACACAAGACCCACCATAAAGCGGAATTTGCGGATCTCCTTGGGGTTTGCCCAAATATCCTGTCCGTCCACAAAAATCTTGCCGCTGGTGGGCCGCAAAAGGCCGTTAAAGTGTTGTATCAGGGTGGATTTGCCGGACCCGGTGTGGCCGATAACCCCGACAAATTCCCCCTCCTCGATGTCGATGTTTACGTCCCTATGGCGATTTTCTCAAAGGGGTGCCTTGGGAATAGACATAGGAGAGGTGTTCGGTTCGCAGAATGGACAAACTAGGTAGCCCTTTACGCTTGGTGTTGTGGTGGATTCCGCCCCGTCCAGGAGGGCGGCCAAGGCGTCGGCACATTCCTCCTCCGATCACATCCGGCGGGAGGGAATACCCCAGCTCGATGAGTTCATCCGCCAGTTGGGCAGCCTGGGGCACGTCCAGCCCTACGGCGTGAGGGCCTTTACGTGGAAAAGACCCCTTGGGGCGGCGTTGAAGAGGATTTTGCCATCGTCCATCACCACTACCCGGTCGCACTGGGCGGCCTCGTCCATATAATGGGTGATCAGTACCACTGTGATGCCGAATTCCCGGTTCAGCTGCCGGATGGTGCGCATCACTTCCCACCGGCCCGGGGTCCAGCATGGCGGTGGGCTCGTCCAGCACAATGCAGTCCGGCCGCATGGCGATGACCCCGCAATGGCTACCCTCTGCTTCTGCCCGCCGGAAAGCTGGTGGGGCGTGCCCCGGAACTCATACATCCCCACCGACTTTAAAGCGTCGTCCACCCGTTTGCGGATCTCGGCTGGGGACACGCCCATGTTTTCCAGGGCAAAGGCCACATCCTCCTCCACGATGGTGGCGACGATCTGATTGTCCGGATTTTGAAAGACCATCCCCACCCGCTGGCGGATGTCGTAAAGTCGGTTTTCCTCCCGGGTGTTGATGCCATCCACGATACAGTTCCCCGTCTCGGGCAGCAAAATGGCGTTGAAGTGTTTGGCCAGGGTGGATTTCCCGACCCGTTGTGGCCCAAAACCGCCACAAACTCCCCCGGTTCACCGTCAAGCTCAAATCCTTGAGCACTGGATGGAGCCTCTCGTTGTCGTCGAAGTAGTGGAAGGAGATGTGGTCGGCCAAAGAATGACATCCTGTTCCATGGCTTTCCCCTAACCTTTCTGCCAGATGGCGGTGCTGCCGCAGGGCAGGTTGTAGCCGGACAGCTTGACCGGAAGCCCGATCTCCGAGGAGGACTTTGCCCCCGTGTCCCGGGGTGAGGCAGACGCCAGAATGTATTCCATCACCGAGGCGGAAAGGCCGGTGGTGTAGGAGTTTAAGAGGAAAAAGGGGTTGTCCGACAGCAGCTGGCCACAGGAGCTCCACCAGGTGGTAGACCTGATCCTCCAGCTTCCAGACCTCGCCCCCGGCCCTCTCCCATAGGAGGGCGGGTCCATGACGATGCCGTCGTACCGGTTTACCCGGCGGATCTCCCGCTGGATAAACTTCTCGCAGTCGTCCACGATCCAGCGGATGGGCCGCCCCTCCAGCCCAGAGAGCTTGGCGTTGTCCCGCGCCCAGGAGACCATCCCCTTGGAGGCATCCACATGGACCACCTCCGCCCCCGCCTTAGAACAGGCCAAGGTTGCCCTCCGGTATAGGCGAACAGGTTGAGCACTTTGGTGGGACGGTAGGCGGAGGCGATCTTCTCCGCCATAAAATCCCAGTTGACCGCCTGCTCCGGGAACAGGCCGGTGTGTTTAAACCCGGTGGGCCGGATGTGGAACCGCAGCCCCTTATAGCCGATTTCCCACTCGGGGACCGGCATGTTTTCACCTGCCATCTTCCTCCGCTGGAGGAGCGGATGTAGTGGGCGTTGGCCTTTCCCACTCCCGGCCCTGGGGTATGCCAGATGACCTGGGGGTCTGGGCGGATCAGCCGCACCTCCCCACCGCTCCAGCTTGTCGCCGCCGGAACAGTCGATCACCTCAAAGTCCTTCCAATCCGATGCAATTCTCATCTACTTTACGTTCTCCTTAATGGCGTTCGCAATGGCTTGGGCCGCCTCCCGGATGACCGAGAGCTCCTCTCCCTCCACCATAACCAATCAGTGGCTCGGTGCCGAAGGCCGGACCAAAATCCGCCCCAATGTAATGTATGTTCATACCCGGCGATGGCTGCCAAACGGCTTCGCAGTTATCCCACCCGCCTTCATAGACGGGGTGGCCAGCACGTTGACCATCGTCTGGGGAAATTTCTTCATCTGGTTTTTCAATTCCGAAAGGGGCCCTTGGTCTTTTTCATCACCGAAAGGAGCTGAATGGCCGAAAGCTGGCCGTCCCCGGTGGTCATATATTCCAAAAAGATGATGTGGCCTGACTGCTCCCCTCCAAGGGAATAGCCGTTTTTCACCATGCTCTCCAGCACATACCGGTCGCCTACCCGGGTGGTATCAGTGGCAAAACCGTTTTCCCGGGCAAAGGAAGAAGCCCAGGTTGCTCATCACCGTTAGCGACGATGCAGTCCCCTTTGAGCCTCCTTCCTCCCGCAGGCGGTGCCGAAGATGGCAAGGGGCTGGTCCCCGTCCACCGGGTCGCCGTTTTCATCCACCGCAAGGCACCGGTCCGCGTCGCCGTCAGGCCACGCCGCCCGCAGAGGCTATGCTCCTTGACAAACTGGCTCCAGCGGCTCCAAATGGGTGGAGCCGCAGTGCCGTTGATGTTTAGGCCATCGGGCCGGTCGCAGAGGATTACCGCTTCGGCCCCATTGGGCAAACAGCTCCGCCGCTGTGGCGCTGGCGCTGCCGTTGGCGCAGTCCACCGCGATCCGCATGCCCGAGAGGCCGCCTGGCACGGTGGAAGCCAGGTGGGCCACATAGTCGGCGTGGGCGTTTTCCAGCCGCTCCACCCGGCCCAGGTCCCCGCCGGATAGGCTGGGATTTCGGTGACCCCGTCCAGGATGATCTCCTCGATGGCGGCCTCCTCCCGTCCCGCAGCTTAAAGCCCTGGGGCCGAAGATCTTTATGCCATTGTATTCATAGGGTGTGGCTGGCCGAGAGCATAATGCCCGCGTCCATGCCATAGCGGCGAACCAGGTAGGCCACCGCCGTGTGGGGACGACCCCACCAAAACAGCATCCGCCCCCACCGAGCAAAGTCCGGCGGCGACGGCGCTTCCAGCATATCCGAGGAGATGCGGGTGTCCTTGCCGATGAGGATGCGGGGTTTTCGTTTCACATTCCTGCCAACCACCAGGGCGGCGGCCCGGCCGATATCAGCAGCCAGGCGGATGGTCAGGTCTCTTCCGGCAACCCCGCGGGCACCGTCGGTTCCAAAAATTCTGCCCATGTCGTATCCCCTTACTTGTTGGTGTTGAGATCCATCAAATTGAGCTGTTCCAGTCCTTCATCTGCCCGATGGGCTGGGGAATCCCAAATGCTCATACGCGAGATGGTGACGCACCGGCCCCGGGGTCCTGGTCAAAACCCGATCTGCATCAGATAGGGTACATACACGTCCTCCAAGGTCACCGATTCCTCATTGATCGCCGCCGCCAGGGTATCCAGCCCCACCGGCCCGCCGCCGTAGTTGCGGATGATGGTGGTCAGCATCCGGCGGTCGATGGCATCTAAGCCCAAGGGTCGATGTCCAGCCGATCCAGGGCGTGGGCGGCGATCTCATCGGTGATGATCCCGTCCCCGATGACTGGGCGAAATCCGCACCCGTTTCAGGAGGCGGTTGGCAATCCGCGGGGCCCCGGGAACGGCGGGCCAGCTCAATGGAACCCCCGGGTACAGGAGATGTCTAAAATCTCGGCGCTGCGCCGGATGATGGTGGCAAGCTCCTCCACCGTATAAAGCTCCAGCCGGAGCATGACCCCAAACCGGTCCTGCAGGCGGACAGCTGCCCAGACCGGGTGGTGGCCCCGATGAGGGTGAATTTTGGCAGATCGATGCGGATAGACCGGGCAGAGGGCCCTTTGCCGATGATGATGTCCAGGGCAAAATCCTCCATTGCCGGGTACAGCACCTCCTCCACGCTGCGGTTGAGGCGGTGGATTTCATCGATAAACAGGATGTCGCCAGGGCTGTTGGTCAGCAGGGCGGCCAAATCCCTGCTTCTCAATGGCGGGGCCGGAGGTCACCGGATGCTGACATTCATCTCGTTGGCGATGATATTGAGAGGGTGGTCTTGCCCAAACCGGGCGGGCCGTGGAGCAGCACATGGTCCAGTGCCTCCCCGGCGGCGAGCCGCCTCGATGAACACCGACAGGTTTTCCTTCGCTTTTTCCTGCCCGATATACTCATTTAATGTTTTGGGCGCAAAGAATATTCCACATCGCCGTCCTCGCCGGAAAATTCCGGGGCGACAATGCGGTTTTCAAAGTCCATTTCATTGGTGAAACTCACGGGAGAAGGCCTCCTTTCCCCACTTTACAAATTGGTGGCCAGTTTTTGAGGCCGAATTTGATCATCTCTTCCACCGGGAGGGCGGGTCGCACTGGCCTACCGCCACAGCGGCTTCCGACTGGCTGTAGCCCAGCACCACCAGGGCACTGATGGCTTCCGCCGCCGGCCCGGATGCGGACAGGGCCGCCGCGGGAGCTCCGCCTGGAAGCCCTGGGCCACCGCCTCGCTGGAGACCTTATCCTTCAGTTCCAGCACGATGCGCTGAGCGATCTTGGGCCCGACGCCAGGGCATTTAAGGCTCTTGACATCGCCGGTGGCTACACAGAGGGCAAACTTCTCCGGGCTCATAGAGGACAAAATGGAAAGGGCCGCCTTCGGCCCCACCCCGGACACCGAGATGAGCATCTTAAAGCAGCTCAATTCCCCTTGGTCATAAAAGCCGAAGAGGTCCACCGCATCCTCCCGCACGTTGAGGTGGGTATAGAGGGTGGCCTCCTCCCAGCCGGGCAGCCGGGACAGGGTGGAGAGGGTGGTCAGGCATTTATAGCCCACTCCCGCACACTCCACCACGGCAAACCCGGATTCGGTGTGGATCAGTTTTCCATGGACAGAATATATCATACAAAATCTTCCTTTGCTCGCCTAAGATGGATTACAGCAGTTCCAGCCGCTCTTTCAGCCGTGAGCTGAGAGGATGGAACCCGCCGCATGGGCGTGGCAGACCGCCAAGGCCAGGGCATCGGCGGCATCATCCGGTTTTGGGATCTTTCCAGCCCGAGTATGGAACGGGTCATCTCCATCACCTGGGCTTTGACCGCTTTGCCGTATCCCACTACCGACTGTTTCACCTGCATGGGGTGTATTCATACACCGGCACGTGCTTCATCCGCCGCCAGGAGGATCACCCCGGGCCTCCGCCAAGGCGATGCCGGTGGTCTTGTTGTTGGTGAAAACAGCTGTTCAATGCTCAGCGCTGCCGGCTGGTACCGGTCCAAAAGGGCGCACATATCTTCAAAGATCACCAGCAGGCGGTCTTCAAAGGGTGTGGGCCTCGGTGGTAATGGCGCCGTAGGCGATGGTGGAAAACCTGCCCCGGTCGTAATTTACCACCCCATACCCTACGATGGCATAGCCGGGTCAATTCCTAAAACGATCATAGTTCCTCACTCTGCTGGGCGCATGCCCGAGAAAAAGCACGGGCTCTTCCCTTTGCGGCGGAAACCCCGAAATCTCTGGTTTCCACGGCAGTTTTCCATGGGCATACCCTGTGGACATTATAGCACAAATGTGCGGAGCCCACAAGTTCCACCGCCGACAAATCAGCTTCTTCCGGTGGAAACCATTCGATTTTCTCCGACAAAATTTCTATATATCGGGGAATTATTTTGTATAAATCGTGAAAGTTGGAATAATGCTTGCATTTTAGGAAAAGATAAGCTATAATACATTTCGTTGGCCGATGAGGTTATAAAATATTTGGACGGTTAGCTCAGCTGGTAGAGCACCTGCTTGACGCAGGGGTCAGGGATCGAGTTCCTTACCGTCCACCAATGATGCTGTCTCTGCAATAGTGGAGGCGGCATTTTTCTTTTTTCACAGGAATAAGCCGGAGAAGAGACCACTTCCCCGGCTTTTTATCACAGCGCATCCCGGCGAAACACCTGCACCCGCTGGAGAATCCGCTTTACATCCTCCTCGTTGGGGATTGGTGCCATCCACCAGGCAGGCCGCCGACCCGAAAGCACAGGCCTGGCGCAGGCAGTCGATCCAATCCAGCCCCGCCTGGTATCCGGCGATGAACCCAGCAGTCAGGCTGTCCCCTGCCCCCACAGCGCTTTTCACCGTCAGGGAAGGCACCGTGAGCCGCATGGCCCCTGCCTCGCCGGAATAGAACATCCCATCTTTGCCCAGGCTGACCAGCACATGGCTGACCCTACCCTGCGCAGTTCCCGGCAGCCGCAGCCACCCCGTCCTCGTCCTGGAAACGGCAGCCCATCAAGTCCTCGAATTCATCCAGGTTGGGCTTAAACATCCAGGGCCGGATCCGCTTCACCTGTTCCAAGGTGAGGGAGCTGGTATCCAGGGCGATTTTCGCCCCCATCTCCTGGATGCGCAGGCACAAATCGCTGAAGGCATCCCCATCCATACCGCCTGGGAGCCGCCCAGCGGCCACCACAAGGCTGTGTGGGTCACCAGCTGGGAAAGATGGCCCATGACCTCATCCAGGGCCCCCCCTCCAGGGGAGAAGCCGCTGCGCATCAGCCGGGTGACATCCTCCACCCATCGATGACCAGGCTGATGTTCTCCCGCAGGTTGCCGGGGCAGAACACCACCCGAAAGGGGATCTCATCCCGGGAAAAGCCTTTAGGTAACGGCCCCAGTTGTCCCGGGTCCGCAGCGATCACCGCGGTGGATTCCACCCGGCCCGCTTGAGCGCCCTGGCCACGTTGACCGCTTTGCCTGCCGCCTCAAAATGCTCCTCCAAAACCCGGTTTTCCGCCCGGATGTTGAGGCCATCCAGGTGGAGGGTGGTGTCGATCACCGGGTTGAGGGACAGGGTGATGATCCTGTCAAAGCCATGGTTTCACCTCCAAAACACATCTCACCCTCTCCATACAAAGAACGGCGCCGTTGCTGGCGCCGTCCTGGAGAGCCGCATGCAGAACACTACTCTTGCTGCGGAAAATTTCCATGATATCGATGAACCCGTTGTCATCGTCGTCATCCTGCACCTCTTTGCCTCCTCTTGGCGGGGCGGGGCAGCGGCGCTCTTAGCCGGGCTCTTAAAGGTGTATGCGGGGATGTCGAAATTTTGTCGTTGTCAAAGCCGGTGGCGATGACGGTGACCTGCATTTCATCCTGCATGCTCTCGTCGTAGGCGACGCCCCAAATCAGGTTGACATCGGGGTGGGCGGAGGCGTGGATCATGCTGGAGCAACATCCACCTCATCCAAGCCCACATCGGAGGATGCGGTGATGTTGACGATCACACCCGGGCGCCGTTGATGGAGGTCTCCAGCAACGGGGAAGCGATGGCGGCGGCGGCGGCTGCTCGGCTTTATCTGCCGCTGGCCCGGCCCACGCCCATGTGGGCATAACCGGCATCCTTCATGATGGAGGTGACATCGGCGAAGTCCAGGTTAACAATACCGGGGATATTGATCAGGTCAGAGATGCTCTGCACACCCTGTTTGAGGACTTCATCCGCAGCGGAGAAGGCGTTTTGCAGGGTGATCTTCTGCCTGAGATGCTCTTTAACCGCTCGTTGGGATGACCAGCAGGGCATCCACATGCTCCCGCAGGTTGGCGACCCCACCTCGGCCTGTTCCATGCGCGCTTGCCTCAAAGGTGAAGGGCTTGGTGACAATGCCCACGGTGAGGATGCCCATATCGTGGGCGATCTCCGCCACAACGGGAGCTGCGCCGGTACCGGTGCCGCCGCCCATGCCAGCGGTGATAAACACCATGTCGGTGCCCTTGAGGACGCCGGCGATCTCGTCCCGGTTCTCCTCAGCGGCCCGCTGGCCTTTGTCCGGAGAACCGCCGGCGCCTTTGCCTTTGGTCAGTTTGTCGCCGATGTGGATTTTTATAGCTGGCTTGGGAAAATTTCAAAGCCTGGCTGTCGGTATTGACCGAGATAAACTCTACGCTCTTCATGCCGGAAGAGACCATGCGGTTGACCGTGCCGCCGCCGCCGCCCACGCCGATCACCTTGATGGCGACCTCGCGCTCAAAATCGTTGTCCATGTTAAAATTCATCTGCATCCAAACTTCCCCTATATGTGAATGATCCAAATGGGACCTATTCTCCCGAAGCGGAATAGGTAAAATATGAAAACCAAGCCGCCTTCGCCCCGCAGAAAGGTTCAGGCGGGCAGAAAGATCCATACTTAATAATTTAACAGATTTCCCGTCTTTTAGCAAGCCGAATCTCGTCAGATTGCAAAAGTATTTTCAAAAATTCACCCTTTGGTTGCCACCTCTGCTTTTTCCCTGCCGCCTTTAGGCGGGACTGGGAATCCAGGCGGCTTTTGCCCAACTTTAAAACTGTGCTGTTCGAAAACATTTTTTCCTCTTGAAATGCTCGATCTCACTGGCTGTCAGTTCCGCTGTCAGAGGGCTTCCTCCGGCGGGCTCTCCCTCTTCCTCCCCTGGGGCAGGCGGTGGATTGGAGGAATCTCCCTTGATGGACTTGGGCAAAATGTGCAGCTCCTTGGGGATGGAGGCATCCAATACCCCTCAAACACATCTTCCACCGAATTTTCCAAGGCATAGGTGACAAACTGGAGCTTATACTCCAAATCCCCTTCGCTGCCCAGCTGGATCAGCAGCCGGTCCTGATAGACGATCTGTATGTTGAGCCGGTCGGTCAAATCCACCTGGGTGACATCGGGAAGCCGGTGCTCCAAGGCGTCCACCAGATAGGTGAGCATCCGCAGCCGCTCCTCAGCCTCCGGCCCCAGGGTGGAACCCACCTGAGCCTCCCCGACCTGGATTCCCTTGACCAAGGGTAACGGCCCTCCGGCTCGCCGGTGTTCTTCTCCAGCACCTTGCCCTGGCTGATGAGGATATACTCCCCTCCCGGATTCCAGCGCCCCAAGGTGGCCTGGGTGATTTTCAGCACCACCCGGGCGGCAAGCGGTACTCCACCTTGACGCTTTCAATGTAAGCGAACTGCTGGGTCAGCTTTTCGCTCACCTGGTCGCCGTGGGCCCGGAAGAGGTTCTGCCCGGCGCGATGCCGCTGGCAGCGATGATCTCCTCCGGGGTATTTGGTGTTGCCGGCCACCTCCACCTTTTCAATTTTGAAGAATACAGTCATCGACAGCGCCGCCCCCACCGAAAGCACAAAGGCCGCGAGCAGTATGTAGTGGAGGATATAGCGCCGTGACGGCGTTTTTCCGGCGGTCCATGTTGGCTTGCCGCGCCGAGGCAGACTCCCGTTTTGATCCTTCTTTTCTTCACGTCCCGATTCTACTCCCTTGTGATTTTTGCGCCGAGGCTAGATAGGTGTTCTTCCAACCGTTCGTAGCCCCGTTCGATGTGTGCGATGTCGCTGACCCGACTGACTCCCCTGCCGCCGCCAACGCGGCGATGCACAGAGCGGCGCCGCCCCGCAGATCGGTGCACCGAACCTGGCGCTGTGCAGGGCCGGAACCCCTTCCACCACAGCCACCCGGACTTCTACTTTGATCCGTGCCCCCATCCTCATCAGCTCTGCGGCGTGCTTATAACGGCTTTCAAAGATGTTTTCCACAAAGACGCTGGTGCCCTGGGCCAAGGTGGACAAGGCCATAAAGGGGGCTTGGGCGTCGGTGGGGAACCCTGGATAGGCATAGTCCGCACCATCCGCACAGGGCGCAGGCGGCGGGGGCCCTTCAAATAAATGAGATCTGGACCGGTTTTCACCTGGCAGCCCATCTCCTCAAACATGGGGAGGACGGCAGCCAGATATTCTGGTTCCGTCTTGGTCACCAGCAGTTCACCCCAGTGGCAGCAGCTGCGCACAGATAGGTGGCGGTGGCAATCCGGTCGGGGATCACCCGGTACTCCACCTCCGGCAAAGGGTTTCCACCCCTTCTACTACGATAGTCCCGTCGTTCTTTAGGTGGATTTTTGCCCCGATGGCGGTGAGGAACCCAGCCAAGTCCTGGATTTCCGGCCCCGGGCCGCGTTGTGGATCACGGTGGTGCCCTCTGCCAAACCGCCGCCAACAGGATGTTCTCGGTGGCCCCTACGCTGGGGAAGGGAAGGTTGAGCTCAGCGCCCACCATCTTTCCATCGATGGTGCAGTCCAGGTCTCCGTGATCCTCCTTTGATGTTTACCCCATCCGCTCCAAAGAAGCGAGGTGGATGTCGATAGGCGGGGCCCAGCTCACACCCGCCGGGGAAAGAGACCCGCGCCCGGCGCACCGGGTGAGGATCGCCCCAAAAACACCACCGAGGACCGCATCTCCGCATCAGCCCGTCGGGGATATCACAGTAGACGCCGTCGTCGCTTTCCACAATGACGGTGTCCCTCCTGCTGCACAGTGCAGCCCAGGTGTTCCAAAATATGGGCGGCTGCCCGCACATCCGAAAGATCCGGGCAGTTGTGGAGCACGCTGCGGCGGGTTAGCAGCGCTGCGGCAAAATGGGCAGCGCGGCATTTTCGCACCGTGAATGGGCAGCTCCCCGCCGATTCTGTTTTCGCCTTCTATCAAAGTTTGCCATCATCTCGCACCCTTTCACGCTGTCAAAAACGGTTTTGTGCTAAACCGCTCCTGCAACAGCAGTGTATGCCGGCATAAGGCAAAGGGTGAAAAGGGGATTAGCGGGCCAAAAGCGCCATAATTTCCTGGTAGATCCGCTGGTTTGCATCCAGGATAGCAAGGCGCTGGGCATTTCACCCAGCTGCCGCAGCCGCCCGGGATCATCCACCAGCTCCCCGACCTTTGGCAGAGCAGCTCCCCGGCCAGGTCCTTCTCCTCAATGAGGATGGCCGCCCCGCTTTGCCAGAACCAAGGCGTTGTAGTATTGGTGATTGGCCGCCACATTGGGCGATGGGATGAGGATGGAAGCCCGTCCGGCTGCCTCCAGTTCGCTGATGGTAGAGGCCCCGCCCGGCAGATAACCAGGTCCGCGGCAGCCAGGCACTGGGCCATGTTGTCTACGTGTATTCCCGGATATCAATGTGGCGGTTTCCTCCACCTGTACACCCCGGCTCCTGCAACAGTTGGAAGAGTTCCACCCCGTAAGAGCCAGTGGCATGGATGTGGTGAATCCGATCCCCGCCGCAGTGCCAGGCCATCAGGTCGGCCACCGATTCGTTGATCCGCCGGGCGCCCAGGCCCCAAAGGTGAGGATGAAGCGGTCACCCACCCCAGGGCCTTGCGGGCCCGCTCCCGGTCAGCAAAGATGATGTCCTCCCGCACTGGGTTGCCGGTGACTGCGTAATCCATTGAGGGCGGCATATGCCTTTGGCATCCTCAACCGCTAAAAGCACCTTTGTCTGCAATTTGGCGGTCATCCGGTTGGAAACCCCGGATAGGCATTCTGCTCATGGCAGATGGTCTTTACCCCATAGCGTGGGTTTTCCAACACCATGCCGCTGACGTATCCGCCGGTACCCATCACCACATCGGGCTGGAATTCCCGGATCAACTTGCGGATTTTGGCCCGCAGGAGATGAAGCAGCCCATCGACCGCAGATTGTACTTTGATGTTGAACCAGTTGAGCTGCCGCTGGAACCCCATAATGCGGATCGGGTAAAAATTATACCCCGCCTTTGGCACCAGTTTTGCCTCCATCCCCGGGGTTCCCACAAAGAGGATTGGTACCTGGGGTGGCGGGCTTTAAAGTCCCCGCTACGGCGATGGCCGGGTTGATGTGTCCCCGGTTCCGCCGCACGCAAAAAGAATGTTCATAATCCTGTTTCCATTTCTTCGGCGGTACTATCCCACTGCCCCAGCTCTGCGCCGATCAAAGGGGGCTGGGGGTTATTCCCGTTCCAGAGAGCTCTGCCGGGAGATGGAGAGGACGATCCCCATCTGGGCCAGAAGCATCATCAAGGCGGTTCCCCCGTAGAGAAGAACGGCAGGCCGATGCCGGTGTTGGCACCGTATTGGTCACCACCGCAAATTTAAAATGGTCTGCAAGCCCACCTGTGCGGTGAGGCCCACTGCCATGAGGCAGCCGAATTTATCCTTCCGCAGGGCGATGACAAACCCCGCCACAGCAAAAAGGGCGAACAGGATGATGATGATCGCGCCCCAATGAGCCCCAGCTCCCTCGCAGACGATGGAGAAGATGAAGTCGTTCTGAGGTTCGGGCAGGTAGAGGTATTTCTGGCGGCTGTTGCCGATGCCGGAGCCTAAAAGCCCGCCGGAACCGATGGCATACAGGATTGGATGAGTCTGGAACCCCGCCCGGGGTCGAGGAAAGGGTTGAGCCAGTGTCGATCCGGCTCCATCATACGGTCCCATTTGCCCAGCACGAGGACCAGAAGGATCAGCGCGGTTCCTCCGGCGCCCCCGCCAAAACAGGTGGAAAGGCGGATGCCGCCCACGATCATCATGATGACACCCAGGCCGACGATGAGGATGGTGCCGGACAAGTGGGCTCAGCGATCAGCAGCAACCGCCAAAACGCCCAGGATAGCCGAAGGGAAGAATGCCGTATTCAACTTGTGCATCCGCTGGTAGTTTGACGTCGATCAAATGGCTGAACAACAGCACCACCGCGAACTTCACGCCACCCGACGGCTGGAAGTTGAAGGAAGAACCGATGAAAACACCGGTGGGCATGGTTGATCGGCGGCATGGCGAACACCACCAGCAGGAGGGACGATGGAAGAGCCATCATGGGATGGCGAATCTCCGCCAAAAGTGGTAGTCGATTTTGGATGCGGCCAGCATGGCGATCACCCTACCACAGCAAAGGCCAATCTGGCGGGAAATTAGTGGAAGCTGCTGCCCATCAGGTAATAGGCGTTGGCATAACTGGCTGAAAACAGCATAATCAGCCCAGCGGTCAATGCGTCGCACCAAAGTCAAAAGGTGAAAGATCCATGGGGCCTTGGGTCTCAGCTTCCCAAAGCCACTTAAAAGCACGTTTATTCTTTCTGCGGCGGCACTCCTGTTTTGTCTGTCGAATTGACTCACCTCTTCAAATGGCCTCTTCCAGGTTGGTATGGGACCACCACAGCCATTACTGGAGAAGACGGCCAGGAGGCCGCCCAGGCAGTCCTGCCAGAGAGAAAGCGGCACAATCTGCACTTCTGCGCCGGACATCCTCAAAATCTGGTGGATGGGCTTCATTTAAAAATCCGCTTGCCGGTGGTTTTGAAGCGCGGTAGGCGCAGACACCACCGACAGGGATTCCACGATGTAGATGATCCCCACAAAGGCGAGAATCAGCGGGCTGCCGATGGAAAAGGCCATGGCCACTACCAGGCCCCCCAGGAACATGGAGCCAGTATCCCCCATAAACACCTTAGCTGGGTAGAAATTCCACAAAAGCCCACACAGCCGCCGGCGGTGGCCGCAGCCATCAGCTCGGCGGGGACCACCCCCAGCATCCGGCCCATGACCAAAAAGCCCAAGGAGGCCATCAAAGTTACTGAGGAGGCCAGGCCATCCAGCCCGTCGGTCAGGTTGACCGAGTTGGTGATGTAGACAATTCCCACCGCTGCCAGGGGGTAATAGAAGATGCCAAAGTCAAAATATCCGAAGAATGGGATGGGCAGGGCGGTGGTGGCGTCCCCGGAAAGGCGGATGCTCACCAGGTAAAAGGCCGCCACGCCAAACTGGAGAACCAGCTTTTGGCTGGGCGTAAGGCCCAGATTCTGCTTTTTGGAAACCTTTACATAGTCGTCCAGGAAGCCGATGAACCCAAAGGCGGCCGGCCATCAGGAGGCGGCGGCAAACTTGGCGTTCTCCATCTGTTGGATGGGGTTGAACCCTCCGCTGCGGGCTGCATACAAGGCAAACCCCGCCGCACAGGCGACCAAAATCCCCACAATGAACATCAATCCCCCATGGTGGGGTTCCCTGTTTGTTTTGTGCAGCTGGGGCAATGTCTAAAATAGTCTTGCCGTACTTCAATTTGTGCAGAAAAGGGATCATCCAAATCCCCAAAGCAGCAGTCACCGCAAAAGCGGTCACCGTCACAATCGCTGTTGTCAATCCATCCATGATGGAAACCTCCAGGGCACCGCCGCTGGGGCGGGCAAAATTTCCTTCCCCGGGCAAAGGCCCGGCTCGATTTATGGGCGGTACAGAATAGGAAAAATATCCTCCATCTCGCCGGCGACCCACACAAGATCCCCTCCCGGGGTGGGAGCCAAAGAGCGGGTCAGTTCCATTTTATCCGGGCAGAAAAAGCCTCTTGAAGCCCGGCTTCCGACGCGCCCTCTGCATAGCCTTTGGCGTCCCGTCCAGTGGCCCAGAGCTGGTCAAACCCCAGCTGAGCGCACAGCCGTCCATCTCCTTATGATCCTCATAGGAGTTGGGGCCGATTTCCAACATGTCGGAAAGCAGGGCAATTTTCCGCCCTTTGCAGGGGTAAGCGGCAAAGCAGTGAGGGCAGCCCGCATGGAATCCGGGTTGGCGTTGGCGGCAATCCTCTACTACGTATAGCCCTGGTTTCTACGATTTTGCCGCATTCCGGCGGTTTGGTAAGAAGAAAGGGCCTTTGCGCAATCCTGGGGCGAAATATCCAATTCCCGGCCCACCGCATAGGCAGCTAGGGCGTTGAGGACATTGTGCTCCCCGGTGGTGGGGATCACCTCAGGGATGGATTCCTCTCCCAACCGGATAAGAAACCGGGTGGAGGTTCCTTCCTGGACAATCCCTCCGCCCGAACCTGGCAGGCCGGGCTGTGGATGCCATAACGGATGATTTTAAAATCCGGGTTTTCATAAGTGGCAGGTCGTTGTTGTCCCGTTGAGGATGAGGGGAACCGGGCGCATGCCCAACACGATCTCGGTTTTGGCCTTTAGTATGTTCTCCCGGCTGCCCAGCTTCTCCAGATGGGCGACCCCCACGTAGTGATCACCCCAATCCGGTTTGGCCACCCGGGTCAGCTCCTCGATCTCCGAGGGCGCACATGCCCATTTCCAGCACCGCGGCCTGGTGGCTGCGCTCCAGCCGGAAGATGGTCTGGGGCAGGCCAACCTCGGTGTTCTGGTTGCCCAGGTTTTCAGCGTGTGGTATTTTGCGCTCAATACCGTCCAGATAAACTCCTTGGTGGTGGTTTTTCCCACGATGCCGGTGACCCTACCACCTTCAGGTCAAAGCTGTCCCGGTAATGGGAGGCGATGGAGAGAAGCACCTCCGGGTGTTTTCACATAGAGCACTCGGTCCGCAGGGCGGTAATCCCCCGGTTTGTGGGCCACGGCGTAAGCCGCCCTTTGCGAGGGCCTGGTTGATGTATTTGTGGCCGTCGGTCACTTCCCCATCGCCACAAACAGACAGCCTGGTGTGACGGCCCGGGACGTTGGTGAAGGTGGACTTCTTCCCGTGAAAATCCGCCCCAATCCACTGGGCGATGGTGTTGATCGGTAGTTTTCCATGGCAAATCCTCGTCTATTGGCATCGGCTTCCTCGGCCAACAGCCGGGCGACGACCTCTTTTTCATCGAAGTAAATGGTGCCGTAATCAGGAGCACCTGGTAATGCCCCTTGCCCGCCAGAACCAGGATGCCGTCCTTCTGGGCGTGTGAAGCGCCCATTCAATGGCGTCATACCGGTTGACGATCATCTTAGGGGCGCCACACTCAAGATGCCGGGCAGGGTGTCGTTTAAAATCTGCTGCGGGTCCTCGGTGCGGGGGTTGTCGGAGGTGAGGATGACAAAATCCGCCAGGGAGGCGACAATTTTGCCCATCTTCGGCCGCTTGGTGCGGTCCCGGCAGCCGAGCCGGCCCAGAGGCAGAGAATCCGCCCTGGGGCGAATTCCACCGCGGTGAGCATTTTCAGGGAGGCCGTCAGGGGCTGTGGGCGTAATCCCGCAGGATGGTGAGAGCTTGCCCGGCGGGGAGGGACTTCAAGCGGCCTTTACCTGGGCGGTGGAAGGGCATAAAGCGCCAGCTCCACCCATCCCCAAGGCGGGCAGGCCGCGGCTGCGGTGGCGTTTACCGAAAATGCCGGCATGGCGATTTTCACCTGCTCCCGGCGGTTCTTCGCGAGGACAGGATATAGAGCGCTGCCGTCGGCAAGGTGACAATCTCCCGGCCATATAATCCGCCGGATTACCCTGGACCGAATAGGTCTTCACCCGGGCAAGGGGCGATTCCCCGGCCGGCGCTGCCATAGGCGTCATCCACATCCACCACCGCCGCGCGCGGCAGTGGTCGAACAGCTTGCGTTTGGCCTGGTAATAATTCTCCATGGTGCCATGGTAATCCAGGTGGTCCTGGGTCAGGTTGGTAAAGACCCACTTCAAAGTGAGGCCCGCCACCCGATTCTGATCCAGGGAATGGCTGGAAACCTCCATCACCACGTACTCGCAGCCCGCCTTTTCCATCTGGGCGAAGGTGGTGTGCAGCTGGTAGGGGTCCGGGGTGGTGTATTTGGCCAGCAGGGGCTGGTCCCCACCTCGATCTGGATGGTGCCGATCAGCCCCTTATTTGGTGGTCTCAAAATATGTTTGGTCAAATAGGTCGTCGTGGTCTTCCCCTTGGTCCCGGTGATGCCAACCAGCTTCATTTGCGGGCTGGGTTGCCAAAATAATTGCCGCAGACGATGCTGTAGGCCAACGGCTGTTTCCCACCAAAATCTGGCCTGGGATGCCCAAATCCCGTTCCACCACCACGGCGGCGGCGCCGGCTTCACAGGCGGCCTTGGCGAAATCGTGGCCGTCAGACTGGCCGCCTTTGATACAGAAAGAGGCTTCCAGGCTCCACCTGGCGGGAATCGCAGGTGAGGGATATCCTGGTCGGGACGCTGCCTTTCCATTCCAGCCCTTCAACAGACGATAGAGGTTCATGCTGATCATCCATTCCGCCGCTTCGCGCCGGCATATTTGTGAGGAATCGCTCATGCTCATCACGCGAAGTACAGGGTTGATAAGATGATATTTCATAATGCGAGCAGGATTTTAGCCAAACAATGGCCCCTCCCGCAGTTGCGTATGCCGCACCTTCAGCGGCGCAGGGATTTCAATATACACTAGCATCAGCAAAACAGGCGATTATCCCGCCAAATCCTTGTTGATAAATTCCAAGGTGACCACCGTGCCGATCTCCACTTCGGTGCCCGCCTCCGGGCTCTGTCTGGCGGCTATGCAGCCGGCGCTGTCGATCTCCACCCGCTGACACTGATGTTCAGGCCGGCGTTGAGGATGGTGCGGTTGGCCTGTTGGCCGGAGAGTCCACCATTGGGGACGGTGACCGTCTTGGAGAGTTCCGACTCGTCGGTGTACAGGATGACTGTTCCGCCCTTGGGGATGGGCTGGCTGACGGCGGGGATCTGTTTGAGGACGGTGGGCATCGCCCACCACTTTGCTCTTCAGGCCCTGTTGGATCAGCTCGCTGGTGGCCTCATGGGGCCGGTAGCCCAACAGGTAGGGGTAGAAACCTCTTTCTTCTCAATTCCTCGGCGGTGTAAAACCGGGTCGATGCCATATAGGAGCACATCGGCCAGGATACCTGGACGACCGGCGCGGCGATAACTGAGCGTAGATGTTGTCCATGTGGGGCTCATCGAGGAGAATGAGCACCGCAATTTGAGGTCGTCGACCGGGGCGAAGCCGTAGAAGGAGGCTACCCGTTCCTGAACCTGGCCATACTCATCCAGTTTATCCAGCTTTTCAGGTACCGGTCTTACCGCCGATGCGGTAGCCGGGGATCTTGGCGGTTTGCCGGAGCCGCCGTCCCCGAGACCACCAGTTCCAGTAGCCGGCCAGCTCTTTGGAGATGCTCTCAGAGATCACCACAGCGACCACCGGCTGGGTAGTTTTGATCACGTTCCCGTTGGCGTCCAGGATCTGTTTGACCAAGTAGGGCTGCATCAGTTTTCCCCGTTGACCGCTGCGGAAACCGCTGTGATCAGCTGTATGGGGGTCACCTTAAAGGTCTGGCCAAAGGAGCTGGAGGCCAGGTACGCCCCGAGCCTTCGTCCCGCAGCCGCTCCATGCTGTGGTAGTTGCTGTCCGCCTCGCCGGGGAAGTCGATGCCGGTGGGCTCGGTTAAGCCGAAGTTTTCAAAGTATTCGTAGAAAGTCTCAGCGCCCATCTTTTCCCCACCATCATGAAGGTGGGGGTTGCAGGAACCATGATGCCCTGCACAAAGGTGATGGTCCCGTGGCCGCCGTTCTTCCAGCAGTGGACCTTGCGGCCCGCCACAATGTGGTAACCTGGACAGTTGAACACATCTCCGCCGTGGACCGCGCCGATTCCAAAGCCCCAGCGGCGGTTATGATTTTAAACACCGAACCGGGCTCGTAGGGCTCCTGGACCGCCTTGTTGTTCCACTGGACAAACTGGGCTTCCCTGGAGGGTTTGCATACTCTTCATCGGTAGCGGTCTTTTTCCAGTTCCTCCAAGGCGGCCATTGCGGTTTTGGGGTCGGCGATGACCAGCGGCTCGTTGGGGTCGAAGTCCGGCTGGTGGCCATGGCAAAATCTCGCCGGTTTTGACGTTCATCACAATCCCCGCCGCCCGGTTTTGGACGTTGTGCTCGGTGACGGCGGTCTCCAGGTGTTTCTCCAGGAAGTGCTGAACCACCTCGTCGATGGTCAGCACGATGGAGCATCCATCCTGGGCGTCGTAAAGCTGTTGGTAGCGGTAGGGCAGGTCAGACCCCAGGCGTTTCGCTGCCACCACACGGCCGGGGGTACCGCTCAAATACTTGTCATAATAGGCTTCCAGGCCATAGGCGCCCTTGTTTTCGCTGCCGGTAAAGCCCAGCACAGTGGACGCCAAATGGCCATAGGGGTAGTAGCGGCGGGTGTCCTCCTCCAGGTTGATGCAGGTGATCTTGTTGTCGACGCAGAACTGGGTGATCTGGTCGGCCACATCCTTTTCCACCTTGGATTTGACCCGCTCGTAGTACATTTTTTTGTTTTTGCCTTTGTCGATGATCTTTTGCCGATCCACATCCAATAGCTCGGACAAAAAGTCCGCCACTTGGTTCAGCTGGGCATCGTCCTTCACATCCGCCGGGGAGAGGATCACGTTCCACACCTGGGCGCTGCGGGCCAGCACCTTGCCGTTGGTGTCTAAAATCTCCCCCCGCTCGGCGCTGATGGTGGTGGAGCGCATCTGTTGGGAGAGGGCCAGCTTTTGATATTTATCCCCTTCGACAATCTGCAAATAATAAAGCCGGCCCAGCAGGATGGAAAATCCCACCACCGCCATACAAAACAAGATCACCTGGATCCGACGCTGCATTTTATTGCTGGGGAGCATTTGCCATGTTCGTTCCTCCATTGGGCGGTGAGCGTTTTCCGCCAAAGAAATTAAGAGCTAGATGAAAGTCTCTTAACTCTTAGCTGTATCATAGGTATTTTAATTTGGCATCAGGTATTCCAAAAGCTTGGAACCTCTTGGATCCGTCCCACGGCCCGCATTTGCCGGGCTTTGGGCAAGCACCACCCGGTCGCCTTTGTTGAGCTGGACATATTCAATCTGGTAAGCTTCGGTTTTGGAAAGGCCCATGTTGGCAGAGGCGTAATCCTCCACGTTGCGCAGGCTCATCTTCCCTTCCAATTCACTTTGCAGGCGCACCCCTTCGCTTTTCAGCTCCTCATATCTGGTGCTTTGGGCGTTGTATTCCTCGGTGAGTTCGGTGAGGATGGCATTGTTATACAGCATCACCGCCAGCATTGAGACCAACGCCAGCGCGCGGTGCAGGCGAGCCGCAGGCCGAGGGCGCGGTTGGCCGCCGCCCGGGAATTGCCCCTGCCAACCACATGAAGTTCCGGCGGCTGAGGCCGCAGATGCTGCTCATAGCGGGATAGATCATAAGCCGTGCTTTGTCTTGCGTAATCCAAGATAAGTCCCTCTCTTTCTCATCCGAATGATTATGATACGTCCCTGGAGGTTGTGTCCAGGCACTTATTATCCTTGTTGCTCTTCCTTCCGGTAGCCGTTCGCAGACCCGCAGCTTGGCACTGTGGCTGCGCTTGTTGGCAGCCAATTCCTCCGCTGTGGCCTCAATGGGCTTCTGTTGACCAGCTTGGCCCGGGTTTGTGGCCGCAGACGCACACCAGGAAGTCCGGCGGGCAGATACAGCCTTTAGCCAAGGCGGCGAATTTCTGCTTCACCATCCTATCCTCAGGGGTGGAAGGTGATGACGGCGAACCGGCGCCGGGGCAAGCCGTTCAAAAGCGTCGTCCAGGCAGATGGACAGGTGATCCAGCTCCTGGTTGACAGCGATCCGCAGCGCCTGGAAAGTCCGTTTGGCCGGATGGCCTCCCTGCGCGCCGCCGCCGGGATGGACTGCTTGATGATCTCCACCAGTTCAAAGGTGGTTTCCACCGGTTTTGCTGCCGGGCTTTCTCAATGTTCTGGGCGATGCGGTAGGCGAATTTTTCCTCGCTGAACTCCCGCAGGATGCGGGTGATGTCCTCCACCGAGTAGGTGTTGACAATGTCGTAGGCAGATAGGCCGCTCTGACTCATCCGCATGTCGAGGCGGGGCGTCAAAGTTGTAGGAAAAGCCCGCTCCGCAGTGTCCAGCTGGTGGGAGGACACCCCAAATCAAGAGGATGCCGTCCACCCGGTCAATACCCAGCTCATCCAGAACCAGGGGATGTTGGCGAAATCGTTCTGCACCACTGTGGCCTGGGGAATTCCCGAAGCCGCTCCCCGCGATGGCGACGGCGTCCGGATCCTTGTCAATGGGAGCCGCCCCTGGGGCCCCAGGCGCTTGGCAATCTCCCGGAATGGCCTGCCCCGCCGGCGGTCCCGTCTACATAGATGCCGGAGGGCCGGATGGCAAGGCCCTGAATACACTCCTCCAGGAGCACCGGCACATGGCTGAATTCCATCTTTTCCCCTCCGTTTTCCCTTCGTTTGTTAAAATCCCAGTTCATCCATCGACTCGGCGATGGAGTCGCTGGTCAGTTCCTCACAGCTGGACTGGTAACGTTCGCTGTCCCAGATCTCCGCCCGCACCGACGCGCCGATCACCGTTACGTCTTTGGTGAGGCCGGCGTACTCCCGCAGATGGGCGGGAATGAGCACCCGCCCTGCTTATCCGGCTCCCGCTTCAGCGGCCCAGCAAAAGAAACGCTGCAAGTTGCGGGATTTGCTCATGGGCAGGCACGGATCTTATCCTCCAGCACCTTCCATTCCTCCATGGAATAGAACATACAGGCAGTTGTCCAGCCCTTTGGTGATGATAAAGGTGGAGCCCAGCGATTCCCGCAGACGGGCGGGGAAGTTGACGCGGCCTTTGGGATCCAGCGTATGCTGGTACTCGCCGATCAACATTCTTTCCGCCCCTTCTTGCAATTTTCAAACCACTTTTACCCACTTTTCACCACTGTTGTTCTAATTATACATGTGGTATAGAAATTGCAATAGTGTGTCCACACTTTTCCCAAAAATCCCGGGCTTTTTCCTTCCCCTTCCTGGAGCAGATTGGGTGCAAAACCATGCCAACCCGCATAAAATGGACATGAAAGAACATTCATTCGCCCCAAACCATATGTCGAATTTTATTGTTTTTCGCAATTATCCCTCTCCCACCTTTACCAAATTTGGGAAAATATTCCTTTTCAAATTGTTTAGAAACAACCACCTAAAGGTTGGATCCCTCCCATCCATTGGGATTTTCCCCACCGCGCGGTGTGGAAAACTGGCATTCCACAGTGCTCTTTGCATCCAGTCGAGGCAACCTCTTGCCGCAAACGGACCCTGGTGCCGGAAGAGGCTGTCCCTCGGCTTTGTGCAGTGGCAGCCTGGCAATTGGGCGCTGAAAACAGGGGCCCTCAGCAAGGCTTGGAAACAGAAGACAGGCGCGTTTTCACGCGCCTGTCCAAATGCTTCTAAAATTTGATAGCAGTCCCTATTCCTCCTGGACGCGCCCCTCCCGAAGCCCGCGGAGTACTCGGCTAAATCTGGTGTAGAACACCAGGGCCGTGATAGTAAAGGCCACCAGGTCGGCGGTGGGCTGGGCGAGAACACACCGGTGAGCCCCAGTCCAGCAATGCTTGGCAGGATGAACATCAACGGCACCAGCAGAAACAGTTTGCGCAGCAGTGCCAGGAACAGCGAAGCTTTTGCCTGCTCCACCGCCACCAGCGTCTGCTGGCAGGCGATCTATTGCCCCGCTGATAAACGGGGCGGCCAGATAAATCCGCATGGCCCAGACCGCCGTTTCCAAGAGGGCCGGGTCGCTGGAAAAGGAACCGGCAAACCACCCGGGAACAACATTAAGACGGCCCAATAGGTGACTGACCACTGGGCTGGAAAACAGCAGGATGCGGATGCCTCCTTGACCCGGTCGGCTTTTTCGGGCGCCAAGGTTGAAGCTCAGGATGGGCTGGGCCTTGGCCCATGCCAGAAACCGGCATCATCCCACCTGGAGGATGCTGGTCAGGATGGTCATCGCCCCCACGGCCACATCGCCGCCCATATCCCGCAGGCGGATGTTAAAGGCGATGCTGACCAAGCCCTCCGTGGACTGCATTGCAAAGGTGAAAGCCCCAAAGAAGCACCGGGGCTAGGATCTTCCAGCGTATGGGCATGTTTTCCCTGCGGATTTTCAGCTGGGTTTTGGGCTAGCAAGAAACCCCATCACCCAGGCAGCGGCAACCCTGGGAAATGACTGTAGCCAAAGCAGCCCCCGCAGACCCATACCCATCCAAAATCAGGATAGGGTCAAGAATGATGTTGAGCCCTGCCCCCAACAGAATGGTGATCATGCTGGTTTTGGCAAAGCCCTGGGCGCTGATGAAAAGTTCATCCCCAGGGCAATCTGCATAAAGACGGTGCCTAAGGAGTAGATCCGCAGGTAACTTGTGGCATAGGGCAGAGTCTCGCCGCTGGCGCGAACATCTGTAGGATGGGAGACATAAACAGCTGCAGCACAAGGGTGATGGCAGCGGAAATCAACAGGATAGTTGGTAAAACAGTTGCCAAGAATCCGCTCCGCACCAGCATAGTCCCCCTCGCCCATGTGGGCAGAGACCCGCGGCGCACCGCCCATTCCCACCAGGGAGCTGAACGCGGTAATCAATATCAGAATCGGCATACAGACTCCCAGGGCGGAAAGGGCTAAATGGCTTTGCCCGGAATGTTGCCCAGATACATACGGTTGATAATGCTGTACAATGCATTGGTCAATTGGGCTAAAATAGCAGGCAGGGACAACCGCAGCAGCAGTTTCCCAATGCTGTCTTTCCCCAGATCCACCCCGGTTTTTGACCGGCCGCGGTCTTTGCTCATCCAATCCTCCCTTTTACAACGGTTCATCCTGTTTAGCGTTCCACAAAATGGGGCGGTTTTCCGTAGAAAATTCTTCCAGGAACCTGTAAAGGGGATTGGGGAAAAGAGAAGGCAAGGGCCTTTCCCTGTTGGGGAATGACCCTTGCCTCTATAGTTATTCTTCCATCTCCCGCACAAACAGGGGTATTTCCAATTCTCATTCCCGGAGATCAGCATCCATCCCTCCCGCCCAGCTTGTCCAAGCGTTCCAGGTACTCTGCGTTCTTTTTCCGGGTCCAAAGACCAAGTGGGGCTCAAATCCACCATTTTGTATTCAAACCGCTTCACCGGCCCTACTCCTTGTCTTTGCGGACAATGGAGCCGGGGCAAAGGTCCGGCTGCATGGAATCTGAATCTTCTGCATAGGATGGCGGGCGGCGTCCAACTCCTCCCCTTCCGGAAAGGATTTTTCCACCGTCAGCTCCACCGGCTGGGATTTGGGTTCCAGCACCTCAACCCGGTCACCGGGCTTAAAGTAGTTGCGCTGGGTCAAGGTCAAAGGCCATCCTCCCAGGAATCCACATTGGCAACGATGTCACATTCCCGCACATAGCCGCCGCTCTTATAACAACACTGGTCCGGCCGGCCGAGTAGAACCCTGTGGAATACTCTCGGTGGGAGACCTTGCGGGTTTCATCGGCAATCCACTGGGGAAGCTGGAACTCCCGGGTTTTGAGCGTACAAATCCACCGCCGCCCGGTAGGCGTTGGTGATCACCCCACATAGTAAGCGGATTTGGCTCGTCCCTCAATTTTAAGGGAGGTGACACCGGCGTCCACCAACTCCTTGATATGTTCAACCATGCAAAGGTCCTTGGCGTTGAGGATATAGCTGCCCGCTCGTCCTCGAACACGGGGAAATACTCGCCGGGGCGCTTTTCCTCCATCAGGTGGTAGGACCAGCGGCAGGGCTGGGCACATTCGCCCCGGTTGGCATCCCGGGGTCATGTAGTTGGACAAGGGCACCGAGCCGGAGAAGAGACATGCACATCGCCCCATGGACAAAGGCTTCAATCTCCAGCTCCGGCGGGGTGTGGTCCCGGATGTATTTCACGTCCTCGATGGAGAGCTCCGGGCCAGCACCACCCGCTTTGCCCCAGGCGGTACAGCTCGGTGGCGGTGAGGTAGTTGACCACCTGCCTGGGTGGAAATGTGGATGTCCACCTCCGGCACCGTGCGTTTGGCCTCCATCAGCACCCCACATCGGCGACGATGAGGGCATCCACCCACATCCCTGGCATAGCGCAGGAGTCTGGAAGCTCCGGGATCTCCGGTTAAAGGGCAGGGTGTTGCAGGTCAGATAAACTTTTACCCATGCTTGTGGGCCAGTGCAACCCCATCCCGCAGTTCATCCTGATCAAAATTGGCGGGGTTTGCCCGCATTCCGAATTGCTTGCCCCCAGGTACACCGCGTCCGCCCCATAGCGGATGGCGGTACTCCAACCGTTCGAATCCTACGGGGCAAGAACCCAGTTTTTATTGGCTCTGTCATCCTAAACTGTCCCACTTCTAATTCTGGGTGTCGGGTCCATGGACCTCACCGGCCTGGGCGGCAACCCGTTCGTTCTGATAGTGCTGGTCTGCGGTTTTGCATAATAGAACTTTCCAGTGGCGTCGGTCAGGAAGAAGTAGTAGTCCGGTATCCTCCGGGTAAAGAGCTGCCTTAATGGCGTCAATTCCCGGATTGCATACCGGCCCCACCGGCAGATCCGGTGCATTTGTAGGTGTTGTGGCGTCGTACATCTCCTGGTTATTTACCTGCAAAAGGGCTTGATATCCCGGTTGACATAGAGATGGTTACATCCGACTGAAGGCAGGGGTAGGTGACGGAATTATCCAGCCGGTTGTGGAATACCGAGGACACCCTGCCCATCTCCCTCATGACCGGAGGATCCTCCTGAACCATGGAAGCCAGGGTGATGGCCTCATCCGGGTCAGGTTCTGGTTCTTCATCTGGGCATACATCTCATTGGTGATTTTGGATTCAAAGTTGTCCAGGAACCGGGCGGTGACACGCTCCGGCTCCCCCAAGAAAAAGTCATAGGTATCGGGAAGAAATACCCCTCAAACCGGCGGAAGCGGTTCCCCTTTGGGATCTTCTCCACAAACTCGTACTTCTCCCTCCAAATTGGCGGTCTCCAGATAGCTGTATAAATCCTGTGCCTTGCAAACCCCCTTTTCCTCCAGGAGGTTGGCAATTTCCCGCAGGGTCATCCCCTCGGGGAAGGTGATGCGGATGGTATTCTGCTTCTCGTTGCCTGTTTGCAGGGCCACAATAATTTCATCATAGCTCATGTTGGAGTTAAGCAGGTAAACCCCCGTTTGAATTTTGAGGTGGAGTTGCGAGAACCTGCATACAGCTGGAAGGTCAGCTTCTGAGAGATGACCCTTCGTCCTTGAGCAGGTTGATGAATCTGCCTGGAGGACATGCCGCTCTCCACGGTGATTTCAATCTGCTGGTCCTTTTGGTTGAGCCCAAACAGGTCAGAAAAACTCTGCAAGGCAAAGACCGCCAAAGATGGACACCCCACCACGGCGGCGATGGTAAAGTAAGCGGCGGCTCACCTTGCTGGGCTTACGGCTGGGCCGGCGCCTATCCTGGGGATTTGGTTGTTTCTATCCATAACATTCCTCCTGCGGTACCATTTCCCGGCTATTCGACCGGTTCGATTTTATGTTGGTATCATACCGCATTTTTCATGAGAATCAATTGCCGGATTGCGTAGGCAGTAGTATGTAGCCCGTACCTACCTCTCACTCCCGAGGGGAACCTCTGCGCAGGGCGGGTCTTTTCAAAAGTTGACATACCGTTCGGTGACCAAGGCGCTGACCGGCACGTCATACCGCCGTGGAGAATCCGCCTGCGGATGCACTTCACATAGGTCACCCCTTTATACCCGGGTAATGGGCTAAAAGCGGTCGTAGTAGCCGCCGCCATACCCGATGCGGTAACCGGACAGATCGTAGAGGAGGGCGGGCACCACGCAGATGCTCTTGGAAAATCGGTGATGAGGGTGCAGCGTTCCGGCAGAAACCAGCACCCAGAGGGTACGTTTCAGGTCGTCCAGGCGATCTCGTAAAACTCCATCAGCCGGGTGCCGTCGATGCACCGGGGGACCCCCACCCGCTTGCCGTCTGCCAGTGCCTGGCGGATCAGCTCCCGGGTGTCCACCTGGCAGTGGACACATAGGTCAGCACCAAAGAAGCCTGCTGATACTGCCGCAGCGCCAGCAGCCGGCGCAGGATGGCGCTGTCTTTTTTGGCCTTGGCCTCGGCGGGAAGGGATTGCCGGTACGCCTTGGATTCCCGGCGCAAGGCCCTTTGTATTCCGTAAGTCTATGTTTTCATCCTGTTTTACCTCTCTGTCAGGGGCCGCTTAATCCAGGTCAGTCCCAGATAGGAGGCGCGGCCCTCTACGTCTTCCAGCTTCTTCTGTCGTTTTTCTTTGATCCAGTGGGCCATGGCATAGGGGGCCAGCTCCCCGGCGGGGATGTCCTCCATAGCCGGTACTGGTACTCCTTGGCCCCATAGCGCCGGTGGACGGCTTTGGCCAGCTTCATAAAAATCCATATCCTTGGGCAGCACCAGCTCTTTGACCAGCACCTTGTCCCCATCGGGGAGGCAGTAGGCGTATCCCCCGGGGAAGGAGAGGACTTCTCCCCTGTGTACCCGGCCTCAATATCCTGGTAGGAAGAGCCCTGGTATCCCTGTTAGAACATGTAACGATGAAATACCGGTTGCGCGGGCCGCCTCCCTGCAAAGGAACTTTCAGCCAGAGGTACCCTTCCCTGGGGATCTCGCCAGCAGGAAAGAGCCATGCGGCGGCAGTTAACTCGATGGCGTAACCCCGGTGCTCATAGAACTGGAACAGCTCTTTGGTGGCCGGCACCAGGATGGAAGGATGACATCCTCCTTTTCCATCTCGGTGGGCCCGGTGGAGCAGCCGGTGCTGATCCCCCGGCCCCGGAAATCCGGATGGGTGGCCACCCCGTAGATGTACCGGGCATCCATCTCGCCCGGGGTGATGACTGTGATGGGCAATGAGACAGCATTCCCTACCCTCTCCTTCTACATCCACCAGGCATTCCTTATCGGAAGCGGTGTTCCAAAAACAGATCGTGTAACCCTCGGGGGTCGCCGAAGGAGAGTTTCCACAGCTCCTTGAGGGCGGGTACCATCGACCGGTCGGCAAATGCGATCATGGCGTCGTCTCCTTTCAGGGCGCGTTTATCCCCGCCAGACGGCGTGGAATTTCGCAGCAGGATGTCAGGGTAATAGGATTGTTTGGCCTTGCGAAGGCCCTCATCTCCGGTGTCGTCCTCCCGGTTGACGTAGGTAAACCCCTCGCAGGCATACCGGACGAACTGCTGATGATCATGGGTAAGCGCCGGGCGCACATCCCAGAACGCCTTCAATGTGGACGATGAAGGTGTCCTCGGTCAAGGGGCTTCCATGGTGTAGGCCACCGGGCGGCCATCAGCGATGAGCAGGCCCCCGCCAGCCCCAGGTCGGTGAAGTGGTCAAAGGCGCTCTTCACCGCCTCCCCCTCTTGATCCAGGCTCTGGTTGTCCTCCCTTCCTGTGCGATGATCTGTTTCCACTGCTGGTTCATCTCTCCAAGGCGTAGGGCAGATTGTCCAGGTGAGGGGTTCAAACCGCCAGTCGTAGGTCTCAAAAACCGGTTTGATATGGTTGCGCTTGCCGTGGAGCTTCTTGCCCGAGGCTGGAGCTTGTCCACCGAATAAATGTAGTCAAACTGGTCCCTGCGCTCGCTAAATTCAAACGCGTCGGGGAAGTTCTCCTCCAGACAGTCCCGCATCTCATCGGTGACCCCGTTGAGGCGGAAGGGCGGCCGTCTTTGTCCGCATCCGCTTTCATGGCGAGGATAGCCTCTTTTAAATCGCCGTCGCCGGCTGGATACAGGTAATTTCGGCCCTGCCCCCCATCGGACGGATCAGCGCCCGGTTCCCCAGGCAGGTGCATTCAATTTGATAGGCCTTGCGCCAGTTGTAGCTGTTAGAAAAACAATATTCGCTCCCCCGGTATTGGGAGAGGCGGAACAGCTCCCCGATCCATGTGCGGTCGGAAAGCTGGATTGGATGGAACTCTACCATAATATCACCTTATTTTAAAATTTCTACCGACATTCTGCGAACAGATTCCGCAATTTTCTCAATAGGCAGGGGGATATGCCGTCGCAGCAGCGGACCGTCCTCCACCCCAGGCGCTGGGCAGCGTACAACGCAGCTTCCCGGCAGCGCAGCGAGGTACTGAAAATTGGCCTCGGATGTCTTTTTGGATTCATCCCCTGGTACCGGCCCTCGATCAGCCTTCGGGAGGTCTCCGGCTCCATATCCAGATAGATGACCCCGTCCGGCCAAGGGATGCCCAGGAGGTTATACTCATACTCTTCCAGCCAGGAGAGAACCCGTCCCATTGTTCCTTGGGAGTTTCACCATCTGGTGGGCGGCGTTGCTGGTGGTGTAGCGGTCTGCGATGATCAGCTTCCCTCCCAAGTAATCGTCTTTCCACTGGGTTTGGTAGCTGACATACCGGTCCACTGCGTAAAAACTGGAGGCCGCATAGGCATTGACCTCCTCTAAGCTGCCGATCTCCCCCGAGAGGTACATTTTCACCAAGGTGGAGGAGGGCTGCCCATAATCGGGAAGGAGATTTTGCGGACCGGATCGCCCACTTCAAAGCGATTGATACACAACAGCTCGCTTTGGGTCGCTTTGCCGCTGCCATCCAGCCCTTCAATTACAATCAGTTTTCCCTTGTGCGTGTTCAATATGCCCACTTCCCTTGTTTCTTTGGCAAGTTTTGGCCCAAATAGAAAAGCCCTAGCCAATTCATACAGAAATATTATACTATATAAGTCCAAAACCACCAGGGGAACAAAACTCTTTTTCGTTTTGTGCGTTTCTCCCCTTGCTTTCCCTGAAAATAGAAGCCCGCACAAGGCCATGGCCGGCGCGGACCTAAAAGGGGAGCCTGCCCTTTCCTGGGTAAATCCATCCCCTTCCACCGTTTCACTCCCTTGGCCCCAAACAGCCGCGGCATGGCATCTCTCTGGCCTGCCGCGGCTGTTTCATTGGGGGATGGGGAAAGGACAGTTAAAATCCCGATTTATAGCGCGAGTACAAAGCAAAGCGCACCCACAAAAGCGAGTGCGCCAATTGCCCGGGCGGCTCGCCTCTATTTTTCCTGTGGGGACTACTCCTCGCAGGTGAGGTCGCTGAGCTTGGGCGGGAAAATTCATCGGTGGGGAATTTGATCCGTTTGAAAAGCTCGCAGGGGTCGTCGGTAGTGCAGACGCTCTCCTTATCCGGCACGCAGTAGTCGTAGGCGGGGATCATCATCTGGACACAGCGCTCGATCTGCACGATGGTGAACAGGCCCAGGCTGATATACACCACCCGGCTGGGGTGACGCCCTGGAACACCCCGTCAAACTGGGCTGTGATGCAATCGGGCAGGACGCCTAAGGGGCTCGCAGTTATACTGGGGGCATTCACCAGATGCAGGCAGAGGCAGATGGGGTCAACCACCTGTGTTTTTGCCCCTCCATCGCCGCCGTCACAGCTGTTTGAGGTGTACTGTCACCCTGTTTTGATCTGCGTCGATCCGCTCCCACCAGCCGGTGGAGCTCCGGCCGGGTGAGATGGGAAACCGCTCCCCGGCAGAGAAAACCGGGCGGTTAATCCCTCCCATTTTGCAGCTCTTCCCCATCTTCTCCAGCTGGGCGAGTCGCTCTTTGAGTTCCTCCAGGAGATGATCCCCCCTGGAACAGGGTCTTCACCCGTTCTTCCCGTGGTGCAGTGCCGCGGAGGCGGACTCTCCCCGGTTGGGACGGGGCGTCTCCCCCGGAAGGCGGGCCGCAAAATACATTCCCAAGGCCCGGTTCAGCTCCTCCTCCCCCACCGAAGGGTGGCCGGGGCAGCCGGGGTGGGCAGAGCCGGGCCCCCGCCTTGCGCTTGCGGCGGACAAGAGGCTCCCCGCAGGAGGCACAGCAGAGGAGTCCGCTGAGGTACCTCCCCTTGGGATCCCGCCTTGGGACAGCCCGGCTTTCCAGTATCCTCTGGGCGGCGTCAAACTCCTTCCGGGTCACCAGGGACAGTTCCGGTCTTGGGTGGCGGAGCCACTCCCCTTGGGGGCGGGTCCCCGTCTTCCCCGAGAGGAAGTCCACCGTCTCAAACCGGTTGTTGACCAGTTCCCCTGCGTAAACCGGTTGCCCAAAATCCGCCGCACCCCTTTGGCATTCCAATCGCCGCCCCGTTTGCGGGGATGCCCAGGGCAGTGAGCCGCAGGGCGATGGCCCGGCAGCCGATGCCCTCCCCGGTGTACAAATGGAAGATCCGCTTCACCGTCTCCCCTCCGCCGGGTTGATCCGCAGGGTGAAGGCGTCCACCCGGTCATAGCCGTAGAGTTCCGGCGGGACCCTGCCCCGCTTTGCCCTTCCTGCTTGCCGAACTTCACCCGGCGGGAAAGGTTGGCGCTCTCCTCCTGGGCCAGCGCCCCAAAAATGGTGAGAGGACAAACTCAGAGTCCCCAAAGCCCCTGGCTCCCCGAGAGGAACCACACGGCAACCCCAGGGATTTGAGCCGGAAAGCGTTTAAAAGTCCACGGTGTTGCAGGGAAAACCGGCTGATATCCTTGACGGTCACCAGGTCAAAGGCCCCTTCCTGTGCATCCCGCAGCATCTGCAAAAACTGCTCCCGGCCCTTCATCTGCCGGCCGGATATCCCCTCATCCGCATAGATTTTCACCAGTTGGTGGCCTTGTTTTTCTGCAAAACCTCAAAGAACCGCTTTGGTTTTCCAAGGATTCCAGCTGGCTTCCGGTCGGTGGAGACCCGGCAATAGGCGGCCATCCCTCATAGCTCCTCCCCCCGCAGAAGTTTGCGCAGCAGCTGTTCCAGCCTGCCGGGCGGGTTGGGGTCCTCAAAGCGGATTTCCAACGTCTTTCTTTGTTTCCACAAGGATTCCCCTGCCGATATAAAGGAAAAGCGCATACCTCCCACAGGTATACGCTTTACTTGTATGGAAAAGGGAGAAAAGATTCTGGCTTCCTACAGCAGCATGGCCGCAACCGGGGCGAGGAACACCGTCACCACGCCAGCCACCACAATAGCCATGGCTGCTCATGGCGCTTCCACCTCGCCCATCTGCATAGCGCGGCTGGTGCCGATGGCGTGGGAACATGTGCCGATGGCAAGGCCGATGGCCACCTTGTTCTTCAGGATGGAGGAGCTTGACCATTCCGGAGGCGATGGCCGCCCCAAGAAGGCCGGTGAGCACCACCAGCGCCACCGTCAGCGCCGAGATGCCGCCAATCTCTCCGACACGCTGACCGCGATGGAAGAGGTGATGGATTGGGGATCAGGGGTAGTAGATCACCGGAGGAGGCTCCAGCAGCTTGCAGCAGGCAAAGACGCTGGCCACCGAGGCCAAGCACCCGGAGACGATGCCGGTCATGATGACGGCGAAGTTCTTTTAAGCACATCCAGCTGTTTGTACAGCGGCACAGCGAAGGCCACTCGTCACCGGCCCCAACAGGAAGGGAGAACTGGGAAGCGCCTAGGTTATAATCCCTCCCCGGGATGTCAAAGGCCAATAACACCCCAATTACTATGGCAATGGCGATTAAAAGGGGGTTTAAAAAAGTGATCTTCAGCTTTTTGCAGAGGAAGTCCGCCAGGAAGAACGCCCCAAGGTGAGGGCAAGTCCAAAATAAGGGGTTGGTGGTTAGATAGGCAAACAGGTTATTCATGGGCGGTTTCCTGGATTTCTCTTTGGCAAACCCACCACCAGGCCGGTGACGGTAAAGGTGGCCACCGTGGTGACCACCAAGGTCAGCACAATGCCCAGCAGGTCGTTTTGAATGTGGTGGAAGTTGGTGAGGATACCCGCCCCCAATGGGATGAACATCACCGACATAATGCTCATCAGATACTCGGCGGTGTCCTCCACTGCATCCAGCTTCACCAAGCCAGTGAGCAGCAGGAAAAAGAGCATCAGCATCCCGATGATGTTGCGGGATGGGCAGGCCGGTGGCCTCTTTGACCAGATCCCCGCACAGGGCGATGGCGCAGATGAGTCCAAACTGTTTCAGATATTTCAACTTCAAATCCTCCAAATTGCGGGGAAAATCCTCTCCCCAAACTGATATTTCCAAGGGAAAACGGCGGTTTGTGGGCACACACCTGTACACTTGCCTTAGGCATGTTGTTGACGACGCGGCAGTCGTCGCTGCGGGTCAGATCTGAGGTGTATACCTTCACATTGCCCTCGCTGCCGTACAGGATAACCTTCTTGGAGAAGGTAGCCAAACCTTCTACTGGTACCGACGGGAGAGGGTGAGGTGTAGCAGGATAAGCTGACCCCAAAAAGAAGGTCATATCCACCGAATAGAACCCTTTGTTAAAGGGGACCGGCTCCACTGCTAAGTATACGTTGAGAACCTCCACCTTCCGCGCTTTTACCGAGATGGCCTGGTCGACAATGGGCTGCTGGGCCGTTGTAAAAAAGACCTGCAAATCCTCCAAACAGTCCTTTGTCGCTGCAAGAGTCATAGATCCGCTTGGTATCGATGCAGACCGCTTCTTTAAAGCAACCGGAGCCCGCGCTCTGTGCCTGGTATTCCATTTGAAACAGCCATAGAAATCCTCCTACCATAGATTTGAGTTTTGCTCAATATCATTGTATGAATGTAGGGGATTTTGTGACAGCTTCTGGAAAAAGCCCGCTGGAAGGGCCCAGGCAGCCAGCGTTCGGCCGGAAATAGGGATTTTCACAGGTCAGGACAGCTTGGTCAGCTTGGCAAAGTTGCTCATGATCTTTTTGGTGCCCACCTTTTCAAAGGCAATCTCCACCAGATGGTCGTTGCCCATGGGGGTGACCGAGAGGATCATCCCTCCCCGAAGACCTTTGTGCTTACCCGGTCCCCCGGGGAAAGAGCGATAGTGGTCCCCGGTGTGCTGGGCGGCCACGCCGATGTTGTTTTGGGCGTGCTGGGCCGCTTGGGGGCCACCTTGTTGCTGCCGGTCAACTTGCGGGCCAGAAGGGTCTGGTCGTGGACGTCGCACAGCTCTTGGGGCACCTCTTTTAAGAAGCGGCTTGGCCGGTTGCGGGCGGTCTGCCCAAAGATCAGCCGCTGGGAGGAGTTTACAGGTAGAGCCGCGCGGGTGATGCCCACATGGCAAAGCGCCGCTCCTCCTCCACTTCGGCGGGTGGTTGCATGGCACAGACCGCAGGAAGATCCCTCCTCCATCCCCACAATAAAGACGTTGGGAAACTCCAGCCCTTTTGCAGAGTGGAGGGTCATCATCACCACCGCGTCAGTGTCGGCGTTATAGCTGTCCAAATCGGTGTAAGGGCGATCTCCTCCAGGAAGCCGGAGGAGGGTGTGGCGTCCTCGTTCTCCCTCCATGTATTGACTGACCATGTTGGATTTTAATTCTTCGATGTTTTCGATCCGGCCTGACCATATTCCCTGCCGCAGCGGGTAGAGGTAAGCCGGTGCTTCTCAACAGGCCAGGGTCTCCACCAGGAAACCTCATCCACCTGGGCCATCAGGTCCTGCATCATCCGGGCAGATTCCAACGGCGGTAGGTTCTTGGAGAGGGGGCGTACTGGTCGCTTTCCGCCACCATCACTTCAAAGGCCCATGTCAGCTGGGCGGCAATCTCTCACAGGTGGCCAGGTGGCGTCGCCGATGCCCGCTTGGGCTCGTTGACGATCCGTTTCAGCCGCAGGGTATCCCGGGGGTTGTTGATGACGCTGGGGCCAGGCGATGACGTCTTGATCTCCCCTTGCGCTCATAGAACTTCACCCGCCGATGATCCGGTAGGGGATGGCGGATTTGACAAAGACCCGCTCAATGGCATTGACTGAGGCGTTCATCCGGTAAAGGATGGCGTTGTCGGAGAATTTGCCGCCCTCGTTCACCCAGCCATGATGGTCTCCGCCACGAACTTGATTCCTCCAGCTCGTCATTGGCCCGGTAGACGGTGACCTTCTCCCCGGCCCCATTGTCGGTCCACAGGGGGTTTTGCCCTTGCGCTCGTGTTGTTTCTCAATCACCGCGTTGGCTGCGCGTCCAGGGATGGTCTGGGTACAGCGGTAATTCTGCTCCAGGCGGATGACCTTGGCCCCGGGGAACTGCTTCTCAAAGCTCATGATATTCTCAATGGTCGCCCCGCGGAACTTGTATATGCTTTGGTCGTCATCCCCCCACCACGCAAATATTGTGGGTGGCGCTGGGCAATAGACTAACCAGCATATACTGGGCGTGGTTGGTGTCCTGTACTCGTCCACCATGATGTAACGGTACCGGTTCTGATAGTGTTCCAGCACCTCTGGGTTCTCCAAAAACAGGCGGACCGTCAAGGTGATGATATCGTCAAAATCCAGGGCATTGGCGGCTTTCAGCTGCTTTTGGTACCCGTCGTAAACCTTGGCCATGACTTCGTTGCTGATAGTCCCCCCGGCGGCACTTAGCATCTCCTCCGGGGTAGCTCATCCGGTCCTTGGCCTGGCCGATAAAGAGAGGATCGACCGGGGCTGAAGGATTTTTCATCCACCCGCAGCGCTTTGAGCTGCTCTTTGATCACCCGGATGGAGTCATCGGTATCATAGATGGTAAAGCTCCGTCCATACCCCAGGTGCTCAATCTCCCGGCGCAGGATCCGCACGCAGGCAGAGTGGAAGGTGGACGCCTGGATGTCCGCCGCATCCTCCCCAGCATGGCAAAAGCCGCTCTTTCAGCTCCCCGGCGGCCTTGTTGGTGAAGGTGATGGCCAAAATCTGCCAAGGCTTAGCTGGGCGGCAGGCGATCAGCTCCCGCAGGCGGGTCGTCCTCCTCAGAGCCGTCTGCCACACGCTCCAGGAAGTCCATGTCCTCTTCGGTGATATAGGGGACGTCCTCCTCCCAATAGGCGTTGCCGAACTCCACCAGATTGGCGATCCGGTTGACCAAAACAGTGGTCTTTGCCGCTGCCCGCACCCGCTAGGATGAGCAGCGGCCCTCCACCTGGAACACCGCCTGACACTGCATATCGTTCATCCGGGCAAAGGCTGGGTCAGGATTTTCTGCTTATACAATTGAAAACGATTGGAACATTCTGTGATCATAGATGGAACTCCCTTGCTGCGGCTGCATGGGCAGCCAAGTCCTATGGCTTCCCTGGCTCAAAAGAGATGCAGCGGAACTTCTCCCGCATCCCGGTTCAGGGCCCTCCTCTTCTGCATTATTGCGCCTGCCCCCAAAGTGCAGAGCGGGAGGTCCGGCAAATGGTCCCCATGCCTCCTTCGCCTCGATTGTGGGGTAAAAGGCAGGCCGGCGAACCTAGAAGGCATACGAATTGCCATTACCGTTATTATAACACAAAACAGGGCAAATTGAAAGAGCGCAGCCCTCATTCCAGCAGGAGTTTTGCCAATCCACACTCTTTTGCCGGACCGCCGCCCGGATTTTTCCCGGTGGGCCGTTGCTTTTTGCAAAGAAAATCGTTATACTAAAAATCGGCAAGAACTTCTAATATTTTACAATGAGGTGAAATTATGTCTTCCTTCGCATGGAATGTAACGGGGGCCACTTTAGGGGCCATGCTTCTCCCTTCCTTTCAGCCTTTTAAAGGCCGTTGTGGTATTCGCCATTGGCTGGGCGCTGATCAAATCGGCCATCTCTTTTGTGCAGAACCTGCTGCGCCGCTCCAAGATCGACGTCACACTGCATGCCTTCATCTTGTCGATTGTCCGCATCTCACTGATTGTACTGTTGGCTTTGACCTGTTTGCAGATTCTAGGGTTTGAGATCACCACCCTGCTCACCGCTTTGGGCGCAGTCGGCTTAGCCATCTCCCTGGCGGTCAAGGACAGCCTTTCCAATCTGGCGGGCGGCATCCAAGTATTGCTGACTCAAGCCCTTTGCCGTGGGATTACATCGCCGCCGACGGGTTTGACGGCACCGTCAAGGAGATCGGCATCACCCACACCATCTTGACCACAGTGGACAACAAACGGGTCTACCTGCCCAATGGGGATGTGGCCAAGGCGAAGATCACCAACTTTTCCAGCGAACCCACCCGCCGGCTGGATCTGACCTTTTCCATCGGGTATGGGGATGACTTCAAGCAGGCGGAAGCGATTATTGCCCAGCAGGTGGAGAAGAGCGGCCTGGCTCTCACCGACCCCGCTCCTTTTATCCGGGTTTCCAAACACGGGAAAACAGCATCGATCTCACCTGCCGTGTGTGGGTCCAACAGCGCGGATTACTGGACCCTCCACTTCTTCCTGCTGGAGGAGGTCAAACTGGCCTTTGACGCTGCTGGGATCAATATCCCCTACCCGCAAATGGATGTGCACATCAAAATAATGAAACGAATAAAGGCAAAATAAAGGGATGGGCGTCTGCCCATCCCTTTTTTTGCCTTTATTCCCTAAAACTAGAGGGTCATCCCCTGGAATTTCTGTTTTGCCTGGTTGACCTTGTTTTGGTCAGCGGGTTCGGTGGCGTACCAGCCTTTCTGCATCTCGGCAAACACGTCGTGCTGGATTTGATGCTCCCTCATCCAGGAGGTTCATAAACTCGGCAAGCAAAGCGGGGTGGCGCACTCGTTGGCAAAGGCGTTGTACCCATCGGTAATAAACTTCTGGGAAGAAAGGGCGTCATCCATCATTTCACGGTCAGAAAAATTGCAGTTGTTCGGCATTTGGTTCCCCAGTTCAAGTGGCTCAGCAGGCGAGAGAAGTGGCTCTGGTGTTTGGAGGCGATCTCCTCACACTTGGTGCGGATCTGGGATCGGTGCACTGCTGTGCATACAACTTGTATTTCTTAACCAGGTTTTGCTCCACCGACAGCTGATCTTCAAGGGCGGAGAGTTCTTTGGAAGTCAGGGTTGGCCATATCGGTCCCTCCCAATTTTTGGAATTGCGCCACCTTGCCGCCGAAAACACTCAGTTGCGGGAACGGTCTTCCTGGTAGTCGATTCTCACGCCGCTTTGTTAGATTTCCTTGAAAGCGCAGCTAGCCGGACAAAAATTCCCCTTCCTCCGCCCTTTGGAGGATTTGCCAGATCTTTGCAAAGGCTTTGCCAATCCCGCTGGAACCAGCCGTGAATCTGGTGGGATTCCCCTCCCTTCCAGCATCTGACATGAGTTTTGGTTAAGGCCTTCCAAGGGATTGGGCCAAGATTTTTACCAAAACTTAACTTTGAAAATTCCTTTTGGACGGTATAATGGCAACAAACCTAGGAAAGTGAGGGAAAAAAATGAAACCAATTTCAAAAACTGCTCCTGCTGGCCTGTGCGGCTCTGGCAACCTCCTCTATGGCGGTCACCGCGACAGCCTCAGGTGGCCGACTTCCGATGGGGTACGACCATTTTTCTAATTCCACCCAGACCTACCAAGGGTGGGTACAATACATCCTCCCTACAGGATCTTTTAAAACTGCCGTCCCCAACTAGGCGGGTTCGGCTGGGTTCAGAACATCATTGGAAGCGGCTGCACTGGGAATTCCAATTGCAGCGGCAACCACTGGGGTTCCTGCCGGCCAAGCTATCCGGGCTGTGGCCAGCTTCCGCGATGATGACATCATCGCCGGCGATCGGCCAGAGGTTCCCGATGTGCCGAACAAGCCGGAGACACCGGAAACACGGATAAACCCAATGTCCCCGACGATGGCGACACCTTGGCGGCCTATGCCAAACAGGTGGCGGACCTTGTAAACCAGGAGCGGGCCAAGGCGGCCTCTCCCCGCTGAAGGTGGATGTCACTGTACAATCTGCGGCTCAGGTCCGCGCCAAGGAGATCGTCTCCTCCTTCTCCCACACCCGCCCCAACGGCAGCAGCTTTTCTTCTGCCCTGACAGAGGCTGGTGTCAGCTTCCGCGGCGCCGGTGAGAACATCGCCTATGGCCAGTCCTCCCCCGAAAAAGTGATGGAGGGCTGGATGAATTCCTCCGGCCACCGCGCCAACATCCTAAACAGCAGCTACACCTCCATCGGCGTTGGCTGTTACCAGGGCGCTGGTGGCACCCTCTATTGGACCCAGCTGTTCACCTACTAACTTTGGATACCTCCCTGAGTGAAAGAGCCCCCTTCCGGCTGGAAGGGGCTCCTTCGATCATCCAACGCCAAAACAGCCCCAAGGGAATTCCCCAGGGCTGCCGCAATCAGTGTTTGTGGGTGGAGGTGACAAAACCGTCGAAAAATCCCAGGTATTGGAAGGCCTTTCCGGTGCCGATGGCCACACAGTCCACCGGGTCCTCCGCCAGGAAAGCGTTTACCTTTGTGTAATGGGAGGATCAGCCGGTCCAGCCATGGAGCATTGATCCGCCGCCGGTCATCACCAAGCCGTTCACCGAAATATCGCTGCCAGCTCCGGCGGGGTCTTCTCCAAAATCTGCTGGACGGCCACTACAATGTTCATCGCCTGTTCCAGCAGCACTTCCTTCAGCTCCGACCGGGTGATGGTCAGCTTCTGGGCAGGCCGGTGCGCAGGTTGCGGCCTTTGATGTCGGTGGAGATATCCTCGTCCTCGTTAAAGAAACGCTGCCGATCTCCATTTTCAGCCGTTCGGCCATCTTTTCCCCGATGAGCACGTCATAGGTGGAGCGGACATACCGGACAATGGCCTGGTCGAAGCTTGTCCCTGCCACCTTGAGGGAGGTTTGCACACCACCCCGTTGAGGGAGAGCGGCGATGTCGGTGGTTCCTCCGCCGATGTCCACAATGATGTGTCCGTTGGGCTTGGAGATGTCGATCCCCGCGCCGAGGGCAGCTGCCACCGGCTCCTCAATCAAATAGACCTTCCGGGCGCCGGCGGCCACAGCGGCATCCACCACAGCCCGGGATTCCACTTCGGTGATGCCGGAGGGACGCAGATGGCCACCCGGGGCCGGATGATCTGGTTCCCCACCTGCGCAGGAAGGACTGAATCATCTTCTCGGTGCTGTTGAAATCGCTGATGACCCCATCCTGCAAGGGGCGGACTGCCCGAATCTTATCCGGAGTGCGGCCCAACATCCGGTACGCTTCTTCCCCTACACTGTACCTCGTCGGTTTTGGTGTTGATGGCCACCACCGAAGGCTCTTTGAGCACAATGCCCTGGGTGCTGTCATGACCACGACAGTCGCGGTGCCAAGGTCAATTCCCAGATCTACAGAAGCCATATCTATCATCCTTTCCACCTAGCGGCGCTTGTTCCCTGCAAAGAAGGCCCTGGGCAATCCACGGCTTTCTTTGCCGCCAGCCCAGCTTGTATAAACAACCTATTCACAAAAGATCATTATACCGGTTTTGTCCAGTTTTCAACTGGATTTCCCGTTTTCTTTAAGGTTGCCGCCAAGGTGAGGGCCACCACCCTCTGGGCGCCCATCTCTTTCAGGGCCAGGGCACAGGCGTGGAGAGTGGCCCCAGTGGTTGCCACGTCGTCAATCAAAAGCACCGAACCCTCCAATTTCCCTCTCGGATCGGTAGCTGCTCACCGCGTTGAGCCGCCGCCCCAGGGCGGAGATGGTGCTGGGTCCGGGTCTCCTCCAGCCGCAGGAGGCGTGGGGCAGGTTTGGAATTCTCAGCGCCTCCGCCACCCGGCGGGAGACTCGGTTTGGTTGAATCCCCGCTTCATCAGCTTTTCCATGGTGGTGGGCACCGGCACCGCGGCGGTGAACGCCTCTTCTGGGTAAGCCCTTTTTAAGGCATCCACCATCAGGCTGGCAAAACAGTCCGCCTCCCAATCACGGCCGGTGTCTTTAAACCCGAGGATGGCCCGCACCCTTCCCTCATAATAAAATGGGGCGCAGAAGCCGTCAAAGGCCTGGTATCTGGCGTTGTCCCACTCCCCTTCGCCCAGCCAAGGCAGATAGGGACGGCATCGGGGCAGGAGGGCTCTTCCCGGGTGGTCAAGCAGTAGCAGAACACACCAGGGCGGGAACAGGGCATCGAGAAGCGGACCACAGCCCGCGCCGGTTATCCTCCCAATGGCCAGCCGCCTGGATCAAATAGGTCTTTAAATTGGTGTAGCGCAGAGTCTTTTTGTCGTTCTGGACCATCCGTGCCACAGTAGATGCCTGTCCCAGAAGGATCAGCCTCTCTTTTGGCCCGGGTGACCCCAGTGTAGAGCAGATTCCGGTAGTGGAGCTTGCTGTGGTAGCCCATCAGCGGCATCACCACCGATTCAAACTCGCTGCCCTGGCTCTTGTGGACGGTGATGGCGTAGGCCAGGTCCAGCTCGTCGGCCATGTCGAAGACATACTGGGCCATCCGGTCGTCGTACCGCACCAAAATGGACTGGGAAGGCCGGTCGATCATCTCGATTACCCCGATGTCCCCATTGAACACCCCATGCCCTCATCGCCGTCATCCCGGCTCCAGACGATGTCATAGTTGTTGCGGATCTGCATCACCTTGTCCCCTCCCGGAAGATGGAGGAACCGAACTTAAACTCGGTCTTTTGCGGGGAGGGCGGATTTCACCTGCTGGAGCTGGCGGTTCAGTTCCACAGTCCCAGGGCGCCCACCCGGCTGGGGAGATCACCTGGATATCCCACATGGGGGAGCACCCGTAGGCCGGGGAGACGGACGCTGCACAGGGACAGCACTGTGGCCATCGCCCGGTTAGAAAGGGCTGGGGGAGGAAGAAGAAATCGTTGTCCTTGTGGGAGAGGTCGGGTAGTTCCCCGCTTACAATGGCGTGGGCGTTGGTGACGATCAGGCTCTCAGCCGCCTGGCGGAACACCTCGCTGAGGTGGACCACAGCGATGACGTCCGAGTCGATCAAATCCTTGAGGACGTTGCCTGCCCCACCGAGGGAGCTGATCTGGGTCCCCACCAGGATCAGCTTGCTGCCCAGGCGCAGGGCCTTGATCAGCGATTCAAACAGCTGGATGTCCACCATGGACATCTCATCCACCACCACTGCGTCAAAGGGGGGGTTCTTCTGGTTGCCTTAAATTTATTTTTTCCGCTCTCATCCTGGAAGTCCACCTCCAACAGCCGGTGGATGGTCTTGGCCTCCCGGCCGGTGACCTCGCTCATCCGCTTGGCCAGAAGTAGGTGGGGCGTGAGCCACCAGACCCCCGCTGCTCCAATAGGGTGATGATCCCGTTTAAGGTGGTGGATCTTGCCGGTGCCGGGGCCGCCGGTGAGGATCAAAACGTCCTGGAAAAGCGGGCTCAATGGCCTTGCGCGCAGCTGCATAGGCGATGCCAGCTTTTCTCAAGGCGTCGATGTCTTTGTTCAAATCCTCCGGGGGTTCATGGTCAGCTGCTCCATCGCGGCAAGGCGACCGGCCACGTAGGTCTCCGCCTGGTAAAACTGGGGAAGGTACAAAACCGCTGGCCTCCACCGTGTCGCTGACCAGGCTCTTCTCCACGAGCTCGTACCAGGGAATCCAGCTCCAAGTTCCTCATCTCCCAAGAGGGCAGGTGTACAACGCTTGTTCGAGGCAGGCAGCGGTGGCCCCGCTGAAGGTGTTGTGGCGCAGCACATACAAAATGGCCCTACCATCCGGCAGCGGCTGTCCATAGAGCAAGCCCAGTTGGGTGCTGATGGCATCAGCCTCCTCAAATTTGGAGTCCGATCTCCTCGCAGCAGAGGGCGTAGGGTTCTCGGAGATGATGTCGGTGGCCAGGGTGCCCAGCTTCCACGCGGATGGAGGCGGCGGGGTCGATGCGGAAGCGGGAGAGGAAGAGCATCACCGCCCGGATGCCGAAGATCCGCTTGTACTCCTCCTCGATCTCCTCTGCCTTTTTGGGAGATGCCCCGGATTTCGGTGAGGGCGGCGGGGCTGTTTTCAATTACCTCCAGGGTCTGGTCCCCAAAGGCGTCCACCAGGCGGCGGGCGATGGCCGGGCCAATCCCTGATCGCCCGGAGGAGAGGTACTTTAAAATCGCCCCAGAGGTGGCGGGCAGGTGCGCTCTGTGGCGGCCTTGAACTGGCTGCCATAGGTGGGGTGGGTGACAAACTGGCCGGTGACCTTTAAAGTCTCCCGATGTCCACCTGGACCAGTTCCCCACCACCGTCAGCAGCTCTTCATCGGTGGCCAGCTCCAACACAAGTAAAGCCGGTGTGCTTCACTGTGGAGACAACATCCTCCACGCTGCCCTCAATTGTTGTAATTTTGCTCTCTGCCATCCCGCTTTTCCCCTTTATTCCGTTTTCTTTCCCTGGTATAGTATGCGCTGGAAGGTTTTCCAAACCTCTGTTCCCCTCCATCAGCTCCAACAGCTGCTGGGGTGTCAGGATGCGGCCCCGCTCTCCTGGTGCAGAACGCGGCAAATCGCCAGGGTTTCCTCATCCGCCCATGTCCAGGATGAGCAGCCAGTTGGCATTGGCCCAATAATCCCACCGCATAGTGGAAAAGGCCCACCGCAGCACCTGCTCCGCATCCTCCATGTGGCCGCTGACCGGGATCATGGTGTAAAACCGGTGCATCCAACTTTGGGGCGAAGCATCCACTGGCACACAGCCGATCACCTGCACCAGGCCCAGGCAGAAGGGATGCTGTCAGCCAAAAATGAGTTCGGTCATACCGTTTCCTCCATTCTCGGGAAAAAATCCTGTGGTGCATCTTGGGGGCATCCCCTTTGGTGAAAAGGCTGTTTTGAAAAATCCACCGTTTTGCGGAAAAACACCACCCTATCTTGGGAAAATGCCTTTTCTTTGGGCTATGGCCATTGGTCTAAATCTCTACAGAAGGCCCTTCTTTTTGGAAATTCGCCGGGAAGCAATCGGTCTATTTTGCCCACCATATAAAAACTACCTTTCCACAAAGTAGGGGGGAAACCTTTCTCATAAAGGAGGAATTTTTGTGAAACGTTTTATCACTACACTGATTGCCGCAGCTATTTTAACCATGGGCCTTGCCGCTTGTTCCAACCCAGCGGGGGGAATTCATCCAGCTCCCTGCCCCAGTCCAGCGAGGCCGATGTCTCCTCCGGCAGCAGCCAACAACCGCAAGATGGCAAAGTCCGATTCCTCGGATCTCACCTATTCCAGCGATGACCTAGGCATCGCCTTCAGTTCCGGAAATACTGCGCGGCCATTCCAAAATCCTGACGAGCCAACGGGAAGCCTATGGGGAAACGGTGGATGTTGTTTCCCTTTACTACATGGGAGGGCCGAACCTCCCGGAATCGGATGTCCACATCCTAACCATCGAAATCATGAGCCAGCAGTGCTGGGAAAAAACAAAAGCAGAAGGCGGCCCCTTGGGCACCGAACTGACCACCTCCGAGGATGGGCGGGTAGCGGTTATGACCACCCTCAATCCAATCCGTTCAGCGAGTCCGGAGCGTATGACCTCTTTAACCAGCTACCTAAAGAATTGGCGGCGGTGTCGGAAAGTTTCCGCTTCCTGACCAGGTAGTCCCCACCTTCCCAAAACTATCCCTTTCTAGTAAAATGAAGAAGGGAATCAAACAAAGGGAGGCGATGGCCGTGAAAGCAGCTCATCCTCATAAACGGGACTATGGGCGCGGGGAAAAGCGCCGTATCCAATCAGCTTCTGCGCTTGCTGGCCTTCGGTTTTACCTGGATGGGGACTGGTGCTGGAATATGAACCTTTGTGAAATGGGAAAATAAGGCGATGGTGCTTGACAACATCGCTATTTACCGGTCCTTTTGTCCAATTCCGGGTACCAATATGTCATGTCTTCTGCTGGGTGATCCACCAGGAATATTTGAGAGATCTTCTCCCGCCTGGAGGGGATGGAATACCAGCCGGTGAAAATCACCCAGGATGTCTCCCGGCGCCCTGTGTCAGCGCCTCCTGGGGGATGTACGGGCCGAGGAGGTGCGGCAGGAGGACGTCATTGAGCGGAGCCTCGCCCGCCTGCCCTCTATGAGAAGATGGACACCGTCCCACCTGGATGTGAGCCGGCGCACCCCAGGAAGCTGCCCAATGGATCGCTTCCTTTGTTCCAGGAAGAGGGATGGCACCTGTGGG
>SCPN01000057.1_pt1 | contig 45781 bp, 36 predicted proteins | sample 6106831 | NCBI WGS metagenome assembly SCPN01 (sample SAMN10720447, study PRJNA508395) | human gut metagenome | isolation source: Participant 1, 0 month | reverse complement strand
GCCATATACGCTCTTTATCCAACGGATACGTATATTGTCCTCTCTTCAGGAAAACTCGTCCATCTTGTCGAGGTCATTTTGCAGACCATCATAGTTTTTCGATAACATACCGGGCCTAATGTCACTCAAGCATGTGTCCTGTAAATTCGGCTTCGGCGCCCACTTTCAGTCCACGGGTACTTTCAAACACCTGGACATATACATGTGAACCTACAACCTTAATCACCTCCGCCATCAACTTATCGCCACCGGTCGAGATATAACAAATCTCATTTTGAGCTACCGGTCCGTCAACGACGAGGGTCACCATGTTGGCAATAACGCCACTAACAGTTCCTTTTGTTGCCATATATTTTTTTTATTTTATTATCTGAATTCTGCAGGAATCTGCACTTCGTTCTTCAGCGACTCAATAATGCTTCTGAACAACTGATTACCTCTTTCCTTATCCAGTGAAATCCACCTTTCAATCATTTCCAGCTTCAGCAGGAAAGCAAAAATACGCTCAATAGTGAAATAGTCGAAGAAAATAGCATCCTCCATCCAGTTCCACCGCAGGGCATCCAACTTCTTCTCACGCTCCACCAGTTCTGTAATCTCACTGATTTTCACTAACGATTCAAAAACATCCACTTCACCGGACAGTCCGAAATCGCGGGCACTGATGTACGCAATGCTTCGCTTCCGTATTTCCCAACGGAAGCAATATCCCACTTGAATTTACGGCTGGTAAATGCAACAAGAATATTATTGATGTTCAGATTGAATTCAAACCAGGCAGAAACAAACTTATTTCCACACTTCATGGCATACTCATAATACAAAGCAGCCAGATGATCTTCGTGCAAATACAGCGGGTATTCAAATAATCAGTTATAAAAGTGGAGAGATAAACCGGAAATTCTTTAGGACTGATTTCTCCGCCTTCTCTCAGAATAGAAATATATTCTGTGAGCTCTTCAGCAGAGTAGTTTCCCCGTTTGTCGATTTCCGCTTCTTTATCTTTGAGAAGTTTCAGCACATTTGCATTATCAAACTTCAGATAAAACAAGTCGATCAACTTCCGGTCTGAAGCAGACAATCCATTGTAGATTTCAGTTTTAAAATCGGCTACTGTATAGCTCAGCTTACTGTCTTCCAGTGAAAGTTCCGGCAAACCTGCTACCAAGTAATAGTACTTACTACTCATAGTCGCTTCTTTTAAAATAGCATTTCTACTAATTGAGGACGCAAGAACGCTTTGAAGTAATTCATGAATTCTTCTTCTCCGAAGTTCACCTTATACGAACCGTCCGCCGGAGAAACGGTAAACAGAGTCTTGATACCATTTACTTGCTGAATAGTCACTCCCTTGTCTAATAAAGCTTTTGCATGAGCTGCAAAATACTTTTTCAGTGATTCCGCATCGGCTGTTGAGATGACGATAGGTTCGTCTATGCTCCATTTGGATGCCAATGCTACGATAAACGCGTTCAGATAATCTTTATCCTGAGCGAAATCTTTCACGGAAGCGGTTATCAACTTGTCAGTTACCATTGTAGCGACTTCAGATTTGAGCGCATTCACAGCCTGACCGGCAAATAGTTTTAACTCTGATTTAGTATTTTCTGCTAACTCATCAGCAGATTTACGAGAGGAGTTTACAATTGATTCTGCCTCTTTACGGGCATCCTCAATGATTTTCTTAGCTTCTTCCTGAGCATTCGCGATAAGTCTTTGCGCTTCCTCGTTTCCTTTTTCCACGCCTTCACGATAAATCTTATCGGTCAACTCTTGAATTTTGTTTTCCATATTAACAGGAGTATTTAGTATTATTACTATATTAACTATGTGTCCTTTCTCAGATTCTCGCCAAATTTACAAAAATCAATTTGATAAAAAAGAGAAAGAAGAAAAGAAAAAAGATTCGTTTGCAAAAAAATCACAGACCTACACCTATTTTGTTCCACTTTTGCCCTTTTCCTATTACTAAATGACACATTTCCGGATCTTTCAAACCGGAAAACAAATATAAGGAATCCAAAAGATATTTAAAAACAAATATATATTGAAAGCGACAAACAGGATATTAATACAAGATTAAATAACAAAAGCTATTGGTATCACATTTAGCATTAGTGAATACTGCTATCCTATTTGCGAAAGAAGAGAAGAGGTTATCTTTTACCGTCCTTAAAAACAGCCCCTCTTGATTCATTGATGAATCTTTTTGCAAAGTACCAAAAACAGAAAGCCCCTTGATTCGTTGCTGAATCAAGGGGCTTCTCTAAAAACGGCGGCTACCTACTCTCCCACTGTTACGCAGTACCATCGGCGTGACGAGGCTTAACTTCTCTGTTCGGAATGGGAAGAGGTGGAACCCTCGTGCTATAACCACCTGAATAAGGTTATGACATGATGAAAAGTAAAATCTCAAGTTATTACTAGTATGTTTCTGTTCTCTGTTTCCAGTTTCTGTATCAGTAATCCGCTAAACGTATATAACCGGACATATTTGAAGAAGTGAACGGGCAATTAGTAATGCTCGGCTTTGATGTTACCCCCTTTACGCATCCTATCAACGTCATCGTCTTTAACGACCCTAAGAAATCTAATCTTGTGGCTGGCTTCGTACTTAGATGCTTTCAGCACTTATCAATCCGACTTAGATACCCAGCGATGCGGCACAACTGGTAAACCAGCGGTCAGTCCAACACGGTCCTCTCGTACTGAGTGTCAGAGCCACGTTTCATACGCCCACGATAGATAGAGACCGAACTGTCTCGACGTTCTGAACCCAGCTCGCGTGCCACTTTAATGGGCGAACAGCCGCCAGGACCTTCTCCAGCCCGGATGTGACGAGCCGACATCGAGGTGCCAAACCCCTCCGTCGATATGAGCTCTTGGGAGGGATCAGCCTGTTATCCCCGGAGTACCTTTTATCCTTTGAGCGATGTCCCTTCCATGCGGAAACACCGGATCACTATGCTCTAGTTTCCTACCTGATCGACTTGTCTGTCTCCCAGTCAAGCGCCCTTATGCCATTACACTCTACGGACGGTTACCAATCGTCCTGAGGGGCCTGCTAGAAGCCTCCGTTACACTTTTGGGCGGCCACCACTGATCAAACTACCCGCAAACAGTGTCCTCGCAACTACGAGTTAGAACTCAAATAATCAAAGGGCCGTATTTCAACAGCGACTCCACAAATACTGGCGTACCTGCTTCGAAGTCTCCGGCCTATCCTACATCAATTACCCAAATTCAATGTTAAGCTATAGTAAAGGTTCACGGGGTCTTTTCGTCCCATCGCGGGTAATCGGCATCTTCACCGATACTACAATTTCACTGAGCTCACGGTTGAGACGGTGTCAGATCATTACACCATTCGTGCAGGTCGGAACTTACCCGACAAGGAATTTCGCTACCTTAGGACCGTTATAGTTACGGCCGCCGTTTACTGGGGCTTCAATTCAATGCTTCTCTTGCGATGACATCTCCTCTTAACCTTCCAGCACCGGGCGGGTGTCGGGCTGTATACGTAATCTTTCAATTTGGCACAGCCCTGTGTTTTGTTAAACAGTTGCTGGACCTATTCTCTGCGCCCAACTCTCGTTGGGACCCTTTATCGAAGTTACAGGGTCAATTTGCCTAGTTCCTTAACCGTGAATCACTCAAGCGCCGAGTATATTCAACCCGACTACGTGTGTCCGTTTGCGGTACGGGTACCTTAAAGATTAAGTTTAGCGGATTTTCTTGGGAGTATGCTTACACGCACTATTGGATTGTTCCGAAGAACGTTCCATACTATCAGGTTCGACTCTCTTTGTGGATTTGCCTGCAAAGATCAACATCTACACCCTTCAACGGACTATTCCGTCAGTCCGCGGCGCTATCACTCCGTCTCCACGTCACTCTTTAAGGTAGTACAGGAATATTAACCTGTTCTGCCATCGGCCTCACCGTTCGGCTGAGCCTTAGGACCGACTAACCCTGATCCGATTAGCGTTGATCAGGAAACCTTTAGTCTTTCGGCGAGGGGGTTTCCCCCCTTTATCGTTACTTATACCTACATTTGCTTTCCACACGCTCCAGCAAAGCTCACGCTTCACCTTCGACGCAGAGTGGAATGCTCCCCTACCGATCATTACTGATCCCATAGCTTCGGTAAATTGCTTGATGCCCGATTATTATCCACGCCAAACTCCTCGACTAGTGAGCTGTTACGCACTCTTTAAATGAATGGCTGCTTCCAAGCCAACATCCTAGCTGTCTTAGCAATCTGACTTCGTTAGTTCAACTTAGCAATTATTTCGGGACCTTAGCTGATGGTCCGGATTCTTCTCCTTTAGGACATGGACCTTAGCACCCATGCCCTCACTCCTGGGATCGAACTACTGCGCATTCGGAGTTTATCAAGACTTGATAGGCGGTGAAGCCCTCGCATCTTATCAGTCGCTCTACCTCACATCAGTAACCCGCAAGGCTGCACCTAAATGCATTTCGGGGAGTACGAGCTATCTCCAAGTTTGATTAGCCTTTCACCCCACCCTCAGTTCATCCGGAAGCTTTTCAACGCTTATCGGTTCGGTCCTCCAGTTAGTGTTACCTAACCTTCAACCTGACCAAGGGTAGATCACTTGGTTTCGCGTCTACTCCTTCCGACTAATCGCCCTGTTCAGACTCGCTTTCGCTTCGGCTACACATTTTGAAATGCTTAACCTTGCCGGAAAAAGTAACTCGTAGGTTCATTATGCAAAGGCACGCCGTCACAACTTACTCTCCGACCGCTTGTAGGCGCACGGTTTCAGGGACTATTTCACTCTTCTATTCGAAGTGCTTTTCACCTTTCATTCACGGTACTGGTTCACTATCGGTCTCTCGTATTTAGCCTTGCCGGATGGTCCCGGCTGATTCAGACAGGATTCCTCGTGTCCCGCGCTACTCAGGATACCACTACGCTTCGTTTAGCTTCGAATACCGGACTATCACCGTCTATGGTTTCATTTTCCAAAGAATTCTTCTCACTAAAGTTCTTGCGACATCGTGGTCCTACAACCCCAATATTGCCGTAACAACATTGGTTTGGGCTAATCCCCGTTCTGCTCGCCACTACTTGGGGAATCATTCTTATTTTCTCTTCCTGCAGGTACTAAGATGTTTCAGTTCCCTGCGTTATCCTCTTGCTATGCAAGATGTCATTCCTTCAGAATAACGGGTTGTCCCATTCGGAAATCTTCGGATCAAAGGTTATTTGCACCTTCCCGAAGCTTATCGCAGCTTATCACGTCCTTCATCGCCTCCGAGAGCCAAGGCATCCGCCATGCGCCCTTGCTTACTTCTTTCAAACGTTTTATTCTCATACTGGTATTGACTTGGGAATTGCTTCCGGCTGTCAATATTGCATATTCGAACACGTACGGTTTGATATATACTTTTAGCTCTTACTTTTAATTTTACTTTTTGTACATCATGTCAAAGATCGTTTCTCTTTTCAGAGATGGTGGAGAATAACGGATTCGAACCGTTGACCCTCTGCGTGCAAGGCAGATGCTCTAGCCAGCTGAGCTAATCCCCCAAGAGGTTGTTCAAGAATGTTGTTTTTAGTTTTTAGCTGTCACTATTCCTCGTTCTTGAGCTTGGTAGTCCCAGGCAGAGTTGAACTGCCGACCTCTACATTATCAGTGTAGCGCTCTAACCAACTGAGCTATAGGACTAGTTCAACCTTGTCTACCTTTCGTCTAGACTCGGCTTCTTTTTTCTCTTGTTTATCTCTATCTATACTTCTATAGATGGTTGATCTATATATTATAAATAAACAAGTACCAGTAGTACAATAAAACAGAACCTTTAAAGTCATTATTTTTAACGATGGCCGTTTTACATTATTCATGTAGAATTGCATCGTCTTACGACATCGCTCCAGAAAGGAGGTGTTCCAGCCGCACCTTCCGGTACGGCTACCTTGTTACGACTTAGCCCCAATTACCAGTTTTACCCTAGGACGCTCCTTGCGGTTACGTACTTCAGGTACCCCCGGCTTTCATGGCTTGACGGGCGGTGTGTACAAGGCCCGGGAACGTATTCACCGCGCCATGGCTGATGCGCGATTACTAGCGAATCCAGCTTCACGAAGTCGGGTTGCAGACTTCGATCCGAACTGAGAGAGGTTTTTGGGATTAGCATCCTGTCGCCAGGTAGCTGCCTTCTGTACCCCCCATTGTAACACGTGTGTAGCCCCGGACGTAAGGGCCGTGCTGATTTGACGTCATCCCCACCTTCCTCACATCTTACGACGGCAGTCTCTCTAGAGTCCTCAGCATGACCTGTTAGTAACTAAAGATAAGGGTTGCGCTCGTTATGGCACTTAAGCCGACACCTCACGGCACGAGCTGACGACAACCATGCAGCACCTTCACATTTGCCTTGCGGCTAACCTGTTTCCAGATTATTCAAATGCAATTTAAGCCCGGGTAAGGTTCCTCGCGTATCATCGAATTAAACCACATGTTCCTCCGCTTGTGCGGGCCCCCGTCAATTCCTTTGAGTTTCACCGTTGCCGGCGTACTCCCCAGGTGGAATACTTAATGCTTTCGCTTGGCCGCTTACTGTATATCGCAAACAGCGAGTATTCATCGTTTACTGTGTGGACTACCAGGGTATCTAATCCTGTTTGATACCCACACTTTCGAGCATCAGTGTCAGTTGCAGTCTAGTGAGCTGCCTTCGCAATCGGAGTTCTTCGTGATATCTAAGCATTTCACCGCTACACCACGAATTCCGCCCACCTCTACTGTACTCAAGACTGCCAGTTTCAACTGCAATTTTACGGTTGAGCCGCAAACTTTCACAACTGACTTAACTGTCCACCTACGCTCCCTTTAAACCCAATAAATCCGGATAACGCTCGGATCCTCCGTATTACCGCGGCTGCTTGCACGGAGTTAGCCGATCCTTATTCATATGGTACATACAAAATCCACACGTGGAAAACTTTATTCCCATATAAAAGAAGTTTACAACCCATAGGGCAGTCATCCTTCACGCTACTTGGCTGGTTCAGACTCTCGTCCATTGACCAATATTCCTCACTGCTGCCTCCCGTAGGAGTTTGACCGTGTCTCAGTTCCAATGTGGGGACCTTCCTCTCAGAACCCCTATCCATCGTAGTCTTGGTGGGCCGTTACCCCGCCAACAAACTAATGGAACGCATCCCCATCGATAACCGAAATTCTTTAATAGTAAAACCATGCGGTTTTAATATACTATCGGATATTAATCTTTCTTTCGAAAGGCTATCCCCGAGTTATCGGCAGGTTGGATACGTGTTACTCACCCGTGCGCCGGTCGCCATCTTTAGTTTGCAAGCAAACTAAAATGCTGCCCCTCGACTTGCATGTGTTAAGCCTGTAGCTAGCGTTCATCCTGAGCCAGGATCAAACTCTTCATTGTAAAAGTATCTTTTCATCTGTTAAGATGATTTTTTTGCTCTGTTCAGGACGCCGTAATTTTATTGACCTTATTCAAATACCTATCATCCTCAATCGTATCGCTACTCTCTCGGACAAGTATTGACGGTTCTATTTTTTTACTTGTACTACTTGTATTGTTTATCAATATTTCAAAGAACTTGCTGCTTTCGTTTCAAAAGCGGGTGCAAAGGTAAAGGCTTTATTTTTAACTACCAAACTTTTTCGGAAGTTTTTTTATTTTATTTTTTCTTTTTACTCATTTCTCAGGCTCTCTATGCGAAAGGGAAAGAATGTATAAAAGAAAAACAAAGACCGTTTTCTTTGCGAATCGGACTGCAAAGATAAGAACTTTATTTATTATAATCCAAACTTTTTCGGAAGTTTTTTGTTCTTTTCTTTAAGTGGGATTCCACTTTTTCACTAAGTCAATTTGTCAAGGCTTTCTTCTCTTGGAAAGCGGGTGCAAAAGTACGCCCTTTTGGTATACACTCCAAATATATCAAACTATTTTTTCTAATTATTTTTGAGTACATTTGCTAAAGTGCTGACGCATAACGATGTTGTAGAACATATTTTTTATGTATAGGGAAATTGTGCGCGGAAACGACGAGAGGGATACACATTATTATATCACACGCGGGCGCGTAAAGGCGAAAAAGGAAAAAGCAAGAAGATGCCTGTAAGGGAAAAATCTGTAGTACAAAGACTCACCAACTCAACCCATTTATTTAAACTTAGGTCAATACCTCCTTTTTTCAGATTACAGAGTGCAGAACGGAAATGTTCGAGAATAGTATACATTCTCGCTTAGCAGGGCAGACGCATTAAAAATTATTGTTCTGTAAAAGTTGTGACAAATATTTTTCATCCCATCCGGCTTTTAGTCTTTTCAGATTCATACTTCCTTTTGTTGTTTTATCCTTCTTTAGTATGGTAAGTGCCATCTTTGTTGCCACCGAAAAGTTTCTGGCTGCATTTTTCACCTTTTTACTGTAGTCTTCTCGAAAGGTAACATCCAATTGCCAATGAAGATTATTCTCAATAGACCAATGCTGTCTGATGGCAGATGCAATCTCCTCCGGTTTGGTATTATCAAGTGAAGTTACATAGTATCTGACCTCTTGAGTATATTCTCCTGTTGCTACTATTGTTCTCTCCGACTTTATCCCTACAATAGACTTCAACCCCACAAGTTTCTTCTTAAACATTTTCTCCATTATAGAACCATAACTGACTACAGTACAGGTTCTTTTCTCAACTCTTCCATGTCCGGTATTTTCCGACACATGCCTGGTGACTCTATTGATTATTTCATCTCTATCCTGATAATCGTCAATAATTTGTTTAGCTAGTTGATAATTTTTTTTCTTATTCTCCTTTATAGCTATAATATAATTTGCATCACGCTCAATAATGGTCTGGGTTATATCTTTCTGGCATCCCATCGCGTCAATTGTAACAATACAACCACTTAGTTCCAAAGAGTTAATCAACAATGGAATAGCTGTAATTTCATTGCTTTTATCATCTACTTTTACCTGACCTAAAGAAATTCCATTAACGGCAGACCAGAGCGGAAACCATCCATAATTTGAATCCTTCTTTTCCGTAGTATGCTCTCCATCACATTGGCTTGGACCACGCATGAGCTTGCCATCTATAGCTACAACGCCTTTCACCTCCAGACAGACTCGTTTTACCCAATTACGAAAGATCAACTCAAAATACTCGGGCTTTATTATACTGAAGAATCTATTAAAAGTATCATGACTAGGGATGAACTCCAGGTCAGGTATGCGACTTTTGAAAAAAGCAATTTTCGCATTGCCAAATTCCTCAATCTCATTCCAAGACTGGGCGCCACAGATTACAGCAGCAATGGATATATAGATAATAGTTTCCATTTTATGTACTTTTTTGCGGTTCATCCTAGGATCTTCTATTTGTTTACAAAGGTCAATTATGCCAATTTTCATGTTAGTTTATGTTTTATAATATCTTATAAAGATAAGGAAAATAATCGACATATACAATAGATAATACACTAATAGTCAATAATATAAAAATAAAATACAAGTTGTAAGATAGTAAAAAATATAATGCGTCGACCCTGTCTCGCTTAGTGATTAGTAAGGGCTCACCAATGTGAACAAATAAGCTATCAAATGTAGACAAACAAGCTCACTACTGTAAACAAGTCTATCTACTATAGTGAGCCCATAAGAAGCATTAAGAGTTTACAGAAAGATCATTAGGTATTAACCTATAATTGATGAAAGAATATAGAATAAGAGACGGTACTTCAAAAGCAGATACTAATGACACACTTTCGGCATTTATATGATAGAAAAAGGATCAAAATAGTGAGATATGAGATTAGTTGTTTACATCCAAACAGAAGTATATTTCACTATAAATCAATAAATTAAAAGTAAAACTAAAATTAAATAGGGTGAGGGTAACTTTTTACCCTCACCCTACTGCCACTGCCACACGTTCCCTCACACCTTGCAACCACGATGAATAAAGGGATTGAACGAAGGTGTGAGGGTGTGAGGGTAAAAGTGATATAAAAATATAATCAGCTACAATTTTTCTTGGAGCAGACCGGGCTAAGGAACTACTATCGTTCCTTTCGCTGCCCTGAAATCAAGAGTTATTATAGTGTTGGCAGCCCATACATAATCTTTGTTCGGTTCATCCATGCCCTCTTTACGCAAATAGATTTCAAGAGTCTCCGGATTAACAGCATATTCGCGTTTCCAAGCACCAAATGAAGGATTAAGATTATCAAAAGCAGGAATATAAGGATGTATTCTGAAACGTCCTCCATTAGGTAAAGTAACAGAGAATGTTTTCCCGTCGCTACTTTCCGTAAAAGGCAAGATCTTTTCGTTGTTTCCTCCGGCTGCCGTTCCATACCCATAGATTACAGGCTTTTGGATGGAGATGGTCTTCGAACCTAAATCAACGAAAATGATATAAGTACCACTTTGGGGGATAACCACCAGTCCTTCGTCAGAGATTTCGAAGCCCACATTATTAGTCAGTCCGGTAAACTCTCCATCACCAAATATCTTGGATGTAGAGAAACGAAGTTTAGTTCCGGCATTGAAATAATTAATATGTATCCATCGGTCGGCACTGTTCCAAACCTTATCTAATGAGATAACCCCATCCGAGCCCCAATTCATGTTTCCAAATTCATCGCCAACCATATAAATAGCCTTCGCTGTTGAGGGGACATCACTTGGAGAGGCAAAAGTCACAGCTATTTTACCTCTATCTTGAGAGAAATCAAGTTCTATTGGTATATTAGAAGCAACAGGAACCGGTTCCAGTGCAGCACCTACACCACGATAATAGATTTGTCCATTATAGATGTTGAATTCCATAGTGTTCCAGTCTCTATTGTTATAGTCGGAAGTTGCATACATCTGAAGATTGCCTTGTGTTGTAGTGACAGCAGAGAAATTCTGCCCGGAAAGATCGAACGATACTTCCTGTCCGTCAAAACACTCACCTATTCCATAAACGGCAGGTTTCTCAAAAGCTATAAGATTACGGTTCATATCTACATATACCAAATACAGGCCGCTTGTTTCTACCGTCGCTCTTCCGTTACTGCCTACAACATAATTGACATTTGTACCCAAAGAGGCAAAACTTTCCGCATCAGATTTTTCCGATGCCCATTTAATTCCCTGACCAGCATTGAAATACTTGATAGTCCAGAATGCACCATTGCCAAGCTGTCCCACAGGGGCCATCTCTACCACATTTGTCGAATTCCAATTCCAGTTTCCAAATTCATCTCCAATCATATATAGTTTCTCCGGATACCCCTCCGGTTCGGGTTCTATGATCTCATTGCCCGTCATCTTCGCAAAGAATTTTCCTGTCAAGACTTCATATTGAAGCGTTACTTTATACTCACCTTTGTTTTTAAGATTGAGCTGCACTTGCGACTGGTTGGTTAGTTCGGCATATTCTTCAGTTAAAACATTCATTTTTATACTTCCTCCCGTTCCGGTGTACATAGAAGAGAATGTATATTTCTCCGTATCTGTTTCCTTCACATCAAAAGACGTATTATCGGTATAATTAAACGAAAACTCTGCCGGTAATATCACTTCTAACTCGCCACTGGACACCCAGGTAGCCACATGGTTAATATGGTCGTAAGACGGTTTTTGAAGAAAGAGTTCGTTTTCACCGTCTTCTGTCAGTTCGAATTTACTCGTCAAACGGAAATTGAATGGAACAATATTAACCTGTTTCAATAAAGGATTCACAATTAGCTGATACAATCCATCTTCCATTACTCTGAAACCGCCGGTTCCAGGAAGCCAAAGAATAAGTTGACATCTCACTGTTGTCGTTTTGCAAAAGCGCTCCCTGCCCATAATAAACGGGTTGCCCATCCGGTCCGACTAAAGAGATATAAAAATCTCCGCTGGATGTCAGCCATGTGTTCAATGCGACCAAAGTGCCCTCTTTTATCACATTCATTTTACCATTGATTGCCTCTACCGAGAATTGGGACGCACTCCCCGTCAGATAGATACCTTCGGGAACATTGATTTCCCGTTCATAGTGTATCCCGTTGTCGGCACAACGACAGAAAATAAGTGGCAACGAAAATACAAATAATAATTTTATTATAGTTTTCATCTTCATGATTACATTAAATTATAAATAACTATACTATTGGAATCTAATGGTATTTGACTAAAATTTCACATCAAACTGATGTTGCTTCTTGTCTTTTCCATTCGCTCCTACCACATCAATCACCATTTTTCCATCTTTTATCTTACAAAGCAGATAGCTGTTATTATCATTGACAAGGATGGGAAAGTTGGCTTTATCGGGTTCTGATTCACGGAAATAATATTTATGAGTGTGTCCGGATAACATCAGATCAATTCCAGCCGTATTTAAAACGGGCAACAAGGTTTGCTGCAAATGATAGTTTCCATGCCAATTGCCTATCGTCGGCGGGATGTGCAGGAATGCGATCCGAAGGGATGATTGCTTAAAATCGTTTTCTTCCACCACACTCCGCAACCATAGGGTTTCTTCTTCTCGATAATTGTCATAGTCGGCAATACCGGTATACTCCAAATCCGAATCCGGCTTATCTTCACCGGAATCAAGAACAAGAAAACAAACCTTACCTATGTTGAAACGATAATAAAAAGTTCCGGTAGACGTAGGAAAATACTTTATCAACGCATCGGAATAAACTCCACGTGTTTCATGGTTTCCCCGATTGAAAACAATAGGCACTTCGGACGCAAACAATTCGACACAAGCATCAATATAATCTTTACATATCTGCTCCTGCCCCTCTACCCATGACGACATATCTCCATTAAGCAAAACGAAATCAAGAGATTTGAAATCTACTTCCCGACACAGAGACTTCATATAGTCACTCCGCCCGTGAATATCATTTAATACCAGAAAGGAAATTTCTTTCTTCCGGTCGTCGAAAGTTCTGAATCTGAAAGGTTCTTGCTTGTATACATTTGAAGCAGCAATCAATCCATAAGTTACCCAGTCACTCGAAGGCCAAGAGACAACTTCTCTCGAAAAAATCCGGTATCTGTATTCCCTGCCGGGTTCCAAATGTTTGATGCGTACACGGTGGATTGTATCATTGGCCCGCTTACGTCCGGACTCCGTATCGTAATATCGCGGACGTTCCTTCCCATAGAAATGATCTTCACCGGCAGGCGCCACTTCCACCCACGAAAGAGCAGGTTTGTTTGTAGTCCATACCACTGTCACGCCGTCGGTACTCATATCACACAGGTAAGGACCGTGTGTGATCTTTATACTGTCACCGTCATGTGCAGAAAGCCGAGCGGCAAAGATGACAAAAAATACAATTATCCAATTTCTCATAGAACGGTTCCTCCTTCTAATTTATTAGTTTGACCGATATGGTTTGTAAATCATTACTGTTGCAGCCGGTCATAATTTCAAATTCACCGGGTTCTACCACATAGTTCATGGCAGCATCATAAAAGCCTAAAGCTAAAGGAGAAATGTCAAACTGAACGGTCTTTGACTCCCCCGCTTTCAGGAATATTTTTTTGAATGCCTTCAACTCCTTTACCGGACGCACAACAGAAGCAACTTTATCATTCACATACAGTTGCACAGTCTCTTCGCCATCTCTGTCTCCGGTATTGGTTACTGTCACCGAAACGGAGATGGTCTCCTGTCGCGTATATTCTTTTTGGGTGCTCTGCGGAACTGAATAACTGAATGTGGTATAACTCAAACCGTAACCAAAAGGATAGAGCGGAGCATTCGGAACATCGATATGCCGGGTGGTTGAGGAATGGGGCATATCTCCCGGACGTCCGGATTTCTTATAGTTATAGTAAACCGGTACTTGTCCCTCTACCCGTGGAAAAGAAATGGTCAATCTTCCGGAAGGATTATAATCACCGAACAGTATATCAGCAATAGCGGTTCCTGCAGAAGTACCTAAAAACCAGGTTTCGAGAATGGCCGATACGTTCTTGTCCACCCATTCGATAGACAGCGGACGCCCATTCATCAATACGACGACAACGGGTTTCCCTGTGGCAACCAGTTCTTTTATCAATTCTTCCTGCACACCCGGCAAATCCAGTTGGGCACGGCTTCTCGATTCGCCACTCATCAAAGCTTTTTCACCGACAACGGCAATCACCATATCACTTTTGGAAGCCAATTTCACTGCTTCTTTGAATCCTGACTTATCTTCTCCGTCAAAATCGCAACCACGGGCATATCCAACTTTCGTTTTGTTACCGCCGATTTTGTTCTTTATGCCCTGCAATACAGTCGTCACATGGCGATCTTCCCCTCTTGCTCTCCACGAGCCCAGCAGTTCGGTCTGATTATCGGCCAGCGGACCTACCACGGCAATGGAACGGACATTTTTTGCCAGCGGTAATGTATGATTGTCATTCTTCAGCAGGACAGCCGATTTATGAGCCATGTCCAGTGCTGCATCCAGAAATTCTTTTTTCATGATTGTCTGCGATTCGTATTCTTCATTACAGAATTTATATGGATCAACAAACAGTCCCAAAGCATATTTGATATGCAGAATCCGACTGACGGAATTGTCGACATCTTCCATACTGATTTTACCGGCTTCTATCAGTTCTTTCATGTATTTATTATAGAGCCCATCTGTCATATCCATGTCGATGCCGGAATTGAAAGCCAGACGGGTAGCGTCTTTATCGTCTTCCGCCACTCCCTGCGCCACCAGCTGCTTCACTGCTTCCCAATCGCTTACCACAAAACCATTGAAATTCCATTGCCCTCTCAATAAGTCTTTGAGCAGGAACGGATGTGCGGACGCAGGAATACCATTTATATCATTGAAAGCACTCATAAAAGTAAGTACTCCCGCATCAATGCAAGCCTTAAAAGGAGGTAGATAAGTATCAAACAAAGTCCGTTCCGACATATCCACCGGAGCATAATCTCTTCCCGCCTGGGGAAGTCCGTAAGCTACCCAATGCTTTGCACATGCCAATACTGAATTATTCTCCCAAAGATTCCACTGAAAACCATTCACTCTTGCTTTGGCTATTTCACTTCCCAGGTAGGTGTCTTCTCCTGCTCCTTCCACTACCCTGCCCCAACGGGCGTCTCTTGCGATGTCGACCATAGGAGCGAACGTCCAATGTAGTCCGGCTGCCGAGGATTCAATCGCAGCAATCTTGGCAGCTCGTTCGATCGCTGCTAAATCCCAACTACACGATTCCGCCAAAGGAGTCGGAAAGATTGTCTTATATCCATGAATCACGTCCATCCCAAAAAGAATCGGTATCTTTATCCGGGAATGACGCATATTCTTTTCCTGCAAATCACGCAATGTCTTTGCACCGGATATATTCAAAACAGAACCTACAAGTCCGCGTGCTATCAATGAATCGCTCAAATATTCTGATTCAGGACCGGTTAGAAGGGTACGGCCTACGTATTGGGATAACTGGCCGATCTTCTCTTCCACAGTCATCCGTGAGAGCAAATCTTTAACAAATGAATCCGCTTCCGGAGTATGAGGTAGTTTACTATTTCCGACGATCCGGGTATGCGGATCGCGAACATAAACTCTTATCCAATCAATATCGAAATCAAATTGCTGCAATTCCTCCGCAGGATAGCCGACATCCAACTTGTCAAATGCTCCTACCTGCCCGGTGATAGCAATATCCCAAACTCTGTCCAGCCGATTCTCTTTACGAGCCTTAGTGATAAAATCAGTATATGCATCCCCCAACTGTGTACGGGTATGTATCTGGTAATTGACTTTATTATCTATCAGAAACGTAATGATGGCATGATTGTTATCAACAGGATCGGGATCTATCTGAACCGCATATACATGGAAATTATCTCCCGGCTTATCGTCTCCGATTTCAGTATATCGTATCTGACCTTTGGGTAGATTGATTCCCAACTTTTGCGTTTCCGAATTGAACAAATGCAAGGTTTGATTCGCTTTGGCCGGATAAGGATTTTCCCCGAAAGCTTTGGTAAAAAACTCCAGTATATCTATTTCGGCTACTCCAGCTCCTTTATAATGCCTCAACCAAAGTGCATTCCAAAGCCCATATAGATATGGGACTTTGGCTTTGATCTCTATGCGGCAGAAAAGAGGATAATATTTCTCCGTATCGGAATCTCTGCTGGACAGCGCTCCCGACCACCATCCGGTCTTGCTCTTCACACTGGGATGAACGGGACTGGGCGCATCTTTACTTTTGAATGAGTGAATTCGACAAATCTTCTCTCCTGTAGGAAGGGTTTCGATAAAGACCTGCTCCGGACGGTATGTCTGAAGCATGGCTTTATTTTCCTGATTATAGGTGGGTCGCCCCACTTTTTGGGAACCATATATTCCCCAATACCGGGAGTCAATCACATCTCCGTTAAACTCGTCTCCATCGTAATAAATCCATCCGGGAGGGGTTTCTGATGAAGGAGGAATAACGGTTTGGGCTTTCACCACCCCGATACAGCAAAATATGATTATTAGAATCTTTATTTTCAACATGATATTTCTTTTTAATGATTTACCAACCCGGATTCTGTTTCCAGTTCTTCAACTGCAGAATCTCACTTTCAGGTATGGGATACCAATACATTTTAGAATCAAACACTCTCTTTTCTACCACAGCACGGGAATAATCAAACTTCTCGACGGGATATTCCGGCTTTTCAGGAATCTCTGGTTCTGTTTCATCCCGGGTAAATACACGTACCCAATCTACATCCATCGAAACGTTTCTCAAATTGGCATTCCTGTCTTCGGGATAGCCGATACCATTTTCATTCTTTCCTCCGATTTGTCCGGTTATCGCAATGTCCCAGGTTCGCTTTTCTCTTCCCTCCGCTATTGCTTTGGTTATAAATGTATTATATCTGTCATCATAGTCAATCGTCTTGAATGTATTGGTTACTTTACCATCCAACAGGTAGCTGATGATAGCATGCTTATCCGGAGAAACCGGGTCCGGATCTACCTGAACGCCATACGTATGGAAGTCTGCTCCCGGATCAAAATCAAGCACTGTATGTCGTCCGTACCCATTCACGTTGATTCCCAGATTGCCTGTTTTATTATCATGCAAATGTAAAGCCGGCGGGTGAAGCCGTATTCTCAAATTCCTTGACGAAAAACTCTTCGATGTCAAGTTCCGCAACACTGGCTCCTGCATAATGACGACACCACGGTCCCATCCATATACCATATATATAAGGTATTTTTGCACGAATCTCAATGCGGGAATGCAGAGGGTAATATTTCCCCTGATAACCATATTTGTCGGTATCCCGGCTGGACAAAGCTCCCGACCACCATCCTTCTCTCGTACTGGCAGTGCTTAATGTCGGAGCCGGTGGATTGTCGTCCTTGGTGGCTGTTATCCGGGCAAAGCTCAATCCGCCACTCCCTTTCTCAATCGTAATCTGTTTTTTACGATAAGTCTGGATATTTCCGGTGGGTTGTCCATACTGGGAGTTTCCTACCGGAGTGTCGCTTCCATACTGTCCCCAATATGAGTTGTTTATGACCAAATCATTGAATTCGTCTCCATCGTAATAATGCCATCCTTCCGGAACTTCGTTAGCCGGTATTACGGAATTCCGGGTAACAGCTCTTCGAGCCTGATTCTTACGGGTGATTTCAAGACCTAGCAAATCTCCTCCGAGTGTTTCTTGCGCAATCTTCCACCGTCTTACATCCCACGAACGATGCTCCTCAAATGCCAGTTCGACACGACGTTCACGCCGGATACGCTCACGCATTTCGTCCTGCGTCAATCCGGAAGGCAGATTCGGTTGTCCGGCACGGCTGCGCACTCGATTGACGTATTCTGCTATATCCGCATTTTCGGGATCGTATTCGTTCAAGGCTTCCGCATAATTCAGGTAAATCTCCGCTAAACGAAACAACGGCCAGATATGTCCCTGACTTCCTCCGCCGGTTTGGATATTCACATCTTCATTGAGGTATTTTTTCAGATAGAATCCGGTTTTGGTTGCATTGGTAACGCCCAGACCGTCTTTTCCACCGTCCCAATTCTCTACCGCCGTGCTTTTCCAAACGGAATCATTCAGCAGAATGGTAGCATTCAACCTGTCATCCCGGTAGAATTGCGGACGAACGGCATTTTCCTCATTCTCCCAACTAAAATAGCTGCCATCTTTCATTTCATAAGAGTCTACCAGATTCAACGAAGGATTGATGCCGCCTACCCCACCATAACTGACAGGAAAGTTGTATTTTTCAAAGTCGGAATTGTTTCCATAACGACGCATCAGAATAAACTCGGAATTCTGAAAGTTATTCTTGAATAAAGTGGCATAACTGCCATACAACGAATATATGCCCAGATCAATTACGTCTTTCGCAGCCTGTGCCGCAGCTTTCCATTTCTCCATATCGGAAGGAAGATCGCTTTCCGAAAAATTCTGCCAGTCCAGATACAAGGGACTGGCCGCATACAATAAAACTCTGCTTTTCAAAGCCAATGCGGCTCCCTTCGTTGCACGTCCCAAATCCGAATCGATTCCTCGTCCCGGAGTTAAATCGAGCACTTCGGCTACCTTATCACATTCGCTGGAGATGAATGAGATGCAATCGTCCATAGACGGGCGTGGAGTCTCCGAATAATCCGCATTGACGGATAGTGTAGAAGTAATCACAGGTACAGGTCCGAAACGTTTCACCAGCTCGAAATGGAAAAACGCTCTTAAAAAACGGGCCTCATATTTCCATGTTTTCAAGTCATTCAGACGGTTCTGATATTCATTCTGATTATCCGGATCGAGTCTGTATTTATCCAGATTCACTCTGTCTACATTTTCTATAAATTCATTCGCAATGCGAATTCCTGCGTAATACTTATTCCACAAATCATCCGGATTGGACCTTGAATTCCAGGCTCCGGTGTTGAAGTGCTGGATGTTGCAGGAGGCATTAGCATGTTCGGCATCATCGGTAGCGGCATCCAACATAGCTTCGGAACCGATACGGTTGAAACCATCAGGCAGATACCGATAAGCATTGACTAGAAATTTGCTTGTACGTTCATAGGAAGTAAAGGTCATCTCGTTGTCGATAAACGAATCATACTCTCTGTCCAGATAATCACTGCATCCGGACAATATGCTGATAGCAGCAAGAGCATTCAATATGATAGATAAACCTATTGGGTATTTCATAATTATTATATTTTTGTTCTTACCTATTAAAAATCAATTTTTATTCCCAGGTTGTAGGAACGTGTCAACGGATATGTAATCAAAGAACTGCTTTCCGGGTCGGCCAATCCGTCAAGATGACTCACGGTGAAAAGATTGCTCGCATTAGCATACACATACAATCTGGACAATTTTATCGCTCTTGCTATTGACTGGGGGAAGGTATATCCAATCCGGATATTCTTCATTCTGAAGTAGTTTCCGTTTCTTTTCCAATATGTAGATATCCGGTAATTGTTTTCAAATGTCCGGGTAGACAAACGGGGATAAGAAGCATTGGGATTCTCCGGTGTCCAGCTGTCGAGAGCCAGTTTTGAAGCAGAGCCATTGTCGGTAAAGGAATAAGCCAACGGCCCGCTCAAATAGATGTCTCTATTGGCAACGCCATGAAATAAAGCCTCAACGTCTATCCCTTTCCATTCAAAGCCTATTTTCAAAGCATAATTCCACTCCGGAATATTAGAATATCCCACAGGATAGGAGTCATTGGAATCGACTACTCCATCACCATTTTTATCGATATATTTTATATCACCGGGGTTTACTTCTCCAAACTGCGGTACCGGTAAATGTGACTTCAGACTTCCATTCGAATCGAAATCACTCTCCTGATACAGTCCGTCAGCAACAAGTACAAAAGGAGTATTCACGGAACGTCCTTTACGATATTGATAATCGTAGAGTTTCACTTCTTCCGCCATATCGACAATTTCATTCTTTGCATACCACGCCGATGTTTCAACGTAATAGTTGAAGTTGTTTTTAAGACTGCTTTCGTACCTGATCGTACCCTCGAAACCTTGATTCTTTACTTTACCTACATTCATATAAGGCAATATGTCGCCATAAGAGGCTCCAACAAATCCGGGAATAGTGGAATACGGCTGTGACAGGATATCATATCTTTCTTTATGGAAATAATCGAATTCTACCGACAGCCCTTTCAGTAAAACTGCATCCAATCCAATATTGAATACACGTTCCTTCTCCCAACTAATATCGGGATTGGCAATCATATCTGCCCGAAACCCGCCTGTTGATGACGACCCTGTACCTAAAAAATAGGAGCCGTTACTGCTATAAGTCTGGTCGAACAGATAACGTCCGTTCTCATTCTGATTGTTTCCAACCAGTCCGATAGATGCTCTTAGTTTCAAATATTCAACCCAGTTGATATTTTTCATGAAGTTTTCTTTCGACAGTATCCATCCGGCGGAGAAAGCGGGAAAGAATCCATATCTTTTTCCAGGAGCATAATCATCACAACCTGTATATGAAGCTGCAAATTCTCCTATGTATTTTTGATTATAAGAGTAAGTTACCCGCCCTGCATAATTCAAGTATTTAATGTCATCACGACTTCCATATTTCTGATATAAATCAGACAGGAAAAAGATGCTGGCAGTGAGTTGATGTTGCTTGAAAACGCGATCATAATCCAACTGTGCCTTAAAGTTCAGACGGCTCCAGTCAGTACGGAATCCTTCATCGGATTCCAAAGGAGAATCAGCGCCGTAGGGTGTATATAGCACCTCTCCCCCTGCTCCTTTGGAAAGAGAATAACGGGCATAATTCTGATTCTTTATAGATGAATCCGCCATATAGTTGTTGTAGGCAATACCGGCACTGACACTTAATCCCTTTGTCAGTTTCTCCAGGTCGTATTTAGGCATAAAAATCAGTTGGAAAGTCCGGCTGTTTTCTTTATAAAGCCCTCTGCTGACGATATTACCGACCGGGTTGGTAAAAGCGGCATTTCCTCCATACGATCCGTCGGGGTTGTACACCGGAAATGCATTCGGAGCTGTTCTCCATATCGCTCCCAAAAGTCCGTTGGCAGAACTGCTGCCTCCGGGAATAGAGCGATTACCTACACTCCCGCTAAAATTGAGTCCGGTAGACAGGTGTTTGCTTATCTGGATATTCAAATTAGACCTGAAATTAAAGCTCGCATAATAGGCATTCGAGTTTTCCCGGCGTTTTTTATCGGTGTCTTTGTAGAAACCAATGTTCTGCAAAAGATTCATCATTACATAGTATTGCACCACATCTCCTCCTCCTTTAAAACTTAAATCAGCCATACTCAAAGGAGCTGTATTATTCAAAATGGCCTTTTTCCAATTGACATTGGGGTAAAAGTAAGGATCGGTGTTGTTCTGATAGGCATTCAATTCCTCTGGAGTGTATAAACGAGGCAATCCGTCATTCACACGCGCCTGATTGTATAAGGTGGCATAATCATACGCATTGATAGGATCGGGAACGCCCAACGGTTGTTGTATTCCCGTTTGTAAACGGATACTGACTTGCGGAGCGGAAACGCATCCTTTCTTGGTTGTCACCAATAAAACACCATTTGCACCACGCATACCATATAAAGCCAGAGCCGAAGCGTCTTTCAATAATGTTACAGACTCGATTTCCGCAGTGGACAGACTTTCAATCGGGGCTTCGAAACCGTCGACATATACCAGCATTTTTTGTCCGCTTGCATAGGAAGTACGTCCCCGGAGGTAGAGATTCGCGATAGAGAAATCATAGCCGGGCTCTCCGCTTTGTTGCAACAATGTTAGTCCGGGAAGCTGTCCTTGCAGACTATTTCCCAAGCTTGCGGAAGTAGTTTTCAGCAAATCTTCCCCACGTATGGAAGAAATGGCACTTGTTCGCCTCCATTCCGGTTGTTGCCCATAGGCGACTTCTACAAGTGCAGAATCGGCTATGTGTTGAGCAAACAAAACGGGAGCATAAAAAGTGAGAATAGTAGTCAAAAGTATAGCATAACGCTTCCCTTTGTATATACTGTTTATTATTGTCATACCTTTTATTTTTAGTTGATTGAACATATTTACCATCCCGGATTCTGAAGCATATACCCTTTATCTATTTCGGTCTGCTTGATAGGATGTAAATAAGAACGGTCACTCCATAATCTGTTTTCAAAGACATAAGGTTTGTAATGTACTTTACCCGGTGCTCCTGTAACAGCGGAGAGCTGCAATCCATACATGGCACCTTTCATAACACCTTCATCATCGGCTATCAGCCAACGTCTTATATCCCAGAAACGATGATCTTCATAAGCCAGTTCCACGGCTCGTTCTCTTCGCAGTTTCTCCCTGAACTGCTTTTTATTCAAAGTGGAAGGAAAGCCCGGCATTCCGGAGCGTTCACGAACTTTCAGGACTGCATCGAATGCTTCTTTCGGGGGAGTTTCATAATATTCATTCAAAGCTTCTGCATAATTCAGATAGAGTTCGGCTACCCGGAAGACAATCCAGTCCATATTAGTGGAGTTGCGCGGAGCCGTTGCTCTTAGTACGCGAGGTACCCATTTGCGAACCAGGTGTTTCGTTTTATCATTGGCTACATTGTGGGCTCCACCGGGCAGAAAATTAAGAATTCCAATCTCTGTATTCCAGTTAGCTCCATGTGCTGCAATGGTTTGCGCAAAACGAGGGTCCAGTTCGTCGTACTTTTCAAGCAGATCATCGCCACCATCCATATTCCATGTTTGTTGGTTCCCGTCTTTTTTCTCATAGAAACGCACGAAATTGAAGGTTGTAAAAAGACCGCCGTCGCTCCAACTACTTCCCGCCCATGCCGGTATATTGCTTGTTATGGGATGACTGCTTGTTGTGAAATTCCGATATTTTTTGTTGGCCAGAATTATTTCTTTGTTATCGGGAGCAGTCCACACATGTTCGTAATTTGTTTCAGGTGTTCCCTCATCGTACAAGTCATAATAGCCAGAAGATTCAACAGCGGTAATGGCTGCCTTGGCTGCTTTAGCAGCTTCATTCCAGCGTTCTTTACTATAGTTTCCATATCCTATCAGGTCATTATTTCCACTTAAAGGAAGGTACGGATCGTCGGTATTGAACAAAGGACTCGCCGCATACAGGAGTACTCTGGATTTGAGGGCTAAGGCAGCTATCCTGTTTGCCCGTCCCACCAATATCGAATTCGTATAATAGTCCGGTAATATGGAGGCAGCCCGGTCACAATCGACAAGAATGGAGTCTACACAATCGGAAAATGTATTACGGGGTAGTTTACCATCTTCCGACGGATTTATTCTACGGTGTATTATAGGCAGTCCACCATATCTATATACTCCTTCCCAGAAGACCAAAGCCCGCATAAAATAGGCTTCGCCTCTGGAACGTGTCTTAAAATCAACGTCTCCCGGATCATCGGGCACTTCGTCAATACGTTCAAGCACGATATTGCATTTTCGTAATGTCTGCCAACGGGTGTTGTGACGGGGGTCTTCATCCCAGTCTATGCTGCTGTTGTTATGATTGTCCACGTTCCACGAGGCATTGCCCTTCCCCCAGTTTGCACCTTGTTCGGCTTCATCACACGCTCCTGCCAGGGTTGAGGTTGCACACAATTTACGGTCGATCCCGCTACTTCCCATCGAGAACCCCAGCGGCATACCTTCTGCATAGATGCCTGTTATGTATTGTTCTGTCAAAGTCCTGTCGGCAAAGACACCGTCTTCATCCAAATCGACAGAGGGCGGAGCTTCCAGATAGTCACTACACGAAAACATCAATACAGACGACAGAAGTATTGCACATATATATGTTATTCTTTTCATGATTATCAAAAATTTATATTAAGACCAATATTATATACTTTCTGCAACGGATATGTATTGATTTCAACATTTCCACTTCTCGAAGGTGCTTCCGGGTCCAGATCTACCACATCTGTCCACGTGAATAAATTGGAACCGTTGAAATATAATCTTACACTATTCAGGTTAAGCCGTTTGACAAAACCTCCGGTAAATGTATATCCTACTTCGAGGTTTTCAATCGCAAATAACTGGCATCCCGTATCCAAAGAGTAGAAGGACGATAGTTGTGATCGGTTTCTCCGTTGGGATTCAGAGACAAACGGGGAAAGGTGATCTTTTCTCCTGCCTCATACCGTTCCTGTGTCCAACGTTCTTTTATCAGAGATTTCGCACTCTCTTCTCCTTTCGCGAAAGGCCACATCGACCGTCCGAAATATTTAATGGATACATTGTCGGCTCCCTGAAATAAGATGGAGAAATCAAATCCTTTATATTGCGCTCCGAATGAGAAACCGTAAATAATCTCCGGTACGGGGGTGTATCCTATCGGAACCATGTCGTAATCATCAATCACTCCATCCTGGTTGACGTCTACATACTTGACGTCTCCCGGTTGCAACTGATTCCCGCTCCATGAACTTTTAGGACGGTCCAATGCATTGATTTCTTCCCACGAGTTATAGTATCCGTCAAAGATCAGTCCGAAAAACTGATTCTTTCTTCTTCCGGTAGTCATCTGATAATCATATCTCTTCTGCACTTCATCCATGTAGATGATTTCATTCCTCGCAAATGAATAATTGAAGCGTGCCCAATAATGGAAATCTTGTATATGATGTCTAAAATTAAGGTCCATTTCCCAACCGCGATTTTCCATTTCTCCAAAATTATATGCAGGAAGATTAGCACCTATGATCATGGAGGGATGTTGATCTGTTGGCTAAAATATTATTTCGTTTTTCTTTGAATATATCAAATGAAGCAGTCAGACAATTATTGAACAGATTAATATCTACACCGACATTCATCTTTTTCGCCTTTTCCCAAGTCAAATCAGGATTACCGATTTTATTTTCAACAATCATCAGTGAAGTATACGGATTGGAAGCCAAACCGAAATTATACTTGTTCACACCCGAATCGCTCGCTGCTCCATAAGAAGACGGCAGATACAAAAATCGATCACCACCTATCTGATCGTTTCCTACCTCTCCGTAGGACCCTCTCACCTTTAGATATTTAACGATATTGTTTTTCGGAAAAAACTTTTCTTCACTGATGACCCAACCTAATGAAACAGCAGGAAAAAATCCGAACCGTTTGCCTTTGGCAAAATTCTCGGTTCCGTTGTATCCCATATTGAATTCTGCCAAATAACGGGAGGCATATTCATAGGTCAATCGTCCTACCAATCCCTGATAAGCATTAGGTACATAATATTGAAGGGAGGGGGAATAGTATTTACTCTGATTATACAGAATAAGTGCTGTCGTTTTATGAAGCCCGAAAGTTCTATTATAATCAATTCCAAACTCCATATATACTTTCCGGTTCTTATCCCATCCGGTACTTACAGACCAGATACTCTCTTCTGATTGGGGGATCAGATAGATGTAATCCGGATCTTCCGCATCACGGCGCGCAAGATAATAAGGAAAGGTTTTCGAATATTTCTTACGGCTGTAATAATAGCTATCATACGCGATACTCCCGTGTACGGACAAACCTTTGGTCAGCAAAGATGATAAATCATAATTCAGACGTAATGTTGTATTGATGTTATTTCTATTATCTTTCTGATAACCGTTGCTTAATAAGGTTTGCGAGGATTGACGCTTCCCAATCCATCCTGTATGCGGACAATTTTATTGTCCACCAATCCCGGAGAGCTCAAGGGATTGGCAAAAGAAATAGCTTGCCAGATTCCACTGTTACCGGAGCCCGGAGTAATCACTCTGCCTATCTGGGCGGCCATTTGAACAGTTGCCGAAAAGTCCCGCGTTATCTGAAAATCGAAATTAGTTCTGAAGTTATAACGGGTGTTACGGGGATTTACATCATGATCCGAATCTATCTTGGTATGTTTATAGATACCGGTCTGATCGAAATAACTTCCCGATATAAAGTATTTCACACGTTCTGTACCACCCGAAAGGTTGATGTTATGTTGAGTGCGGGTAGAAAACTTTCTAAGAAAATCGTCTATCCAGTTAGTGTTCGGATGCAAAATCGGATCAAAGCCATTTCTGTACAATTCAATATCTTTATCCGTGAATTTCGGTTGGTAGGTAGAACCCGAAACCCGGGAGTCATTTTCTAAAGCTTCATTGTATAAAGTTGCATAATCCGCACTATTCAGATAACTGGGGAGCTGAGTTGCTTGCTGCAAAGCAAAATTACCCGAATAACTCAACCGGGACGCCCTCTTTCCCTTTACGGGTAGTAATTAATACTACGCCGTTAGCTCCCTTTACTCCATAGATCGCTGTTGCCGAAGCATCTTTAAGTATATTCAATGATTCAACTTCATTCGGATCTATGCCATCAAAATTAGTTCGTTCGATGCCATCGATCATTATCAAAGGAGCCGTGTTGTCTGTAAATGTACTGACACCTCTAATTAACAGACTGGAAGCGTCTTCGCCTGGAGCACCACTTCTTTGAAAAGCAATCAATCCCGGCATTCGTCCCACCAGCATGTTACTAATATTGATTGTTGTGTCTGTACCAGTTCTTTCCTCGAAATAGAAGCGATAGATGCTGTCACACTTTCTTTCTTCTGCTTTCCGTAACCGACAATAACGACCTCCTCCAGACTTTGCTCGGCTTCTTTTATCTCAATAGAAAGTACTTTATTGTCTTTTACAGGTACTGTCGCCGTGACATAACCGATATAACTGATTTCCAAAACCGCATTCGGTTTTACAGATAAGGCAAAGCGCCCGTTTATATCGGAAATTATGCCGTTAAATGTACCGACTTCCTTGATATTGGCACCGATAATCGGTTCTCCTTTGTATCGGTAATAGTACCGGTTATTCTCCGAGGTTCCTGTGGCTGTGAAGAAAGATTCTTTTTCACTGCCGCTTTTTCTCTTTACAACAATCTGTTTTCCATTTATTTCATATACCAGATTTGTTTTTTCAAATAAGGCTGACAATTTTTCTGTGATTGTCTTCTTCCTGGATAGATCTACACTGACAACTTGATTTAAACTAGGTCGGATGTCTTTGAATAGATGAAAACGTAGCCTGTTGCTTTCTCTATATCTTTCAAATATTCCAGTAGAGTCCCTTACTTTATATCATAGAGTTCGCTCGTTCCATTTCCATTAGCGAGAGTTACATTCGCTATAAATAGAAAAATAACAAAAAATTTCACAAACAGATATGATTTACAAAGAAAATATGCCCTATTTGCATGATTGTAATAGGAATTTTCCATATTTTGCGTATCAATTTTAGGTTTTCATAAGTAATTGAAAATTTAATTCACGGGTTCGGAAGAGCCTCTCTTCCGAACTTCTTTACAAAGGCTTCATTTCTGTGGTTTATTCATAGGCATTAAATTTTTAGGGTTATTACTCGATTTTATACTTCCGCTTCAATTGTACACTTGACATCGTACAGCAACGAGAAGGTTTTCATGACTTGTTCTATATCATCAAATAAGATAAGTTTTCCCATTGTACACTTTTGCGCAACTTCCGGCGTACATGTGATAGATACATTATAGTAGCGACTTAGCCGTTGGATAATATCTTTCATTGTCTCACCCCGGAACTGAAGTACGCCATCTTTCCATGAAATATAATCGTAAGCATTAACTTCGTCGATGCCGGATATCCCATCACTCAACTTAAAACGCTGATTAGGCAAAAGGACAAAATCTTCATTGGAGTTTGCTTTTACATTTACTTTTCCTTCTACCAACACCACGGATTGCAATGCATCATCAGCATAGGCAGACACATTAAACTTTGTTCCCAATACATTAACTGTCAGTTGGGGTGTCTCTACATAAAAGGCCGGAAGTATCTTTGGCAACTTCTATATAAATCTCTCCTTCTACTTTTATCCTGCGTTCGCCCGGACCAAAAGAGGAAGGGAAACGTAATTTACTTCCGGAATTAATCCATACTTTCGATCCGTCTGCCAATACAATGGATGAATGGCTACCATAAGGAACTATCAGTGTATTTTGTTTTCCGGGTTGAACCGCTCCCTCTTTGATTATCTCTGTTTCCTTACCATCGGATTGAATAGTAATATTGCTATCATAAGTAATGACGGCATTATTCTCTATCTGAATCGCTTCCGCATCATCTCTTATCAGCATTACTTTCTGATACAGAGTATCTGCTTTCACATTGACAAGCAGATCATCAGCAGTTCGGACGTCTGAAAAGAATGAATCAACCAGAAAGAAACAATACCTAATATTAGTACACAGGCGGCAGCATAACGGGTAAATAAGATAAAACGATGTCTCTTATCACGACGCTCCATGCTTGTCTCTATACGCGTCCCATAATCTTTCTGATTCTTCGGGTAACCGCTGAACCGGATTCAACCGGGCAGACAACATAATTTTGCGGGCTTCATGTAAGGATGCCTGATCTTCGGGATGCTCTTTTTGATAATTAACCCACCATTCTTCCGATTCCTGGGTAGGAGCCAGACACCACAATATGAAGTCTTCATTTTGTAGCCATTGTTTTGTCGATTCGGGTATTCGATCTGAATGCATACTCGTTCTTTTTACGGTTTCACTTTAAAAACACGCAAAGAACAAAAATACCCCCACGAAAATTAAAGAAAATAACCGAAAAGGAAAAAATAAATAATTTGAGGCTGAATTTTACGCATTTGTTCGATAGCCCGATACACTAATTTCTGTGCTGCTTTAGGTTGTATTCCCATCAATTTCCCGATTTCCTCATAGCTAAGTCCTTGGGTATAACGAAGATATACAGCCTCCCGTTGCCGGTCTGTAAGGCTATCCAGCATCTTTTTCAGCTGTTTTTGCATAGCGGCTCTTTCTTTTTCTTCATCTATGAGTTCAAAGCCGTTCACTTCAATAAGGAAACTATAGTTATCAGAACCTTCTTCCAGAAATTCGGTATTCATTTCTTTTTTCTTAATGGTCCGAATCCGGTTCTTCAAACAGTTCAACAGATAGAACTTCATATTCTGACTTTCCCAAAGTTTGTGCTCACGCTCATATAAATGCAAAAAAACATCGTGAATGGCATCTTCTAAAAGTTCTTTACTAATGCCAAAAGCAATGCCGTATGAAAACAAATCGTTCTCATACGTCTCATATAACCACTTATATAAGGATTGCTTATTCTTCACACTATCTTCACAAAAAGTTAGAATCCTATCTTCTAAAGAATATTGAAATGGTAATTATCACCAGCCTGTCTCATCCCATCCGGCAGCGGAGTACCATTGTATCGACTGACGATAAAAAGGATTTATCTCCTCTTCATACGACTGACGAAATATATAAGTAGAAAGTCCTGCAGAGCCATTCATCGAGAAACTACCGCCATAACTGGAGTAATTATTAGGAGTAGTCTTCCAATAAACCACAGCAGCATCATAAGCAGCTTTCCAAGCCTCATATTCGCTAGTCTCACTACCTAAAGAACGTATTAATCCATCAAAATCATAATAATACTTACTGGACCGACAATCATAACAGAGTATGCCCGATGTGGCTATCGCTTGTCTGCCCTTAATATATTTCGGAATAATCTCACTACTGCTTTTAGCCAGTTGTTCCAACATGGAAGTGTTCACTACAGAAACAGAGACTCCTGCCGTCCAGGGATCACCTAAGCCCCAATTATATGGCAATTTGCCAGTATAAAGATTTTCATCTGCATAAAATTCAAAATATGCCTTTGCTATGTCCGTAGCCGATGCATTATTGGCAAACATAGCCGGAACTACTTTCTGATATGGAGCACCCGGTGCGGGTATCTCTGTCGGAGAGCCTATTATGTAATCCGCATGTTCCTTCAATTCATAGACCACCTCAACAGATTGCATAAAGCATGCATCGAAAAGAAGAAAACTCAAATGAGGCGCATTACGCAGAACATCTTTTAACTCGGAAATATCCATGTAATTTGAACCACCATCCTGTCCCCACCAACGGGTTTTATTCTGCGATTTTGCCAACCATCCTTCTCCATGAGACCACAAAACCAACCCATAACTCTGTGCCGGATATTCAGAAAATGCCGTGTTGATAACCTCCTTCATCTTAGAGACATCTACAGAGTTTCGTCCTTCATACGTAGCGATTACCTCCTGTACGACATTCTTCTTTTTATCCTTCTTCAATCGAATTAGTTTAGGACTTGATCCGGTATCAATGTATACGAGTAGGTTATAAGAGTTATCATCTACAGACTGCATTCCCTCTGTCATTTCCGCCAAATCCTCTGTGGCAAAGCTGCGAAGAGAATTGTCACCTGCTATATAAACAAGAACTGTACGCATCTGGACTCCTCTTTCATCATCGTCATTATGACAAGCGATTACCAGCATAGCCAAACACACAAACAAGGAGAATATTTTTATCTTTTTCATTAGATTTCAAGTTTATTACGAGGCAAAGATAAACAAATAAGAGATGCAAACCTGCATCTCTTATTATATTAACAATTAAGTTATTGTTTATTACTCTTCCGGTTTCGTAAAGCGGAATTTATCTGAATCAATCCGCGATACCGTCATTCTATTATTCTTCTTATATTTATTCAGAATCTTCGTTGCTTCTTTTTCCAACTTCTTTCTGTTTTCCGAGAAGTAAATCATACATGTACTATTCTGCTGCAGTTGGTTATCCTCCAGATAATTTTTCAACTGATAACTATATAATTCACGATGAGCCAAGAACCCTTCTTTGCTAACCTTCGCACTATCTAATATCTGAATATCCGTGAAATAGACTACCGTATCCGTAAATGAAGCAGAAATTCCAAAAGCATAAACCGGTTTAGAATGGTCTTTTTTCAGAGAAAAAGCGGAGCACATGGTAAACACAAGTGCAATTGCAAATAGTATTTTACGTATTTCATATCATATAATTTTTAAAAAGGTAACAAAAAAGAGGAGACTACCTCGATTTATCTCAAATAAATAGCATTTCTTAATCATAAATCCATAACAATACAGGTTTCTTTTCTGCCTTGAGCAGCCTGTCAACCTTCCTCATCACCTCATCAGATATCACAGGACACCCTTGACTGATTCCTAATGGAAGATGCAAAGGATACACCTCCGTTTCCGGCATCGGAGTATAAGAATGTAACACGATATACCGTTTGAAAGCATTGTTATTCGTTGCTTCCAATCCATGCAATTTATAATGAACATTAATCCCCCACTTGCTATACGACCGTATCCCTACTTTATATTTTCCTAAAGAAGAGCAATAACTACCTTCCACATTACTGAATACAGGCTTGGACAGCGTACTGTTTTTCCCGTATCCATGCGCACAAAGACTTGCATACTTCACAGAATCTCCCTTGAAATCCCATACAAAGAAACGCCTTTTACCGGAATGAATACTGAAATCTACCAGAAAGCAATAACTTGTATTATACCCGTTCTTATCACAATAAGCCTTTCCAGCCTGCGCTTTTTCACGCAAACGTTGCTCTATTTTAACTGGCACCGTGTCAGAAGACAATGTCGCATATCTTGCGTATGCCATCACCCCTGCTCCCAAAGCAACCAGAACAAATGATATTAGAACAAATTTCTTCATAAAACTCACATAGCACAAGATTAAATTATAGAATAGGACTTATATAAAAAGTCGCATAAGTACATTCTTCTACATGAAAAGTGCGACTTATGCGACTCAAATTCTTTTTTTCAGAAACTGATATTCCTTACTTATCCCAAGTAAGATTTGAGCAATTTACTACGATTACTTTGTCTAAGTCTTCTAATTGCTTTTTCTTTAATCTGACGAACGCGCTCACGTGTGAGGCCAAATTTATCGCCGATTTCTTCTAATGTCATTTCTTGTTGTCCGATACCGAAAAACATCTGAATGATTTCTTTTTCTCTATCGGTTAACGTAGAAAGAGCTCTATCAATTTCCCTCGCAAGAGACTCATTAACCAGAGAGCGGTCCGCCATTGGCGAGTCATCGTTAACCAACACATCCAACAGGCTGTTATCCTCTCCTTCCACAAAAGGCGCATCCACCGAAATATGACGGCCGGACACCTTCAGCGTATCAGAGATTTTATCAACCGGAATTTCCAGTTCGTCTGCCAACTCCTCGGGAGACGGACGCCGCTCGTTTTCCTGTTCAAACTTCGAGAAGGCTTTGCTGATCTTATTCAGCGAACCTACCTGATTCAACGGGAGACGAACAATACGCGACTGCTCTGCCAATGCTTGCAGAATAGACTGGCGAATCCACCATACAGCGTAGCTAATGAACTTAAATCCACGTGTCTCATCAAATTTCTCGGCAGCCTTAATCAGTCCTAAATTGCCTTCATTAATCAAGTCAGGCAAACTCAAACCCTGGTTCTGGTACTGTTTAGCCACAGATACGACGAAACGAAGATTGGCACGTGTCAATTTTTCCAATGCTACACGGTCACCCTTACGAATGCGTTGAGCGAGTTCCACTTCTTCCTCAACAGTAATCAGGTCTTCACGGCCGATTTCCTGCAAATACTTATCAAGAGAAGCGCTCTCTCTGTTAGTGATACTTTTGGTAATCTTTAGTTGTCTCATTCTTTAAAAACAGATTTGGAGTGCAAAGTTACGACAAATAATTTGTTAACATACAAAATTAAGTAACTTTTACACTATATTTTTCAACTAATAAAACAAAAAGAGATGCCGACAAGTTGATTGGCGGCATCCTTTTTCTATTTCATTAGCTTATCCTATAATCTTCTTACCTTATTTTATATATTACTCTTGAGTAAGATCGACAGCGAAGTATCCGCGTTTACCGGATGGGAACACACCGGTCAGGAACAATACCTGATTCGGAGACTTAACAGCAGCTTTCATCACTTCTTCCAGATCGCTGACTTTGCGCATCGGCTGGTCATTAGCTTTTAGGATAATGAAACCTTTACGAACTCCTGCATCTGACATCTTACCGGAAGAAACCCCTGTCACTTGCAAACCGTAACCCAGATTCAATTGTTTCTTCAAATCATCCGGCAATTCTTTGAAAGCAGCTCCCAAGATTTCCATGCCTGCATCTTTCACGATTTTGGTAGTACCTTGTTCGTTCTTCAACGTTACTTCAACGGTCTTTTCCTTCTTATCGCGCATCAATTTCACTTTCACCTTATCACCCGGACGATGTTTCGCAAGAGCTTCCTGCAAGTCGGCCATATTGGATACTTTCTTATTATCCACACCGATAATTACGTCGTCCACTTTGATGTCAGCTCCCGCAGCAGAACCATTCTCTACGATTTCAGAAACCCACACTCCTTCTACAACACCCAGTTCTTTAGCTTTATCTGCCAGTGTCTTACCGGATTTATCAATCGGTTGACGGTCGTCCATCAAACTGCTACCGATAGAACCACCACGAATACCGAGCAATGCACGTTGTACTGTTCCGTATTGTTTCAGGTCGGCAATTACCTTCGTCATAATGCTGGTCGGGATAGCGAAACCATATCCTGCATAAGCACCTGTCGGAGAAGAAAGCACCGAATTGATACCTACCAGTTCACCTTTGGCATTTACCAGCGCACCGCCACTATTCCCCTGATTGATAGCAGCATCCGTTTGAATGAATGATTCTATACCACCATTATATACACCCAGAGAACGGGCTTTCGCACTTACGATACCGGCAGTTACAGTAGAGTTCAGATTGAACGGGTTACCTACCGCCAATACCCACTCTCCTACTTTCAACGCTTCGGAGTCTCCTACCGGAATAGTCGGGAAATCATCACCTTCTATTTTTACCAATGCAAGGTCGGTGCTGGGGTCAGTACCAATCACGCGTCCTTTAAACTCACGGTTATCATTCAGTTTCACACTGATTTCATCCGCACCTTCAATCACGTGATTATTCGTTACGATATATCCATCTTTCGAGATGATTACTCCCGAACCAAAACCTACACGAGGTTGAGACTGTACCTGACGCTGCTGTCCGCGTCCATCACCAAAAAAGAAATCGAAGATATCCGGCGCTTGCTGAACAGTTCTTGTTTTAGCTTCTTGAGTAGACCTTATATGTACGACAGCATGAAGCGAATTCTCCGCAGCCTGAGTCAGGTCAACAGGTTGAGCGTTCACAGCGTCAAAAGCAGCCAATTTGACATTGGGATTCTGCTTGAACATCTCATTAAAAGATGTCTCTTTAGCAGCTTCGTTAGATTGCAACAATTTGTAAGTTGTCAATCCTGCAACTCCTGAGCTAAGAAGAATGATTGCTCCTACTCCCAGAATGTTCTTTGTTGTCTGTTTCATGATTTATAATTCTTTAAATTGTTAATATTCGACATTGTTTTAACTTTTACGACGTTAAAATAATAACAAATATCGTTCACTTATTCTACTTGTCACTCTTTTTTGTCCACTTTTAACAGAGAATATTTGGAGCTTAACAGCGGTTAACGACAGCACCTGACAAATTTACATTCGTTGTATGTCAGATGGCTTTAACACTCTGACATTCATTCAGTAAAGTCAGATTTTCATGACACCGATTCCGGGCAAATCATTTAAGGTGATCTTTCCTTTCACTACTTCTACCCCTTTAAAGCGATCATTAGAAATAAGCAAGTTACCATCCAGGTCGGCAAAATCGACTAATGGCGAGAACTGTGAAGCTGCTGAAATAGCACACGAGGTCTCTGTCATACAACCCACCATCACACGCATACCGAGCGCATGAGCCAGTGTTACCATCTTCCATGCTTCACGCATACCGGTACATTTCATCAGCTTAATATTAATTCCCGTGAAAGCGTCTTTCAAAGCAGCTACATCTCCCAAACGCTGCAACGATTCATCTGCAAATATCGGCAATGGACTTTGTTGCGTTATCCAGGCAATGTCGTCTAGCTTCTCCTTCGGCATAGGCTGTTCTATCATCACAATGCCTTTTTCTTTCAGCCAATGAATCATATCAAGCGCGTATTGACGGTCTTTCCAGCCTTGGTTGGCATCTATCGCTATCGGTAGATTCGTTACCGAGCGGATGGTTTCAATCATCTCCTTATCATTGTCCCGTCCCAGCTTTACCTTTAATATATTAAACTGATCGGCGCACTCTTTTGTTTTCTCCCTTACCACATCAGGTGTATCAATACCTATCGTGAAGGTGGTAGAAGGCGTCTTTTCTTTGTTCAATCCCCATATCTTATACCAGGGAGCATCCAACAGTTTTCCCACCAAATCATGAAGGGCGATATCTACCGCAGCTTTCGCCGCCGTGTCTTTTGGCGAGAGGCTGTCAACGTATGACAAAATGTCATCTAGCTGAAAAGGATCACTAAACTGTTCCAGATTCACTTTCCCCAGAAAACTCATTACCGATTCTACCGTCTCTCCCAAATAAGGAGGCATAGAGGCCTCTCCGTACCCCGTTATTCCTTCATATTCTATTTCCACCTGTACATCAGGAGTCGTTGTGCGTGAATATGTGGCAACCGTAAACACATGCTTCAACTTCAATTCATAAGGGAAAAAGCTCATTTTCATCTTTCCTCCCAAACCGAGCTTATTTATATAGACGTTAGAAAGCGATGATTCTCCGGCTAATGTCTGACGGACAACCAACCCTGAACCCAAAGCAGCCAAAGTCGCTGTTTTCAAAAAATCTCTTCTGTTCTGCATGCTTTAATAGATGATAAATTACAAATGATAAGTGATAAATGACAGGTAACAGATAATAGATGATAGATATTTATACAAAATACTCACAATAACTATCAAACATCATTTATCAACTATTTATAATAAGGATTATTATCCGTAGTATTCATTCCCTTCTCCTTATTAATATAAGGTAGGAAGCGAACGGCAAAAAGCAGACGTTTCGTGTTGAACTCGTCATAGTTCTTATCCGCGGGGTTCATACTACTGACGTGTACATCGCCCAAAGCGTGGATAAACTGTTTATTACCAAGGTAAATACCAACGTGAGAGATTCCTTCTTTACGCTCCGCAGTTGCTTTACGACCGAAAAACACTAGATCCCCCCGTTGTACATTGGCAAAATCAGGAGCAATCTCAATATGTTCGCCCACATAAGCCTGTTGAGACGCATCTCTCGGAATAATAATATCATGCATAAAAAGCACGGTACGTACCAAGCCGCTACAATCTACTCCTTTGGAAGAGGTTCCTGCCCACAGATAAGGAATTCCCATCATCGAATAAGCAGTCGCAATGATACTTTCAACATCTTGTTTCAATGAGGCCCTCCATTTTGTTTCCGGTTGAGAAATAGATTTAGAGATGTATGCTTTCCGACCGTCGGGATAAGATACTTTGTAGAAATGACCTTTGCTTCCCTCCCACTTCAGACGATTGCCTGCAACCACGTCGGACACAGGTTGAGAACTTTCATCCGGTTTTTCATACGCAAATCCGTAGTGCGAAGTAACCACTATCTTTTCCGCCCGGTTCCACTCATCATAACGTTCCTTCGACATGGGGGTAATCACCATCCGGTGTACCCATCCGGTATAATCATCCGGCGTTTGTATCTCGTACCAACCGGTATATTGAAGTACTTTGACCGGCATCCCCAACAATGCCTGCGTACTCATGCCGGAAGTAAATTTGCCTTCTTCGCGCAAATTACAAACAGAGATATGTACTACCCCATAAGCTGAATCGGCAGGCATGGGACGTATTTCCTGTGCTTTCAGGCTGACTGCCGTAATCACCAGAAAACAAGAGAAAAGGAGGATATTCTTCTTCATTAAAATTCATTTTAATAATAGCAAAGGTAGAAATTATTTCTATTTGTGGTACTTTCTTTGGCTAAAACAAAATAAATGACGTATTTTTGCAGTCTAAAGCAGTTGGCCGGTCTGTCGCGTGCACGTTTCGTGCAGGAGGAAAGTCCGGGCAACATAGAGCATCCTACTTCCTAACAGAAAGCTGTCCGTGAGGGTAGAGTAACGTAGAAGAAAATAACCGCCGCTCCTTTCGGGGAGAGGTAAGGGTGAGAAGGTGGGGTAAGAGCCCACCAGCCGCATGGTGACATGTCGGGCTGTACGTCTTAGGAGTTGTAAGGTCATGTAAACCGGCGTTATGAGAGTTGCTCGCTCCATGTCGGAGGGTAGACCGCTAAAGTGTCGTGGTGACACGCCACTCAGATAAATGACAGACACCTTGTTTTATATAAGGTACAGAACTCGGCTTATAGGCTGACTGCTTTTTCTTTTAATTATCCGTTGAACTATGAAGAAGAAAATCACCGATATATGGAAGTTTCTTACGTATGACATCTGGCGCATTACGGAAGATGAAGTGACCCGAACCAAGTTCTCACTCTACAATATTATAAAGACCATCTATCTTTGTATCAACCGGTTTACCAAAGACCGGATGGCTAATAAAGCTTCCGCACTGACATATAGCACATTGCTCGCTATTGTACCGATACTTGCCATCCTGTTTGCCGTGGCACGCGGTTTTGGATTCGACAACCTGATGGAACATCAGTTCCGCAATGGTTTCGGAGGAAATATAGAAACAACAGAGGCCATTCTCTCATTTGTCAACTCCTATCTTTCACAAACCAAAGGAGGTATTTTCATTGGAGTTGGTTTGGTCATGTTGTTATGGACGGTTATCAATCTGGTCAGCAATATTGAAATCACCTTCAACCGTATTTGGGAAGTGAAAAAAGCACGGTCCATGTATCGCAAGATTACGGATTACTTTTCTATGTTCCTGTTGATGCCGATTCTAATCGTAGTGTCCGGAGGGCTTTCTCTGTTTATGAGCACCATTCTCAAACAGATGGATGATTTCGTCCTGCTTGCTCCTATTATGAAATTCATGATACGACTTATCCCTTTCGTCCTGACATGGCTGATGTTCACAGGGCTGTATATCTTCATGCCGAATACAAAAGTAAAATTCAAACACGCGCTCATTGCAGGCATTCTGGCGGGGTCTGCTTATCAAGCTTTTCAGTTCCTGTATATCAACAGCCAGTTGTGGGTGTCAAAGTACAACGCCATTTACGGTAGTTTTGCCGCACTTCCCTTATTTCTGCTTTGGTTACAAATATCTTGGACAATCTGTTTATTCGGAGCCGAATTGACGTATGCCGGGCAAAATATCCGTAGTTTTAGTTTTGACCAGGATACCCGGAATATCAGCAGACGATACCGGGACTTTATATCCATCCTGATTATGTCGCTCATAGCCAAACGGTTTGAGAAGAACGAACCTCCCTATACGGCTGCAGAAATCTCGGAAGAGCATCAGATTCCCATCCGACTAACCAACCAGGTACTTTATCAGTTGCAGGAAATAGAATTGATTCACGAGGTAGTCACCGACGAAAAAAGCGAAGAGATCGGCTATCAACCGTCAATGGATATCAATCAATTGAATGTAGCCATCTTATTGGATCGTTTGGATACATACGGTTCCGAGAATTTCAAAATTGACAAAGACGAAGAATTCAACGACGAATGGAAAGTGCTGACCGAATCCAGAGAAGAATACTATAAAAAAGCAAGTAAAGTATTACTGAAAGATTTATAAGGAAAAGGAAGCAAGCAGTGCAACGATCTCGAAAATCAGACTTTACAACCTGATATTCTTATCTATAACAAGCCCGAAGCCAGCCTGAAAGGAGAAGACGCCCAACTGAAAGCGGCAGTAGACTATTTGCTGAAGGATTTGTCAAAAAAGAAATAAATACTACATTATTAATGCCGCTTATTCAGCGGCATTAATAATAAGTTATATATCAACACTTTAGAAGAAACACTTTTGGTTTTAAACAAACAGTCCGTTCCTTTAAAAGGAAAGCATCGTTGGTTTAAAAGGAACGGACCCTTCCTTTAAAACCAACGATGCTTTCGGTTATATGCTTATCCTAAAGAACTAAGAATATAATTATTTTTCAATCAATAACGGTTGTATGAAACCACCTTTTCTTTCGGCTTCCTCATCTTTTTGCGTTTTTCCTTTGCCGGATAGCCAATGACAATATCCAACAATAAACGTTTCGAGGCAGGAATACCGGCAAGCTGTTTCATTTCTTTTTCATCAAACCAACCCAGAATACAAGAGCCCAGTCCTTCGGCTTCAGCCGCCAAAGCAATATGAGCAGCAACTATTCCAATGTCGATCAATGGAAAATGCTTGCCTTTCACCTTTCCACCAAGCAGAGAGGTAATATTAGCAGATTCCTCTACCACCAGAATATGCACGGGAGCATCTTTAGCAAACTTATTCATCCCCAAACCAGCAGCAGCTTTCCCCGCTTTTTGAGCCAGTTCCTTATCCGTGATGACTACAAACTTCCAAGGCTGCGCATTACAGGCCGAAGGCGCTAAACGAGCAGCTTCAAGTATCCGTTCCAACTTTTCCGGCTCCACCGGACGCTCCTTATCATACGAACGGTCGCTTTGACGAGCCTGTACCAATTGAAGAAAATCCATAAGGTTGCGATTTTATGATTTACAATTTACGATTGAAATTCGCTTTTGCGACAGCCAACTATTTATACTGAATCATCCGACTGATATACTTACCGATAATATCGAATTCAATATTTACCACACTGCCAATCTCAAACGTATGGAAGTTTGTATGCTCATACGTATAAGGAATGATAGCTACCTGGAAAGTATCATCGGTCGGATTACATACCGTCAGACTAACACCGTTCACAGTTACCGAACCTTTATCCACCGTGATATATCCACGTTTCGCCATTTCCTTATCAAACGCATATTGGAAGGTAAAATACCAACTACCTTCCGCATCCTTAATATCAATACAAGTAGCGGTCTGGTCTACATGTCCCTGAACAATATGTCCGTCCAACCGGCCATTCATCATCATGCTACGTTCAACATTCACCTTATCCCCCACTTTCAGCAGACCGAGATTAGAGCGTTCCAATGTTTCTTTCATGGCAGTCACCGTATACGTATCATCTGTCAGAGTCACCACTGTCAGACACACACCATTGTGAGAAATACTCTGGTCGATTTTCAACTCATTCACAAACGAACACTTAAATGTAAAGTGTATATTCTCCTGGTCTTTCACCAGTGCTACCAAAGTAGCATATTCTTCTACGATTCCAGAAAACATAATTTCATTTACTATTTTACGATTTACTACTTACTATTTTAAGATTGAGAATACTCTCTTAATGCAAGGGTCAAAGATACGAATTAGAAAGGAGCTTAAAAAATAAGAGCAAAAAAAAATGGGGCTTTTCACAAAGCTCCATTTTTCAGTTTTCAATAGGTATTAGTTTTTTTTTAAGGTAAAAAGATTGTTTTCAGGATAACGGTGCAAATATAGGCGGTTTTACCGATACTATCCAAATTATAAAACATGTCATATAACATCTTTTTGAAAATTCTTTGGATTTATTATCATTTGAAGCAAAATCTCCTGTAACTTGTCCGTTATAGGTGACAAATATAGGATAATTTTTTAAGGAGCCCTAATTTCTGTTTAAAAATCCGCAAAAAATTACTTTTCCGGGTAGTTTTCGTCCGTTTTTCCACGATGTTTTAACACTTTGGCGTCAATGAAGAAAACAATCTCCTCGGCAATATTGGTAATATGGTCTCCCGAACGTTCCAGTTTACGGAACACACTGACCAAATCTACGCAGGTATGTACAGCTTCCGGATGTTCGATGATATAGTCAGAAAGAATACCTGTCGCATCCGCATTGATTTCATCCAGCAAATTATCCTTGGCAAACACTCCCGCTGCCAAATCATTGCTTTCTTCATTCAAGGCACGCTTCGCCAGTTCCAGCATCGACAACACTTCTGCCTGCATCTCTGCCAGACGAAGACGGTTCAATAATTCCGCATCCAACACCGGCTCTTTGCAACGAAGTACAAAGCGGGCAATACCTTCCGCAAAGTCGCCGCGTTCCAGATTCGTATTGATCTTCAGCATAGCCAATACAAAACGGAGGTCAATCGCCACCGGATTATATAATGCGATAATGTCTTCCACATCGCTATCTATCTTCAATTCAAAAGCATTCACCCGACGCTCGCGAACCATCACTTGTTGAGCCAACTCCTTGTCGAGGGTCAACACAGCCTCTCCGGCACGGTCAAGCTGGTTGTACACCAAGGTCCACATTTCATCAATTTCCTTCTTCAATAGGATAAGTTCCGATTCTATAAACTTTACCATAGTCTATTATATATAAATGATTAATATTCTGCTAATGACATTTCAGAAATAAATTTCAGGCACGGATTTCACGAATTACCCGAAGCGTCCCGTTATGTAATTCTGGGTAGCCTCTTTCTCCGGATTGGTGAATATCTTTTTCGTTTGATCGAATTCCACCATTTCGCCCATATAGAAAAACGCCGTCTTATCACTGACACGGGCTGCTTGCTGCATATTATGCGTAACGATTACAATCGTATAATCCTTCTTCAATTCATGGATCAACTCCTCCACCTTAGCCGTAGAAATAGGGTCGAGTGCAGACGCAGGCTCATCCATCAGCAATACCGAAGGAGAGACAGCCATCGCACGGGCGATACAAAGCCGCTGTTGCTGTCCGCCGGACAATGCATAAGCCGACTCCTTCAACTTATCTTTCACCTCATCCCAAAGAGCCGCTCCTTTCAATGTTTCCTCCACACGCTGACGAATGAAAGCATTATCTTTTATTCCGTTCACACGAAGTCCGTAAGCCACATTCTCGAATATACTTTTCGGGAAAGGATTCGGACGCTGGAACACCATTCCTACATTCTTACGGAGTTCGTCCACTTCCACCCCTTTCGCATATATATTATGTCCGTCGATACGGATTTCTCCCTCCAGACGGGTAGCAGGAATCAAATCATTCATCCGGTTGAAAAGCCGGAGGAAAGTAGACTTACCGCAACCGGACGGTCCGATAAAAGCGACAACCGACTTTTCCTCAATCTGCATACTGATACCCTTCAATGCATGAAAATCTCCATACCAAAAGTTCACATCACGCGCATCTATTTTCACTGTATCCATATACTAACCTAGTTTGTTTTTACTCTTTTCTCAAAATACTTTCTCAATGCATTGGCCAGCAGATTCACGAACAGGATAATCATAATCAACAATGCAAAATGCCATGCATAAGCCAGCGGCAATTGTGCCTCCATATCCGTTCCACTCCGTGGAAATCACATACAAATGGTAAGGCAATGCCATACACTGATCGAAAATACCCCGTTGGCAGTTGTGGCAGGAAATATGCGGCACAAGTAAACAGAATCGGCGCCGTCCTCCCGAAACACGTCCCAAGGCAAGAATCAACCCTGTGGGCATCCCCATAGGCAGAATCACATGCCAGATCGTCTGCAACTTCGTTGCCCCTAAGGCCCGGCTGCTTCACGCATACTGTGGAATGGCTTTCAGAGCTTCCTCCGTTGTCCGAATGACCAAAGGTACGCAAACCTAATGTCAAAGAACGGCCAAAATACTATCACCAAATCCCATATAATTGACAAACAGCGCCATACCGAACAATCCGAATACGATGGAAGGAATACCGCCTCAAGCTATTGGTCATCCGGATAAAGCGTACCAACTTACCTTTCGGCGCATACTCATTCATATAAATTCCGCTCATCACCCCTATCGGAAAGGCGAACAGCGCACTCCCCACCATCAGATAGAAAGTACCGACAATAGCCGGCCATATACCGCCACCTGTCATCCCGTCCGTAGGAGCCGAAGTGATAAAATCCCAACTGATAGCGCCGATTCCTTTATAGACGATAAATCCCAGAATTGCAAACAATATCAGTACAATGCAAAGGCTCAACAGCCGGAAAATCCCGAAAGCAACTTTCTGCGAACGCTAGCTTTATTATTACTCCGTATTTCCATCTTATTTGCTACGTTTTAATCCTTTAGAGGAAATATATTCCACACTAAAGTTGATAATCAATGTGATGAAGAACAGTACGACCCCCAACAGGAACAACGCCTGATAGTGAGGTCCTCCTGCAGGAGCTTCTCCCAGTTCGGCCGCAATCGTAGCCGGAATGGTACGCAAAGGCTCAAGGATTGTTGTCGGAATCACAGCCGCATTACCCGTCACCATCAATACTGCCATCGTCTCCCGATAGCACGTCCGATACCAAGTACCACACCGGATGTAATCCCCGAAATAGAATAAGGAATCACTACCTTATATATCGTCTGCCATTGCGAAGCGCCCAATGCCAGACTCGCTTCCCGCATTGCACGCGGACAGTTGCGCATCGCGTCTTCCGTCACCGTTATAATAGTAGGCAATGCCATAATAGCCAGTACGATACTTCCCGCCAAGCCACTCTCTCCCACCGGAAGATCAAACAATTTCTGAATCAACGGAACAATGACAATCAATCCGAAAAGCCATAAACAACGGAAGGAATACCACTCAACAGTTCGATAATCGGTTTCAGCCAGTTCCGCACTTTCGGATTTGCCACTTCAGACATATAAATAGAAACCGACAGCCCGAACGGCAAAGCAAAAAGGATGGCAAACAGGCTCACCCACAACGTCCCGGTAATCAACGGCAGAAAGCCGAATTGAGCAGCCGGAGTAGCCGTGGAAACCATTCGGCACCCGCAAATACATCCTTTACGGAAATAGTGTTATCCTCTATGAAATGTACCGCGTCCGGATGAACAATAAACTTGCGGAACAAAAGCTACGATGCCGGGTGTTTTCCACCAGCTCCGTAATCTTATCGCCTGCATATTCATAAGCAGGTCCCATTCCTCTTCCGTATAAAACTGCGTTATGTCCTCCAAACGAAAAACCCGGATAGGGAGATCTTCCCACCGAGTTCCTTCCAGTTTGTAATCTCTTCGTCAAAACATTTTTATCTGTGCGGGGCTCAACACACTGACCTTGTTGCTCTTATTCAGCGCCAACACATATCCCTCTTCAATCACTTTACTCTTGAACAGCCCGAAAGCTTCAGTGAAAAGGAAGAGTACAATCAGCAGAATAGTAATACTTTGTCACAAAGCCGCTACAAGTCAACATTCCTTCTATAATCTTTCAAATACCTTTTCATATACCTGCTATGATTTCTGATGCAAAGAAAGCATCTCTTTATTAAGGAGGTGGACTAACGTTTGAAGGAAATGTTTCAATCATGTTACGTTTGTGTTACAAGTATCATTTCCACCCGGATGAAATGAAAATGTAATATCCGATTGCTTAATTTGCAACGTTAATAAAACGAAGAAATATGAAAGTGAGAAGAAACTTATTAATCGCCCTTCCTTACCTCGCTCGGTGCCAACGCACAACGTATTAAAGGTAGCGATACGGTACTGCCTGTCGCACAACAGACAGCAGAGCGGTTTATGAACCAGCATCCGGAGGCCCGTGTCACAGTGACCGGTGGTGGAACGTGTAGGTATCTCCGCTTTAATGGATCATACAACGGACATCGCAATGGCTTCCCGCCCGATCAAGTTCAGCGAAAGATGAAAATAAAAGGAGCCGAGAAGAAGTAGACGAAGTGATTGTAGCCTACGATGCCCTTGCCGTGGTGGTGCATCCCTCCAATCCGGTAAAGCAGCTGACCCGCCAACAACTGGAAGACATTTTCCGGGGAAGATAAACAACTGGAAACAGGTAGGCGGAGACGATCGCAAAATAGTGGTGGTTTACTGCGCGAAACATCGTCCGGTAACTTACGAATTTTCAAAGAGAGCGTACTGAAAAATAAAACTACATGGCAAGCAGCCTTCTATGCCGGCAACGGTGCCATCATCCAGTCTGTCAGTCAGTCAGAGGAGCCATCGGATATGTCGGACTGGCATACGTATCTCCCCGTGTCAAAACGCTTTCCGTATCATACGACGGCACCCACTATGCCACGCCTACGGTAGAGAACGCCAAATTAATACCCCATCTTGCGCCCGCTTTATTATACTACTATAAAAAAATAAGGAACAAGTCTCACCCTGATTCAGTTTATTCTCTCGTCCGACGGACAGGACATTATAAAAAGAGCGGTTATATTCCGGTTAAATAAAAAATGTCCTACTTTTGTAGCCTAAATACAGATAACATTAACCGTTATGACAGATATTAAAAACGAAGAAGCAGGCGAAAAGAAAAGCTTGAACTTTATTGAACAGGCAGTAGAGAAAGACTTGAAAGAAGGTGTGGTGGAAAAGTGCAGACATCGCTTCCCGCCCGAACCTAACGGTTACCTTCACATCGGCATGCCAAAGCTATTTGTCTTGATTTCGGCATCGCAGAAAACACGGCGGTGTATGTAACTTCGTTCTTGACGACACCAACCCGACCAAAGAAGATATGGAATATGTAGAAGCTATCAAAGAAGATATTCAATGGTTGGCTACCAGTGGGGAAACGAATACACTACCTGACTACTTCCAACAATTATGGGACTTCGCTATCCGCCTGATTCAGGAGGGAAAAGCATATATTGACGAACAAAGTCTGAACTGATCGCACAGCAAAAGGTAATTCCACCCAAACCGGGGTGGAAAGCCCTTACCGCAACCGTCCCATCGAGGAAAGCCCTGAACTTTTAAGAAAATGAATAGCGGCGAGATCGAAGAAGGTGCTATGGTGCCCGTGCCAAGATTGATATGGCTAACCCGAATATGCACTTCCGCGATCCGATTATTTATCGTGTAGTGAAACACCCGCACCACCGTACAGGTAAGGCAATACGTAACCAGAACGAA
>SCPN01000914.1_pt1 | contig 45796 bp, 59 predicted proteins | sample 6106831 | NCBI WGS metagenome assembly SCPN01 (sample SAMN10720447, study PRJNA508395) | human gut metagenome | isolation source: Participant 1, 0 month | reverse complement strand
TGGTGTGGAGGTTAAATTCTACAACATGGAAGTAGATATTGATGAAAATCTGGAAAGTTGTCATAAAGGACTGTATGTGATCGGAGATGGAAGTGGTGTGGACACATTCATTTCGCATGCCGCATCTGCAAGTGGGGTGTATGTAGCAAGACATATTATTGAAGAAGCTTAGAACAAGTTCGGTTGTGAACTGGCTGACATCCGAAACGGAAGGACGGCAAGAGCTGACAGAAAAAACAGTATAAAGCAAGAATAGTATAAGAAATTCTGTGTTTTATTCAGTTGATAGCTGAGTAGGACACGGAATTTTTTTGTTGCAATGCATTCGTAAGGAAATTTGTAAAAAAATAATAAAAATCTTGACTTGTGTAGATTGCCGATATAATATATAGACAAACGATATAATGTATAGATAATCTACATACTGGATTATAAAAAGGAGGTAAGAGAAAATGGCAGTAGACAAAAGTCTGGTATCAGGAAGTACTACGATGCTGGTGTTAAAATTATTAGAAGAAAAGGACATGTACGGATATGAAATGATCGATACCCTCCGGGGAAAATCAAAGAATGTATTTGAGTTAAAAGCAGGAACTTTGTATCCGCTTTTGCATGGTCTGGAAGAAAAAGGATTCGTAGAGTCTTATGAGAAAGAAGCAGTCGGAAAGATCCGAAAATATTATCATATTACAAGATCCGGAAAAAAAGAATTAAAAAAGAAGTCAGAAGAATGGAAAGAGTATTCAAAAGCGGTTCTGGATGTGATGGGTGGTGTGTGCTTTGGATAAAAAGAAATATATACAGACGGTAACAGAACAGATCCGGTGTAAGCGGGCACTTCCGTTGGTAACAAAAGAACTGGAAGGACACATCGAAGATCAGAAAAGTGATTATATGAAAGCAGGAATGAATGTCGAAGAAGCAGAAGAAGCGGCAGTTCTGGAAATGGGTGATCCGGTAGAGGTTGGTGTTGAGATGGACCGTATCCATCGACCGAAGATGGCCTGGAAGATGATCGGATTGATCGCGATTTTGAATCTGGCAGGAATTGTACTAATGTATCTCATAAGAACAAGCATCCTGGCAGATGCAGGAAATAATCCGGGAGATGTAGAATGGATCGCATCGGGAATTGGTGGTAATATCAACTATCTGAAAAGTTATGCTATGGACGATCATTTGAAAGCTTACATTGATAGGAATCTGTTATTTTGATTACAGTAGAATAGGAAAGTATGGCAAGTTGTTAACCGGAGGCTGGATCGTGGTTATGGGACTGAGCCTGTTCATGGGTGCAGTATATATCAATGGAGCTGCTTACGGGATCCGGTTTTTATTTGGCCGGGTATTACCGCTGCGTCCGTTTTTATATCTGATTGTTCCTGCATATGCGGCAACATTGTATAGCATGCGAAGGAAAAAATCTGGTTATTCCGGTGTTGTAAAGGCAATACTGTGGCAGATACTGCCGGTGTGGATCATCTTACGCATTCCGAATCTGTCCATGGCAATCAGCGTAGAAGTTACATTTATGATTCTGTTATCAATTGCAGTTTGGAAAGAATGGTTTGAGGTGAATAGAAAAAGAACATTGATTACACTGTGGAGTCTGGTAATTCTGCTCCCGGCAGCAGGAATTGGGTTGTTCGTAAAACTGGACTATGTAGCAAATTATCAGATGGCAAGACTATCCGCTTTTATCCATCCGGAAAGCAATGACGGAACCTTAGGGGGAATGATAAGAAATATGATCTCCGGAGCACATCTTGCCGGACGTGGAGATTGTGAAAAAATAAAGTTCTTTAACAGAGATTATATGCTGACCTTTATTATACATTATTATGGAATATTTGCAGCGGTTCTGATAATTGCTCTTGTAGGAGGCATTCTGATATGGTTCCTGCAAAAGACAGGACACCAGAAAAATCAACTCGGCATGATCATGGGAACCGGATGTGTGGTGGTCCTGCTTATTCAGTTCATTGGATATGTATTAGAAAATCTTGGATATTTTCCACTTTCAAATAATTATTGCCTGTTTCTGACGACCGGGGGAAGTGGGATGATGATCAGTTATATTATGTTTGGAATATTACTTAGTATTTATCGGTATCAGAATGTGTTGGTGGAGCTGGAGGTGAAGAAGAAGGAGATTTCTGTTTAATCTATTAAACGGCTGATACTCCGGCCGGAAGAAAAGGAAGAGAGTCCAGCTGCGTGCAGCTGGACTCCTTCCTCGCGTTATCGCATGCTATAATAATTAAACAGCTGAACCGTAACCGTTGTGAGACCGGAAGTGTATCTATATAATCTGTCGCTGGCAGTTTCTCATGGACCGGGGTAAGCCATGATGATGAACTAAACAGAAATATAATTAAAAAGGACTTGCATAATATACACTATAGATGTATAATTATGCAAGTTCCTCTTTTACCACACAAAAGTAAATAAATGGATTTTGAAAAAACAATCCGACCAAACTAGACAATTACAGGAAATTGGGGTACTATAAAACGTACGATAATTTATAAAAATTCAATATCGGAAAGGGTGTTATATAGATGATTAAAGTTGGAATTATTGGAGCAACTGGATATGCCGGGGGAGAACTGGTAAGAATTCTCGCCGGACATAAAGATGCTGAGATTGTATGGTACGGTTCCAGAAGCTATATAGATAAGAAATATGCAGATGTATATCAGAATATGTTTCAGATCGTAGATGCGGTATGTTTAGATGATAATATGGAAGAACTGGCAAAGCAGGCAGACGTGATCTTTACTGCAACGCCACAGGGATTCTGCGCATCGATGATGAATGACAAGATTTTAAGTGAGACAAAGATCATCGACTTAAGTGCAGACTTTCGTATCAAAGACGTTGCTACTTATGAAAAATGGTATGGAATTGAACACAAGAGCCCACAGTATATCGAAGAAGCGGTATACGGACTTTGCGAGATCAACAGAGAAGATGTGAAGAAAGCAAGACTGATCGCCAATCCTGGATGCTATACAACATGCTCCATCCTGACTGCTTATCCGCTGGCAAAAGAAGGAATCATTGATATGAATACCCTGATCGTGGATGCCAAGTCCGGAACTTCCGGAGCAGGACGTGGTGCAAAAGTGCCGAACCTTTTCTGTGAAGTGAATGAGAATATGAAAGCGTACGGTGTTGCAAGCCACAGACATACACCTGAGATCGAGGAACAACTCGGATATGCATCAGGAGAGAAAGTGCTGATCAACTTCACGCCACATCTGGTTCCGATGAACAGAGGAATTCTGGCGACGGAATATGCAACATTGAAAAAAGATGTGACCTACGAAGAAGTCAAAGCAATCTATGATAAATATTATAAAGATGAGAAATTCGTCCGTGTTCTGGAAAAGGATGTATGCCCGGAGACAAAATGGGTAGAAGGAAGTAATTATGTAGACATCAATTTCAAGATCGATCCAAGAACCAACCGTATCATCATGATGGGAGCCATTGACAACCTGGTAAAAGGTGCAGCAGGACAGGCAGTACAGAATATGAACCTGATGTTCGGACTTCCGGAGACAGAAGGTCTGGAACTGGTGCCAATGTTCCCATAAATTTTCGGAAAAAGGATGCAGATAAGATGAAATGTAAGGGAGCATTATCCTAAGTTCATCTGAAAATACAGGCAGAGGAGAAAAATAATACATATGAATATAAGAGTAATGACAATTGAAGATTTCGATCAGGTGCACGCGCTTTGGATGAGCATCAAGGGATTCGGAATACGAAGTGTGGATGATTCGAAAGAGGGCGTAGAACGCTTTTTAAAAAGAAATCCTACGACAAGCGTAGTTGCCGAAGAAGACGGAAAAATCGTCGGAGCGATTCTCTGCGGGCATGATGGAAGACGAGGCTGTCTGTATCATGTGTGTGTAGATGTAAATCACAGGATGAAGGGAATCGGGAAGGCTATGGTAGTATTTACCATGGAAGCACTGAAAAAAGAAGGCATTAACAAAGTATCTCTGATCGCATTTACACAGAACGATATCGGCAATGCATTCTGGAAAGAAATCGGATGGACAAAAAGAGAAGATCTGAATTATTATGATTTTACATTGAATGAAGCAAATATCACGGCGTTTATCCAGTAAGCAGATTAGGAAGATAAAATAAAAGAGCATATAAAAGAACCGGCAGATAAAACGAGAAAATTGAGACTAATGAACAGCCGGTAATATAAAATGAGAGAATTAAGAAAGGTGGAAGAACAGATGAAACAGGTAAAAGGCGGAGTAACCGCAGCAAAAGGATTTGAAGCAGCAAGTACAGCAGCAGGAATTAAGTATAAAGACAGAACGGATATGGCACTGGTGTACAGCCAGGTTCCCTGCGTGGCAGCGGGAACATTTACTACCAATGTGGTAAAAGCAGCTCCGGTCAAATGGGATCAGCAGGTTGTAAAAAGCGGGGCAAAAGCACAGGCAGTCGTTGTAAACTCAGGAATCGCCAATGCCTGCACCGGAGCAGAAGGATTTGGATACTGTAAAGATACAGCAGATGCAGCAGCGAAAGCACTGAACATTTCCGCAGACGGTGTTCTCATCGGTTCTACCGGAGTTATCGGAAAACAGATTCCGATCGACAAACTGACAGCTGGAATCGAAGCGCTGGCAGGAAAGAAGAATGATACACTTGAAAATGGAACAGAAGCAGCTAAAGCAATTATGACAACTGATACATTTCCGAAGGAACTGGCTGTTACAATCGAAGTCGGCGGCAAGACAGTAACTATCGGAGGTATGGCAAAAGGATCCGGAATGATCCATCCGAATATGTGTACGATGCTTGCATTTATTACAACAGATGCAGTGATCACAAAGGATGCACTTCAGAAAGCATTAAGCGAAGATGTCGGAGATACCTACAACATGATTTCTGTAGACGGAGATACTTCTACGAATGATTCCGTTGTATTGCTGGCAAATGGTCTGGCAGAGAACCCGGAGATCACATATGGAACAGAAGATTATAAAAATTTTGCAGAAGCATTACATACGATCAACGAATATCTTGCAAAGAAGATTGCAGGAGACGGAGAGGGTGCAACCGCATTATTCGAAGTCAAGGCAGTTGGCTGTGAGAGCGTAGAACAGGCAAAGACACTTGCAAAATCTATCGTATGCTCAAATCTTACCAAGACAGCAATTGCAGGACATGATGCAAACTGGGGAAGAATTCTCTGTGCAATGGGATATTCCGGTGTACAGTTTGATCCGGAAAAGGTGGATCTGTTCTTTGAGAGTAAGGCCGGAAAGATCCAGATCATTGAAAATGGTACGGCTGTAGATTACAGCGAAGCAGAGGCAACTAAAATTCTGTCTGAGCCGGAAGTTACAGCAATTGCAGATGTGAAGATGGGAGATAAGACAGCAACAGCATGGGGATGTGACCTGACTCACGGATATATTGACATCAATGCAGATTACAGAAGCTAATTTAGAATGCAAAGATTAAAGTATACAGATGCAGCAAACAGACAGAAATGAAAAGACAGGAGATCAAAAGATGGAAAAAGCAATGCAGAAATACCTGGACAAAGCAGAAGTACTGATTGAAGCCCTTCCATATATCCAGAGATTCAACCGTAAGGTTATTGTAGTAAAATATGGTGGAAGTGCCATGGTAGACGAAGAGTTAAAAGCAAGAGTCATTCAGGATGTAACCCTTCTCAAATTAGTTGGATTCAAACCGATCATCGTTCATGGCGGTGGCAAGGAGATCAGCAAATGGGTTGGAAAAGTCGGCATGGAACCACATTTTATCAATGGACTTCGTGTGACGGATGCAGAGACAATGGAACTCGCAGAGATGGTTCTTGGTAAAGTTAACAAAAGTCTTGTTCAGTTAGTGGAACAGCTCGGTGTAAGAGCCATTGGTATCAGTGGAAAAGACGGCGGCCTTCTGAAAGTGGATAAGAAACTGGCAGACGGTGAAGATATCGGATTTGTCGGTGATGTAAAAGAAGTCAATGCGGATATCATCTATGATCTTCTGGAAAAAGATTTCCTTCCGATTATTGCACCGATCGGTCTGGATGATGAATACAATACTTATAACATTAATGCGGATGATGCGGCATGTGCAATCGCGAAAGCGATCAATGCAGAGAAACTTGCATTCTTAACAGATATTGAAGGTGTATACAAAGATCCGAATCGATCCGTATACATTGATTTCAGAGTTAAATGTTTCCGAAGGGAAGAAACTGATGGAGGAAGGATATATCGGTGGAGGTATGCTTCCGAAGATCCAGAACTGTATTGATGCAATCGAAAACGGTGTATCCAGGGTTCATATTCTGGATGGAAGAATTCCACACTGCCTGCTTCTTGAAATCTTTACGAATAAAGGTATCGGAACAGCAATCAAAAATGATGTAGAAGAAAGATATTATCACGGAGAATAAGCTATGAATGAATATATGAAAGAAACAAACGAAGCTTTGTTACATACTTATAACCAGTTTCCGGTTGTGTTAGATCACGGTGAAGGTGCATATCTGTATGATACAGAAGGAAAGAAATATCTGGATTTTGCAGCCGGATATGCGGTGTCTTCGTTGGGATACGGCAATCAGGAGTTGAATGAAGCATTAAAAGCACAGATTGACAAGCTTTTTCACACATCTAATTTGTATTACAATACTGTATGTGGAAAAGCAGCAGAAGATCTGAAACGTATTACCGGAATGGATCGGATTTTCTTTACCAACAGTGGCGGAGAAGCGGTAGAAGGAACTTTAAAAGCGGCAAGAAAATATGCATACAAAAAAGGAACCGGCCGTTATGAATTCATTGCTATGAAGGAATCTTTTCATGGAAGAAGCTTTGGAGCGTTATCGGTAACAGGTCATGATCCATATCGTGCACCGTTTGAGCCACTTGTACCGGGAGTGTCATTTGCAGAATATAATGATCTGGACAGTGTAAAAGCACTGGTAACAGACAAAACATGTGCGATTATTCTGGAGCCGCTTCAAGGAGAAGGCGGCATCAATCTGGCTACAGAGGAATTTATGAAAGGGATCCGCAAACTTTGCGATGAAGAAGGAATTCTGATGATTTGTGACGAAGTGCAGTGTGGTATGGGAAGAACCGGTTCCATGTTCACATGGCAGTCTTATGGTATCAGACCTGATATTATGTCTATGGCAAAAGCAATCGGAAGCGGAATTCCGGTAGGAGCGTTTGCAATGACAGAAGAGATCGCGAGGTATTCACTGGAGCCAGGTGATCACGGAACTACTTACGGCGGAAATCCTCTGGCATGTACAGCTGTAAGTAAGACAATCTAGATTTTTGAGAAAAAGAATCTTGTGGCACATGTGCAGGAACTCGGTGCATATCTGACAGAAAAACTAGAAGAACTGAAGTCAGAATGTGATTGCGTAAAGGCCGTTAAAGGAAAAGGACTGATGCAGGGAATACAGGTGACAAAGCCATTATCCGAGATTACGAAAGAGGCCTTAAAAGAAGGACTTCTGATCATCGGAGCCGGAAACGATGTGATCCGTTTTGTACCACCTCTTATTATTGAAAAAGAGCATGTGGATGAGATGATCCGGATTTTAAAGAAGGTACTGTAATATTTTTTGAAATTAACAGCATAAAAAACCAGTCATGGGACATATTATCTGCATAAGCAGGAGGTATGGAGATGACTGGTTTTTTGATTGCGCTTTTGTCGGGAGCGCTTATGAGTGTACAGGGAGTATTTAATACGCAGGTGACGAAGACAACGGGGATGTGGGTGAGTAATGGATGGGTGCAGTTTAGTGCATTTCTGCTGTGTGCAGCGGCATGGCTGATCGCCGGGCGGGATTCTATCGGGAATTTGTGGAAGGTAGAGCCCAAATATGTACTCTTCGGAGGAGTGATCGGTGCAGGTATCACATGGACCGTGATCAAGAGTATGGAGGCACTGGGACCGGCGAAGGCAGCGCTTCTGATTGTAATCTCGCAGTTGATTGAAGCGTACGTAATAGAACTTCTCGGATTGTTCGGAGTAGACAAAGAACCACTGGAAATCCGTAAAATTATTGGAATGTCCATTGCCCTGATTGGTGTTGCAATTTTTCAGTGGAAATAGTACAATTATTTCACTAGGCATATGCGGGGATTTACAGTTTTCGACAGGCTGTAAAGGAGAAGTTATGCATAGGGAAAAAAGACAGAACAGAATAACAGAACAGAGAAAAATACAGAAGGAAATATGCCGTATATTGCTGATCTTTACCGTGATACTGAGTATGATATGTGTCGTGAATCTGACCGGATGCAGAGACCGAAAATCACAGGAACAGACGGAACTTATTTCGTTGGACGGGCGTGAACCGGATGTGGAAAAAGCAGATGGAAATACTGCAAAAGAGGCTGAAGGATCAGAAGCGGGAACGGATGATAACATGACAGAAAAAGATGGCCTTAAGCAGGAAAAACTACAGATCTGTTATGTACATGTATGCGGGGCAGTGAAGTCTCCGGGAGTGTATGAACTGACATCGGACAGTCGTTTGTATGAAGCTATTCAGATGGCTGGAGGATTTACGGATGAGGCAGCAGGTGAGGCTCTGAATCAGGCAGAAAAGATTGAAGATGGTTCCAGAATATATGTTCCGACGAAAGAAGAGGCAAAAGCCGGAACAGAGAACAACGGTACTTTCGTACAGAATGCGGATAATGAAAAGACAGATGCAACAAAAAGCACAGATGCCGGAAGTACGGCAGATGGCAAGGTGGATATTAATACGGCCGGGAAGGACGAATTGATGACACTATCCGGAATCGGAGAGGCGAAGGCTGACGCGATCATTCGTTACAGAGATGAGCATGGAAAGTTTCAGAAGATAGAAGATCTGATGGAAGTGGAAGGTATTAAAGACGGTGTATTTCAGAAAGTAAAAGATCAAATTAAGATCTGACAAGGGAGTAGGAACATGAGCAGACGAGTATTGGTTGTGGATGATGAAAAACTGATAGTAAAAGGAATCCGGTTTAGTCTGGAGCAGGATGGATATGATGTGGACTGTGCTTATGACGGAGAAGAGGCACTGAAACTGGCAAAGGAGAATGCATATGATATCATTCTTCTGATCATTCTGGAAATATGAACGGTTTTGAATGTCCAGCAGATCCGGGAATATTCGGATGTTCCGATCATTATGCTTACAGCAAAAGGCGAGGATATGGACAAGATCCTCGGACTGGAATATGGTGCAGATGATTACATAACAAAGCCATTCAATATTCTGGAAGTGAAGGCAAGGATCAAAGCCATTATGCGCCGTGTCAGCAAGCGCGATAAAAATCAGGAAAATGAAAAAGTGATCGTAAAAGGCGAGATGAAGATTGACTGCGAAAGCAGACGCGTGATCATCGGAGAAAAGGAAATCAATCTGACAGCAAAAGAATTCGATCTTCTGGAACTGCTTGCCATGAATCCAGGTAAAGTCTACAGCAGAGAGAATCTTCTTGAATATCGTATGGGGATATGAGTATCCCGGTGACGCAAGAACTGTCGATGTACATATCCGGAGACTTCGGGAGAAGATTGAAACGAATCCAAGCGATCCAAAATATGTCTATACGAAATGGGGAGTGGGTTATTATTTCAGGGGTTAAAAAATATTTTAAAAAGAATATATTCAGGAGCATGAAATTCCGGATCATCCTGCTGGTGGCACTGGCAGGGATTGTTCCGGTATTGATTATGAGAGGGGTGTTCCTGACCAGCTATGAGAAAAGAGCAGTGGAGGTACGAACTGCTGAGATACAGAATCAATGTACCATTCTCAGTAATCAGCTGAGCAGTTCGGGCTATCTTACGGGAGATACGTCAGAGACGATCAGAACAGAACTGGTTCAGCTATCTAATATCTACAGCGGCCGGGTAATGGTAATCGATGGTAATTTTAAGATCCAGGAAGATACATATGAAATGGATGAAGGAAAAAGTATCGGTACGGAGGATCCGTTGTTTCAAAGAAAAAGGAACCAGCGAGTATAATAAGAAAAACAGATATATAGAAGTGACAGCGCCGATTTTAGGAAAAGATGATTCGATTGTAGGAGTATTGCTTGTCAGTGCACCGACAGATTCTGTCCTGGACAGTCTGGAGATTTTAAGAAACAAAGCGGATGTGGTAGCAATCTCAGTTATTCTTAAGGACTGTGCTTTCGGGAATGGCTATGTTAAAACCTTTTAAACGCATTACAGAATCCATTTCTGCGGTTACAGAAGGCTATGACGATGATTACCTTCATGAGAATACGTACACAGAGACAATGGAATTATCGGAAGCGTTCAATAAGATGTCGGGACGCATGAAGACTCTGGATGACTCGAGAAATGAATTCGTATCGAATGTGTCACATGAGTTAAAGACACCGCTGACATCCATGAAAGTACTGGCGGATTCGCTGCTTTTGCAGGAAGATGCACCGGTAGAACTCTATAAAGAATTTATGGGGGACATGTCGGAAGAAATCGAGAGAGAAAATAAGATTATTAATGACCTGCTTTCGCTGGTCAAGATGGACAAGACCGCGAATACAATGAATATAAAGTCAGAAAATATGAACGAACTGATAGAAAAGATATTAAAGAGACTGCGTCCGATTGCGGCTACAAGAAATATCGAACTGGTCTATGAAAGTTTTCGTCCGGTGACGACAGAGGTAGATGAGATGAAGATCTCTCTGGCAATATCGAATCTGGTGGAGAATGCCATCAAGTATAATAAGGAAAATGGATGGGTGCATGTATCTTTAAATGCGGATCACAAAAACTGCTATATTGAGGTGGCGGATTCGGGAATCGGTATACCTGCTGAAGCACAGGAACATATATTTGAGAGATTCTACCGGGTGGACAAGTCCCATTCAAGAGAAATTGGCGGAACAGGACTTGGTCTGGCAATCGCAAGAAGTGCAGTGGTTATGCACAGAGGGGCGATCAAAGTATTCAGTCAGCCATCGGAAGGAACTACTTTTACGGTAAGAATTCCGTTAAACTATGTATCTTAGGCAGAAGGAGATTAAGATGAAAATGAAAAAAATTTACAAGATCCTGCTGCTTATAGCTGTTTGCATCATAGCAGTATCAGGATGTAAAAAAGAGGACAAGGTTAGCGGCACCAGGATTTACTATACAGACTCAGAGGGAGTTTCACTGGTTGAGAAGGGCACAAGAATCAAAGGAAAGACAAAAAAAGCGCAGATTAATTATGTGTTAGGGAAAGTCCAGAAAAATACAGATAATATTAATTATCGCAGTGCCTTTGTGAAAGGTGTAAAGATAAAGAACTGGTCGCTTCATTCCAAAAATCTGACAGTGGATTTTAATCGTGCATATCAAAAACTGAGTGTAACGGAAGAAATTGTACTACGGGCATCGGTGGTACAGTCGCTTGGACAGATAGATGGAGTAGATGCTGTATTCTTTACGATAGAAGGAGAGCCGCTGGAGGATCAGAACGGCCAGGAGATAGGATATATGCAGCCATCGGATTTTGTACAGAATACGGGATCCAGTCTGCATGCTTATCAGAATGAGACATTTCTTTTATATTATGGAAATAAAAAGGGCACCCGTCTTGTAAAAGAAAAGGTAAATGTCAGATACAGTAGCAGTGTGTCCAGAGAAAAAGCACTGGTCGAACAGCTGATCAAGGGACCGGATTCGGATAATGAATCAGCAGTGCTCCCAGAAGGAACAAAAGTACTTAGTGTATCGGTAAAAGATCATATCTGTTACGTGAATCTGGACGCCGGATTCCTTGATACGACGAATGTAATGAATCCGGAAGTTCCGGTATATGCAATTGTGAATTCTATTGTAGATGGAAGTGCGATCAGCAGAGTACAGATCCTGATTGACGGAAAAACAGATATTACTTATATGGGAAAGATAAATTTGGAAAAACCTCTTTCCAGAAATCCCAATATTGTGGAAGGAGAGTAGCATGTGAAAAACAGACCGCTTCTTAGTGTGTGTCTGATGGTTCTATGCATCATTGCTTTTATGGTTGTGTGGGGGAGAGAGCGGTTCATAAAAGAACTTCGCCCTTCCCCGATTGAACGATATGCCGCAGAAGGTGATAATATTACCATTTGCGGCAAAATATACAGGCAAGAGCAAAAAGAGAACTGCCGGATGATCTATCTGAAAGAAAATTCTATTTATTCAAACTCAAAAAAATTTCAAGAATCGAAAATTATCATTTATACAAATTCCAGCCAAAAATTACATATAGGAAACCAGATTAAAGTGTGTGGAAAGGTATCATTTTATGAAGAGGCCAGAAATCCGGGAACAGTCAAAATTTTATTATCAAAAACAGGGAATCCATGGGAAAGTCCGATCGGATGATATACAGATTACGGATTACAAACGAAACAAATTAAAAGACAGACTTGAAAAATTCCGGATGAACTGGCAGAAAATGCTGCAACGCGAGATGGGAGAACGGGATGGTTCAGCACTTGCGGCAATACTCCTTGGTGAAAAAAGCGGTATGGATCAGGAAATGAAAGAATTATATCAGGTAAACGGGATTGGACATATCCTGGCGATTTCCGGACTTCATCTATCGTTTGCGGGACTTGGAGTATACCGGATAGCAAGGAGAATGACAGGTTCATACAAGGCAGGTGGAATCACGGGAGGGATTCACCAATTTGTCTATCTGTGATCGAATATCGTGTCGGTGATTCGGGCGTGGGTGATGTTCGTATTTCGGATAGGTGCGGATATTACCGGTAGACATTATGATATGCCGACGGCACTTGCGGCTTCAGCTGTGCTAACGGTCGGGATCCATCCGCTTTATCTGTACGATGGTGGCTTTTGGTTGTCGTTTGGAGCTGTTTTTGCAGTTTGTACGGTGATACCGGTGCTTGAAATGAGATACTGGTACCAAGAGCCTACAGTACGAGCCTATAGGAATAATGTTTTATTGTGGCCGGTGATCTTATATAATTTTTTTGAGATTCCGGTGTATAGTATACTGCTGTAATCTACTTCGCTGATATAGTAGTTTTAACCACAATAAGAATGAAATCAGGTCATTTAAGATGATGGTGGGAGGCCTGGATTCTTTGGTTACGATTCGTTGGTTTTATCAAAACTTCCGATGGCAAGATGGGTGGCGGGAAGGCCGGATAAGAGAAGAATCTTTATCTATTATCTGGTGCTTATGACAGTGATTTTGATATTAAAATTTAAAAGAAACGGGAAAAAATATATCATAAGTATAACGCTTTATACGGTTGGATTTCTGATATTGATATCGGGCCCCTGGGTAAGAACCGGAGCAGAGGTTACGATGCTGGATGTAGGACAGGGAGACTGTATCTGTGTGGAGGGACCGGAGCATAAGACTTATCTGATCGATGGAGGCAGCAGTGATATAAAAAATGTCGGGAAATATCGGATAGAACCGTTTTTAAAGTACAGAGGAATAGGAAGTATTGATTATGTGTTCGTATCTCATGGAGACATAGATCATATGAATGGAATTGAAGAAATGCTGAAAAGGCAGCAGGTCGGGATAAAAATACGGAATCTTGTTGTGACAGGAGAAGCGTACCGGGATGAAAAGTTAGAAGAGCTTATAAGTGTAGCAGAAGATAATGGAACGACGGTCTGGGAAATGGAAAACGGGACGCAGATCAGAGAAGGAAAGTTGAGATTCACCTGTCTGGGGCCCAAAGAAAAGAATATGAATCCCGGAAATGAAGCATCCATGATCCTACATCTGGAATACGAGGGATTTGACATGCTTTTTACAGGAGACGTGGAAAAAGAAGGAGAAGAAAGTCTGACAGATACGCTCTCTTATCTACAGGAAAAGAAGATTTCATGGGAGGTATTAAAGACTGCACATCATGGATCAAAGAATTCTACAACGGAAGCATTTCTGGAAAATGTAAAACCAAGATATGCATGGATTTCGGCAGGGAGGAAGAATCGTTACGGACATCCACATAAAGATACTTTGGAAAGACTTGAAAACAGTGGCGCGAAAATATATTCTACACAGGAAAACGGTGCGTTTGGAATAACTGTAAATAAAAAAAGTATGCGGATTCATGGGAGAAACGGTTGAACTTAAAAGGAGAATTCAGTATACTTTTAAGAGGTGAAAAAGATAGGAGAACACCGATGAAAAGTTTAAATGAAGATATAAAAACAGGAAATTTTAAGCCGGTATATCTCCTGTATGGGGAAGAGGCTTATCTGAAAAAGCAATACAGAGACCGGATAACCAAGGCAATATTTCCGGATGGGGATACGGTAAATTATGCATATTATGAAGGCAAAGGGATAAATCCGGGTGAACTCATAGATCTTGCCGAGACAATGCCGTTTTTTGCAAAGCGTCGTCTGATAGTGGTAGAAATTCGGGATTTTTAAAATGCAACACCGGATCTGGCCGATTATATCAAGACGATGCCGGATACGGCATGCTTTTTGTTCGTGGAAAATGAGGCGGACAAACGAGGAAAGATGTATAAAGCGGTGAAGAGTAAAGGACGCGTAGTTGAGATGGCGCGTCAGGATGAGAAGACATTATTATACTGGGTTGCAGGTAATGTAAAAAAAGAAGGCTACAAGATCAAGGAACAGACGGCCAGATATCTTCTGTCAACAACAGGAACGGATATGGAGAATCTGGAAAAAGAACTGGAAAAACTCTTCTGTTACTGTATGGGAAAAGAAGAGATTGAGATATCAGATATAGAAGCAATCTGTACAACACAGATTACAAATAAGATTTTTGATATGGTAGAAGCGGTTGCAATGAAGAACCAAAAAAAGGCGCTTGATTACTATTATGATCTTCTGGCATTAAAAGAACCGCCGATGCGTATCTTATACCTTCTGACGAGACAGTTTAGCTTTTGGAAGTGAGAAGATCTGGTGGGAAAACGCTACGATAAATCATCAATCGCAAAGACAGTCGGACTTCATCCGTTTGTGGCGGGAAAATATATGCAGCAATGCCGCACATTTGAAAAGAAAGAGTTAAGGAACATTCTGGAAGAGGCTGTAGATACCGAAGAGATGGTAAAGACGGGACGCCTGAATGATGTGATGAGTGTGGAACTTTTCATTGTAAAATACAGTGCTGCATGATAGAATTGATAAGATAAACATTTAATTAAGGAGAAGATATTAGTGTCAGGAATAGATCAGAGTAAATTCAGAAGTACACTGTATTATATAGCACATATTGACCATGGTAAATCAACACTGGCGGACCGTATCATTGAGATGACGGGACTTCTTACCAGTCGTGAGATGCAGTCCCAGGTGTTAGACAATATGGAGCTGGAAAGAGAACGAGGAATCACGATCAAAGCCCAGACAGTCAGAACGGTATATAAGGCAAAGGATGGAGAAGAGTATATCTTTAACCTGATCGATACGCCGGGGCATGTAGACTTTAACTATGAAGTATCCCGAAGCCTTGCAGCTTGTGACGGGGCAATTCTGGTAGTGGATGCCGCACAGGGGGTAGAAGCACAGACGCTTGCCAATGTATACCTTGCGCTGGATCATGATCTGGATGTAGTACCGGTATTAAATAAGATCGATCTTCCAAGTGCCGATCCGGAACGTGTGATTGAAGAGATTGAGGATGTGATCGGAATAGAGGCAGAGGATGCGCCGCAGATTTCTGCAAAGACCGGACTGAATGTAGATCAGGTGCTGGAAGAAATCGTGGCAAAGATACCGGCACCAACCGGAGATCCGAAAGCACCGCTTCAGGCGTTGATCTTTGATTCTTTATATGATGCGTATAAAGGTGTTATCGTATTTTGCAGAATCAAAGAAGGAACTGTAAAAAAAGGAACACCGATCCTTATGATGGCGACAGGAGCTAAGGCAGAAGTAGTAGAAGTTGGTTATTTTGGGGCCGGACAGTTTATTCCGTGTGAGGAACTGAGTGCCGGAATGGTAGGCTATATTACGGCAAGTCTTAAGAACGTAAAATACCCAGCAGTGGGTGATACGGTAACCAATGCGGCACATCCATGTGCAGAACCGCTTCCGGGATATAAGAAAGTAAATCCAATGGTTTACTGTGGATTATATCCGGCAGATGGCGCAAAATACCCGGATCTCAGGGATGCGTTGGAGAAATTACAGTTAAATGATGCATCACTGCAGTTCGAACCTGAGACTTCAATTGCACTGGGATTCGGATTCCGCTGTGGATTCCTTGGACTTCTGCATCTGGAGATCATTCAGGAACGTCTGGAAAGAGAATATAATCTGGATCTGGTAACAACTGCACCGGGTGGTTATCTATAAAGTACACAAGACAAATGGAGATGTGATAGAGCTTACGAATCCATCGAACCTTCCGGATCCATTTGGACCTGAATGCCGGTAAAAACAGAATCATGACGCATCGGAGTTTATCCGGTGCGATCATGGATCTCAATGCCGGGCGTCGAGGCGTATCGCAGGGGTATGGGTATATTGAAGAGACACGTGCAGTATTACATTATCAGCTCCCGCTTGAAATCATTTATGATTTCTTTGATGCATTAATCAAAGATCAAAGAGGATATGCTTCGTTTGACTATGAGATGGCCGGTTATGTGAAGTCAGAACTTGTCAAACTGGATATCCTGATCAATAAAGAAGAATCGATGCATTGTCATTTAATCATTCATACGGAATGCACGCCCACGAACGCGGAGAAAAGAAAGATGTTTTTGAGTTAAAAAGGAATCTGAACAGACTAAAATTCTGGTGTCCGGAAGGGCTGGGTCAAACAGTTCATGTGGACAGACAGGAGTATGGGAGTCTTCAGTGGTGGGAGGAAGGGAAAAAGCTGAGAAAAGCTGTAATCCCAGGGTGGTTGGAGACTGTTTATGAGTGTATTGAAGCTGGATGATAAATAATGAGACCATTAGAGTTATATATCCATATTCCATTTTGTGTAAAAAAATGTCGGTACTGTGATTTCCTGTCTGCGCCTGCAACACCTGAAGCGAGACAGGAGTATGTCATGGGCTTGTGCCAGAAGATCCGTTCTTATTATGACAGTCTTGCCAGTATGGCCGTATGTAAACGAAGTATTTTATGGGAGGCACCGTCCATGTTAGAAACTCAGCAGATGAGGAGTATCTTCGATGCGATACGTGCTACATTTCCAATTGATTCGGACGCGGAGATCACGGTAGAAGTGAACCCGGGGACAGTAGATAAGTTGAAATTGATGGCATATCGGAATGTCGGGATTAATCGTCTGAGTATCGGATTACATCAAGGATAGATCAGGAATTAAAGATGCTCGGAAGAATTTCGCCACCTAGACCTTACCTGAAAGAGAGTGGGATTTCAGAATATCAATGTAGATCTGATGTCGGGAATTCCATTTCAGACATTGGGAGGATGGGAAGATACATTAAAAAAAGTGGCAGAACTTGGTCCGGAACATATCTCCGCATACAGTCTGATCATCGAAGAAGGAACGCCGTTCTATGAAAAGTATGGAGAGGGTGAACGCGCTGAGGCGAGAAGAAGAAGAGAACTTCCGGATGAAGATACGGAACGGATGATGTATCAGTTACAAAAATATTAAGGTTACATTTCTCACGATCCCTAGAGATATCTAATTATGCCAAAGAATGCGAATCAAGCACAACCGCGGATACTGGAACCGCACAGAATATCTGGGAATCGGAACCGGTGCGGCATCTCTTATCAATAACCAACGATTCGTAGAAGGCGGTGAGATCGAAGTTCTTAGTTTGCAGAATCAGATGGAAGAATATATGTTTCTGGGGCTCAGAAAAATCGAAGGAGTATCCAAGACTGACTTCAGGCAGACTTTCGGAAGAAGTAATTGAAAATGCATTGGAAAGTACTGATCGATATGTACCAAAAGCAGCTGCTTGAAGACACCGGCGAATACATCCGGTTAACAGAAAAAGGAATCGATGTCAGCAACTATGTCATGAGCGAGTTTCTATTTTAAATTGTTCCAATCAAGATATCACAACGGTTAAGGTTCCATTATATAATTATTATGGCATACAAAAACGTAACTGAATAAAAGGATAGAAGCCATTTCTGTGCATATGAGGTCATGGTTTGTTGCTCTAGAGTTTCTCCATGATTGAATCAGCACAGAAATGGCTTCTATCGCTATTACTTAGCAGATCTGAGGTAGTCGCAAAATAAAATTACTGGCTCGCTGCTTCATTACTAACGCATAAATCTCCTGGTTCCGTTTCTGCCAGTTGTTTGCAATGGTTGCAGCTTCGGATTCTGTCGGGGCTGTTACGGTGAGGTCGATCAGAGGAAGACCCTGTTCGATGACCTGACAGCGTACAGAATATTCCATGTTGGAATTCTCGAAATAGTCCGCTTTTACGGACATCTCATTTTTTAATTCGTAATGTTTCTCTTTTAAAAATTCGTCGATATCATGCTGGATTGCAGGAGAGATATCGTTTGTAAAATAATGGATGGTCTCTGCTCCGTCTTCCGTAAGATGGTAAAATGTACGGTGATGAGTAGATTCTTCACGAATAAATCCTGATTCCAGAAGTTCGGATAAAGCCTGCTGTAATTTAAAGTAGGTTGTATATCCTTCATCCAGAATAAATTCTGATATCTGGGAATTGGTAAGAGGAAAATCAACTTCGTTCAACATATACAAAATGATCAATTTATATAACGTAAAAGATTTGGCCAAGGTTAACACTCCTTTCCCTGCCAGATGTCATGTGTTTTTAAGTAAGACTGGAACTGATTCAGAACTTGTCTTTTGTTACAGGTCCATAAAGGGGCGATCAAAAGATTTTTTGGTCCGTCTCCGGTTAATCGGTGGATAACGATGTCTGGTCTTAAGTGGCATTGATACACATCCCGAGAAGCTGGTAGTATTCTTCCGGTGTGGGAATGTAGAATGGAGAGGCCAGGTAGATGTCGGCCAGATCGGTATCTTTTAATACATGTAAAAGCTGCAGTTTGATGCCCTGAATATCCTGGTGGTTCAGGTATTCTATGGTCTTGAGTATATCCTGTTCGGTTTCATTTGGAAGACACAGGATTGTATGGACAATAACATCGATTCCACGCTTTCGAAGCTCGGATACTGCATTTTCAAATACCGGAAGCTTATAACCTCTGCGGATATATCGGGCGCTTTCTTCATGAATAGTCTGAAGACCAAGTTCAACCCAGACTGGTTTGATCCGGTTTAAATTTTCCAGGAGATCCAGAATCTTTTCGCTTAGACAATCCGGTCTGGTAGCTATGGAAAGAATCCGGATATCAGGATGTGTAATTGCTTCCATATATAATGTTTCCAGATATTCTAAAGAAGCATAAGTGTTGGTATATGCCTGAAAATAAGCAATGTAAGATGATCCGGTATATTTTTTTGCAGACTGCTGCTTCCCGGCTTCAATCTGCTCTGTGACAGACAGAGTACGACTGGCGGCAAAATCGCCGGAACCTCCACGGCTGCAGAAAAATGCAACCGTGGGTTCCGGAAAATACCATCCCCTATTTGACATAACCGCCGTCGAGATATCTTATAGAGCTTTTCACCATAAGTCTTTTTCAGATAATAATCCAGAGAATAGTATCTTTTTTCTCCCCAGTGTACGGTCATATCAGATCAGTTCCTTTACAGCACGGCTTACAACATCTGCAACACGTGGGTCAAATGCTTCAGGAAGAATATTATTTTCATTCAGCTCTTCATCAGGAACAAGACCTGCGATTGCTTTTGCAGTAGCCAGTTTCATATCTTCGGTGATGGCAGTAGCACGTCCCTCGAGAGCACCTTTGAAGATACCAGGGAAAGCAACCACGTTATTTACCTGGTTCGGGAAGTCGGAACGGCCGGTTCCTACTACTTTAGCGCCCGCAGCACGTATCAGCGCTTGTCTAAAGGTACCGGATTGGCCATGGCAAATAAGATGGCATCTTTGTTCATAGAAGCAACCATTTCCGGTGTAACAATATTCGGAGCCGATACGCCGACAAAAATATCAGCGCCTTTTAATGCATCGGCGAGTTTACCGGTTTTCTGTTCCAGGTTGGTTACTTCAACCATCTTCTCCTGCATCCAGTTGAGGTCTTTGGAATCTTTTCCGAGAATTCCATTTATGTCGCACATGGTGACATGTTTAAAGCCGTAGGTCAGGAGCAGTTTGGTAATGGCAACTCCGGCAGAACCGGCACCATTTACGACAACTTTGGAAGATTCCTTATCTTTTCCGGTTACTTTCATAGCATTAATGATTCCGGCAAGAACTACGATAGCAGTTCCGTGCTGGTCATCATGAAATACAGGAATATCCAGCAGTTCTTTCAGTCGTTCTTCGATTTCAAAGCATCTTGGAGCACTGATGTCTTCCAGATTGATCCCTCCGAAAGCAGGGGCGATATTTACAACTGTTTTGATGATCTCTTCAGTATCCTGTGTGTCAAGACAGATCGGTACAGCGTTGACACCACCGAATTCTTTAAAAAGAACAGCCTTTCCTTCCATAACGGGCATTGCCGCAAGAGCACCGATATTACCAAGACCGAGTACGGCACTTCCGTCAGAAACAACAGCTACAGTATTGGATTTCATAGTATAAGTATAGGCAGCCTCGGGATCTTTTTACGATTGTACAAGGTTCTGCAACACTCAGGTATGAGAATTGCAAGATCTTCACGTGAATTTACGTGGGATTTTGCACAAGTTTCAATCTTTCCATGCCATTCTTCGTGCATTTTCAGGGCTTTTTCACTATTCGTCATTTTATGGATACCACCTTTTCATAAGTTTGTTTAATCATATCATTCATAGAAGTTCAAGTCAATATACGCACAAAAGAGGAATTGGGTAGAATAGATATACCGTTATGAAAAAGAACTTTAAAAAAGAATAAAGATGTAGTATAATATCTCCATGTTTCAAATAGTATCGTCATTTCTGACGTGATTTTCCAGTAAAGTAAGAGATGCTACTTAATAAATGAAGAAACTAGAATGAAAGCAGTTTGATGTGAAAGGACTAATATGATGAGAGAAAAATATGAATCTCTTCCGCTGGCGACGTTAAAAGATCTCGCTAAAGCAAGAGGATTAAAGGGAATTTCCACCATGAAAAAGGCAGAACTGATAGAGCGTATGCTGGAAGAAGATGAAAAAGAAAAGAAATCGGCACGAGAAACCGTGAAAGAATTATCTGCTAATACAGGAGATAAAGAAGTACATGATATAGATAAGCTGGACAGTGGAATTACGGCACATGGGATTCTTGAAGTTATGCAGGATGGTTATGGATTTATCCGAAGTGCTAATTATCTGCCGGGGGAAAACGATGTTTATGTATCTCCGTCTCAGATCCGAAGATTTAATCTGAAAACAGGAGATATACTGGAAGGAAATACAAGAATCAAAACACAGCAGGAAAAATTCAGTGCACTTTTATATCTTTCAAAGATCAATGAGATGGATCCTATGAAGGCTATGCACAGAAAAAATTTTGAAGATATGACACCAATCTTTCCGAATGAAAGACTGAGTCTGGAATGTGGAAAGACAAGTACTGCAATGCGCATTATGGATTTGATGTCTCCGATCGGAAAAGGACAGAGAGGTATGATCGTCTCACCACCGAAAGCAGGAAAGACAACCTTATTAAAGCAGGTTGCATTATCCGTACAAAAGAATAATCCGGAAGTACATCTTTTGATTCTTCTGATCGATGAGCGTCCGGAAGAAGTAACGGATATCCGTGAATCAATAGAGGGACCGAATGTAGAAGTGATCTATTCTACGTTTGATGAGCTTCCTGAAACGCTGCCGTAGCGTGTATCAGAGATGGTGATCGAACGGGCCAAACGACTGGTAGAGCACAAAAAAGATGTCATGATCCTGATTGACAGTATTACAAGACTGGCAAGAGCTTATAACCTTACAGTACCTCCGTCAGGAAGAACATTATCCGGAGGACTTGATCCTGCAGCACTTCACATGCCGAAGCGTTTCTTTGGTGCGGCGAGAAATATGAGAGAAGGCGGAAGTCTTACAATACTGGCAACGGCACTTGTGGATACGGGAAGCAAGATGGACGATGTTGTATATGAAGAATTTAAAGGAACCGGTAATATGGAACTGGTATTGGACCGCAAGCTTTCCGAAAAAAGAATGTTTCCTGCTATTGATATCTTAAAATCAGGAACAAGAAGAGAAGATCTTCTGCTTTAAAGAGGAACAAGGAAGCTGTTGAAAGTATGAAGAGCACTGAACGGACTGCGTCCGGAAGAGGCGGTAGATAACATACTGAATATGTTCTCAAGAACGCGGAATAATGAAGAATTAATACAAATGGTAAAAAAGACAAAATTTATCTAGACAAAATTTGATTCTTGTGTTACAATGAACGAGCTGTGTAAATAAAAGAAATTTACTGCACATTAAGTGCGTGTCAAAAAATACGAAAGAGTTGATTGTCGGAAATTTCTAAACTTGTAAGCACTGGCAAATACATTGTAACAGGATCACAAGTGAAGAAATCACGTGAAATCTGTTTCCTGCTAAATGTCATCCATTCTATACAGGACAGCAGAAAGCAACTCAGGCTCGTGGCCGTGTTGATAAGTTCAATAAGAAATACGGAATGGACAAATAAGATTACAAGTATTGGGTTGAGGTTTTTGAATCTCAACCCTTTTTTCATTACAATAGATCTTCGGGCAAGAGATAGTCTTTGTTCCAGAAGATGTGGTATAAGGAGAATATATGAAATCATCAAATATCGGCGGACAGGCAGTTTTAGAGGGAATTATGATGAAGAATCAGGATCGTTATGCTGTGGCTGTCAGAAAACCGGACGGAGAGATCTTTGTTCAGACAGAGACGTTTCACAGTATTACCGGCAATTGGAAAAAACTGACTACGATTCCTTTTGTCCGGGGGGTTTTTAATTTTATTGATTCCATGGTACTTGGAATCAAGACGCTGACACCGGCGAGAGTTTTACGAAGAGGAAAGAAAACCGGAAAGATCCCGAAAAAGGAAACCTGATATTAGCGGGAACGGTTTGCCTTTTCCATTGTTGCAGCAGTTGCAATCTGCTTAATATTGCCGTATTTTCTGTCGACACTTATGAAACCGGTTATTCCGTCGTATCATCTTAGAACCGTGATAGAAGGTGTTGTCCGGATTGGAATTTTTATTGTGTATATTTTGCTGATTTCAAAAGGAATGGAGATATTCGAAACATTTATATGCCGTTGAGCATAAAGTGTATCAATTAACCTTAGTAATTGGAACATGGGCTGCCGCTTACGGTGGAGATATGGAAGGTTCGAACCTTAGATGAGATAAAGTTTTCTGTTTTGCTGGCGATCGGTATTCAACCACACTGTTGCTGATTCGGGTGGAATCGCCTTTGATGCGGGTGGTTGTCCGTATTGCACTGCTTCCGGTGATCGCCATCTCTTATGGTGTTGAAACGGCGGGGAACGAGTAGAAAATGCCTGGTCAATCTGTTAAATGCAGCTAGATAGCAGAAATTCAGATGATGACAACCAGATGAACCAGATGATGATATGATAGAAGTAGCGATACAGGCAGTAGAAGCTGTGACTGACTGGAGGGCCACGTGAACGGTACCACTTCGTAATCTCTACCAGAGTGGAACAGAAAAACTTGAAAAGGCAGGGATACGGGAAGCAAAACTGGATGCCTGAGTATAGCGCTTGAATATAAGACCGGAATCAGCAGAGCAGTATTTTTGGCAGACCCGGACAGAGAAGTAGAAGAAGAAAAAGCAGAAAGCTATCAGAAAGATATCTGCACAAGAGCAAGAAGAATTCCACTTCAGCATATTACCGGTGAACAGGAATTCATGGGATTAAATTTTAAAGTGAATGAAAATGTGCTGGTTCCAAGACAGGATACAGAGATTCTGGTAGAAGAGGCTTTAAAACGGATCAGACCAGATATGCAGATCCTGGACATGTGTACCGGTTCGGGATGTATTCTGGAAAGTATTTTGAAATTCGGCGAAAAAAAACAGATGCATCTGAAAGGAACCGGCTGCGATATTTCGGAAGAGGCATTGAAAGTTGCACGAGAAAACAACAGCCGTCTGGGAACAGATGCAAGATTTATAAAAAGTGATCTGTTTGAATCTGTCACCGAAAAATACGATATGATCGTGTCTAATCCGCCTTATATCAGGACAGAAGAAATCAGTTGTCTGGATGAGGAAGTAAAACTTCATGATCCATGGATTGCGCTGGATGGAAAAGAGGACGGACTTTATTTTTATCGTCTGATCGTAAAAGACAGTATAAGATATCTGAACAAGGGAGGATATATCCTGTTCGAGATTGGCTTTGATCAGGGAAAAGATGTATCAGAACTTTTGAAAAATGAAGGATATGAGGAAATCGAGATAAAAAAGGATTTAGCGGGACTTGACCGCGTAGTTATGGGAAGGTACAATAAAGAGTAATGTTAAGGAGGAAATACCATGTTTGATAAATTAGAAGATCTGCGCATCCGTCTGGATGAGATATTAAATGAACTTCAGGAACCGGATGTGGCAAATGACCAGAACCGCTTCCGCAAACTTATGAAAGAGCAGAATGATCTGACTCCGATTGTAGAGGCGTATAATGAATACAAAGAATGCAAGCAGGCAATTGAGGACAGCCTTGAGATGTTAGAGGAAGAGTCCGATGAAGAGATGCGTGAACTTGCAAAAGAAGAGTTGAATGATAACAAGAAACGTGTAGAAGAACTGGAACAGGAACTGAAGATCCTTCTTCTTCCAAAGGACCCTAACGATGAAAAGAACGTTATCGTTGAGATCCGTGCCGGTGCAGGCGGAGATGAGGCTGCACTTTTTGCGGCAGAGATCTACCGTATGTATATGCATTATGCAGAAAGCCAGAGATGGAAAGTCGAACTGGTAGAATGTGAAGAGATCGGTATCGGCGGAATGAAAAATGTAACATTCATGATCGATGGTAAAGGTGCTTATTCCAAGATGAAATACGAATCCGGGGTACACCGTGTACAGCGTGTACCGGAGACCGAATCCGGTGGACGTATCCATACCTCTACGATCACAGTAGCGGTGATGCCGGAGGCAGAAGATGTAGATATCCAGATTGATGAGAAAGATATCCGTATCGATGTTATGCGTGCATCTGGTAACGGTGGACAGTGTGTCAATACCACGGACTCTGCTGTACGACTGACACATTATCCGACAGGAATTGTAATCTACAGCCAGACAGAGAAATCTCAGTTACAGAATAAAGACAAAGCGTTCGCTCTTTTACGCGCGAAGTTATATGATCTGGAATGCCAGAAACGTCATGATGCAGGAAGGCAAGAAACCGATCGGTACCGAGAACAGATCGGAAGAATCCGTACTTCGAACTGGGACCGAGATCACCGTATCGGACTTACATTATACAAACTGGATAAGATCATGAACGGTGATATTCAGGAGATCATTGATGCTTGTATCGCGGCTGATCAGGCAGCAAAACTTGCAAATATGAATGAAGAAATGTAAGAAGCCGGAATATAAGATTTTAGAAAGAATCCGGAAAATTAAAGAAGGTAAATACAGAATATGGGAGCAACACAGTTTAAACATTGCGGGGTGGAGGGATCAGGAGATTATCTCACATTCTTTGAACATCATACCAGCAGAAGCTGTGAGAGAACATTTGCCAATGTGTATCTCTGGTCCAGAATAAGTATCGGTAAATGCTGGTATTCAAAAGTGAGGATGAGAATCACGTATCCTTTGCCTACCCGGCCGGAGCACCGGAAGATGTGAAGAATGCCTTGGAAGAGATGATGGAATATTCCAAAGCGAAGGGGCAGGCCATTCCCTGATACAATGTGACACCGGAATATTTTGCCCAGTTAGAGGAGTGGTTCCGGGAAGATTCCAGATTGAATACGACAGAGATTCTGCAGATTACGTCTATGAATCTGAGAAACTGGCAACACTTTCGGGAAAGAAACTTCACGGAAAGCGGAATCATATCAACAAATTCAAAAGCCTGTTCGAAGACCGCTGGTCTTATGAAAGTATGACAAAAGATAATCTGGAAGAATGTTTCCAGATGGCACTTAAGTGGCGGACAGAGAATGACTGTGAAGATGATGATGAAAAAAGGGGAGAGATGTGCGTAGCACTGAATTCCCTGAGACTGTTTGAAGAACTTCATCTGACGGGAGGAGTCTTAAGGATCGATGGTAAAGTTGTTGCATTTACGATCGGAGAGCCGATATGCGAAGACACTTATGTCGTGCATATTGAAAAAGCATATGCCGATGTACAGGGCGCATATACGATGATCAATCAGCAGTTTGTAGAGCATGAATGCATGAACTATAAATATGTAAACCGGGAAGATGATACCGGAGCAGAAGGCCTTAGAAAGGCAAAGCTTTCTTACCGTCCAGCTTTTATGGTAGAAAAGGGTGATGTGACAGAGAAAGCGCAGGGCTAAGACTTACAAATGAAAGACTTGTAGTGAGAAAGGAGCAACAAAATGATAGCGGATAAGATGAAAAATATGGTAGCCAACAGTTCGGCTATCCGTGCAATGTTTGAGGAAGGTAACCGTCTGGCAGGAATTTACGGAGCTGAGAATGTATTTGATTTCAGTCTGGGCAATCCGAACGTGCCAGCACCGGAGGCCGTGAAGAATGCGATCATTGAGATTGTAAGTGAGGAAGATCCAATCGTACTTCACGGATATACCAACAGCAACTGCGGATATGCAGATGTAAGAGAGGCAGTAGCTGATTCTTTAAATAAGCGTTTTGATACGCATTTTGAAGGCAAAAATATGTCACATGACGGTTGGTGCAGCCGGTGGATTAAATGTTATCTTGAAAGCGCTGATCAATCCGGGAGATGAAGTGATTGCATTTGCACCATATTTTGGAGAATATCGTTCTTATACGAACAACTACGATGGTGTACTGGTAGAAATCTCACCGAATACCGTTGACTTCCAGCCAAAACTAGATGAATTTGAACAAAAGATCACACCAAAGACAAAAGCCGTTATCGTCAATAATCCGAACAACCCGACTGGTGTTGTATATTCCGAAGAGACGATCAAAAAGCTCGCCGCTATCATGGAGGCAAAGCAGAAAGAATTCGGAACAGACATCGTTCTGATCTCCGACGAGCCTTATCGTGAGCTGGCTTATGACGGAGTAGAAGTTCCGTATCTCACAAAATATTATGACAATACCGTAGTGGGATACTCCTACAGCAAATCATTGTCACTTCCGGGAGAACGTATTGGATACTTGGTTATTCCGGATGAATTAAAAGACAGTGAAGAAGTACTTTCCGCAGCCAATGTCGCAACACGTATCCTCGGATTTGTTAATGCACCGACACTGCAGCAGAAGGTAGTAGAAAAATGCCTGGATGCAAAGACAGACCTTTCTTTCTACAACAGAAACAGAGAAGATCTATATAACGGATTGAAAGAGTGCGGATTTGAGTGCATTAAGCCACAGGGAGCATTTTATTTGTTTGTGAAATCACCGGTTCCAAATGAGAAGGAATTCTGTGAGGCTGCAAAGAAATATAATATTCTGATCGTGCCGGGAAGTTCGTTTGCATGCCCTGGATATGTAAGACTTGCGTACTGCGTATCACATGAGACAATCGTGAATTCCCTTCCAAAATTCAAAGAATTGGCGAAAGAATATTTCTAGGAGAGCAGCATGAAAGCATTTGAAAAGAACATTCGAAAAGTAGAACCGTATGTGCCGGGCGAGCAGCCACAGCGCAAAGTAATCAAGTTGAATACCAATGAAAACCCATACGCACCTGCACCGGGCGTGACAAAGGCGTTGGAGGAGATGAATACAGACCGTCTGCGTCTGTATCCGGATCCGACGGCGGCACCACTCGTAAATGCGCTGGCTGATTTTTATCATGTGAATCCGGATCAGGTATTCGTAGGAGTAGGATCGGATGATGTGTTATCCATGTGTTTCCTGACATTTTTTAACTCAGAGAAACCAATCTTTTTTCCGGATATCACCTATTCTTTCTATAAGGTATGGGCAGATCTGTACCGTATTCCGTATGAATGCCAGAAGCTTGACGAGAACTTTAAGATTATAAAAGAAGATTACTACAAAGAAAATGGTGGTGTGATTTTCCCAAATCCGAATGCACCGACAGGACTTTATGAAGATCTGGTTGGTGTAGAAGATATTATCGCACACAATCAGGATGTAATTGTAATCGTGGATGAAGCTTACGTTGATTTCGCAGGAAGTTCTGCAATGGAACTGATCGATAAATATGAAAATCTGATCATCGTTCAGACGTTTTCAAAAGCAAGATCAATGGCAGGAATGCGTATTGGTTACGCGATCAGTAATCCGACACTGATCAAGTACCTGAATGATGCAAAGTATTCTTTCAACTCTTACACCATGAATCAGACATCACTGGTATGCGGTGTGGAAGCGGTGAAAGATAAGGCATATTTTGAAGAATGTGTGAATAAGATTATCGAGACACGGGAATGGGCGAAAGAAGAGTTAAAGAATCTAGGATTCCACTGTCTGGATTCCAAATCGAACTTCATCTTTGCCATGCATCCGGATTATGATGCAAAAGAATTATTTGAAGCACTGAAAGAGAATGACATCTATGTGCGTTTCTGGGGCAGTGAAAGAATTGAACAGTATATGCGTATCACTGTGGGAACCAGAGAAGAGATGGAAGCAATGTTTGCATTTCTGAAAAAATATATGAATAAATAAGAGGAGTTTCTTATGACCAATACGTTAATACATGGGATTATTGATGCGTTAAGCGGAAGTGTGAGTAAAGAAGTGATCGTATTTCTGATCTCGATGATCCCGATCCTTGAACTTCGCGGGGCGCTGCTTGTTGCAGGACCGATCCTTGGAGTAAAGGTATCGACTGCGATTCCACTTTGCATTATCGGAAATATCATTCCGGTTCCATTTATTTTGCTTCTGATCACACCGGTATTTAACTGGATGAAGGGAACGAAAACATTCAAGCCGCTGGTGGATAAACTGGAATCCAAGGCGATGCGGCAGAAGGACCAGATTGAAAAATATGAATTCTGGGGACTGGTGTTATTCGTGGGAATTCCTCTTCCGGGAACCGGCGCATGGACAGGGTCTCTGATTGCAGCACTTCTGGGAATGAAATTTAAGAAAGCATTTCCGGCAGTCATCATTGGAATCTGTATGGCAACTGTAATTATGTGGTTTATATCGTATGTACTTCTTGGAGGGGTACATCTGTTAGGATAAAGATAAGGGAAAAGATATGTCTATGAAAGTAAATAAAGTTCTGCCATCACCGGCAGAACTGAAAGAAGAATATCCGCTGTCAGAGAAACTGATTCAGTTAAAGAAAGAACGAGACGCAGAAATACGTGATATTTTTACCGGAAAATCCGGATAAATTCGCAGTGATCATCGGACCTTGTTCGGCAGATAATGAAGATTCTGTATGTGAATATGTATGCCGTCTGGCGTAAATGAAAAGGTAAAAAGACCGCCTGGTATTGATTCCGAGAATCTATACCAATAAGCCAAGGACGACCGGTGAAGGATATAAGGGAATGCTTCATCAGCCGGATCCGGATAAAGCTCCGGATCTGTATGCTGGAATTATGGCAATCCGTAAGATGCATATTCGTGCAATGAAAGAAAGCGGACTGACAGCAGCGGATGAAATGTTATATCCGGAAAACAGAAGTTATCTGGATGATATCCTTTCCTATGAGGCAGTGGGTGCAAGATCGGTGGAGAATCAGCAGCACCGGCTGACGGCAAGTGGTATGGATATTCCGGTTGGAATGAAAAATCCGACCAGTGGAGATCTTTCTGTAATGCTCAACTCGATCGTAGCAGCACAGATGGGACACCGGTTCATTTACAGAACGATGGATGTAACGACGTCTGGTAATCCGCTTGCACACACGATCCTTCGTGGCGGAGTTGACAAGTACGGACAGTGCATACCAAATTACCATTATGAAGAATGTGTAAGACTCTGGGAATTATATCAGAAAAAAGATCTTAAGAATCCGGCAGCAGTGATTGATGTGAATCATTCGAATTCAAACAAGAAATATAAAGAACAGATCCGTATTGTAAGTGAGGTACTGCATTCGCGCAGATATAACCCGGATCTTAAGAAGATGATTAAAGGAGTTATGGTAGAAAGTTACCTGGAAGAAGGCAGACAGGATATATCGGCTGATATGATCTATGGAAAATCGATCACAGATCCATGTATTGGATGGGAAGATACAGAAAAGCTGATCTATAAAATTGCTGAAGAATGTTAAAATAAAAACAGAAGAATTATCTACAGAACCTGCCAGTGGCAAGTTCTGTAGACAATAAATGAAGAAAGTCACATGAAAAGTTTTGGCGGAAACTTCTCATGTGACTTTCTTACAAAACGCTATCAAGAGAGGGTTCGTGGGAGGGATAGTACCATCCAAACACGAACAATTTGCGAAATCGTCGTTTCACATAATAAAATAATACATCAAGTAACTGTATTATTTGTTATTATTTTATCAATCATTTCGGATTCGTAAATAGGCAAAATGACAAAAAATAACGGAATTTTTGTAAGAATTGGCAAATATGCACTTTAAGAGCCTGTGTCTTTAAAAATGTAAAATTCTATGATAAAATAAAATATGAAACAAGTATAAGATTTAGGATAAGGAGATTTCAGGATGGAAAAGATATATGACGTAACAGCACTTGGAGAAATGCTGATCGACTTTGCAGTGAATGGGGAAAGTGAGCAGGGAAATCAGTTGTTTGAAGCCTGCCCGGGTGGTGCGCCGTGTAATGTGCTTGCAATGTTGAACAAACTTGGAAGAAAAACCGCATTCATTGGAAAAGTTGGGGATGACCAGTTTGGTAAACTGTTAAGAGATACGATTACAAATATCGGAATAGAAGCAAAAGGACTTGTGATGGATCAGGATATCCACACGACACTGGCTTTTGTACATACTTTTCCGGATGGTGACAGAGAATTTTCTTTTTACCGCGAACCGGGAGCTGATATGATGCTGAAGGAAGAGGAAGTAGATTATGATCTGATCCGCCAGTCAAAGGTATTTCACTTTGGAACACTTTCTATGACAGATGAGCCGGTGAAGAGTGCAACAAAGAAGGCACTTGCAGTCGCTAAAGAAGCAGGCTGCATGATCACATTTGATCCGAACTTACGTCCGCCGCTGTGGAAGACTCTGGATGAAGCGAAAGCACAGATGGAATATGGCTTCGAAAATTGTGACGTACTGAAGATCTCTGACAATGAGATCCAGTTTGTATCAGGAAAAGAAGATTATGATGAAGGAATTAAGTATCTTCAGGAAAAGTATCAGATTCCTCTTATCTTCCTGACGATGGGAAAAGAAGGAAGCAGAGCCTACTATAAAAACTTTCGTGTAGAGCAGCCGGGATTTACTGTGAAAGCAATTGAGACAACAGGAGCAGGAGATACATTCTGCGGATGTTCGATCAACGGTGTATTAAAGTACGGTCTGGATAATCTGGATGAGGCAAAATTAAAAGAGATTCTGACATATGCGAATGCAGGTGCAGCACTGATCACAATGAAAAAAGGTGCGATCCGTTCGATGCCGGAACCGGAAAATATCAAAGAACTGATCGGGAAATAGGTAATTATGGGAGTACGCAGAATGCTGGCCGTATGGGCAGCGAAGATAAGTGAAAAAGCAAGTGTACATATCTTTCACCGCCAGGGCGTGACCTGGGCGGGAAAGATTGCACTGAAGATTGATCCAAGCATCCTGCATGATCTTGCGGGACAAGTCAGAAAAGACATTTTTATTGTATGTGGAACCAATGGAAAGACGACAACCAACAATATGCTCTGTGCAGCAATCGAGAAGGAAGGTTATAAAGTAATCTGTAACCATACCGGTTCCAACATGTTGAATGGTGTTGTGGCAGCCTTTGTATTAGGTGCGGGTTTAAGTGGTAATCTGGATGCGGATTATGCATGTATCGAGATTGATGAAGCTTCGACAAGAAGGGTATTTCCACACTTTAAGCCGGATTATATGGTACTGACGAATCTGTTCCGTGACCAGCTAGACCGTTACGGTGAGATCGACATTACAATGAATATCTTAAAAGAAGTGATGCAGAGTGCACCAAAGATGAAGGTGATCGTGAACGGGGATGATGCATTGTCTGCTTACCTTGCAATGGAAAGCGGTAATCCGTATGTAACTTACGGAATCAGTGAAAAGGTAGTGGATGATAAGGATTCCCATGAGATCAGAGAGGGACGTTTCTGTAAGAAATGCGGAGCACCGTTAAAATATAATTTCTATCACTACAGCCAGCTTGGCGATTATGCATGTACAGGCTGTGATTTTAAGCGCCCGGCAATTGAATATGATGCATCGGATGTGGCAGTCAGCGACCATCTTGCGTTTACGGTAGATGGCAGACGCCTGGAGGCCAATTATAAAGGCTTCTATAATGTATATAATATTCTGGCAGCCTACGCGGCTGGAAGAACCGGAGGGCTTGGGCTGGAGCATTTTCAGGATATGCTTACAGATTTCAACCCGGAAAACGGACGTATGGAGCAGTTTGAGGTAAAAGGCACAAAGATCGTGCTGAATCTTGCGAAGAATCCGGCAGGATTCAATCAGAATATCTCAGCGGTTATGCAGGATGATTCCATGAAGGATGTGATCATTGTGATCAATGACAATGCACAGGATGGAACGGATGTTTCGTGGCTTTGGGATGTGGACTTTGACAGATTTAAGGGTGCTAATGTGAATTCGATTACAGTAAGCGGTATCCGTTGTCAGGATATGAGACTTCGTATGAAATATGTGGACATCCCATCTATGCTGGAAGCAGATGTTGAAAAGGCAATCCGGGAAAGGGTTGAAGATGGCTGTGGCAACCTGTATGTACTGGTGAATTATACGGCTCTGTTCAGTACCAGAAATGTATTGAAAAAGATGGAGGAAGAAAGATAATGGATACAAAAGATATGAAAATTACGATAGGGCATCTGTATCCTGATCTTTTGAATCTGTACGGCGACAGAGGGAATATCGCATGTCTGATGAAACGATGTATCTGGCGTGGAATTGAAGCAGAGACGATAGAGTTTAATACAGGGGATCAGATTGATTTTTCAAAATTGGATATTGTACTGTTAGGCGGAGGTTCAGACCGTGAACAGGCAATCGTATGTAAAAGTCTTCTTGAGATTCAAAGTGAATTCAAGGATTATGTGGAAGACGGAGGAGTTGTTATTGCAGTATGCGGAGGATATCAGCTTCTTGGAAAATATTATAAGACAGATGCCGGAATGATCGAGGGACTGAATCTGGTTGACATTTATACGGAACAGGAAGAGGGACGTCTCATAGATAATATTGTACTGGACAGTGATCTTGTAGATATGCCGGTGGTTGGATTTGAAAATCATGGGGGAAGAACATACCTCAATGGAAATAAACCATTTGGAAAAGTATTATACGGAGCGGGAAATGACGGGAAAAGCGGCTATGAAGGCGTAGTTTACAAAAATGTAATCGGTACTTATCTGCATGGTCCGTTGCTTCCAAAGAATCCACAGGTGAGTGACTATCTGATCCAGAAAGCGCTCGAAAGAAAGTACGGGGAAGTTCAGTTAATGCCTCTGGATGACAGTCAGGAAAAAGAAGCAAATGATTATATTTATCACCGCTTTGTGAAATAATGCAGGATTAAAGAGCTGATTTGCTGCGTGTGGATTCATCCCGCTGTTCCAGGTATTGAAGAAAGTTTAACAATTCTTTTTTAGAAGAATTAGATAAGCGGTGAAAATGGGTGAGAAGATAGTGCTCTGATTTTTGAGCCGTTGATTTATCAGAAAGTGTGATTTCACTGATATCATCGTCCAGCAGATAATCAACTGAAACATGAAAAAGCTCAGCAAGAATCGTCAGTTTTTCGTGAGAAGGCTGACGATTCTTTGTTTCATACCCGGCAATGGTAGAACGTGCAACATTGAGATGTTTTGCAACATATTTCTGGGTATAATGATTTTCTTCACGTAATTTTTTTAGTTTTTCAGAAAATGGCATGTCGGATACCTCCTAAATTGATTGGTATATTTTACCAAGTGTTGCACTTCGGAACACGGAAAGTGTCGATTCTCAACGAAATGTGTCGCAGATGTGCCGAAATGGAACAAAAAGAGGCGAAAGTGCATAAGTGGAGAATAAACAGATTGAAGTGAATATTAAGAGAAGGAAGCAGATAAAGTGAGAGTAGAACGTTTTAAAATGGAAAGAGAAGGACTGGTAACGGAAGGACAGGAAGTTGAGATCAGTGAAAGAAGTGCTGTGACAGGTCAGTACACTTATCTTGTAGAGCCATCCATTGCGATGTCAGGAATTTATCGTACAAGACAGAGAATAAAGTCAAGAAAGGGAAAAATACAGAAAATCGAACAGACAGACAGAGGATTTTATCTGTTAGTAGAGATTGATGAGTAATGAAAGAAGAAACAAACGATCACCCCGTCGTTGACATGAAAGTAAAAACCACATATAATTTAATATGATGGTAATACTAAGAAATAGAATTATTAAAGAAAGGAAATGGATAGATGATAGCAAACAATGATGAGGCAAAAAGAAGTAAGATATGGACAGTCGTTACGGCTGTTACATCTGTCCTGATCGTAATTATAGCAATCTTTCTTTTAATGAAGATGTTTACAGGAAACCCACTGGAGGGATCATGGACAGATGAAGACGGTAATATGGATCTTAAGATCGGTCGGAACGGACAGATGACAGTTATACTTCCGGCATCCGGGGATGGAGAAGAAACGCAAGTCCCAATGACATATACGCTCAGTAAGGAATCCAAGACGATATCCATTCAGGAGGATGATAATAAGATTCAGGAAATTGCAGAAAAATCAAATGGTCAGTATACAGAAGAGACGTTAAAGAATGCAGTGCAGTCGATAGGAACGACATTTGAATACAGTATTGATGGCGGAACAATGACATTGACAGAACGTGAATATGGTGAGCAGATGATGTTCAATAAAAAATAGATGAGGGCCCCTCTATGCAGTGTATAGAGGGGTGTTTGTTATACATACCAAAGTATGAAATAGAAGCTGCCAGTGGCAGGTTATGTAGATACCAAAGTATGCAAGAAAAGTTGCCAGTGGCAAGTTCTCTGCATGGATATGGAAAAAGGAGGAAAATAAATGGATAACTACAGGAATAAAACCAGAAAAGTACAAATTGGGGATGTATGCATCGGTGGTGGAGAAAAAATTGCGATCCAGTCTATGACAAATACAAAGACCGAAGATGTAGAAGCATGTGTGGCACAGATTTTAAGACTTGAAAAAGCAGGATGTGATATCATTCGTGTGGCAGTGCCAACGATGGAAGCGGCAGAAAGTATCAGCAAGATTAAAAAGCAGATCCATATTCCACTGGTGGCGGATATACATTTTGATTATCGCCTGGCAATTGCAGCAATCGAAAACGGAGCGGATAAGATCCGTATCAATCCGGGAAATATCGGAGATGAAAAAAGAGTCAGAGCAGTGGTAGAAAAAGCAAAAGAATATCATATACCGATACGTGTCGGAGTGAACAGTGGATCGCTTGAAAAACATCTGGTAGAGAAATACCATGGAGTGACAGCAGAAGGACTGGTAGAAAGTGCACTGGATAAAGTGCATCTGATCGAAAATATGGGATATGATAATCTTGTAGTAAGTATCAAATCTTCAGATGTGATGATGTGTGTAAAAGCGCATGAATTGCTTGCACCGCAATGTCCATACCCGCTGCATGTCGGTATTACAGAGTCAGGAACATTACTTGCAGGAAATATAAAATCATCGATCGGACTCGGACTGATCTTAAGTCAGGGGATTGGAGATACGATTCGTGTATCTCTTACCGGAGACCCGGTAGAAGAGATCAAATCGGCCAAGCTGATCTTAAAGACACTGGGACTTAGAAAGGGTGGAATAGAAGTAGTATCCTGTCCGACCTGTGGAAGAACCAAGATTGATCTGATCGGACTCGCAAATCAGGTGCAGGATATGGTGGCGGATATTCCACTGGATATTAAAGTTGCTGTTATGGGATGTGTGGTAAACGGACCTGGAGAAGCAAAAGAAGCAGATATCGGAATTGCCGGAGGATGCGGAGAAGGTCTTTTGATCAAGAAAGGTGAAATTGTCAAAAAAGTAAAAGAAGAAGAATTATTGGAAACGTTAAGACAGGAGTTGTTACACTGGAATGAGTAAACCGTTTTTTGAGGTATTTCCGACATTAAAAGTAAAAGATGATATACAGATGATGTTTCAGGGTGTGGAAGTGACGAAAGTTTCTACCAATTCAACAAGGGATTTTATCCGTGTCAGCCTTTACAGCAGACATCTGATCCAGAAAAAACATATTTACGAAGTAGAACGCCTGCTAAAACAGCAGCTGTTTGCCAGAAGTCATATCCAGGTGTCGGTAAAAGAGCAGTATGATCTTTCAGAACAGTATACACCGGAAAATCTGATGAATGAATATTATGACAGCTTCCTGATGGAACTGGATCAAAGAAGCGTAGTAGAGCGGAATATGCTGCAGAATGCAAGTTATGAATTTGAAAACGGAAATATCCTCTGTCTGACACTGACTGATACCATTGTTGCACAGGGAAAAAAGGATTCGCTATCTACATATCTTTCAGATGTGTTTGAAGAACGGTTTCACAGGCCTGTGGAGATCCGTGTTCTTTATGAAAAAGCAAAAGACAGCAAGCTGAAATACAACGAGGCGAAATTAGAGCAGGAAATCGAAGCAATCAGAGAACAGTCGCAGGCCGTAAAAGCAAAGAAAGCACAGGAACTGGAACAAAAAGAAGAGAAGAAAGACGAAAAGACCAAAGCAAAAAGCAACTCAGCAGGAGAAAGCGGGAACAATACTAAAAGTGGCGGAAGAAGTTCAGGTGGATTTAAGAAGGGCGGCTCATTCGGAAAAGGTGGATATTCCTTTGTACGTAAAGCTACCGATGATCCAAACCTTATCTACGGACGTGATTTTGACGATGAGACGATAGAACTTAAGAATGTCCTGGGAGAGATGGGAGAGATTACCATCCGCGGAAAAGTCATCAGCATGGAGACCAGAGAGATACGTAACGAGAAGACGATCATTATGTTTGCAGTTACGGATTTTACGGATTCTATTATGGTGAAAATGTTTGTGCGGAATGATCAGCTGGCAGATATCCTGGGGGATATTAAGAATGGCGCATTTCTGAAATTAAAAGGTGTGACAACGGTTGACCGTTTTGATTCGGAACTGAATATCCAGTCGGTAGTCGGAATCAAAAAGATCAGTGATTTTACAGAATCCAGAGTGGATACGGCACCGGAAAAGCGTGTGGAGCTTCACTGCCATACAAAGATGAGCGATATGGATGCGGTAACTGATGTAACAACATTGCTGAAACAGGCGCATGACTGGGGGCATCCGGCGATGGCGATTACAGATCACGGTGTCGTTCAGGCGTTTACAGATGCGAACCATTATATTGAGTCGCTGGATAAGGATGATCCGTTTAAAGTGATTTACGGTGTGGAAGGCTACCTGGTGGACGACCTGACTGATGTGGCAGTGAATGAAAAGGGACAGCCACTGGATGATACTTATGTAGTATTTGACCTTGAGACGACAGGGTTCAGTCCAATTAAGGATAAGATTATTGAGATTGGTGCGGTGAAGGTAGAACATGGAGAGATTACTGATAAGTTCAGCACATTCGTTAATCCGAAAGTACCGATTCCATTTCAGATCACACAGCTTACCAGTATTACAGATCAGATGGTTATAGGAGCACCGGATATCGAGACAGTTCTTCCACAATTCATGGAATTTATCGGTGATGCGGCACTGGTCGCTCACAATGCATCCTTTGATGTAAGCTTTATTGAACAAAATTGCAGATATCAGGATATCCAGCCGGATTTCACATCGGTGGACACCGTGGCGATGGCGCGTATTCTTCTGCCGACACTTTCAAAGTACAAGCTGAATGTAGTGGCGAATGCACTGCATATTTCGCTGGAAAATCATCACAGGGCTGTTGATGATGCCGGGGCAACAGCAGAGATATTTGTGAAATTTATAGAAATGTTAAAAGACAGGGGGATTTATGACCTGGCAAAACTGAACCAGTTCGGCGAAAATAATGCGGATGCTGTCCGCAAGCTTCCATCATACCATGTGATCATTCTGGCACTGAATGAAGTGGGACGCGTGAATCTGTATACGCTGATCTCAATGTCACATCTGAAATATTATGCGAGAAGACCGAGAATTCCAAAGAGTGAACTGTCGAAATACAGAGAAGGACTTCTGGTAGGAAGTGCCTGTGAGGCAGGAGAACTTTATCAGGCAATACTGAATGACAAATCAGAAGAACGCATTGCAAAGATCGCCAACTTTTATGATTATCTGGAGATTCAGCCGCTTGGAAACAACCAGTTTATGATTGAAAGCCCGAAGATCACGAAGGTACAGAATGAGGAAGACTTAAAAGAGATCAACAGGAAGATCGTCGCACTTGGTGAACGGTTCAATAAGCCGGTTGTCGGAACTTGTGACGTGCATTTCATGAATCCGGAAGATGAGGTATACAGAAGAATCATCATGGCAGGAAAGGGCTTTGGTGATGCGGACAATCAGCCGCCGCTGTATCTTAGGACCACGGATGAGATGCTGGAAGAATTCGAATATCTGGGGTCTGCAAAGGCAAGAGAGATTGTCATCGAGAATCCGGTGAAGATCGCGGAGATGGTCGAAAAGATCACGCCGGTGCGTCCGGACAAGTGTCCGCCGGTTATCCCGGATTCGGACAAGATGCTCCGTGATATCTGTTATAATAAAGCACATTCCATGTACGGAGAGAATCTTCCGGAGATTGTTACCGAGCGTCTGGAGCGAGAACTGAATTCAATCATATCCAATGGTTTTGCCGTTATGTATATTATTGCACAGAAACTGGTATGGAAATCAGTGGAAGACGGATATCTGGTAGGTTCACGTGGTTCCGTAGGATCTTCTTTTGTAGCGACCATGGCAGGAATCACAGAGGTTAACCCATTAAGTCCGCACTATTACTGTAAGAAATGTCATTACAGTGATTTTGATTCGGAAGAAGTCAGGAAATTTGCCGGAGGCTGCGGATGGGATATGCCGGACCGTGTATGTCCGGTATGTGGAGAGAAGCTTATAAAAGATGGATTTGATATTCCGTTCGAGACTTTCCTTGGATTCAAGGGAAATAAAGAGCCGGATATTGACCTGAACTTCTCAGGGAGATTATCAGAGTAATGCGCATAATTATACGGAGGTTATTTTTGGTGCGGGACAGACATTCAGTGCCGGAACGGTAGGTACACTGGCGGACAAGACCGCATTCGGTTATGTAAAGAATTATTACGAAGAACATGGACAGGGTAAAAGAAAATGTGAGATTGACCGTATCGTACAGGGGTGTACGGGAATCCGCAGAAGTACCGGACAGCATCCGGGAGGAATCATTGTACTTCCGCTTGGCGAAGAGATCAACTCTTTTACACCGGTACAGCATCCGGCGAATGATATGACGACGGATATCGTCACCACACATTTCGATTACCATTCGATAGACCACAACCTGTTAAAGCTTGATATTCTCGGACATGATGATCCGACCATGATCAAGACACTGGAGGAATATATCAGTTCCCCGGCGATGGACAACGAATACAATGAGACGGATAACCGTTTTGATGCTACGAAGATCCCACTGGATGATCCGGGGGTAATTTCTTTGTTTCATGATACATCGGCACTTGGTATCAAGCCGGATGATATCGGCGGATGTCCGGTCGGATGCCTTGGGATCCCGGAATTTGGAACTGATTTCGTTATCCAGATGGTAGTGGATACAAAGCCGAATACAATTTCGGATCTGATCCGTATCTCCGGTCTGTCACATGGAACGGACGTGTGGCTGAATAATGCACAGGAACTGATCCGGAGCGGAAAGGCAACCATTTCCACGGCAATCTGTACCCGTGATGATATCATGACCTATCTGATCAATAAGGGGATGGACAGTGAGGAATCATTTACCATTATGGAGCGTGTCCGTAAGGGAACCGTTGCAAAAGGAAAATGTAAAGAATGGCCGGAGTTCAAAAAAGACATGGCAGAACACAATGTCCCCGACTGGTATGTCTGGTCCTGTGAACAGATCAAATACATGTTCCCGAAAGCGCATGCGGCAGCATACGTTATGATGGCATACCGTATCGCATACTGTAAGATCAACTATCCACTGGCATATTATGGGGCGTATTTTGGAATCCGTGCAGATGCATTTTCTTACGAGATCATGTGCCAGGGGAAGGAAAAGCTTCAGTACTATATTGATGATTACAACCGCCGTTCTGCGACACTCAGTAAAAAAGAACAGGATACGATGAAGGATATGAAGATTGTGCAGGAGATGTATGCAAGAGGATTCGAATTTGAGCCGCTTGATATCTACAAAGCACAGGCGACAAAGTTCCTGATCGTAAACGGCAAGCTGATGCCGCCACTTTCGAGTATCGACGGTATGGGAGAAAAAGCTGCCGAGGCAGTTGCAGAAGCATCTAAAGACGGAACTTATCTGTCACTGGATGACTTCAGACAGAGAACAAAAGCAAGTAAGACCGTTATTGACACGATGGTAGAGCTTGGGATCCTTGCAGATCTTCCGGCATCGAACCAGCTGTCATTGTTTGATTTTTAGAGTGCCAGATAGCAAAAAAGCAGGAGAAAGATAACAGATGGGAAGAATGAAACAGTCACAGATCACATACTGGTGTCACGAGATCATCCGCTCGCAGGCAGAAGAAGGCGGATATTATATCGATGCGACTATGGGAAAGGGGAATGATACCCTGTTCCTGTGTGAGCTTGCCGGAGAAAAAGGAAAGGTACTTGCATTTGATATTCAACAGGAAGCTCTGGATGTGACGAAAGAATTACTGAAAACGCATGGAAAAGAAATGCAGGCAGAATTAATTCTGGATGGTCATGAACATATGGACCGGTATGCCGGAAAAGAGAGTGCAGACGTGATCTGCTTTAATTTCGGATATCTTCCGGGAGGCAATCATAATCTTGCAACCACATACAGGACCAGTATTGAGGCAATCGGAAAAGGCCTTGGCATATTGAAACACGGTGGTATGATGAGCCTGTGCATTTACAGCGGCGGAGATACCGGGTTTGAAGAGAAAGAAAAAATCCTGGAATATGTGAAAGCACTTCCGGGAAAAGAGTATACCGTGATCGTCAATGAATACTATAACCGGAAGAACTGTCCGCCGATGCCGGTATTTATCTTCAAGGAATAAGTCGGATGATGACAGGAATCGGAAAAGAATAAATCAGAAATGAGGGTATGCGGATGAGAAGAAAAGACAGAGAAGTAACAGAGATGGAAGAAATCCAACAGATTTTTGATGAATGCAAGGTGTGCAGAATCGGGATCATGGATGAGAACGGGCCGTATATTGTGCCGGTGAACTATGGATACGTAAGGGAAGAAGGAAAAGTGATCCTTTATATCCATGGTGCAAGAGAAGGAAAAAAGATCGATCTGATCAGAAAAAATGCAAATGTCGGAGTTGAAATTGATTACAGACATGAACTGGTGGAAGGAGATACCGCATGTCAGTACAGTTATTACTATGCAAGTATCATCGGAAAAGGAACTGCAAGTATTATCGATAATCCAAGAGAAAAGCTAAAGGCCCTGAATGTTATCATGAAGCACCAGACCGGCAGAACATTTGATGAATTCCAGAAAAATCCAAATCTTGAAAAAGCGGTAGCAATCATTCGTATAGACCTGAATGAGTATAGCTGCAAGAAACAAATATAAAAAACCATGTTTCTGCCAAATTAATGCTTTAACTCGCGAAAGTATTGTGTTATACTATTACAAGGTGGCGTAAATGGAATGCCGCTTACACGAAAGGATGGAAAAGAAGTATGTCAGAAAAAGTAATTATGCTTGGAAACGAGGCGATTGCCAGAGGTGCATATGAGGCCGGAGTAAAGGTTTCGGCAGCATATCCAGGTACGCCTAGTACAGAGATCAGTGAGAACCTGGTCAAATATAAAGACAGTTTATACTGCGAGTGGTCACCGAATGAAAAAGTTGCGACAGAAGTAGCGATCGGTGCATCTGTAGCGGGGGTACGTGCGATGTCCTGTATGAAGCACGTTGGATTTAATGTGGCAGCAGACCCTACATATACAGTTTCTTATATGGGTGTCAATGGAGGACTTGTCATTGTCGTAGCAGATGATCCGGGACTTTACAGCTCTCAGAATGAGCAGGATACAAGAATGGTAGCACGTGCGGCACAGCTCCCTGTTATCGAGCCTTCAGACAGTTCAGAAGCAAAAGAATTTATCAAAGTAGCATTTGATCTGAGTGAGAAATTTGACCGTCCGTTTGTTTACCGTACAACAACAAGACTGGCACATTCCCAGGGACTTGTAGAATTAAACGAACGCAAAGAAATAGAAGATAAACCATATGAGAAGAATATCCGCAAGACAGTTATGATGCCGGGAAATGCAAAACTCCGCCATGTGGAGATTGAAAAGCGCAATCTCGAACTTGCGGAAGCTGCTAATACACTTCCAATCAACAAAGTAGAGATGAATGACACAAAGATCGGTGTAATCACCAGCGGTATTCCATACCAGTATGTAAAGGAAGCACTTCCGGAAGCATCTGTATTAAAACTTGGTATGGTAAATCCGCTTCCAAGAAAGCTGATCGAAGAATTTGCTTCAAAAGTAGATACCTTATATGTTGTAGAAGAACTGGACCCGGTGATTGAGACACAGGTTAAATCCTGGGGCATCAAAGCGATCGGAAAAGAAATCTTCACGGTTCAGGGCGAGTACAGTGCGAATATGCTCCGTGAGGCAATTCTGAAAGAAGAACTTGATATCAGTAAGCCTGCGCAGGCACCGGGAAGACCACCAATCTTATGTCCGGGATGTCCACACAGAGGTGTGTACTATGTACTGAACAAGTTAAAGATTCATGCGGCAGGTGACATTGGCTGTTATACACTGGGCGCAGTAGCACCACTTAGTGTTGTGGATACAACCATCTGTATGGGAGCAAGTATTTCAAGCCTTCATGGTATGGAGAAAAGGCAAAAGGAAAAGAATATATTAAGAACTGGGTTGCTGTGATCGGCGATTCTACATTCTTACATACGGGTGTCAATTCTCTGATGAATATGATGTATAACAAAGCAACAGGAACCGTCATCATCTTGGATAACTCTACAACCGGTATGACCGGACATCAGGATCATGCGGCAACAGGAAAGACACTGCAGGGAGATCCGACATATGCAATTGATATTCCGGCATTATGTCGTGCAATAGGTGTTAAGAATGTGGTAGAAGTCAATGCAAGAGATATTCAGGCTGTGGAAAAGGCTGTAAAAGAAGAGATTGCCAAAGATGAAGTATCCGTGATCATTACGAAGACACCATGTGTACTTCTGGACAAATCAAAGAAACCGTTATATCAGACGCATACAGATAAATGTAAGAAGTGTGGTATGTGCATGAAACCTGGATGTCCTGCAATGACAAAAAATGCTGACGGAACAGTGTCCATCGATGATACGATGTGTACTGGATGCGGACTTTGTGCAAGCCTGTGTAAATTCGATGCGATTGAGTTAGTAAAGGAAGGTGACAGATAATGGCAACAAAGAATATTATGATTGTCGGAGTCGGCGGACAGGGAACACTGCTTACCAGCAGAATCTTAGGAGGACTTGCCATTACCGGCGGATATGACGTAAAACTTTCCGAAGTACATGGAATGGCTCAGCGTGGAGGAAGCGTTGTAACATTTGTAAGGTACGGAGACCAGGTGGCAGAACCAATCGTAGAAGAAGGGCAGGCAGATGTGATTATCGCATTTGAACGTCTGGAAGCACTGAGATATGCACATTTCCTCAAAAAAGACGGTGCATTGATCGTCAATGACTGGAGAATTGACCCGATGCCGGTTGTGATCGGAGCAGCAGAATACCCGGAAGACATTATTGAAACACTGGGGAAAGATCACAAAGTATATACAGTAAATGCAACAGAAGAAGCAAAAAAAATCGGTAATTCCAGAGTATTCAATCTGATTGTGCTTGGAGTTGCAGCACAGCACATGGACTTTACAAAAGAACAATGGTATGAGGTGATTGAAAAGACAGTTCCTCCGAAAACTATTGAGATAAATAAAAAGGCATTTGATGTTGGTTATTATTTATAAGGAGGTACATAAGAGGTTATGGCAAAGGTAGCATTAAAGGACTGGAAAGAACAGATCAGAGATCCTAAGATTGAATGCATGAGCAGGGATGAGATGACTGCACTTCAGAGTGAGCGTCTGGTAAAACAGGTTAAGAATGTATATGATCACGTAGAATTTTATCGCAAGAAAATGGATGATATAGGAATCGAACCGGGAGATATCAAGGGGATTGAAGATATCGGTAAACTTCCATTTACGACAAAAGAAGATTTAAGAGCGAATTATCCATTCGGACTTCTGGCTGTTCCACAGGAAAAGATCGTCAGAGTGCAGGGAACATCAGGAACAACCGGTAAGCTGACTCTTGCTACACAGAAAGATGTAGATGCTGGGAGAATGTGTGGCAAGAGGACTTACGATGGCAGGACTTACTGCAGAGGATCGTCTGCATATCTGCTATGGATATGGCTTGTTTACAGGAGGAATGGGACTGGATTTCGGAGCAAGAAAGCTTGGAGCAATGGCTATTCCGATGTCAGCAGGTAATACAAAGAAGACAGCTCATGTGTATGGAAGATTTTGGTGCCACAGCATTTGCATGTACGCCATCTTATGCTTTATATCTGGCAGAAGCTGCCAACGAGGCAGGCATCGTAGATAAGCTTCGGTTAAAAGTAGGAATCAATGGCGCAGAGCCATGGACAGAAGAGATGCGTCTGAAGATTGAAGAACTGTTAAATGTTAACTGTTTTGATATCTATGGACTTTGTGTGAGATTACAGGTCCGGGTGTTGCACTGGAATGTATCCATCATAAAGGAATGCATATATATGAAGATTATTTCTATCCGGAAGTATTGAATCCGGCAGATCACCATTCATGCAGACGGGGAGAGAACTTGTATTTACCACTAACTTGTAAAGAAGGTGCCGTTGCACTTCGTTACAGAACAAAGGATCTTACAAGTATTGATCATTCTACGTGTGAGTGTGGAAGAACGCTTCCTAGAATTTCCAAGTTCAAAGGCCGTACAGATGATATGAAGGTTATCCGCGGAGTCAACGTATTCCCGACACAGGTAGAGACAGCCCTGCTTTCTATCGGAGGCGGTGTTGCACCACATTATATGATGATCGTAGATCGTGAAAATAACCTGACAAAAATTGACTGTAATGGTAGAAGTAGATGAAAAATATTTTTCAGATGAGATCCGTAAGCTGGATGAACTGAAGAACAAAGTGGCTGCAGTACT
>SCPN01000549.1_pt1 | contig 46244 bp, 42 predicted proteins | sample 6106831 | NCBI WGS metagenome assembly SCPN01 (sample SAMN10720447, study PRJNA508395) | human gut metagenome | isolation source: Participant 1, 0 month | reverse complement strand
AATTTTATTATATAAAACCATTGCAAGATATGACATTCCTGCAATTGCAACAACTGTATTTGTTATAATGTACCCAAGATATATGCAATATGATGCTATGAGATATTTATACCATTTACCTTCTTCATTTATAAGCACACCACCTATTACTCCAAATATAAATCCTCCAACGAACGCCCTTGGAATAGATGTAAGCACATCCCAGTCATAACTCATAGCACCATATACAAACAATATAATATAAGCTGCAACCATTCTGTTATTTTCAAGTCTTTTTATACCCAGATATAAAAATGGCAGTGTTGTAAAAATTAATGTTGAAACGGGAAGTGCCACTTTAAGCGGTATATGAAGAAAATAAAACGGTACTGCCAGCAGTGATTCAATCATGCTTCCATATGACTGTCCAAAAAAACATGGCTCATGAAAATCAAAATGAGCAAACGAAACAGTTCCGTACCACATCAATGCCTGGTCATCATCAACATAATAAAATGAATATTTAAAAAGAATAACACCCCTATATACCATTACCAGTAGTAACAGCATATAAAATATAGTCTTTTCGATTTTAATCTGTTTGTCTTTCATTAATATCTCCAAAAGAAATCCTCTACCTTTGATTATTACAAAAGCAGAGGATTCGCACATCTATATATTTATTTATATATAACAAGTTTTCTTATAAGGAAATTCCATATAAAAACAATACCTGTAGCTGCAATCTTACTTAATGTCTTGCCTAACGAACTGTCAAATCCCATCACAGTAACAAAAAGATACATGAGAATGAGGTTAAATAACAATCCTATTGCACTTACAACAAATACAAGAAAAGCCTCTTTTGCTTTCTTATCTTTATACGTATTGTTATCTTTAAATGTTGTTATCCTTCCTAATATCCAGTTAGCTGTCGTTGAAAATATAAATGCAATTACTGTTGAAACAAAATAATTTATCTGCAATACATTTGCAAATATAAAGAACATTACCCACTCAACTATTGCAGCAACACCGCCAACAAAGAAATAAGATATAAATTGTTTTATGTTAGCTTTATTTAATAACTTCATTATTTTCTATATCTCCAAATGCAGTAAATAGCTCTTACGCCATCGCTGAAGCCAATCTTCTTACCTTCTTCATTTGTTCTTGGATAATATGAAATAGGTACTTCTTTGAATCTTACATTCATTTTTGCTACTTTGGCTGTAATTTCAGGTTCAAAACCAAATCTCTTTTCCTGAATATCAACAGACTGAATAATCTCACGTTTAAATGCCTTATAACATGTCTCCATATCTGTACATTTAAGATGTGTGAAAAGATTTGATAATTTTGTAAGAAACCAGTTCGCCATCCTGTTAGCAAGATAACCTTTCATCTTAGATTCTTTAAATCTTGAACCATATACTACATCAGCTTCATCATTAAATATAGGATTTACAACCTGTGGATATTCCATTGGATCGTATTCAAGGTCAGCATCCTGAATAATCACAACGTCACCTGTAGCAGCCGCAAAGCCAGTCTTTAAAGCTCCACCCTTACCCTGATTAACTTCATGATAAACAATCTTGCTTACAAGAGGTTTTACATCTCTTTCAAGAACTGTTCTTGTTCCATCTTTTGAACAGTCATCTACTACGATGATTTCTTTGTTAGGAACAGGTGATTCCAACACCTTTTTCACAAGGTCAAGTATACTGTTTTCTTCGTTATAGCAAGGAATCACTATAGACAATGTTTTTTCATTCATGTTACTCATTTTTTCTTTACCTTTCTGATTTCTAACTTTGTTATTTCTTAATATTTATTACTTATTTTACTGGTACATATTCATGCCATGTATCTGTTCCCATATCATAATAATATACTTTTAAACTTACATTTGTACCCTCTATCCAATCTGTAGCATACTTATGAATATTTTTTACATCATCGGCATTGTTTAATACCCAGCCTATCGGGAACTGACCTGAGTAACCATTCAAATTCTTAATATCATACTTTTCACATATTTCCCATGCAAAATGTTGATAACTAATCCATGAATATTTCTCTCCATAATAAGTATGTGAATCTGGTTTAGTATCTATAATATACATAGCTTCGCAATCATCAGGTGGAGCAGAAACAGTACTTATCTGTCTTTCTTCTTCAGAAATATTCCAATCTGACTGAATTCCTACAGTATTGCTGTTGCTATACCATATTAATGCAGATAAAACAAGAGGTATTGCCACTGCAAAGCCCTTTTTCCATTCAAATCCACTGCATATTTTATAACCATTAACCGCAATAACTATGGCAACTGGTATTGTCAAAAAGAAATTATATCGTACAACTGCTCTTATTGCCGAAGCACCCGGAAACAATTTATAAACGAAAAGCCAAAGTGAAGCACCATTTGATTGAACCAACAGTAAAAATGAAACAAACACAGCATATATAAGTGAAACTCGAAGCGTCATATCCTGATTATCATAAACACCCGTCTTTTCAATAAGGCTGTATTTCTGCTTTAAATATTTTCTTCTGATATAGAAGAACAAAAATACCAGAAGTCCCATTACTATAATAGAAAAGCCTACATAGAGCTCCCACACAAACATTCCTTTTGTTTCATATCGTCCGTTAAGGTTCATTTTTTCCATAAGCCAGCCAAGCATTCTGTTTCCTGTCGAAACATTAAAGAAATCAATAAGTTCAGGAAGCTGACTTACAATTTCACCATATGTTCTTTTTCCGAACATTTTACTGACTGGAATATAAAGTTTGAAAAAAGGAATTACTATACATATAGCATATATACAATATGCCACAACCTCTTTCCAGCATGTTTTTATATATTCAAAGACAACCTTTAAAACACGATTTTTATTTGAATATGATACAATAAGATATGTTAATATCAATGTAACAAAAAATAATGCTGTAAAATGCTGTATACCAACTTGTGTACATGATAGAAGTGCATACGTTGTAATTGAAAGAACTGCATACAGGTTCTCTTTTTATTTGATTCAAATTTTTCAAAAAATGAATATATAAATATAATTAAAATAGGTATAAGACTTATAGCCATTAACTGTGTATGCCCGATTCTGACATAATAAGCACTTGAATAAGAAAAAATAACAACTCCTACAAGACTCCAGAAACTATCAATCTTAAATTTTCTTTTAAGCAGATAATAAAATGTATAACTGCCAAAAATATGAAATGCTATAAGAACTATTTTATTTGCAAGGAACATATTCATCCCAAATGCTCTCAGAATACTGTACGGAATAGCAAATCCGACAAGCATATCCGTAAAAGCAACAGTGTCCGGCATCGGGTAAAATATATTTACTACACTAAATGATTCTTTACCGGTAAATGCATGAAACCAGTGTTCCACCAAAAGGTTATTCAATCTTGAATCGTTTGTTTCACCAATTAAAGCATCGCTAAACAAAACTTTTGCAAAAAACAAATACTCGAGTCCTGCTATAATCGCCAAAACAACAACTGTACTTATAATTTTTGCCAGCCTGTTTGACTTTTCAGTTGTTTCCATTACTATATTCTCCTTATTTTTCAATCGACAAAACATTGTCGATTATAAACGAATTGTTAATACGTCAGGCAAAACATTGGGTATTCATTCTTTCCTTCTTCGCGAAGTTTTGCAAGAATTTTCTTAATTTCACCAGCATGTTCTTTATCACATACAAGAGTTGCATCATCTGTATCAACAACAACTATATCTTCAAGACCAACAACCGCAATAAGCTTGTCTTTTGCTTCTATAACACAATTTTTTGATGACACAGACACCACATTACCGTTTATAACATTACCATTTTCATCATTTTTCTTAATTCTTCCGACTGCAAGCCATGAACCGACATCATCCCATCCGAAATCTCCCGGTATACTGTAAATATTTTCCGCATTTTCCATGATTCCATAATCTACTGATTCTGAACGCATTGCAGTAAATGTATCTTTTAATACAGATTCGTAATCTGCTGTTCCTATCGAATTCTTTATAACAACAAGTCCTTCATATATATCCTGCATATATTTCTTGAAATTATCTAATATTGTTGACACTTTCCAAACAAACATACCGCTGTTCCATAAATATTCACCTGATGCAAGGTATTGTTTTGCAAGTTCAATATCAGGCTTTTCAACGAACTGTTTTACCGCATTGGCAGTGCCCAGCTTAGTCTCTTTGTCGTAATGAATATATCCATATCCCGTTTCCGGATAATTAGGTGTAATTCCGACTGTAACAAGATTTTCACCCTGCTGTGCAACTTCAGCTGCACGACTTAATGTATCTGCAAAAACCTCATTATTCTTGATAAGATGGTCAGAAGGAAGCACTATCATGACAGCATCATCATACTTTGTGTTGATATGAACAGCCCCGAGTCCTATACAAGGTGCTGTATTTCTTCCTATAGGCTCACACAGAATATTTTCTTCTGGAATTCCCGGTAACTGATCCAAAACAAGATTCTTATATAAACTGTTAGTTGCAATATATACGTCTTCAAGCTCAACAAGAGGACGAATACGTTCCACAGTGAGCTGTATCATTGTCTTTCCATCGTCTGTAAGTGATAAAAACTGTTTTGGAAGAAATACGACTCTTTGGCCAAATCTCCCCTTTGCCTCCTGCCATAATCAAAGCTGTCTTTTTCATATCGGAATATCCTTTCTTATACATTCATTAGTCTTTTTTACCAAAAGCCCACAATTTGTTCATAAAGAAATTTATCGGAATATTAATTATAAGATTAATTATCGGTGCTAACATTTTATTGATGCCGATTACACGTACCCATAAAACAAGCAGAATATTATTAAGTATTATTCCCGTAAAACCATAAGAAACATATGTCTTTAACAAAGCTTTCCATATACTTCTTTGTTCACCCTCGTTAAGCTTGAACACATACTTGTTGTTCCAGTAAAATGACCACAATACACTGAGAAGAAATGAAATAATGTTTGCAATTATGTAGTCAGTTGACGGAAATAAATTTAACTTTAAAAATATCTGCAATGAAAGTGCATACAGACAATACGAAACAATGGTATTTGACACACCTACAAGCCCAAATTTAATAAACTCGCTAAATGTATTTCTAACCTGTTGTGTCATCTCTTTTCTCATCAGCTTAAAACAGCAGTCCAAGAAAAAAGGCGATTTTTCTACCAGGCCATATAACTTTTTCCCCATACTTCACCATATCTTTCCCGGTATTTATTATTTAAACCATTTGTCAAGGCTTGCGATGCCTTCCCATTTCTGGTCTTTATCAGAAATATTAAGCTCAGTCTTATCATCGATAGGCCATTCTATGCCAATCTCAGGGTCATTCCACGCAAGACCGCCCTCATCGTTAGGATGATAAAAGTCTGTGCACTTATATGCAAACTCTGCCTCATCACTGAGAACTACAAATCCGTGTGCAAATCCCGGTGATATATAAAACTGCTTTTTATTCTCTGCTGAAAGTTCTACGCCGAACCATTTTCCGAATGTCTTAGAACCTTTACGAATATCAACGGCAACATCGAAAACCTTTCCTCTTATACATCTTACAAGTTTTCCCTGCGGATGGTTAATCTGGAAATGAAGTCCTCTGAGTACATTTTTTGTGCTCATTGACTGGTTATCCTGAACGAATACCATATCAAGTCCCGCTTCCTTAAAATCATTCTGATTATATGTCTCCATAAAATATCCTCTTTTGTCACCAAACACTGTCGGCTCAATAACATATAATCCTTCAATATCACAAGTTGAAACTTTAATCTTGCCCATAACCGGCTCCTTTCAAATACTTACGAATTCTGACTCATCAGAATATCAACATATCTCTTTGTTGCATCCTGCCATGATGGTAATTTGTTAAATCCATTTTCGGTGAGTTTGTCTTTATTAAGTCTGCTGTTGTAAGGTCTCTTTGCCTTAGTAGGAAATTCTGTTGCCGCAACAGGTGTCACATCAACATCCATTCCCGCACACTTGAATATTTCACATGCAAAATCATACCAGCTGCAAAGTCCTTCATTTGTCGCATGATAGTTTCCATACTTTTCACTTTCAATCATGTCACAGAGCAAGACTGCAAGGTCTGCTGTATATGTAGGCGAACCAATCTGATCATTAACAACCTTTACAGCACCTCTCTCTTTTCCGAGTTTTAACATTGTCTTTATAAAATTATTTCCGTTTACACCAAAAACCCATGCAATACGCACAATAAAGAACTTTGAGACATTTTCCCTTACAGCAAGCTCGCCCTCGTACTTTGTCTGTCCGTATACGTTAAGAGGTTTTGTTACGGCATCGTCAGGTTCCCAAGGTCTTGTGCCTTCGCCGTCAAATATATAATCTGTGCTTATATACATCATCTTACAATCAAGTTTTTTGCAGACCTTAGCGATATTTTCCGTTCCATATGCGTTAACTTTTCTGCATATTTCTTCATTATCCTCCGCCTTATCCACAGCGGTATATGCGGCACAGTGAATAACAGCATCCGGTGCAGCATCTGTTATAACTTTCTCAACAGCCACCGCATCTGTTATGTCCATATCGTCAACATCAACACCTATAGGTGTATGTCCGCGTTTTTTTAATTCATTAACAACGTCAAAACCAAGTTGTCCTTTAACTCCCGTAACCAAAACTTTCATTTCTGAATTCCTTTCTGTTGCAACAAATCAATCGGTCTAATTACTTTTCAAATTTGTGTGCTCTGTCGCCGTACATATTCTGATAGTAATTCTGGTAGTCACCTGAAATAATGTGTTCCCACCAGTCTCTGTGCTCAAGATACCATTTAACAGTCTTCTTTATACCGTCATCAAACTTAGTCTGAGGAAGCCAGCCTAATTCATTGTGCATCTTAGTAGGGTCTATGGCATATCTTCTGTCATGTCCCGGTCTATCAGTAACGTAAGTAATCATCTCTTCGCCCTTGCCAAGTTCTGCAAGTACAGTCTTAACAACCTGAAGATTTGTTCTCTCGTTATGTCCGCCGATATTGTATACTTCACCGACTTTTCCGTTTCTGATAATCAAATCAATAGCACTGCAGTGATCCTCTACATAAAGCCAGTCACGTACATTTTCACCCTTACCATATACAGGTACAGGTTTGTCATTAAGTACGTTTGCAATCATTAATGGAATAAGCTTCTCAGGAAAATGATATGGACCATAGTTATTTGAACATCTTGAAATAGTTGTAGGAATACCAGAATGTTCTGTGGTATGCCATTACAACAAATCTGCACTTGCCTTAGAAGCCGAATACGGGCTTGATGTGTGGATTGGTGTCTCCTCTGTGAAGAAGAGGTCAGGTCTGTCTAACGGAAGGTCTCCGTACACTTCATCAGTTGATACCTGATGATATCTCTTGATTCCGTACTTTCTGCAAGCATCAAGAAGAACACCTGTACCGATTACATTTGTCTGTAAGAATATTCCCGGATTGTCAATTGAACGGTCAACATGGCTTTCTGCAGCAAAATTCACAACAACGTCAGGCTTTTCTTCTTCAAAGAGTGCATAAACTGCATCTCTGTCAGCTATATCAGCCTTTACAAATTTGAAATTCTTATTATCCATTACATCTGCAAGAGTTTCCATGTTTCCTGCATATGTAAGCTTATCAAGACAAATAATAAAATCTTCAGGATGTTTTTCAAGCATATAATGAACAAAATTTCCACCTATAAATCCGGCTCCTCCAGTAACGATAATTTTCATAATAAATCTCCTTATTCTGCATTTATTGTATTAATACTTAATCTTTCCTTCTGCAACTTTCTGTAAATGCTTGCCATATGGTGACTTTCCATACTTAACAGCATGCTTTTCGAGCTGTTCCTTTGTAATCCAGCCATTCTTGTATGCAATTTCCTCAATAGCAGAAATCTGTATTCCCTGTCTGTTTTCTATAACCTTAATAAATTCTGTTGCCTCAGAAAGAGCATCCATAGTTCCTGTGTCAAGCCATGCATAGCCTCTTCCGAGAGTTACAACATCAAGTTTGCCTTTTTCAAGATAAATCTTATTCAAATCCGTTATCTCAAGTTCACCTCTTGCAGACGGCTTAATCTGTTTTGCATATTCAACAACATTTTTGTCATAAAAATAAAGTCCAGTAACACAGTAGTTTGACTTTGGATGTTCAGGCTTTTCTTCAATTGATATTGCCTTACCATTCTCATCAAACTCTACAATACCGAATCTTTCCGGATCATCAACGTAATATCCAAAAACAGTAGCTCCGTCAGCCTTTGCTGCCGCATCTCTTAAATGCTGTCCCAGACCACTTCCATAGAATATGTTATCGCCCAAAACCATGGCACAAGAATCCCCATCTATGAATTCTTCTCCAAGTATAAATGCCTGAGCAAGTCCATCCGGTGATGGCTGTACCTTATAAGATAATTTAAGTCCAAGCTCGCTTCCATCCCCAAAAAGTCTTTCAAAGTTAGGTAAGTCCTGAGGTGTAGAAATAATAAGTATCTCTCTTATTCCTGCCATCATAAGTACAGACAATGGATAAAAAATCATAGGCTTATCATATACAGGTAATAACTGCTTACTTGTAACCATTGTGAGAGGATATAATCTTGTTCCGCTTCCTCCAGCTAAAATAATCCCTTTCATTTGCTCCTCCTTTCAGACGCTTTACGCCTGATATGTTATTCCTTTTTCTTTTTTGAATGCTATTTTATATGCATCTTTACAACCACGTTTTTTCTGAATATCCTTACTTCTAATTCCGTCAATATACTGTCTTATAAAATACATAAAAAACAGCTTTTTATTGAAATTCTTATATAAAAACAACAATTTGTTTCTGTATACATGATACGTAAAGAACGGAGACCATTCTGTGCTGCTTCCCGTATGAATATGTCTTACGATTGAATCCGGACAGTACATAATCTTTCCTCCACCGGCTTTCATTCTAAAAGACAAATCCGTATCTTCATAATACATGAAAAACTGTTCGTCAAAACCTCCGCATGCGTCAAAATCTTTCTTTCTCATAATTATAGACGCTCCGCAGCCATTTGTAAGCTCGTAAGTCTTTGAATATTCTTCACCGTCAGGCTTGCAAAAACCTATATCGTAACCATTGTATACATCATCAAAACCGGAACCTGCATTCTGAATCAATGTAACTTTAAGTCTGTTGACATCTTCCTGCGATAACTCTATTTTTATAACTCCGTTGTCATCGGCCTTGTATTCTTTACCATTTGCAATTATCGCATCGGTTTCGTTATTCCATGTGATTGTCTTAAATAAAAACGTGTGTGCCTTGTCCTTGTCCAATAAAGGCAACTGAACCTTTGTGTGTCCGAAGCAGACAAGCTTTTCTTTTTCGCAGAGACAATTCTCAATAAATTTCCCGTCGGCATATTGGTCATGTTCGTTTATCCTAACAGTTCTTTCAAGCTCAATCTTGTCTGATGTCTTAAAAGTAAACGGAATATAATCATAAAAGAATAACAGCTTTGAATTTGCCATAACACAATCTTTTCTATCTCTTATAAAATGATAAAGATTTTCAAGCCACATCTCATCTACTGCTGTATCATTGTTCAAAAATACTATATATTCACTGTCGGAATATTTTACTCCAAAGTTATTTCCACCAGCAAATCCACGGTTTACATCAGATTTAACTATTTTTACCGGAATGTATTCGTCGAAATGTCTGCTTTCAAGATATTCAATTGAATCATCAGTTGAAGCATTATCTACTACTACTATCTGGAATGTAAAATCACTGTGTTTCAACTTAATTAATGATTCAAATAAATTGTCAATGTACTTTTTACTGTTATAATTAATAATAACAACCGACACATCATAATTTGTATTCATCGAATATTCTCCTGTTGGCATCATAGAATTTTTCTATGGAATAATTATTTGCAAGTTCAACTGACTTTTCAGCAAATTTCTTTCTCAAATTATCATCTTCTATAAGCTTCTTTGTATTATTAACGCACTCTTCTTCTGTATCCCATCTGAAGCCGTTTACTCCCTCGCTTACAGTCTCTTTCTGACCGCCCTTGTTAATTACAACAGGTACTGCTCCAAAACTCATTGCCTCTACTGTAGTAATTCCAAAATGCTCCATTTTCTCAGGTTCTTTGTCTTCATCAACTCCATAACCTGTTCCATGCCAGAATATCTTAGCCTGTCCATACAATTCCATAAGTTCATCATGGCTGCATGCAAGGTGGATGAATACATTATCCACTTTTGCAGCCTCTTCTCTGACTTTCTGAAGATATTCCTGATCTGCCTTATCATCCGATACCACTCCACAAAGATGATATTCATAATCTTTAAACACATCCTGATTATTTACAAAAAACTGTACCATTTCAAGCTGTTTCTTACTGTGGGCAGAAACAAAGAAACGTCCTACGCTTATAATAATATTTTTCTTTTTTGACTCATCATATCTGCCTGCAATCTCATTTTCACTGAATACTGGTGGATATACAACGTGATTCTTTGAACTCTCTCCCCAATATTCTGACTGCCATCTGTTTGTGAACTTTGAATTACTTATATATACATCATAACTTCTGTAATATAACTCATCCAGAAATGCACCAAATAGCTTATGAAAAATTGTCTTATTTAATTCCCATCTGTATCTGAGCGGTGGGAACATTACTTCATATACATTTTTCTTAGCTTTACCAATATGCTTACTTAAAAACATAAAATTAATGAACAAGTCATATTCCTTTGTAACCTTTTCAAGTGCTTTCTTATTCTCAAGATACTCTTTGTGGTTACGCACATACTGGAGTAAATCCAATTTTCTTATTTTTGTATTTTTAAGATTAAGACTGAACTGTTCATTTAAATCTTCTATAGTCACAAAATCTGGTGAATTTACATCAAACACCTCATTACTGTATACAAGAATGTCAATGTCAACATCGTAATTATAATACTCTTCCATGAACTGACATAAATATCCCATATGTTTCTCTCCGCCACCTCTTGTAGCTACATATGGATTCAAAATTGCAACCTTTTTTCTGTTTGACATAACTGTCCTCATTTCTTTCAACTTTATACCAATTTATTATTTTACATCTCTATGATTTTTTTTGCAATATAATTTATATAATGTATTAATCAAAGGCTTAGAAATAAATGCTTTTCTAAAATTAATATCTTCCGTCTGCTCATTAATCATTTGTTTTTGTTCATTAATCTTGTTCTCCAGCTTCTCTTTTTCATGTTTTGCAATATCCTGTTCTTCAACAATTGAATTTTTCAAATCGCCAGCAAGAGCATCAAGGACATCATATTCCATTTCTATTACAAGCTTATCATAATGATTCTTTGATAATTTAAAATGTATCTGACTGTCATCATTTTCAAAATAATAAAAGTCATTATTATTAAACATTGCATTGGAAGAGTCAAATTCAAGCTTTTCCTCTGTATCACCGATTATGCCGACTGCTTTTACAAGCCTTATTCCACACTTACAGTTTTCAGGATCAAATCTCAATTTTACAGCATTATTTATATCATACAATTCAAAAATATATTTATCTTTATCTGCATGTATCTCCCACCTTTTGCACTCTTCATACATATTTTTGCCATAATCCAAAAAAGCCTGTGCATAAATATAATCCTGATATTCCCTTATATAATCCTCTGTTTTATCAGGCTTTATATTTGATATAACATATACATACTGATAAACTTCACCATACTTTCTTGTCTTTAACATCTCAGCTATCATCGATGCCACATCATCATAACTGTTTTTAAATTCATTCTTACCAACTTGTGTATATGTCGCATATCTCTTATCTATATAAAGACCACATTTATCAACAAACTCATCAAGAGATTCTTTTGTATAAAAATGAACATGCGTATTGTCCATTATTCCAGTTGAAGTATACTCAAATCTATTTTTTAATAAATTAATTATAACTGAATTATGGGCAATATTCGGTACAGAAATACACATTTTCCCACCATCTTTAAGCATTTTTGCCGCAGCCTTTACAACTTTTTCCGCCTGTGTAAGATGCTCAAGTACATCTGCAAACAGGATATAATCAAATTTTATTCCAGAAAACTTTTTAGTCCATTCATAATCCTGAATATCACCAATAACATAATCTTCTGCGTCTTTTGCTGCTATCAAGCCAGCTTCTTCATCAAGCTCAACAATATATACTTTACAATTTTTTTCATTTTTAAGATATCTGGTAAGTCTTCCACTTGCCGGACCAAACTCAAGCACCACCGAATTTTCTTTAATATTATCAATAAATATTGTCATAGTATTATTAAATGAAAAATCAATTTCTGTTGCATACTTCAACGTCTTAGTCTCCTTTCAAAAGCTGATATACTGCCGCCTAGTTCCATTCATGAGGTAAAATCTCAATTCCCTCCGCAATGTATCCCATTTTAACAAACACTTCTTTATATTTTGTTCTGTAATCAAATGGTACTGATGCTGTCTGGTCATAAACTGCCACATCAAAATAATATCCACCGCCTACAAGATTAAAATTATCGTATGTCAAAGTAACTGAATTGTATCCTTTTTCCCATGGAACATCAATCTTATCAAGAAGAGTATTAAGACCGCACACATACAGATTATCAAGACGTAGAAGTGCAATTCCGACAACCGGCTTCTTAATAGTTGTATCATTGACAAAATACGTAAGTGTAAGCTTTACTTTCTCTCCATGTTCTATCTCTGTTATTTCTTCACCTTTTTCATTTTCAATCTTTAATGAGACAACTTCTGCAATCTCAACCGATGACTCAAGATTCCTGTCAGTTTTCTTTTCATTTTCGCTATTACTATTTTCGTCTTCAGGCTGTTTTTCATCCTGCTCATTAGCCGCATCAAGCATCTTGAGATAATCAAGATACTTGTCAGTAACTAAATCCACATCACCGTCGGCTTCAAGATGTCCCTCATTTATCCAGATTGCTCTGTTACAGAATCTCTTGATTGAATTAACATCATGACTTACATAAAGTATTGTTATTCCTTTTTCTTTAAATTCAAGGAACTTATCCATACATTTAAGCTGGAATCTGACATCACCTACTGCCAACGCCTCATCTACAATAAGAATATCTGGCTCTACATTAATCGCAACAGCAAATGCCAGTCTGACAAACATACCACTTGAGTATGTTTTTACAGGCTGGTTAATATATTCTCCAATATCAGCAAATTTTACAATATCATCGACACGCTTTTCCATTTCCTCATGGCTGAAACCAAGAATAGTACCATTTAAGAAAATATTTTCCATTCCTGTATATTCGCCGTTAAAGCCCGCCCCGAGTTCAAGAAGTGCCGACACTTTTCCATTTATTTTAAGACTCCCCTCCGAAGGTGTTAAAACTTCTGTAAGAATCTTCAAAAGTGTAGACTTACCCGAACCATTCTTTCCTACAAATCCGACTGTCTCACCAGGTTTAATCTTAAAACTTAAATCTTTTAAGGCATAGAAATCCTTATGATAACATTTTTTCACGGGAGACAATGCCTCCTTTAATCTGTCAGAAGGCTTGTCATACAGTTTGTAAACCTTGCTGAGATTTTCTACTTCTATACTATAATCCATACTTTTCACCTGCATATTTAATATATTTCTCTTTGAACATTACATAACATCTGCAAAATGCGGTTTCATTTTAGTGAAAACCGTTCTTCCTATAATAAACATAATTATTACAACAGCCCAGAAATACACTGTCTGCAACGGATGTTCCCAAAATCCAATATGGCGGATAAGAGAATCCCTGTATCCTTCAACAATATAATACATTGGATTAATTTTAAGAATTGGTCTCATAAATGCTGGATACTGTGATTCAGAAAGCATAATCGGAATAACCCACATTGCATACTGCATTATAATTCCCACTATCTGTGCCATATCCCTGAAAAATACATTTATCGCACTTGTCAGATAAACCAGTGCAACCGAAAAACAGAACACACCGATTGAATAATATATCATCTGGAAAGCATATGGTGTTGGAATCTTTCCATACACAATATAAATGGCAAGTACAAGTACAATAAAGAAACAATGCACAAAGGCTGCCGATACAATCTTTATAAGTGGGATTATATCTATGTTAAACTTCATTTTCTTTACAATATATCCATACTCAATGAGGCAGTTCGTACTTGTATTCATTGCGTCATTCAAAAAAAACCAAGGGCACATACCTGCTATGAGCCATAACAAATACGGAAAATCAGGCATTTCCGGGAGCGGTCTTGACCTCAATCCCTTTTCAAATACTATCCAATAAATAGATACAATAACCACCGGCTGTGCAAAGGCCCATATTAATCCGAAATATGAACCGGCAAATTTGTTTTTAAAATCATTTTTTGCCAAACGCAGTATCATCTTTCTGTCTTTAATAATCGACTTTAAACTGTTCACTTTCTTAATCTCCATTCTTCATGCGACTATTTCACTGTTGTCTTACAGTGATATTATCAAAGTTTTCCCGTAAGCACAAGAAATGCGGCTACCCTGTTATCATTCTTATTCTGTCTGAAAACAGACTTCATACATAATACCTTAATTCTCAAAAAAATATTTTTCTTTGAGGCAACCAATAACTGTGCTGTTTTTCTCTTATTTGTATCCAAATATTTACCATATATGTCAAGAAAGCTTTCTATCTGCTTATAGACCTCTCCACGCTTTGAAAACAACTGCTTAAATCTATATTTCCAAAGACTTGTCTTGTCGTTAATATCTCCATACGCATTATCGTTATGCTGTCTATATTTTATATATGGTATTTCGTCATAATACAACATTCCAAGCGAAGTTGCAATCAAATATATCCACCAGTCATGCATAACCGTATACGCAGGTGGATTTTTACGTATCATATCTTTTAATTTTTTATTTATTACACATGTACAACCTGTACATAAATTTTCTACCAAAGCATTTTCCCATACTGTTCTGGGATTTTTAAATGTACTGACAGCCGTCACCTCAAGTTTTTCGTTTGTTATTTCTTTTGCACCGCAATATGCAATCGGAATTTTTTCCCCGTTTTTACTGCTCATCTGTTCAAGTCTTTCCACTGCTTTTTCGATTTTGTCTTCATGCCAATAATCGTCCTGGTCCGAAAAAGCATAGTAGCTGGCATCCGGTGCTTTTTTTATAAGTTCAAAGAAATTACCTATCGCCCCAAGATTCTTTCCCTCGTTATCTATAACTTTAATTCGATCGTCCTTTTTTTCGTATTCTTGTATTATTTTTACAGTATTGTCTTTTGAACAATCGTCTCTTATAATAAGCTGCCAATTTCTATATGTCTGCTGTATAATACTATCAAGCTGACATTTCAGATACTTTTGTCCGTTATAAGTTGCCATTAATATTACTACTTTTTTCTCTGTCATATTCACTGCCTTTCAACACCTGTGAGCCAGTCTAATATATATCTTTTCAAGTCTTTTCGCCTGACTTGAAATCTCATACCCTGCATTTTTGACATTTTGTGCACCGAGTAGTCTCTTTTCTGAATTCAGTTTATCATTAAACGACTGTTCTTTTTTTAATATAACATCTACCCATTTGTCAATATTTTCTTTGCCTATATCAACAAATCCAACATTATCGGTAAATTTAACTTCTCTTGTTATCTCACCCGACAGAACACAGTCAAGTCCCGAAGCCTGAGCTTCGACACAGACAACAGGAAGTCCTTCATATCTTGAAGGCATCGCAAACAAATCCATAGCCTGCATATATTTTGACGTATTATTGGTTATTCCCGTAAGTATTACGTTTTCTTCAAACCCTTTATCCCTGACTTTCTGCTTTATGTCTTCAAAAAGCTCACCGTCTCCGATTAAGAGCAGGACACTTTTCTTGTTTTTTGCATATACTTTTTCAAATACTTCCAATAAATATTCGTGATTTTTCTGTGGTGCGAATCTTCCAACATGGCCTATAACAAATTTATCTTCAATTCCCAATTCTTTTCTTGTTTCTTTTCTTACATTTTCATCAAATTCAAACAATGATGTATCTATGGCATTGTTTATAATACATACGCCTTCTGATGTATGATATAGGTATTTTGCCGCCTTTTTGCTGCATGCGAATCTCACATTTGCATAAAGAAGACCATAGTTGTTAAGGATATAATTTCTGAACTTTTTAACTGCCAAGTCAGCACCTTTTGCATTATGACTGTGAAGTATACGACATCCGATCCCATATTTTTTCGCTGCCTTAAAATATATAAATGCTGCATTTGGTTCATGACCATGTATAACGTCATACTCTCCCTTGTGTTCCGAAATTATTTTTTCAATTTCTTTTTTTAAAGTTCCGTTTATAACATTTTTTCCACATAATTCACTTACCTGGTATATTATTGAATCATTTTTTTCACAATATTCTTTTACATCTTCCGGAACAGGCTTAAATGTTATAAAGTCAAAATTAACCTTGTCATGATTCATATACTTATAATAATTAAGCAGCATAGAGCTTACACCGCTGTTTAATCCCATATCCTCAATAACCTGTAATACCTTTATCATTTACTGATTTGTCTGCGGATGATACGTATCCACAACCTCCATAATCTTCTTTCTTATATCTGCCGAATCTTCTGCATATGCCATTTCTTTTAACTCTTCAAGCTTTTCATAGAAATGTTCTTTGTCAAATTCGATTGGTCTGCCTATGTGAATAAGTTTGTTATCTGTGTCCTGCATGCCCTCTTCATTCATGAGAAGCTCTTCGTAAAGCTTTTCACCGGGACGCAGACCTGTATATTTGATTTCCATGTCAACACCGAGCGTGTAACCCGAAAGACGTATTAAGTTCTTTGCAAGATCGTCAATCTTTACCGGCTCACCCATATCAAGAATAAATATCTCGCCGCCTTTGGCATAAGCTCCTGCCTGAAGGACGAGTGATACCGCCTCCGGAATTGTCATAAAGTATCTGATAATATCAGGGTGTGTAACGGTAACAGGACCTCCCGCCTCAATCTGTCTTTTAAAGAGCGGAATAACCGAACCGTTGCTTCCAAGCACGTTTCCGAATCGAACAGCAACGAAATCTGTCTTTGATTTCTCATTAAATGACTGAATTATCATTTCACAGATTCTCTTTGTTGCACCCATTACATTTGTAGGATTAACAGCCTTGTCCGTAGAAATCATAACAAACTTCTTAACTCCATATTTATCAGCCATCTTTGCAACATTCCATGTTCCGACAACATTGTTCTTTATAGCCTCATTAGGGCTTACTTCCATGAGCGGAACATGCTTGTGTGCTGCCGCATGATAAACAATATCAGGCTTGTACTGTTCAAATACCGATTCAAGTCTTGATGTATTTCTTATTGAACCGATAAGCGTAACCACATTTGCATCAGGATATTTTATTTTTAATTCCTGTTGTATGTCATAGGCATTATTTTCATATATATCAAATATAACAAGACATTTCGGCTTGTGGCTTACAAGCTGTCTGCAAAGTTCGGAACCAATTGAACCGCCGCCTCCTGTTACAAGCACTGTCTTGTCTTTAACATAACCCATAATTGATTCTATATCAACTTTTACAGGGTCTCTTCCAAGCAAGTCAAGAACATCAACATTTCTTAAATCCTTAATGTTAATCTCGCCGTCAACCATCTGGTAAACGCCGGGAAGAATCTTTAAGTTACATGATGTTTCTTTACAGATATTAAGAATCTCCCTCTTATCCTTAGTTGATGCTGAAGGAATAGCGAATATTATCTCATCGATGTCATAATATCTTGCATACTCTTTTATATGGTCTCTTGTACCTACAATTTTGACACCTCGGATATACTTTCCAACTTTTCCCAAATCGTCATCTATTATACAGACCACCTTTGAGTTGTCGAGGTATCTCGAATTGGAAATTTCTCTCATTAGCACACTTGTTGCCTCTCCGGCACCGATAATCATTATCTTTAACTGTTCCGAGGTATGTCTGTATTCATTAATAAGCTGCCTTAAAAGCCTGTACATAAAACGGCTTGCACTCATTGCAACTATAAGAAATACTCCTGATGTAAAATAACATGAACGTGGAAGCATCCATCCCATAAAAGATGTCACGCAAAGATGTGCCAGCTCTGCAACAACGCAGGCTTCCACAATTTTATAAAGTTCTGCGATACTTGCATACTGCCACAGACTGTGATACATCCTGAAACACCAGAATATTATAAGCGTCACGATTGTAAATGGAATAACATTTACAATGTACTTTTGTATATATTCTTCCGGAACACTTGCTATATTTATCTCAAAACGCATAATCAGTGAAAGAAATACTGAACCATTTATGAGAATAATATCCGTTATAACCAAAAAAATTCTTCTTACAAGGAGCTGTATCCTGTCTTTTCTTGTATCTCCCATATCTTTTCCTATTTCCTTTCACCATCAGTCTTACTAAGTAAGCCTTTTAATGTGCCAACTCCGTAACTTACATGAAGCAATAAAAACAAAAATGGCAGTGCCACATTTGTCATATTTTTCTTTTTGCCTGCTTTCATCACCGAAAATGCTGACATTACTGCTGCCAGAAGTCCGTAAGCAGACCACATCAACTTTGTAAGTTTTTTTGCAAGCCTGTTAAGCGGCATACATATTTTCTGTCCTGTTCCGATTACCGACATTATAATTGCCGATACAAAGGCAAATGGCACAAAATGATATAATGACAAACATTGCGGACATATTTTTGCTGTTTTTCCAATCCACAATCCATTGGAATATTTCTGTTTTAACATCTTAGGAAGACTGCTTCTTATATGCTGATATGAGATAATATCAGGGTCAAAGCAAAGTTTAAATCCTGCTTCCCTCATTCTGTAATGAATCTCATTATCTTCCGTGCGTGCAAGATTTTCATTAAAAAAACCGACCTTATCAAAAACTTGTCTTCTGTACGCAGCATGAAACATTGATTTTACATATGTTTTTCCCGGATTGTTCCTGTATGGAGCTATACTTGAGCCAAACATGCTGCTCTCCGCAAGCAGAAGCGTATTCTTCCACGGAGTCTCTTCATCTATAATCACAGGTCTCTGTCCACCGCATATATCCTCTCCGCTCTCAAGAACACGCACATTTTTGCTCACGAAATCCTTAGGAATCTCGGCATGTGCATCTACTTTTATGATTGCATCGCCTTTATATTCCCTGAGTGCTACATTCCAGCCTGACGGTAGTGTTCTCTTAGGATTATCAAGCACCACAACTCTTCTGAAATCATCTTTGTATTTTTCCTTGAAATTATCAAGATGTTTTTTTGTATTATCAGTTGATGCCCCATCAACAAGCACAACTTCCATATCATTATGATTGTAATCCTGTGCGGCTATATCGCCAAGAATTCTGTCAATTGCATTTTCTTCATTATATGCAATTACACACATTGTAATAAACATAATGTCTCCAATCCTACTTCCTGATTACAGAATAAAAAGTATTCCATAAAATGCTACAGTCATCAACCAGTCCAAATTTTCTTAAACTTTCAAGATTATATTGCATTTTAACAGGAAGAATCTGCTCTACATAAGTCTTATCGGCATTTTTTGCATCCTTCAAAAGCTTATCCTCATCCTTGTATGCAATGCTTGTCCTCGATGTAAGTCCTGCAGGAAGAAGCAGTGTTGCATACATCTCAGGTGTATAATGCTTAACATATTTCGGCACTTCAGGTCTTGTCCCAACAAGTGTCATATCACCAGCTATTATATTAAAAAGCTGTGGAAATTCATCAAGTCTGAATTTTCTTAAAAATTTACCAACCTTTGTTATTCTTGCGTCACCTGCCACTGTAACCTGGCTTCCGATACGTGAAGCATTATTTACCATAGTTCTGAATTTGTAAATCTTAAAAATTCTTCCATACTGCGTAACTCTTTCCTGCCTGAAAAAAACAGGACCTTTTGAGTCTAACTTTATCATGGCTGCAATAACTGCCATAGGAATTGCAAGAAATACAATCATTATTAATGAAACTATGACATCAAATACCCTTTTTGCACGAAACCAGCCTCTTCGCTGTGCGATTATATTATAATATTTTCTGACCTCACGCGTTCTCATACGGTCAGGCAGCTCATTCCACTGTCTTAACTCCATAATTAAATCTTCCTTAATCTGTTAAAATTCTCAATGATATACTCTGTCTGCTCATCTGTAAGACATGTGTGAAGCGGAAGTGTAATTTCATTTTTATACATCTCATATGAATTTGGGAAATCTTTTATATCAAATCCAAGGTTCTTGTATGCCGTATGCATAGGAAGAGGTTTGAAATGGACATTAGTTGCAATACCTGCCTCTGCCATTGCTGTTATAAGAGAATTTCTCTTTTCTTCATCATATGGAAGCACTCTTACAAGATAAAGATGTCCACTTGAAATATTACCGCCATCAAAGTGTTTAAGTGTCATTATATCATCATCTTTAATCCACTCATCATAACGCTCAACAATCTCTTTTCTTCTCGCAAGAAGGTTATAACGCTTCTGCTGTACAAGGTACAGCGGCAAGAATATCTGTCATATTACATTTGTAATAAGGTCCCTTTATGTCATATTCCCATGCACCTAACTTTGTCTTTGCAAGTGCATCTTTTGACTGTCCGTGAAGCGTAAGAAGCATAAGATTATGATAAATCTCCTCATCATCAACACCCGGCACAGGTCTCCATACAAGTCCGCCACCCTCAGCTGTCGTAAAATTCTTAACAGCGTGAAATGAAAAGCTTGTAAAATCAGCACATTCTCCACTCATCTTTCCATTCTGTGAAGCACCATATCCATGTGCAGAATCAGCAAGAATTAAAATATGTCCCAATGCTTCCTGCATCTTTGAAGAAGGTCTAAAAAGGCTCTTCTTTGATTCAACAATAGCTCGTATACGGTCGTAATCAACCATAACACCGCCCAGATCAACAGGTATGATTGCCTTTGTATTTTCATTAATCATACTCTCAACCGCAGCATAATCAATGTGGAATGTTCCTTTTTCTACATCCACAAGACGCAGTGTCGCACCAACATGACATACAACACTGGCACTGGCAGTGTATGTATATGCCGGCACAATAACTTCATCTCCCGGTCCTATCTCAAACAGGCGTAGTGCCATCTCCATACATGATGTTGCCGAATTAAGGCATACACCTCTGTTTGTATGCGTAAATTCCGCCATCTTTCTTTCAAGTTCCTTAGTCTTTGGTCCTGTTGTAATCCAGCCGGAACGCATAACCTCGGCAACTGCTTCTATCTCTTCTTCTGTTATATCAGGTGGTGAAAACGGTATATTCATAATATCCTCCTTGTTTTTCGTAGAAAAATCCGAGCTCCTCTAGCGAGGAGAGGATTTTAGCCTCCTTCTATTCTTTCTTTGTCATATCCGGAAATGCATAATTCAAATCTCCGCTGCTGTTGGCAATAGAAATAGAATAACTAATTGTATTATATCCATTCTGCGTAAGAGTTATAGTCTTTGTACCCGACTTTTTCTCAAATGAACACGGCACAATCCCAACATATACGCTGTCTACATAAAGTGCTGCACCTGCAGGTGCTGTTACATTTACCTTGTAACCATTTGTTGATGCTGCAGTCGTCGATGAACTGCTGCTCTTAGTCGAGGCTGACTTAGATGTCATATCTATAACTTTTGTAGAATAAGCCGAACTTACTGTAAATGTCTCTGTATATGCTTCATAATAATTAGCTGCCAGTGTCAGGACATGACTGCCAAATTTCAACATAACAGGTTCTGTATAATCCACTTCCTCGCCGTCAATCGTCATGACAGCATTTGACGGAGTAACTTTAAAATTAACAGCTCCCTGCTCATCAACTGGAAGCTTATATTCACTGAAATCAACCGTTGTCTCTTTATTTTTCTCAACCGTAACAGTCTTCTTTCCGCTCATGGTTCCTGCATCAAGTTCAAGATCATATGTTCCGGTTGCTGCAGTAACAAGCATATTATCAGTCACACCTACAAGCTGGCTCTTTCCTATACTTGCATATCCGCCCTCAAATGCACTTACTCCTGTAAACTTAATATATCCGTGTCCTACATCAACTACAATTGAGTAAACCGTACTATCAACACCTCTTAATATTACAGTATCCTGTTTTACAATCTGGGAAATAGATATCTTTTCATTATCTGACAAAATCACCGATTTCTGTGCATATACAAGATTAGTTGAACCAATCGTAATCTTTCTTGTGCTTTCATCAAAATCAAGCCCTGTAATCCCGGTTCTTTCCCACGCATCCTTTGCACCGTAGATTGTCAGTGCTGTTCCTTTTTTATCACATGTAACTTCGTATATCTCACCCGGCTTCATGTTGGATGGTGCTATCTTTGTTCCATATTTTGTCTGAATATCAGTTCCCCCCGTATATGGAACTTCATATTCTATTCCTGATGAATTTTCAACAAATCTCATCTTTTTGGCATCTTTATCTAATGAAGACAAAACGCCTTCTATTGTAATTTCATTTGTTTTTGCATTTACAGGTGCATCCGTAATTGACTTTGTCAGTGCCGGAAGTATTGAGCTTCCCGGTGTGACAGAACTTGTTTTTTTCGAGCCGCAGCCTACAAGACCTGACACAGAAATGACAACAATCATCATAACGGAAACTGCCTTATATATTATATTAAAAAATACATTTTTGTTCATATGTACTCCAATTCAAAATCTATCCGTACTTGTAAGCTATATTATCACAATGCACCTATACTTGCAAGAAATTCCAGCCTGCGGCTGTTTACGGATGTAACTGCTTTCAGTTTTTCAACACTTTTGGGTGGTATCCATGCCTTATTCATATTGTAATAATAATTGATTATCTTCCAGAATTTTTCCGGAAATGAAAAAAGCACTCCTAAAAGCTCCAAATCAATATCAGATACAGGTTTTACTTTGTCATATTCATCAAGCATTTTGTATGCCGTCTGAATATCCCACTCATATTTTTCAAGAATTTTTCTCATAAACTGGTACAAATCACTTATCTGACATTCATTGCGGCACTTCTCAAAATTCGTGACAAATACTGTGCTTCCGCAAAAACATACATTATGATATGTATAGTTGCCATGTACAAGTTCACCGCTAAGCTGTGCCTGCAAAAAACGTTTTTTTAATTTATCATCACTCATTTTACGGACAGCATTCACCGCCTCACTGTAAAATGAACCTATATTTCTATATGCTATATTTTCAAACTCAGATTTCTTTTTCTTATTTTTAAGATAATTGGATGCCTGTTTCAGTTCTTTCATATGACGCACATAATTATCCGCAAGCCTCATGTTTTCTGCTACAGGATTAACATCCATCTCCCTGAAACACACTGCCGCTTCATCAAGTGATGTATGCAGCCTTGCAAGCGTTGAGACACCGGCCGCTATATCCGAAATATCATTCACATTACACTCTCTTGCATCAACCCAGTTTTTAAGTATATACCGTCTGCCATCCTCCTCATTCTCACTCACAAGCCCACCATCTGCATTTCTTATATATGTATCAACATTAATAAATCCATTATGTGCAATGGTTTTAGTAATTATGTCTTCTCTTTCATAATATTTATCAGGATGATTACACTCGAGAAACAGCTTCACTCCCTGATTTGTAAAGAGCAGCATTCCTCCTCTTCCACGCATAGTTTTATACACATCTATATCATACTGTTTTAATACATCCAGTGATTTTTCATTCATTATAAACCTCCACACTTCCATATGTCTGTCTTATCATATGAAAGCTGTGGAGGAAAAATACCCTAAAGTTAATTAAGATGTTCTATTAATGCTATAAGTGTTGCTTTATCATTAAGACGTGGATTTTCTATTACAACGTCAAGGAGTTCATTGAGTGTCTTCCCTATTTCAGGACCTTTAAGTCCATATTCCATCAAATCATTTCCCGTTATATCAAGGTCTTTTATACAGATACAGTCACCTCTTTTTGTAATCTCATCATACATAGTCCTGAGAACGATAAGGTGTTTTTTCTTGCCAGCAAGCTTTATACCGGTAATTTCTTCCTTTGTGGCAATTATGGCCTCTTCATGCTCAAACATCATCTGTATGAGTTCTCTTCCGTATTGGTGGACTGCCTCTCTTAATGCCGGTTCATTTTCTTCTATTGTTACTTTTGAATTAGCAACAAGTTTTGTAACGTGCTCCACCGTATAATTATCAAGTTTCAATTCCCTGAGCGTCTTTCTTACATTTTCCGGTTCAAGCGTGTTAAGAAGTGCTGCATACCTGAAAACAGGCTGTTTTTTAGAAAATTTCAACATTGTAAGTGCATTTCTTGAATATCTTCCGCCAAGCACCCGGCCGATATCCGGAAGCACATATTTAAACAGCCCCGTCTCATAAAATCTCATTACATAACCTGGGTTATCCGACAACAGTGTTTTTACAAGCTCAACCTGTATGCGTTCCATGCTGACATGGCTTATTGATGGTGACAGCTTTGATATTGCATTGTATGTATTTTCTTCAATATCAAATCCGAGCTGGGCAGAGAATCGTATTGCACGCATCATTCTCAAAGCATCTTCCGTAAAACGCTCTTTTGCATCTCCCACACATCTTATAATACCTTTGTTCAAATCATTTATTCCGTCAAATTCATCAACAAGGCCTGTGCTGTCATTGTATGCCATTGCATTAATTGTAAAATCACGTCTTTTTAAATCATCCTTTAAATCTGATGAAAATTCGACATTTTCAGGATGACGGCAATCCTTATATTCCCCGTCAATACGGTATGTAGTTATCTCATAACCGGTTTTGCCTATCATCACGGTAACAGTTCCATGCTGTATGCCTGTATCTATTGTTCTTGCAAATATTTCTTTTATCTGTGAAGGCAGTGCTGATGTCGTTATATCCCAATCCTGCGGTGTTCTGCCAAGAATACAGTCACGGACACAGCCACCGACAGCAAATGCCTCGAAGCCTGCCGCCTCTATCTGTTTTATTATATCCTTAACCTCCTGCGGCATCACAATATTGTATTTATCCATACATTACCTCATTTCCACAAATTTTAATCTTTTATAAAAGGCGGGCTTTTGCCCGCCTTTGTCTTTATCTATATTAATAATCTTTTAGTATGCTTTACCCCAGTAAACCATCTTCTTTGCCGGCTTTCCGCAGCATACACATACATCTGAAAGATGTTCCTGTGCAAATGGCATACATCTTGAAGTAGCAGTTGTATCTTCCTTAATCTTATCCTCACATGCCTGGTCACCGCACCACATAGCCTTAACAAATCCAGGTTTATTAGCAACTATATCCTTAAACTCATCATAATTTGTTGCAACATAAGTATGCTCATCTCTGTGCTTTCTTGCACGTTCAAGCATCTCAACCTGCATTGCATCAAGAATCTCTTTAATCTTATCAGCAAGTTCAGAAATATTAACTGTAATCTTCTCTCTTGTATCTCTTCTTACAACGATAGCCTGACCAGCTTCAATATCTCTTGGTCCCATCTCAACTCTTACAGGAATACCACGCATTTCCTGTTCTGAGAACTTCCATCCCGGATTCTTATCAGAATCATCAACCTTAACACGAAGTCCTGCTGCCTTGAGTGTATCCATAACCTCAAATGCCTTATCAAGCACGCCTTCCTTCTTCTGCATGATAGGAATAATATCAACCTGAACAGGTGCAACTCTAGGCGGAAGAACAAGACCTGAATTATCACCGTGTGTCATAATTACAGCTCCGATAAGTCTTGTTGTAACACCCCATGATGTCTGATGGACATATTTTAGCTTATTATCTTTATCTGTATACTGGATACCAAATGCCTTCGCAAATCCATCACCAAAATTATGGCTTGTACCTGACTGAAGTGCCTTGCCATCATGCATAAGTGCTTCAATTGTATATGTAGCCTCTGCTCCGGCAAACTTTTCTTTATCTGTCTTACGTCCCTTGATAACAGGTATTGCAAGAACTTCCTCACAAAATGATGCATATACATTGAGCATCTGCTGTGTTCTTGCTTCTGCTTCCTCAGCTGTAGCATGTGCTGTATGGCCTTCCTGCCACAAGAACTCTCTCGAACGAAGGAATGGTCTTGTCTCTTTTTCCCATCTTACAACTGAACACCACTGGTTATAAACCTTTGGCAAATCTCTGTATGACTGTACTTCATCTTTATAGAAATCACAGAAAAGAGTCTCTGATGTAGGTCTTACACACATTCTTTCCTGAAGCGGATTAAGTCCGCCATATGTCACCCATGCAACTTCAGGTGCAAAACCTTCTACATGGTCTTTTTCTCTTTCCAAAAGACTCTCTGGAATAAACATTGGCATGTATACATTCTCAACGCCTGCTTCCTTAAATCTTCTATCAAGTTCATTTCTTATATTTTCCCAAATGGCATATCCAGCGGGCTTAAATATCATACATCCCTTTACGCTTGAATAAGACATAAGTTCTGCCTTCTTACAAACGTCTGTATACCACTGTGCAAAATCAACATCCATTGATGTAATTGCCTCTACCAGTTTCTTATCCTCTGCCATGTCTACCTCCGATTTTGCTGTTACTTTACAGCTTATATTTCAAGTATTTTTTAGTGTACCACGTTCAATCTCTATTTTCAAGTGAAGTATCAGTGCTTTCATTATACAATATGAAACAGGGCCTAATATAAATCCCATTATGCCATATATCATAATCCCCAGAAATATTACCATAAGCATGACAAACGGCGGAATCCCCGTTTTGTCTCCCAGGCACTTGCTCTCCATTATCTCACGCACAAAATATGTCACAACATACGCACTTACAAGAACTGCTGCCGATGTCACATTTTTATTAACAAGTTCAAATAATGCCCACGGAAGAAGAACTGTTCCGGTTCCGAAAACAGGAAGCATATCCACAATACCTATAAGTATGCCAAGCACAACTGCATACGAATTTTTTATTATAAGCAAAGCAATTATACATAGTATTGAATTAATAACCAGAATTAATGCCTCTATTTTAAAATATACCTGTATAAGCCTGTATAACGAATCAGATACAGCTTTTATTTCCATGCGAAAAACATTTTCCTTTTTCCAATCCCTCACGTTGTCAATCACAACCGCAAGATACACAACTGATATAAAGCAGATAATTACCGAACCTGTAACTGTAATTGTTTTTATTACAGCAGGAACCGAAATTGTCACAACTTTAGTCATAATCTGTGAAACACCGCCATTATCGACAGTTTTTTCAAATTTTTCCATACAGCGGCATATAAAATCAAGGCATTGTCCGTCCGAAAGTCCAAGCCATCCATCCATATTAAAACAGATTCTTGCGGCGGTCTGCCTGAATGTCACCATATTATACTCATAATTTTTTATAAATGACTTTATCTCAGCCAGTCCAAAATACGCTGCCAGTCCGATTCCCACACACAAAACTGCCGAAAACAAAATAACTATAACAGCCGACGCAATCATTTTTCTGCCCTTGAACACCCTTGCGAGTCTGTTTACAGGCTTTTCAATCATTACTGCCACAGCATATGCAATCACAAATGGTGCAACAAAAGGAAAAACATATTTAAAGCCAGCAATTACAGATACCGTAATAATTACGATTCCACTTATATACTGCAACTTCTGCCTGTTTGTCCAATATGCTTTTTCATAATGCTTCCCGGTTTCCTGCATCTGCCCTGCCCCTTCTATAATAAGTTCACAACGTTTTACATTCTTTATATATGTAATTATTGTCAACAGGCTGGGTAATTATTCAGTATTTCAGTTTCAAAACTGCCATGACGGCTCTATCGAATATTCATGTCCGTCAACGCTTAAAAATGCTGCACAGAGTGCTATTTCATTGTTAAATCTCTCATCTCCGTATTTTGTATCGCCAAGAAGCGGATGATTTCTATGTGCAAACTGCACGCGTATCTGATGATGTCTTCCGGTTATCAGTGTTACTTTTACAAGCGTGTAAACCTTATCATCTTTTTCTATCTCTTTTAATGTTTCGTATAGAAGTTTTGCGTATTTCGCACCGGCTGTCCCTTCCTTTACAACCTTTGAAACATTATTCTTTCCGTCTTTTAAAAGGTAATCCACAAACTCACCGTTTTTATCAGGCAGTTTTCCGCAGCACACCGCATAATACTGTTTACAAAAGCCTTCTTCTTGCATAAGGCTGCTCAATCTTGATGCCTCTTTTTTATTTTTTGCAAACAGCACAAGTCCGCTCACCGGTCTGTCAAGCCTGTTTATAACTGCAGCATATGCTTCTTCGCCTTTTTCACGCCTGTAATTTAACACTTCGCTTGTAAGGTCAAGTTCAAATGATCTGCCGCTCTGCACAAGCTGTCCTGCCGGTTTATTTACTACAATCATATTTTTATCTTCATATATTATATCAAGCATATTCCCTCCATATTTTTTATATTTATCATACAGAAAAACATTCATCTGTCTTTAATACAATATTTTTGTCAAGCCATCCTTTTTGTGCCATATCTTCAAGAATCCCAATTGCTTTTCATGTGTCATTCCTTTTTATACGGCGGCTTTCTGTCAACGCCTGATAAATATCAACACATGCCATTATTCGTTCACATTCATTCAATTCGTCTGCACTCTTTCCAAACGGGTATCCCGTTCCATCTAATCTTTCATGGTGAAAAGCTGCCCAGTCACGGATTTCGTCAAAATCATCAATATCTGACAAAATACGATATGTATATGATGCGTGATGCTTCATTGTATCAAATTCTTCATCAGTAAGCCTGTCCGGTTTTTCCAGTATGTCATTGCCTATTGCAACTTTTCCGATATCATGCAGTGCTCCGGCAAGATACATTTTCTGTACTGTTTCATCATCGAATCCCATATATCCCGAAAGTTTCCTGGCACATTCAGCCACGCCAATTGAATGTGTACTTGTAAATGGTGATTTGTAGTCTACTATTCTCGCAAAAAATCCGGCAATATTTTTTATCTGCTCAAAAGTTAATTCTATTTTTTCGCGTGGTACTTTTTCCCACAGACTCTTCTCTATCTGCGAATCTTCCATATTCATAACGGGCACTCCTGTAAATGCATCCATAAATGCATCTGCACACTCATCATCAATAACCGTTCCACGTATTTTTGAAAGAAACTCACTTATTTTCTTCCATGTCTCAAAGTCAACCGCCTTACGCAGACATACCATATCAAGCAGGTCACACATATGTATAATTCGTGCAAAAAGCGGAATCTCGTTCCATTTTTTACCAAACGGTCCACTTCCATCGGCATTTTCATGGTGATATAAAATAACATTTTTTACATCTGTATAAAATGGAATGTCTTTTATGTTTTGTTCACCCATTACACAATGTGCACCTGCATGCGGCAGTTCTTTTATACTATCTACATGTGAAATGTCATTATGAAATTCTTCCTGTATATATTGAGTAAGGGCATTGTCATGCAAAAGTGCACACACAGCCAGGTCCTGCAGTTTTCTGCCTGTGATTCCCATCTGCATTGCCGTGCATACGCTCATATATGCCACACGCTTTGCATGTTTATTCGTCACATGAACTAATTCTGCCTCAACACAGTCCAATGCATATGAGCATGCACCGATAAGCCCCAGAACATCTAATTTCATCTAATCTCTCCTGTACAAATAATTCAGGAGGCCAATCATCTGTTGACAAGCCTCCTTTTGATTATCTATAGAATAATATATTTATTTATATTTGTAAAATCCTTCACCTGTTGACATTCCAAGCTTGCCTTCATCTATGTATTTTTTAAGAATTTCTTCCATCTTCTTAAAATTATATGGCATCATCATCTTCTTTAATAATGGTGAAAATATTCCCGGAACACTGTGATACTGATGAACAATATTATATGCAGTGTTAAGTCCTACTGTATCAAATATCTGGAATGGTCCTTTAGGTGCTCCTGTTCCTCTTGTCCACGCTATATCAATGCTCTCAGGGTCAGATATGCCTGACGCATACAAATCAAGTCCGCTTAAAAGAAATGGAACAAGCATTGAATTAAGCAGATATCCACTCTTTTCCTTCCTTACCGGAAGTCCAATCATTCTTATATCATTAGCAAACTGCATAACCTCATCAAAATACTTCATGTCTGTCTGAGGCTGTGTCATTACTTCTGCCGTGTTATTCTTCCATATTGAATTAGCAAAATGAAGCGATAAATACTTATCAGGTCTTCCTGTATACTTTACAAACATTGACGGAAGAAGTGTTGATGAATTAGTCACAACGACCGTCTTTTCAGGAAGAAGCGGGGCAAGCTTCTCATAAAACGCAATCTTATCTTTTTCGTTTTCTGCCATTGACTCAATTACAAGGTCAGCATCTTTAACCGCTTTTGCCATATCAAGTTCAAGTTTTATGCCCTCATAAGCAGCTTCGACTTTTTTAAGACACTCTACCTTATCAAATGAATCTTCATCAGCAAGACCTGCACACCACGCATTTTTATCGTCTGCCATCTTCTCAATTGCTTCTGTATATGTCTTTTTAAGATTATCAATCTTTGGCTGTGTACGACCAATAGAACCCTCACTTCTTAACCATATAGTTACGTTAAAACCACAATATGCTGCCTGAAATGCAATCTGGCTTCCCAGCACCCCACCACCGGCAACTACTACATTAGAATATTTCATAAAAACACCTTCCTTATCTTTCAACCTATTCATATTATACCACAAGCAGAACTTTTATCTCAATAAGAAAATCATTCCCCTGTATTCTTGCACTTATATCTCCATTCATACGCTCCACAAGCTCTTTTGCAATAGATAAACCCAGTCCGGTTGAGGCTCTGCCTCTTGCCACATCTGCTTTATAAAAACGCTCAAACACATGGCTTAAGTCAATATTTTCAGGATGTTCCGTATAATTGCTGATTTTAAGCAAGGCGTGATTATCCTCACGGATAAGCTTGATACTTATATTCTTTTCCCCATGATCAAGACCATTTTTTATGACATTCTGTATAACTCTCCTTAAGCCCTGCTTATTACCTGATATGTACAGCATTTCCTCAGTAATACTAATATCCGGGCAGATGCCCTGCTTCTTCCATTCATCATAATAAGAAAATACAGCTTCTTTTAATATTCTGTTCATACAACAATCCGTAAGCTCCAGCTTATACGAATCATTTTTCAGCTTAGTGAATGTAAAAAGCTCCTCCAGCATTTCATTGAGGCTGTTAAGCCTTTCTCTGATTATATCAAGATATCTCCTCTGGTCATCTATATTGTCACATTCCTCTATAAGCTGGAAATACCCATCCAGCGATGTAAGCGGTGTCCTTATATCGTGTGAAAGATTAGTATATGTATCTGCAATCAGCTCTTCTTTTTTTCTGTACTCATTTCTTTCTTTTTTACGCAGGTCAAGAAGCTCATTCAATTTATCTGAAAGCTCACCTATTCCCCCCATATCTATTTCACGTTGAATCAGCTTGTTACTATCATGTTCCATAAGAAACGACAACTGGCGGCAGATGTCCTTAATCTGCCGCTGGTATTTCCACATAATAAATGCCTGTATAATAATTATTACTGCTAATATTCCAATAATAATCCTCATCCTCTAAATATCCCTTTTCTGAAAAATATAACTGCTTAATGACAGCATTATAATAATAAATATAACTGCCACACACATTGAACTAACAACATCATCCCTGCCTGCATTCATAGGAAGCATTGCCATCCTTCCAGTTACTGTATACTTATAGATGCTGAAGTTATGAAGTCCCTTTCTGTTAACTACATAATCTATAAAGGCATACATAATACTCATTATATTCATGGTAAGACATACCGACAAGGTCATGCTTATGACATTATTCTTAATTATAACTGCTATTGCCATACATATTAACACAAATGCATAATGAAGCGTAAGTTCCGTTAAGAAATAAGGTATAATCTCCTTCCAGTTACCCCACACCACACATTTAAACGCAAGCATATTCGCTGCTGCCTGGAATACAAATATCCCTGCAAAGGTAATTGCTGTAAATAAGGCAAGCGCAACTGCCCTTGAAACAATAAGCATACCCCTTTGTGACACCTGTCCACCAATATTCTTAATATAACCGCTCTTAATATCTGCTGTTGCAAACATAACCGCAAATATTACAAGAAAAAGTGCATAAAATTTCCCCTGTGCATTAGAAAAGAAAACATCCATTACCGTAACCTTCTTCCCTGGCTCCGTAGGTAATTCCACACTCATACCAATATTGACATTATCTGTATTCTGCTGCGAAAGCTGTTCCTTGTTGCTGTCATCTGCCTGTTCCTCTGTTGCTTCATCATCTGCATGTATTGCCTGTCTCTGCCTGTTGCTTATTAACTGCATCATAATCTATTTTTGAAAGAAATGAGGTAAGCAGTGATGATGCCAGCAATATAATCCATATTACATACATACTCTTTGTACGAAACATTCTGTATACATCCATCTTTATCATATTAAGCACGATTGTCACCCCCTGTAAGCCTTAAGAAATAATTCTCAAGTTCTTCACTTGTAATAGATATTCCTTTAACTGGAATTCCCGCCTTTGCAAGCTCCATGTTCAGCCTGGCACTTTCTCCCAGTCTTTCAAATATATGAATATGTTCTTTATCTATAACCTGATAGCTGCTAAAGCCCATATCATCAAGCACAGGAATAGCCTGCTTAGGATTATCAAGTGTAAGCTCTATACGCTCACTGCATTTTTTCATAAGCTCTTCTCTTGTAAGCTCCTGCACAAGGCATCCATTATGAATAATGCCATAATCTGTAGCAATCTTTGATAATTCCTCCAGGATATGACTTGAAATACATATTGTCATACCTCGCTCCTTAGCAAGCTTCTGGATGGTTTCACGCACCTCCACTATTCCCTGCGGATCAAGTCCGTTAATCGGCTCATCAAGAATAAGCAGGTCAGGCTCGCCTACAAGTGCAAGAGCAATTCCTAAGCGCTGCTTCATTCCAAGCGAATAATGCTTTGTTTTCTTTTCTCCAACAGCATCAAGACCTACTGTTTTTAACAGCTCTTCTATATATCCTTTTTTCTTAATTCCTGTAAGCTTACATTTAATGTTCAGATTGTCAAATGCTGACATATTGCCATAAAGTCCGGGAGCTTCTATAAGACACCCTACTCTTGAACGTACCTTTTGTAAGTCCTTTCCCTTATACCCAAACATTTCTATTTCGCCATAAGACGGTGTTGACAGTCCGCTAATCATCTTAAGACAGGTCGTTTTACCGGCTCCGTTTCTTCCAATAAAGCCATATATCGCACCCTTTTTAATGTGCATATTTACATCATCAACCGCCCTGTGTCTGCCATACTGCTTAGTAAGATTCCTTGTCTGCAATAATAATTCACTCAAAGCCTTCTTCTCCTTTTCCTAAATGCTCTTATCCGGGTGTTTGCGAAACTCTTACAACCACATAAATTCTGGTTAATACATTCCGCAATCACCTATCTGCTCTTATCATAAAAAATAAATCCTAATCAATCGCAAATAAATAGTAAAAAAAGAGTAAATTATTCATGCAGGCGATATCCAATCCCCCATATTGTTTCTATATATTCATCAGATGTAACGGTTTTTATTTTCTTCCTGATATTGCTTATATGCACATCCAGTGTCTTTGTTTCACCCATATATGGCTCATCCCACGCATATTCAAATATATCCTCCTTGCTAAACACCTGCTTCGGGTTTTTAAGCAGCAATTCCAGTATTGCAAATTCCTGTTTTGTAATCTTAGGAAGCACCCTGCCACCGATACTTACCTCAAAGGTAGAGCGTGTAAGCACCATATCCCTGAACTCAAGCCTTCCGCTGCCTTGTCCTTCCTGTATACCAGCCTTTGTTTTTACTTCCGTTTCTGCTTCTGTTTCTGCATCTGCTTCACTTTTTGTTTCTGCCTCTATATGACGAAGCTGCACCTGAATACGTGCCAGTACCTCTCTTATCTCAAAGGGCTTTGTTATATAATCATCTGCTCCGTCTGTCAGCACTCCGATTTTATCATCTATACTATCCTTTGCAGTCAGCACAATCACCGGAAGCCTTCCCTGCTTTCTTATCTCTTTTAAAACCTCTTCACCACTTGCACCAGGCAGCATTAAGTCAAGCAGTACAAGCGTATAAGCCTTTTCTTTTATATCCAGAAGCAGCTTTGCCTCCGTTCCTGAAAATGCCTGTTCACACATATAACCTGCCTTCCTAAGTACCTCGCAAAGAAGGTTATTAATATTTATATCATCCTCTACAATTAGTATATTAGGCATAATTTTTACTCCTGTATTTTCAATATTTTATGTCATCAACATATTAATGTTATTATGAGTATATCATGCAATTATAAAATTTACAAACTTATTTTTTTATTTGTTTTAACAATTTACATGCAAATGCTATTTTTATTTTACTTTTTAGTAATAAATTTTAACTTGACGTAACAGCTTATATTTATTATACTCTAAGTATAGTATGAATCATACAGAAATGGAGGAGTTTCATGGATAACTATACACCAGATCCTTTTAATGATAATTCAGGCAACAACCAGAATAATAATCAGAATAACAGTAATAATGCTTCCGGCAACGGAACTTACGGCAGCTATAATGATACATATGATGCCAATTACAGACCATCAGATGACTATTCAAACAATAGTTCAACATCCGATAATTCTGACGGCAATAATTCTTCTGACAACAATTATTACAATAACAATTCCGGCAGCAATAATTCCAATAACAACAATTATGGCAACGGATATAATAATTATTATAACAACAATGGCAATTCCGGTTACAATAATGGCTATAACAGCTATGGTAATAACAACAGCTACAATAATGGCTATAATAACGGCTACGGCAACAACAATGGCTATAATAACGGCTACAGCAACAACAATGGTTATAATAACGGCTACGGCAACAACAATGGCTATAATAACGGCTACGGCAACAACAATGGTTACAATAATGGTTATGGAAACAATGGCTATAATAACTACAATAATCAGTACGGAAACCAGTATAACAACGGATATAATCAATATAATAACGGATATAACCGTCCGCCATATCCATCAAGCCAGAATGCACCATCTTTTGGCACATGGCTTACTCTGAGTATATTGTGTGCCGTATTTTTAAATAAAATATGTGGTGTAATCGGAATAATATTTATTATCATGGGTAACAACGCTTTCAAAATCGGAAACTTCGATGATTATGAAAAACAGCTCAAAAGATGTAAGATTGCTCTTCTGGTAGGTCTTATCCTCGGAATCTTAACAATCGTATTTTATGTTTTTGCTTTCATTAATACATCAGGTGGCATGTCTATGTATTATTAATCATTGAAAACAAAGGCACAGCTTACAGAAAAACTTCTGTCGGCTGTGCCTTAACTTTTTGTTCTAAACTTTTTTGCTTCAAACTTTTGTGTTTTTAATACGTTTTCTCTTTGCGGACAACCATAACAACATTTGTTATGACATATGTGGCAATATATATTTGAAGAATCACAACAAATCTTTTTACAAGACGAATTATAATCCATTGCCCTATTGTAAAAGACGGATTACACCCCTCCATAAAAGTAAGACTCATAAGTGGAGCTTCAAGGTACGGCATACCATACATTGTATACATAGTATACATATCCATGCCGTATATAAAGCAAAACAGAATTATTGTAAGCATAACACCCGTTAAAGCTCTGTGTATCTGTATCCAGCAGCTTCCGTGCCTTGAGGCATTTATTATATAATTCATTCCCGTTCTGTATTCAAGCACAATATTTTCAGCTACTATAAGAATTATTGCGGCAGCAAGTGCCAAAAACAGTACAGCCTCCCTTATAATCGAATATTTTCCAAAAATCTCCTCATAGCCCCTGTCCGAAATCATGTAGCCGTCTACTCCGTATTTTTCGTTAATTTCCCGCAAATACTCCTGTTTTTTCATAAATTCGGCTACCCTGCCAAGTTTAACCGCATATAACGAAACCGTTGATGAGCTCTCTGTAACATCCCCAAGCGTTGCTTCTCCTGCATTGTAACGGACCATACAATCTTGTGCATCTTTAACCGCACACTGATAATCATTTAATCTTTCATTAACCATATCGGTTATATAATGATATTCTTTTCCGCCATTGGTAATATAGATATTATCAAGTTCTTTTGCACTGTCAGAAAATGTCATTTGTCCGTATCTCACAAAATAAACCGCCAAAATCGCCAGCACGCCTATAACAATCAATCCTCTGCCTGTTATAAGCAGTTTATGGAATTCCTTTGCCGTAATCGAAAATCCCGACAATAAATGCTGATACATTTCCCATATTTTATCCGCAATTCTTGCAATCACTGATTTTTTCTGTCCCGGTCTCATATATACGGTTCCAAGAATTCCTCCCGTACATGCGGCAATAAAAAGCACCGCTGTAACCAGCAACATTATATTTGATTCGGAAACCACAAATGTTCCTTTGCCGCGATTGGCATATGTGCTTATTATATCATTAACCTTTAACAGTCTTATAAGATTAATCTGCTTAAAAATGCCATATACGCTCTGTGGCTGTATTTTTTGATACAAAAACATTTCCACACCCATAAATACAGCAATTACCGTAACCGCTATATTGCGGTGCCTTATAAAAACAAATGCCATCCATACAATAGCCGTCAGCGTAAGCACTGCACAAAAACTATATAAAAAATCATATATTATATATTGAAGCTGACTCATCGGCAATGAAAATCTCGAAAAGCTTTCAATATTCTGAATCGGTGCATTAATTGACGCCGTTTTGTATAATATAAACGACGTCAAAAATGTTGTAAAAAACAAAACTCCCGTAATTATAAATGCAGAAGCTGTAATAATCATTGTCCTGTTAAACGCAAGTTTTGCCCTGCCGCTTTTTGATGTATGAACAATGCACCACATTCCGTTTTCCCGTTCGCCGAAAAGTTCATACAAGACAAACACATTAAGTATCAATGCCAGATAATAGATATAATAATATGTAACAAAACCGCTTACTGCTTTATTATCGGTAAGATAAAGCTGTACGCCCTCTACCCGTTTGAAATCCTTTGCCGTCTTTTGAATATTGTTATATGTAAATGAATTTTTATCTGCAAATATCGAAAAACTCTTCAGGGTATCTGCGTTATTTTGTATGTTTTTTATATTCTCGGGGTATTTTATTATATATTCTAATTGTTCTTTTATTTTGTTTAACTGCCTTGAATATACAGTCTGCTCTTCCGATTCCAATTCGTCATATTTACGTTTTATTACAGAATCACTTTGTATATCGGCAATTTCCAGAGCTTCCTCGGGCTGCATATCCGACAGTTCTCCGATTATCCATTGACGGTAATGTGTCTCCTGCCTTATATCGGACATACTTTTACCCTCGGAACTGCTGTATACAAACAAACCGATATTTAACAGCACCGTCACTGTAAATACCATTATAAATTTTATGCCAAAAACCCTCTTAAACTCTTCCATAATAAGTTTCTACTCCGCATTTTCCCAAACACACGCACCGTTTCCGAGACTGCTCTTATCTATATAAACAAGCTTATCACTCTTTGTCCCGAATAAATATTTTTCATCGCCGAAATATAAATTCTCTATTTCATTTCCAAGCTTAATTGTATCTATCTGTTTTCCCGTCGTATCAACAACCTGAATTTCACGTTCAACGGTCTTAGATAAATCTGTCGTACTTCCCATTCCGCCGTTACTCATATAAATATATCTGCCATCATATGACATTACCGCAGATACCATATTTTCGGACGCCTTGTATATGAGTTTATTATTCTGTCCGTCAAGCGACTGAGAATACAATCCTTTTCCAACAACAAAATAATATAACATTCCGTTGTCAGCATCGACACAGAAATCACATATATTCATATCCGAAACCTTTTTATTCTCACCGTCGGTATAATCATAATAATAAAGCTGAAAATTCATATTGGCTTTTAATGTCTGCTTATTTACGGAATACTGAAAAATTTTGTAAAAAAGTTTATCTCCGTAACTTCTCGCTCCCATCACAGCACTGTTTTCACCCTCATATTCGACTATATCCTGTGAGTTTCCATCTGAAATATTTATTTTTTTAATTATCTCTTTACCGCTTTCAGAGCTTCCTATATGACCTATATGGTCGTACGCATATACATATCCGTTATGAAACACCATAGAAATTGATGTTATCCTGTCATTTGCAAACAAATTGGCAACATCTTTTCTGTCGCTTCCGTCAGCCTTAATACTTACAAGCTTAGCCATTCCGCCTTCCACACGTACAACATATATATTATTTTTGTAATAATAAATCGGAGAACTCAGATATTCATCGGTATCCAACCACGCATTACACGTTTTTGAATTATGACTGCACTCTGCTTTCGCACATACCGGAACAGACCTTTTTGATGACTCGTCAAAATATTTCACTAAAAGGTCCTTTCCGTCATAATGCAGGTAATAATATCCATTTTCCGCCTTTGAAATGCTGTGAATATCAGGATTCCAATAATTCTGCTCATCACCCGACAATTCACCTACATTCATATTTATACCTGACTTCTTCCTGTTAATTGTAAAAATCACCGCCACACATACCACTGCTGCCAATACTGCTGCCACTATGTATTTTATTTTTTTGCTCATAAATACCCCTCCGCTTGTTTCTGATTACCTACTCTAAAATACCTTTTGTTTTCCGATAGACACACTATATTTGTATTAAACATATCATCTATAGTCAAAACATTCAAGTTTTTTGTAGCATCTTGTAATAAACAGTAAGTTTTTTCACAAACAACAGTATTTTTTTGTATACATTCCACCTTTTTAGCCACATTACATATCAGTAAGCTCTTTCACACCTCAAATCTGCAATCTGCCGTCTCTATCGTAGACGGACGGTGTGCTATCATAAGGATAAGCTTATCCTTTTTCACCGACATAACGGTTTTGTTTATATATTTTTCCGTCTCATTGTCCAACGCCGATGTCGCCTCATCAAATATGATTACAGGTGCATCTTTGAGAATTGCTCTGGCTATTGCTATTCGTTGCTTCTGACCTCCAGAAAGTGTATTTCCTCGTTCGCCCGCGGGTGTTTCGTATCCGTTTTCAAGCCCCGATATAAAATCGTGTGCTCCCGCCTGTTTTGCCGCATTGTAAATTTCTTCATCTGAAGCATTTAATTTTCCCATTCTTATATTTTCCTTAATTGAACAGTTAAATAAATACGGTTCCTGCGGTATATATGCGATTTTATCACGCACATTTACAAGCCCGAGCTCCGTTATATCAGTTCCGTCAATAAATATGCAGCCTTTCTTAGGCCTATAAAATCCAAGCAGAAGTTTTGTAAGCGTACTCTTTCCGCGGCCTGATTCCCCGACCAGTGCATAACTTTTTCCGCTGTCAAAAAACGCACTGTAATCTTCAAATATATTTGTATTTTTACCCGCGTAACCGAATGTTATATTTTTAAATTCTACCGTATGGTAAGCTTTGCTGTTTTTTTGACAAATATTATTTTTTGTATTTTCTTTATTTTCGACGTAAAAATTCTCGTTCGGAGTATCAAGAAACTCGAGAACACGCTGTGCATTTACAAGCCAGCTTGACAGACTAGGTATATACACGCCCATGAGCAGAAAATTATACTGAAACGCTCCGTATATTGAGTACAGGCTTATAAGATTTCCCAGTTTTCCCCCTGTTTTGGTTGTATATAATATTCCAAGTGCAAGAAAAACCAATGCCCCTATAAGGTCAAATGCCGCTCTCAACGCCGAAATCAAAGCCTCTGTCCGTCCCTGGATTTTCATGTTTTTACCGCAATTTTCATTGGCATTATTATAAGAATCGCTTATAACTTTTTTAAGCGGAAACATTCTTATTGTTTCCATTCCCTGAAGCATATTTGTTACGGATTTGCTTATTTCTTTATTTGCATCTGAAATTTTGCGGCTGTATTTTTCAAGCACAGGTATCATCACAAAATTTAATGTAAGCGAAATTATACATAAAACAAGCAGACCCGCCGTAACAGGAGGGCAAAGAACAAACATAGGTATTATGCAGACAATAACCATAATAACAGGCATCATGACACGCCTTATTCTTGAACCGAACACTCCAGATGCCATGTTTGTATCATATGTAAGTTTCGACATAAATTCTCCCGTATGATGATTGTCATAGAATTCCATAGGAAGCGACAGGGCCTTTCCGTATACAGTATTACGCATATTCGCACCTGTCCGCTTTGCTTCGTCGTTATACAAAACAGCCAGCAATGTCTGTATAATAATTTTAAATATTATTGTAAGAATTATATATTTTACCAGTTGGGTGTCGCGTAAATTTCCTTTTGACACGGCAGTGTCCGTAATTATACCTATAATTCTTGAAACCAGAACCACCGAAATTCCATCTGCAACTCCCATTCCTATTATTTCCGCAAAATAAAGAACTGCACGGACTCCCTGAAATCTTTTTATCAGCTCTTTTAATATTTTAAAATTATTCATAGGACACCTCATCTTTCGTATCGTACAGCCTTTTATATATTCCGTTTCCGGCTATCAATTCATCATGCGTACCGCTTTCGGCTATAACACCGTTATCCACAACATATATGCAGTCTGCATTTTCTATTGTATTAAGTCTGTGTGCTATCGTAATTATTGTATGATTTTCTTTAATTTCTTCTATTGCCTGTTTTATTTTTTCTTCATTTTCAATATCCACGGATGCTGTCGGCTCATCGAATAATATAAGCCTGGCATCTTTAAGCAAAGCCCTTGCAATCGCTATTCTCTGCTTCTGTCCGCCCGAAAGCATATTTCCCCGTTCCCCCGCATCGGTATTGTAGCCCTGAGGCATTTTCATAATATCATCGTGAATTCTTGCTTTTTTGCAACATTCGATAATGCATTCCATACTTACCGATTCGTCTCCGCAGGCAACATTCCACGCAATCGTCTCTGGAAACAGATAAGTATCCTGCGAAACAAGTGCTATATCTTTTCTTATTAAATCAATATTTTCTTCGCCGATTCTCTTTCCGAAAATCTCCACTGTACCGCCGTTTACTTCATACAAACCGCAAATCAGCTTAAAAATCGTGCTCTTTCCGCCGCCCGATGAACCGACAAAAGCAACATTTTTTCCCGCTTCTATATTAACATTAAAATTTTTTAAAACATTATTTCCCTTAACATACGAAAATGTAACGTCTTTAAATACTACTGCCGCATTATTGTTCTTCCCGATTTTGTCAGCGTTTACAATATTACTGTTCTTCCCGGTGCTATCGGATTTTTTAGAAAAATCTCCTGTGTTATCCTCGAAATTTTCCATATTTGTTTCAACAGGATAATTCATCAGCTCTTTGAGCCTGTTTTTTGAAACCAAATCAATTTTTGCGTCAATAATCATATACGGAAGATTTCCAAGAGGCTGCAAAAGCCTGTCCATAAAAAGTATGAAATATGTCATCCCGCCCACAGTCAGATTTCCCGACAAAACTCTGTGTAACGCAAATATACTCAAAATAATATAAGGTGCCGTAGATACAAGGCTTCCCGTAGCCCAGCCTATTGACGAAATTGCATTTCTTCTGTATTCAAATTTTAATATTGTTTTTAACGTATTTTTTATCTTATTTTTAAAATAATTTTCAAGATTAAAACTTTTTACAACACCGATACCGTTTATCGCGTCGTATGCAAGTTCATTCACTTCATCGTTATATTCCGTGTGTTTTCTCGTAAGCTTTGACACCATATTTCCCGTAAAACTTGTGATAACCGCCATTACAGGTATAATAACAAGAAGCAGAAGTGCCGTCACTCGGTCAACTTTTATAAGTGTAATAAAAATCGTCACGCTTGTTATTATTGTTTTTACTATATCAGGAAGAAGCTCAGAATAATATTCCGAAATTTTAGCCACATCATCAATAAAATTATTAAGCACTCTCGCCGACAAATGCGAGTCGAAATATTTAAACTGAAGCTCCGGCAGCTTCTTTCCCGCCTCTCTTCTGAAATCAGTCTGCATATTTACCGCAAATACTTTTGTCGCATATGTCTGAATATATGTAAAAATAAATCCCGCCGCAACAAGAACGGCAACATATATCCAGAATTGTTTATTGATATACTCCGAAATTGTATTATTAAACAATGCGTCTATCGCCTGCGATATTTTTGTATTTCCCAAAACCAATACTTTTGTTGCAATATACGCACTTAGTATTTCAATAAAAAACAGCGGAATATTTTTTATAAAAATTTTTGTAAAAATATTTTTATTCTTCATCTTATGTTATTCTCCTTGCATTGTTCTTTAATAACATTTTATAATATAATTATATAAAAAACATTCATTATATTATTAATCCGATTAAATTATTACAATTTTCTATTATTTTACAAGGAGATTTTTATGGCAATTCCTCTTAAAAAAGGCTACAAATTCAGAGTTGAGCATGTAACAAAACCCGCTTCCAATTACATGCCTTCTTTTGACATATATGAAAAATATTACGGAATAGGTTATCTGGTAAAAGGCGACCGACAGGTCTCGACTCCCGAGCGTACTTTTTTCGTCCATGACGGATACCTCTCACCTGTCAGCATGGGCGTATATCATAAATCATCACCTTTATCGGACAGGAATTACGAGGTTTATGCGGTGCGTTTTGTCAGCTCGGTAACAACAAGAATAAAAGAAATAATAGGCGAGAACGAATTTAACGATTTAATGCTGCACACTGCTTTATCTGTTCCCGACGAAATAAAGCCAAAGATTATCGATATTTATGAACAGATGCTTATTGAATATGATAATTACGACAGCGTTGCGGAATTCGCCCTGCAAAATCTGCTCGAACAGCTCATACTTATAATGTACCGATACGGTACCGTAGCAGAAACGTCCGAAATCCACATTTCGACGGCAGACACCGAAATAATGGACATTCTTTCTTATATAGACACGAATTTTATGAATAATCCTTCAGTCTCCGAGCTTGCAAAAAAGGCAGGATTATCCGAATCTCATTTTATGAAGCGTTTCCGCGACGCAACAGGCTGTTCATACAAAACTTACGTCAACAGATACAAAAACAAAATTGCACAGACAATGCTCACCGAATCGCCAAAAAGTATCCAGGAAATATCCAACGAACTTGGCTTTTGCAATTCCAATTATTTCTGCACTCTTTTTAAACAAATAAACGGTATGAGTCCCCTGCAATACAGGAAAAATTCATTGTCATAAATTTAAAATTTATCATTGCAAATATTATGTAGAATCAGTTTTATATTCTTATTTTATATTTTAATGCAATATATTTTTATATAAAACTATTGACATTCTTTTTATATAGTGTTAGTATTTTTAATATACTTCATTTTCATTACTCAATCACTTAGCTGTTTTCCAAAAGTGAGCAAACTCCCTATAGCTCTCTTGTGCTCGTTGTATCATAATTAAGATACTGACGTTTGTATGTTTTTACAATTTGATTTTTATATTTTATTTTATACAGAAAGGCGATTAATGAGAAAATTAAATACTTCCATCTCTAATAATAAAGATACTGTTCTAAAATCATTCTGGCGTGATAATGCACATTTTGCCGACCTTTTTAATGCCACTGTTTTTAACGGAAAACAAGTTTTATCCCCCGATAATCTTATTGAAATGGATACCGAATCTTCGTCAGCAATTTACTCTAAAAATTATCTCGAATCCATACGACGCAGCCGCGACATTGTAAAAAAGATGTCGCAAGGCATTGAATATAACATTCTCGGACTGGAAATACAGGATAAGATTCATTATGGCATGCCACTTAGGACAATGACATATGACACCCTCGGGTACATAAAAGAATATAATGATATAAGAAATCGTCATAAGCAAAATAATGACCTTTGTCACACATCTGAAAGCTTTCTTTCGGGAATCAACAAAACAGACAGATTCCATCCCATAATAACAGTTGTTCTTTATTATGGCGAATCCTATTGGGACGGTCCTACATGTCTTTCCGACATGATGACATCTGTTCCCGACAACATAAAACCCTTTTTTTCCGACTACAAGTTAAATCTTATACAGATACTTGATTCCGATAAATATACATTTTATAATAAAGATGTAAAAAATTTATTTAATATTACAAAAGACATATATAATAAAAACTTACAATCACTGTATCAATATAAAAATATCGATACAGAAATTATTGAACTTGTAAGTGCAATTACCGATAATCCACAGCTTATAAATTTGTATAACGGACAGGAAAAAGGAGGAATTGATAATATGATGTGTAAAGCATTTCAGGAACTTAAAGCCGAGTGGGCAGAAGAAGGAAAACTTGCCGGCATTGAACAAAGTAACCAACAGGCAATCATTTCAATGCTGGAATTCGGAGTAAGTAAAGAACAGATATTAACAAAATATTCAAGAGAAGAGCTTGCAAAAGCAGAGGCAGTTTTAAAATCCAAACCATAAACGCCATGCCACGGTTTACTTAACACAAATAACAACAACAGAGCGGGATATAATTGATAAACCATATCCCGCTCTGTTTATTGTCTTAAATTATATTCAGGCCTTTAGCCCAGTTTACAAAAAGCTGTTTCCATTCTCCGGTCTGTCCGTTATCATCTCCACAACCGAAACCATGTCCGCCTTCTCTGAAAATATGCAACTCAGCAGGCACTCCTGCTTTTCTGGCAGCCATGTAAAATCCAATACTGTTTTCTGCTAGTGTTGTCCTGTCATCATCTGTTTCAAATACAAATACCGGTGGCATTTCCGGTGATGCCAGCTCCTCCGGATTGTATTTTTTCAACATATTTTCCTCATATGAACGCACATTTGCAATTATCACTTCTTTTGGAAAATACCTCTGTCCGGCTTCTATACATTTATCATAACTTATCACTGGATAACCGCATATGCAAAAATCAGGTCTTGCCGATAATTCGTCAATATCGTCTTTTTTGTCATATACATTTTTATCAAATGCTGTAGATAAAAGTGCCGCAAAGTATCCTCCTGCTGAAAATCCCATAACACCAATCTTATTTGCATCTATGTTAAATTCATCAGCTCGTGCACGTATTATTCTCATACTTCTCTGTGCATCAATCAAAGAAACATTATATGAGTCATTATGCTCATCTGCCGGAAGTCTGCACTTTAATACAAATGCTGCTATTCCAAGACTGTTGAGCCATTTTGCAACTTCTTCACCTTCAAAATTGTATACAAGCCTTCTAAATGCACCGCCCGGAATTATAAGTACCGCCGGAGTTTTTTTATCTTTAGATGAAGATGGAATATACGGAACCATCTCAGGATTAAGGACATGTTGTACAACCTTCTTTATCCTGCCATCTTCCATTTTCTCCTCATAAAATATCTCCTCAAGTTTAATACCTTCAGAGCCGGGAGCCTCACAATTAAAAAGTCTTATTGCATTATCTTTTTCAAGTCTCATTATTAAGCACTTCCTTATACTTTAAATCTGTATCCAACACCCCAGATTGTCTCAATATACTGAGGTTTAGATGTATCATACTCTATTTTTTCACGGATTTTCTTGATATGAACAGTTACAGTTGCGATATCTCCAATTGAATCCATATCCCATATTTCCTTAAAAAGTTCATCCTTTGTAAATACATGATTCGGATGCTCTGCGAGGAATGTAAGCAGATCAAACTCTTTTGTTGTAAATACTTTTTCTTCGCCATTAACAAATACACGCCTTGCTGTCTTGTCAATTTTGAGACCTCTTATTTCTATAATGTCATTAGCTTCTTTTGCACTGCTTACAAGTCTTTCATATCTTGCAAGATGTGCTTTTACTCTT
>SCPN01000355.1_pt1 | contig 46564 bp, 47 predicted proteins | sample 6106831 | NCBI WGS metagenome assembly SCPN01 (sample SAMN10720447, study PRJNA508395) | human gut metagenome | isolation source: Participant 1, 0 month | reverse complement strand
CTGATAATAAAGATACAATTTTAAGAGGGTGGTAGGGTGGTCGATTACAGCCCTTTATGGGACATAATGAAAAAGACGCCCTAGACTAACTATTTCAAGTCAGTCCAGGGCGATAATTTTATTCGGCTATATCAATAGGCGGGGGTGCCGTACCCATAGATCTCATAGTGATCTGTGGCATACTGCCGCTCCCGGCAGGCATTACCGGAGTTTCCCTCTACGGTGTAGACGATCCCGCCCTCCACCTTTTCCACAATGCCCACATGATCCGCCGCTCCGTCCTGGCCTTCGTCCTCATCGTCCCAATCGAAAAAGATCAGGTCGCCGGGGCGTGGTTCATAGTCGCCGTCCTGCCACAGTCCTCTCTCCCGGAACCACTGGATGCCGATGGAGCAGCTTGCGAACCTGGGGATCACGCCGGTGTCCAGATAGCCGCACTCGTTGGCGCACCAGGAAACAAAGCAGGCGCACCAATCCACCCGGCTCTCGAAGCCATACCAGGACCAATAGGGCTGACCGCCTACATTGCCGAGCTGGGAGAGGGCCACCGCCACGATCTCTCCATCACCTGTGCCAATGCCGTATAAGACGGCGCTCCACATACCGCTGTTTTCTTCAGCCAGTAGCTCCGCAAGCATCTCCCGCTGGTCAGCTGTAAAATTGTAGATGTCCGCCATTTCATCCGTGGTTTTGTGGGTCACGGTAATATAAAGGGTCGTGGCTGTTACCTCTATTTCTTCCACCATGATATTGCCCTTTCCATCATCGGTTTCCACGGTTTGGGTGGTGGTTGCCGTTTCTGTCCGGTGGCTGATCTCGTTCATGGCCCAAAATATCTCTTTCAGAAGTTCTTTTTTTCCATCATCCATCGTGGCGACTTCCTGGGGATTGTCCGGGTCAGTGGTAGTTTTCACGGCATAGACTGCCAGCACTTCGGACCAGACGGCGCGGGAGCCGGACAGTTCCAGGCGGTCATGTGCGGCGCTGCTCTCAATTTCTCCCAGCTTGCCCTCGTATTCCTGATTGATCTCCCGAACAACGGTAGGCATGGTCTGGCCCGTGCCGCTGTCCTCACCAGAAAAGAAGATACCAAAGGGAGAGGCGACGATCAGGCCAATCAAGCAGATCACCACAATGGCAAGGATGGCAACCCATCCTCCAGCAGCGATAGCGGTCACCAGCACCTTAATGGACGCAAGCAGGGCTTTTGCCGCAGCGGATGCGCCTTTTGTAGCAGCTTTTGCGGTGGTGGCGGTGGCCTTTCCTGTGACGCGGGCGGCCTGAGCGGTCGCTCTCGCGGCTCTGGCTGTGGCCTGCGCCGTCTTTGCCGTATGGTCTGCTGTCTTGATGGCGGTTTTCGCCGTGCGTGGAGCAGTCTTGGCGGTATGCTGGGCAGTTTTTATCGTTTGTTGGGCGCGTTTGATGGTGTTCTTCGTGCCTATGCCTGTGTCCTTTGCGGCCTGCCCCATAGCCTGGGCGGGCTGTTTTGCCGTTTTTACGGGGAGTTCCGCCTGCCAGGGCGCTTGTGTGGCGTTTGGGGTCTTGATCAGCGATGGCTGGTCAGACTGAACAGCCCAATCTCTAATTTGCCGTTTCCGCTCGGCCTGCTTCTTGGCAAAGGCCCGACCTCTCTCCACATAAGGGCTTGTGGTATCCGTTGGGCGCTCTATGCCGGCCTGGGTGGGTGGGCGCTCCGCCATGCGCTTATGCTGCGGAAGGCGCTGGTGTTCTGGGACCGTCCCTCCGTTTCGCTGCGGAGTATGCCCATCTGGGGCTATACCCTGGGCCGGTCCAGGGGCGTGGGACTGTTCAGCGGGGGCCGTATTCTCTTGGCGCTTTTCTGCCGCCCATTTCTCCCGCTGGCGCTGAAACAGCTTCTGGCCCTGCCGCACCGCCGTTTTCGCGCCGGACGCGGCCACATTTGCCGTGTCGTGGGCAAGGTCATCGGCGGCAAGCTCTGTCTTGTCCACGGCATACTCATTGGGCGTGGCCTTCCGGTCATCCATCAGGGCCTCCGTGTTCTTTTTAGAACGGATGAAGGCGCTTTTCATGCGCTGGCCTGCAACAGCGGACTTGTCCAGTACCTTAATGTCTTTACCCTTTTCACGGGTTTTAATTTTGCTTTTGCTCATGGCATCGCACCAACCCGTCTTTTCATCCAGTGGTGTTTCCGCTCTGCGGGGGCCACATAGTAGTCCTGCGGCGCTGGCCCGTCCACGCCCGACCTCCGGCTATGCCGTCAAAAGTGAACCCAGCGGCCCGCAGAGACGCCCCCGTTTCCGACGCCAGCGTATAGGTGATGATACGATCATAGCCCATGACAAACCCGATGCGACAGCAGGCACCGTAGAGCTTGGAACAGGCGTTGCCTGTCCCGTCTGTGCAGCAGCGCAAAATCTCAAGCGTTAGGCCATCATCCAAATGCCGGGCAACGGGACGGCCACAAATGGCGACGCCGCACAGACGGTCCCCATCATAGCAGGCCACGGCAAATTTACCGCCCACGGGTGGGATGCTGTGCCGGTGATGCCGGCCCACATAGTCCCTCGCGGCCCGCAGATGGCAGGGCTTGATGTTCAATGGCATTTTCATCCCTCCAATCAAAAGGGGGACAGGCATCAGGCCCGTCCCCCGGAAAAGCGGCCCTCACCGGGCTTGGTGGTCATCAAGCGGTACAGCTCCGTGTTGTGCGGAAAACGATTGACGAAAGGCACCAGGGCAGAACCGTATTTAATCAGGCCGCATCCGGCGTCCGCATTGGTGATATAGCTCATCTGCTCCTCGGAGATATTCAGCAGATGGGCCAGCTTCTCCCGGTCGCCCGCCGCCTGGTTGAGCATGACGATGAACTCGGAGTTACTAAGCATGGTGCTGGCCTGTACGGAGTCCAAAAGATACTCCACATTCTGGGTAATGGCGGTGGGATAGGCGTTGCGCTTGCGGAACTGCCGCCACGCGGAGTTGAAAAAGGCGGCGGAAAACTCGTTCTCAAACATCACATGGAACTCGTCGATAAAGACATGGGTGCGCCTGCCCTTCTTCCAGTTTAAGGTGACGCGGTTGAGCATGGTATCGGTGATGACCAGATGGCCGATGGGCTTCAACTGTTCGCCCAGGCCGTGGATGTCGAACACCACCACCCGCTTGTCCAAGTCCACGGTGCTGTCGTGGCCGAAGATGTCCAGGGAGCCGGTGGTGAACAGCTCCAGCGCCAGGGCGATCTCCCGCGCTTCCGCCTCCGGCTGTTCCATCAACTTTTCTCGGAGGGCGGCGAGAGTGGGTACAGTGCAGTTCTGTTCCGCTTCTTCATACAAGTCCCCCGTACAGCGGTCAATGATGGACTTCTGCTTGGCCCCCACGCCCTTGGGGTCGATGCGCTCCACCAGAGACATAATGAACTGCGACTTCACCACAATGGGGTTGTTTTCGCCGTAGCCGTCCACCATATACATAGCGTTGAGCCGGTCTTTCCCCCCAGCGGCCACCCGGATCACGCTCCCTACACCGTCCATGGCTTCAATGAGGGGGGCATACTCACCCTCCGGGTCCGCAATCAGAATGTCATCATCCGTATTGAGAATGAGGAACACAATTTCCTCTTTCACACTGAACGACTTGCCGGAGCCGGGAACGCCCAGCCGAAAGGAGGACTGATTGAGCAGATTGGCCTTGTTGCACATGATAAGGTTGTGGGAGATGGCATTCTCCCCGAAGTAGATGCCGCCCCGGTCCATGATCTCCTGCACCTTGAAGGGCATGAACACGGCCAGACTCTCGGTGGTCAGGGTGCGGAAGGCATTGATCTTCCGGGTGCCGATGGGCAGGACCGTGTTCAGACCGTCGATCTGCTGGTATTTCAACACCGCCAGCTGGCACCGCCCGGACAGGGAGCGTATCTTCTCTGTGTCGGTGTCAAGCTGCTGCTTGGTGTCGGCGGTGAGAACCAGAGTGAGGACGGCCTGCATCATCCGCTGGTCGCGGGTGGTCAGGTCGGCCAAAAACTCCTTGCTCTCCCTGCGCTGTAATTCCATATCGTAGGGGACGATGGCGGAGAAGTTGTTGTTCTGATTTTGCCGGCGCTGCCAGTTCGTGATATTCGTCTCTACCCCCAGCAGACGGTTCTCCACCTCCCGCACAGCCTCGTCCGTGGGCACATTGAGGATGTCGATGGACAACATCATATTGCGGTCCAGGTCGGTCAGGTTCGTCACGATCTCGTCCTGGATATAGTTGGCATAGTCCTTCAGGAACAGCACTCGGCAATAGCGGTCGCCCAGCTTCAGATAGTCACTGTGCTTCTCAATCCCGTCCGGGCAGATGTAGTCCTTGAAGTCGTGACCCTTCCGGGCCATATCCGCCATATCAAAATGAAAATTGCCCTCGTCCCCGGCCCGGTAGAAATCGTGGAGAATACGGAGCCGGTCCGTGGCGTCCAGCTCCACGCACTTGGAGCCGAGGGCGGCGACGCGGGCAGTCAGGTCGGCCCCGATCCGGGTGAAATAGGCGCGGGCGTCCTCAATATCCCGCTTGTAGACTGTGATGGTGACATACTTCTCCTGAGTGATGCCATTGGCCCCGGTCGCCTTGTCCATGAGCATTTGATTGTACTCCCTGCGGTACTTGTCCAGTCCGTCCTCCCGCATGGGCATGAGGACAGACTGCTCAAAGTCCGCCTGACTTTGACGGTGGTTGCAGATGGTGAGCTTGGTGGTAGCGGCGCAATCCAGGCTGTTCAGCAGTTCCGAGTAGACCCGAAACATGGTTTCTTTATCCTCCTGACCGGCCACCTTGTAATTGATGTCGGTGAAGCGGTAGGTCTTGGAGAACTTGATGCCTACCTTAAAAATGCCGTCCGGCCAGACGCATTGAATGGGGATCACATCCTGCATCCTGCGGGGGATGCGGTACGGCTCCCGGTCCTGCCGCATGATGGTCTTGATACTTCTAATCATGGCGCTTGTATTCCTCCTTTTCCCACTTGTCTATGCTGGGCTTCAAGAGATCGTAATAGAGGGTGGACGCTTCAAAGCGCAGTTCTCTGGGTTCCAGTACCTCCGAGCGCAGCCATGCCCAGATGAATTGTTCCGCCGTCATGCCGTGGTAGGTGAAAAAGCCCAGGGCGGCGAAGGGGGCCGCGCCCAGGACGCACACCCAAGACACAGTTTCTGTCCCGACGTAGGGCTTTAGCAGGAAGTACAGCCCCACAGCGACAGCTACCGCCAGGGCAGAAAAAACGAGCTGCCGCAGGGACAGCCCGAAAAACATACTCTCCGTGTAATTACGGATCTCACGGTTGATTTTAACTTCCAAAACAGATTCCTCCTAATACTCACCGTTCCATCTCTTCTTTTTTTCTGAACGGCTTTTGGCGGGAAGGGTAGGGGATAAATTCTTCCTCGCCCTCAATGACACTAAACTCCGAGCGTAGAAAGGGATGGGTTTCGCGGCTCTGCCACAGGCGGATCATCTCTACCGCCTCCTCTCTTGTTTCCGTGCTGCCCTTCTGCGTCCCGTCTTTGAACATATAAAACCGTTTCATTCGTATTCTCCTTACAACCCCATCATTTCCCGCACAACATGATCGGACATTTTGACGCTGCCCACCAAAATGAGCATATTAAAAATGAGTTCACCAATGTAGCTCCACACCATTGAGGCCGCTGCGGCGTCCGGGTCAACGTCAGGCGGGGAACTAGCGAACACGGAGAAAATGATACAGGCCAGCACGATGACGGCCCCTTCCAAACAGACGGCGGCGTAGCTTTTGAGAAAGCTTTTGCCCACATTCTGGCTAGGTTCCCCGGCAAAACTGGACAGGGGGATGGGGGCCAGCGCAGCGTACATAAACATTTTGAAAAAGCGCCCGTAGACACTCAATATCATTACGAAGGACAGCACCCAAATGAACAGTCCACCAATCAGTGTCACTGCCCATAGAGGGATGCTCTCGAAAAAACCGCAGCCCTCAATGGCCGTCACGATCTCCGCAGGCAGGATCGTGGACGATGGCGCGCCGAAGCCTGCCGCGTTCATGATCGAGGACACCACGCCTTGAATAATGTCCAGCAGAGACAGCATCAGTTCCATGCCGTAGGTGATTAGAGCCTTTGCCAGCGCAAAGCGGACGAACAGCTTCAGCGCGTGTTCCGGTTTTTTGACCTCCACAAAGCTGCCGCAGGTCTTGACCACACCCACCACGAAGAACAGTACCAGCAGGGCGTAACCGATGGCCTGGAGCGCGCCGTGGATGTCCTCTATCACGGTCCAGATGGCTCCACCCTTGAAGTCCTGCGGGGATTGCGTAATGAGCTGCCATATCTCACTCAGTTTGCCGTTCCAGACCTCCAGCGCGTTTTCAAGGTTCTGAACGACCCAATTATCACTTCCGATTATTCTCACCTCAGTTCCTAAATTACGCAACAATGCGCTGGAGCATTGATCGCTCCAGCGCATTGTTGTTTGTCCTTATTGGTGCTTCTCTTTTAGTCGCTGCTCAATATCTGCCGCGCTATACAGCACATCCGTCACAATGACCTTATCATCCCGAATCACATAGAACACAGAGTAGTTATCTACCAACATCCGGCGTAGACCTGCTGCCCGTTCCGGCTCAAAATCCACAACGCGATACCGCTCCGGGAAAATATCCAGGGACAATATTTCATCCGCAATACGATCATATTGCCCAGCCGCATTTTGCGGCGATCCCAGCTTTTCTGCAATATAACGGTGCAGCTCCTCCATATCGTTCAAGGCGCTGTCCGCGATTTGGACGACAAACCGCTCTATTTCACCGCTCATTTCGAAGGCACGGCTGGCGTCCCTCCGCATCCTCTAGAGTTTCGATCGTGCGTCTCTGTGCCATCAGGTCTGGGGCAGCGTGACAGGGAAAGGAATTCCTTTCACCAACGTCACTTGATTGAGAAACATATCAATGGCAGTAGACATCGGAATACCGAGCTGCCGGAGGACATTTTCTGCCTGCTCTTTCACCGTGGGATTGACCCTCAAATTTAATGTTGCCGACTTATCCATCGTGTGTCACTCCTTTCTCCTATATTGTAACGCAAACGCCGTTACAATACAAGCAAAATTTGTGCTATTGGTGTGTTTTACCCAGTGATGAGGGTCAAAATTTCTTTTGCAAAGGTTATGACAATGCCGCCAGCCAGGGTGAGGAAGCCGTTGGACCGCTGGGAGGGGTCGTGACTCTGGAGGGAGAGGCCCACCTGAACGATGCCCCAGCCCAGCAGGATCAGGCCCACTGCCCGGATCAAACCGAAAATGAACTCCGACAAATTGTTGACCACTTCCAGCGGATCATCGGCGGCACAGGCTGTCATAGAACAGCAACCCAGCAGGGCCACGGCCATCACCAATGTGCAGTAGAAACGGAAACCCCGCTTCACCTTGTCGGGCATAGGGAGCCGCTTATTTCCCTTTTTGTTGTTCAGCATTTTCTTGTTCCTCCAGTTCAATGAATTTTTGCTCCAGCTCCTCTTCAGTGAGAAGAATGAAGTGATGTTTCGGCGCGTCCTGACCATCCTTTTCCGCAGCCTGTTTCAACAGTTCCTTGTCAAAACGGATAGACACGATGCTGTGGGCATCCTCACCGTGCTGGTATGGTTCCGCCCCGCCATCCGTAGTGCGTTTGATATTGGGATGCTTAAGAACATCGTACTTGAAATCCCGCACGGGCCGTTCTCCGCGAATAAAGAAGTGCGTACTGGTTGTCCAGCATACGCACTTCATCCGGCATGAGCAGTTCCCGGCCCGCTAGCTGCCAGTTGGTGGAGTAGCTGCCGCTCCGCCCTCTGGACTGCCCATAGGTGTTCATGTCGATAGTCTCTTTCCCCAGCAGTTTGGACACATACTCGTGGGTGGACTGCTCATTTCCACCCAAATACAAAATTCGTCGCAGTTTCCACAATACTGCTTCTCAAAGGGGCTTTGAGTTGGGCAAGGTTCTGGATGATGATGCTCACGGAGATCTCCCGGCTCCGCATAGTGGCCAGCAGCTTGTCAAATTCATCAGGTAAGGCGACATTGGCGAACTCGTCCATGACAAAGTGGACATGGACGGGCAGGCGTCCGCCGTGTACCACATCTGCCTGATAGTAGAGTTGCTGGAACAGCTGGGTGTAGAGCATACCGACGATGAAGTTAAAACTGCTGTCATTGTCGGGGATAACTGCGAAAATGGCGGTCTTTTTCTCGCCTAAATTCCACAGCTCCATCTCATCTGTCTGCGTCATACCAGTCAGAGATTCCAGGTTGAATTTTTCTAACCGAGCCACCAACGTGATTTGAATGGATTTCAGAGTTTTTCCACTGCCGGAGCGGTAGTTGCGGTAATATTTCAGGGCAATATGGTCAGGGTTCTGCATCTCCAAGCGGTCAAACAGTTCATCCAGCGGAGAGCGATACTCATCGTTGTCCTCCCGGATCTCGCCAGCCCGGATCATCTCCATCACCATAGGGAAATTCTGCTCATCCTCCGGGGCTTCGTAGTGGAGATAGAACACCAGGGCCAGCAAAAGCATCTGCGCCGCCTGGTCCCAAAAGGGGTCCTGGCTTTGGCTGCCCTTGGGCGTGGTGTTCTTGAACAGGTTTGTCACCAGCCGTTGGATGTCGTTGTCACTGCGGAGATAGGCGAAAGGATTGTAACAATGGCTCTTCTCCATGTTGATAAGGTCCAGGACCTTGATGTCGTAGCCATTGGCTTCTAGCAGGCCCCCAGTATCGCGCAAGAGTTCGCCTTTACAATCCAGCACGATCAGGCTGGTGTTGGCATTCATAATGTTGGGCTTCGCGTAAAACCTGGTCTTGCCTGCACCGCTGCCGCCCACCACCAGGACATTCAGATTACGGCGATGCTTTCTTCCATCCAACCCAATAGACACATTCCGTGTGAGAATTTTATTGTCCAAAGGTGTCCTGTCCGCGTATTTTTTGTTCAACACAGCAGGTACGCCCCACTTGGCGCTGCCATGTTCCTCCCGCCTGCGGTAATTGCGGTCTGTGGAGAGGTAGGCACCGATCCCCAGCCCGTAGCAGAGCAGAAAAATGAGGACAGTTTTCAAACTGTCCTCACACCATATCATGCGAAACGGATGCTCCAGCGCCGCCCCGCCATACTGCACCAGCCTCACCAGTCCGCCGTCCATATAGGGGGCCAGCAGCAGGGCCAGCCAGACAACGGGGATGATGCCACAGGCGTAAAGGGTAAGATGGGCTTTGGAAAACTTATCTTGCCTCACGGTCAGACCTCCGTTTTTCCTGTTTTGTGGGCGCGTCTATGACTTTGAGAATGAGGTCCTCCACATCCTCGGTGGGCTTGCCGTCCCGGATGGCATCGTTGCGGAAATCGGTCAGGCCCCGCACCATAAGCCGTTGTTCGTAATCGTTCAGCGCGACCACACGCTTCTCATCACGCATAGAGCACCCTCCTATCTTGCAGCATCATCCCGGCTCCTCTGTGCCTTTTCCTGGGCGGCAAAGAGCCGGTTCATATCAGCGGTGATGCTGCCTGCCACATCCCGCATGACGCCCGCCTCGGCCCGGAGCGCCCTGGCGTCCATCTCAGCGTAGCTCTCCGGCAGACGGTCAAAAGAAAAGCCCTCCACCGACACACCATTTCTCCTGCACAGCATATAGGATACGCTGTACGCCGTGAAGTCGGGACTTTCGCAGGTGATCCCGCCCCGGTCCATGTGGACGCAGGCCAACTCCTGCGCCAGTCCCCGGAAGATGGTGGGGGCGTCAAGGCCCTGTCGGACATAGATAACATGGTTCTTTGGATGATAGGCTACATTGGTGCCCTCTGGCAGTTCATTGGAGATGGCAAAGCGGCAGGGGGCGTTGTTCATCAGGGCTTTCAGCAGCAGACGCTCATCCCGTACCGTGGTGGGAGCAGGGCGTTGGTTGGCCTTGGTCTGAGATATATCAAAGACCTTTTTCACATTGTAGGACACACCCACGCTGCCATCGTCCCGTTGATACTCCTTGCCCGGTTCCAGGATAGTGATAGAATCCTCACCCCGCTTGACATAAATGCCGCTGGCCTTCCAACTATCGAAATCAGCCAGTTTGGTGGCCTCCGGGCACTGGGCCGCGATCAGGATGGCGTTGCTCACGGAGTAGAGGTCAAACCGGGCCTGCACATCCAGGTAGGCTTGGAACAGCCCGCCCTCTCTGCCCATATCCTGCACATAGCTGTCGATCATGGCGTAGACGCCCTCGCGCTCCGCCTGCTTTCGCGCCGCCCAAGCCGTCTTGTCAAAGGGCTTCTCCTCCTGCTGGGTGGGCTGGCCGGTAAACAGATCATCATAGTTCGGCATACATTACCTCTCCTTTTGCTTTTTGATTTTCTTTTTGGGGGGCGCTTTATGCTGGAGTGGCTTCTGCCGTCCAGCGTTCTCTCTGGCTTTATCCTCCGCCCGCTGTTTCTGTTCCGCCTTGATCTCCTTCAGTGCCTGACGAACAGAAGGACGGGAACGCTCCAGTGGATCAGGGATACCCGGCACGGTAGTCTCTTTGGGCTTTGAGATAGGCGCGGACGGACGGGATTTCTCGGTCCGGCCCTCGGTGGGGTTTCCAGTCCTGTCCTCCTCTCTGGCAGGGGACGCACTCCGCACTGCCTTCAAAAACTCATCCACATCCCGGTCCGGATCGGTGCGCTCCGGCGCGGCCAGCCCACCCTCTGGGGCCGGGGAGAGCATGGCGTCCAACAGTCCGTCCACCTCCTGTTCGGTCATAGGCTCCTGGGGACTACCCACCTCGGTTACTGGCTCCGCAGCGGGCGCTTCCGGGGAATTCTCCCGCCGCTCCGCTCTGCTCTGCTCGATCTCCTGTTTGACCTGGGCCATATCCACGGTGGCAAGGCCGAACCGCTCAATGATGCGGTTGATCTTGCTGGCGTCCTCCGCCCTTGCCATAATATCCGTCAGACCGTCTGTGGCATCCCGGTCCTTCAGCACACAGTAGAGGATGCCGTATTTCTTTGCCTCCCGGCAAAAGAGCTGAAGGTCGCTGTCCTTGACAGCAAACACCTTCAACTCCTTGCCGCTGCGGAGCATATTGGTCAAGCGGACCTTACCCGCCGTCTTTTTCTGCTCCCGCAGAATGGCATATAGCAAAATGGCAAGCTGTTTTGCCCCGGAGCCGGCCAGCCTGACTGCTACCTCACCTGTTTCCAGCGACATCCTCACGACTTGCTCTGCCGCGTCGCCTGAATAACTCATTTTTTGACTGCTCCTTTCGTTCAAGATCCTTTTGTTTTGTCAGCCGGCCCAGGTTCTCTCTGACCTGCCCGGAACGCTGGGCGATGCCTTCACATAAGGCCACCTCCTTTCTCGCCGCCCTGAGCCTGCCGGACAGGGACCGGATATTCTGTTTCACCTCGTCAATGCCTGTGGGATTGCCCCGCCTGGTGAGTCGGCGCAGGTCTTTTCGAAGTACCTGCCGCTGGGCAGTCAGAGCCTCCACCTCCGCCAATGCTGTTTCCCGGTAGGCAGTCAGTTCCTCAAAGGTCCCTATGTGGTGTTTCCCCAAAAAGCGGGTTTCGGCATCCAGACGGTCCAGCTTAGCGATGTCCTCCCGTAATAAAAAAGACACCCGCTTGACGGATGCCGGACGCTTGACGATCATGTGGAGTTCATAGCAGTAGCGGAAGTACAGCGCCCGCAGGCCGGTGACTTTCTCCCGGGACTTTCCCCTCACTTGGTAACGCTGGGGCTGGCGATGCACAGGCTCCGGGAAGGGGGCCTGCTTGTGGATATTATGCAGGATACGCTCCCGGATCTCATCCAGCGTGTAGCCCTCGCCCAGTTTGTGAAACCGAAAATAACCCTTTGCGCCTGGGGGCTTCAAGGCAGGGTATTTCAGGGGCTTGCCGTCCTTCCCATGGACTTTGATCTGATAGCCCATTTCGCCCATCACCCGCAGGAAGTCCCGTTCCGTGGTGGCGGCACGGATAGCCCGGTCAATGTCGGCCCGGATGCTCCCCCGGTGGGTGGGCCTGCCGCTGCGCTCGGCCTGCCATTCGGCGTAGTTCTTTGTCTGCCTGCCTGGGGCCTGGATCACAGAAATGGCGTATTCCCGGCACAGGCGGTCCGATACCTCCCGCATCCGGGCGTAGTTGGCGGGAGAATTGTAGAATTTGTAGCCGTCCATAAATGACACGGAATTGATGACAAAGTGGTTGTGATAGTGGTCGGTGTTGCAATGGGTGGCCACCACCACCTCAAAGCGATCTCCCCACAGTTCCTCTGCCAGTTTGACGCCGATCTCATGGGCGGTCTCCACATTTACCTCGTCCGCCTGAAAGGACTGATAGCCGTGGTAGCACACCCGGCCATCCAGCTTGCCCCATAAGCGTTTCGTCTCCATGAATTGCGCGGCAGCAGTGTCCTCCCGGCAATTCAGGCAGGACACATAGGAACGGCGCTCCGTTTTCATCTCATCGGCGGCATACTCCACCAGGTCGTTGACCGTGTGGAGAGACGCCAGTTCCGGCAAACCTGCCTCGGTGGTCTTTTCCGGGTTCCGGGCGTAATTGATCACCTTGTCCACACGCCCCTTGATAGGCCAGATGGCGGTCACAGCCATATCATTCGGAAGGGGTAGTGTAGATGTCCACGATCAACTTCTCCACGGTCCGGTTGTCCTCCAGAGCCTTGCGGAGCTGGGGCACATCCAGCAGGCCGACGGCGTTGGCCCGCTTCATGATCTGGTTGAGACTGGCCCCAACACGCCGCACCTCCCGGATCAGCACAGGCACATCGGCGGGTGGAGCCTCTTTCACCGCCGTACCGTTGAGGATGCGGCGGCAGTACCCCTCACGGGACAGGCCGGACTTGCGGACCTTTTTCGTCAGTGTTTCCAGTTCATTTTTAGTGAAGTAGATCTCCACGCGGTGATTTCTTTTTCTCATAACATCCTCCTTGATTTTGTCAGGTTAGAATTTACTGGTTGGCATATCTTTTCATTTAGCTGGCCGTGTGTTATACTGAACACCGAGGTGGTCCATATGACGGCACAACACAAGCGAAGAATAGCGGCGGTCAAAACGGCTGATGCCATCAATGCGATTGAAGGTGCTCCGGTTTCCCGCTATGCCCAGGCACTTTCTCAAAGCTGGGCGCGGGGAGAGATCAGCGGCGCACAGATGAAAGCGGCACTTTTGGTCTCCCACGCAAAGCTGGCAGCACAGGTGCGGAAACATGGTTGATCCATATTTTTATGAGGATATTCCTGTCCTACGAAACACGTTGGACATCAGGGATGAAAAGACGCTGGATCTGATTGAAGCGGAACAGTCCCGCGCAAATATGATGCTGCTCTATGAGCAGGGCTTCTGTGACTTTACACCGGAGGGCCTACGGAGCATCCACCGTTTTCTGTTCGGTGACATTTACCAGTGGGCGGGCAAATACCGGATCATCAATATCGCAAAGCGTGAAAAGCTACTTGCGGGCCGCAGCGTATGGTACAGCAACGATGACGCGATTGCAGATGATTTGGCCGCAGCCTTTCAAGATATTCAGCACCAGAATTGGGCAGCAATGCCCAGAGAAGAATTTGTATCGACTATTGTTCGGTGCTTTACAAAGATCTGGCAGATCCATCCTTTCCGTGAGGGTAATACCAGGACCGTCGTGATGTTGCTGACCTTTTTTGTGGAACATTATGGCTACCACATAGACCAGGACCTTTTAGCGGAGAGCGCCGGTTATGTGCGGGATGCCTTCGTCATGGCCTCCCTGGATCAGTTTTCCGAATATGAGCATTTGGAACGGATACTATTGGATGCTGTCTGTGCTGATCCTGTGGATTACGAACTGGCGCTGGATGCGGAGTCCGAAGTCCAGCAGTCTGAGAAATACCAAAAATACCACCGGGAGCATTACACACCGGAGCCGCATTATCGGCGGGACAACTAAACTATGATGCGCGGTGGTAGCCGTCAATTGATACTGTTATTCAGTTGGCGGCCCTTTTGCGGGGTTATAGGGGCGGCAGACCCCTGTCAAGCGGAATTTGTCCCAGCAAATTCGTTGCTTGCTAAGACAATACCGCCTTCCTCTGCGCCTTCGGCGCGGGAGAGCGTGCGGGCTTGGTCATTTCCTCAACGCTCATGCTCTTTTTCGGTTCGTATGAGGGCCTTCGCCCGCTCCACTTCATCGGACATCATATAGCACCGCTCAATTTGCCAGCCGTTCTTGCCGCCGTACTCCGATGTCATGTACTGTTCCAGACGGACACAGGGATCGGAGCCATCCAGGGACGAAGCATAGATGGAATATCCGCCCATATTAGGCCGAAACGCCTTGTTGTCGCTGGACACCGCATAGGTACGGCTTTCCACGGAATACTCCTTGTCAAAGCTGGCCGGAGAGAACACAATGAAGCCGGACAAATGCTGGCGGGCACGTTCTGCTGCGCGAAAATAACTTCGCATGGTTGCATAGGTCATATTGACCTCACAAAGGGCCTTTTCACTCATGGAGTGACAACCTCCTATTATGATTTTTGCGGCATCATAGGTGATGCCATGCCCCTCGACGGGCGGGAAAAAGCGGCATCACAAGCGATGCCGCTAAAAACTGTTCAAGAAGTCAAACACGGCGTTTAGGTCCTCCGTGCTGGCTTCCGCCTGCGCCGCTGGCCGGTCATAGCCGTTCTTTGCGGTTCGCTCCAATTCTTCAGATACGGTCTGACGGATCAACTCTTTCAACACATCGGTTTGCTCTTTTGCGTTGATCCTGGCGATGATCTCCTGATTGATGGATCGGGCGTCCATGCGGTGCAGGGCTTCCCACGCCCTGCGGTCATTCTCCCGGTCAAGGTTAAATCGCAGCGAAAACCGTTTGAGTTTCATCCGCTCACACCCCTGTGCAAAGCCTGCTCACACAGGAACTCATAGCCCTTGGCGGTGGCGCAGATGTCCTCGTAGATGGTCACGCGGTCGGCGTCATACGCCCCGAAGTTGCGGACCAGGCAGCTTCCGCCGCCCAGCACATGGAGCCGCATGAGAGCTGGGTTGTACTCACGCTCCCGCAGGATGCGGAAAATCTCGCCCACATACTCTGCGGCGGTTTCCCGGATTGTGGTCAGATAGTCCTCCCGAATATCCGCTGTGCCGAACCGCAGCACCCGGTTGATGATCGACTCGTCCACCGTGGCATGGTGGGTCCGCATGACATTCTCCCGGACGGCCAGCATACATTGATGGGTGCCATACTTCTCAGTAAACATCCGGTCCACAACAGGCTTGCGGTCGTTGATGAACATGATGTTCATGGTGCCGTTGCCAATGTCACAGAGCATATTCACGCCCTGGAAGTCCCTGATCTGGCCGGCCACCGCCGCGAAGCCCTGGGGAAACACATCCACCCCGGCGATCTCCACCCAGTAGGCTTTCCCCCGGAAGGTAAAGGCCAGTTCCCGGTTCCGCGTGAGGTAGGCTTTGAAATCCTCCCGTTGCCGGCTTACCCAGGTGAGGGGCAATCCCACTGCAAGATATACCGTGGCGTCTGTCAGGCCATATACATTCAGCTCACGGGCGATAGCGGCCAGGGTGAGGATATAGTAGCCATCGTCCCCGGTCTTGTCCGCCTTAAACTCCTTGTGGCCTGTCCCAATCAGGTAGTAGCGTCCGTCATAGACCAGCAGATCGTCTTTGAATACCGGCTCTGCGTCATGAACGGTCAGCCCCGCGGGAAAACAGCAGTTTGCAGTCTTGATGTTGCCGTAGCCATTGTCTATCCCGATGATCTTCATGCCCTGATGGTCTTTCACCGGCTCCATTCCTCCTTCCTCTTTGCCTGCCCCAACCTCCGCTGGAGCAGCAGATCGTTTACATCCTTGCCGCTGGGCGGCGGCCTGTCCAGCACTTCGTATCTGTCCCCCAGGCCAGCCATGATACCCGCTGCCGCGTCCCGGCCCACCTCGTCATTGTCCAGGTGGAGGCAGAGCGTGTGGACGCCGGGGTGGTCCTGAAGGTACTGGCTGAGAGCCATGGGGATGACAAACTCTTGTTTCTGCTTGAACACCCCGCCCAGGGAGAGCATGGCGTCCTGCCGCCAGTCCCGGCCCTTCATTTTCAGCAGGGTGGCGTAGCTCAACAGGTCGATGGCCGATTCAAACAGGTGGACGCTGGGTGCAGCGGAGTCCTCCGCGATGGCGAAGGAATACCGCTTGTCACTGCTGGTGGCCTCGCCCTTGAAGTCCCCTATGACCCCGCAGGGCGGCGTAGGGTTGGCCCTGCCGGTCCCGGCCCACGAATACAGCATTGTGATAGGGCAGACTTTCATACAAACGCCCGGTCTGGATGCAGTAGTCGATCATATCATAGTCAATGCCCCGCCCATGAAGATAGCTGACAACATGGGTGGCGCACCGGCTGGCTTGGGGAAGAACCAGCTTCCGGGGTTCCTGCTCCTTCGGCCTGGCTTGAGGCACCGGAGACGGGGGAGAGAAGTTCGGTCCCGTCAGGGCCTCCACTGCCTCGGTAAAGGAAAAGCCCTGGACTTTAATGAGATAGTCCAGGGCTGTTTTCCCGCCGATTTTGCGGGAGAACCAGTTCCATTTTCCGTTGCTGATCTTCAAGCTGTCATGCTCACGAGTGCAGTAGGTACTTCCGCCCACATGGACGAGCTGGTGCGGGTCATACTGCTGGAGATAGGTCAGCAGGTCCCATTCCTTAGCCTGTGCGATCTGCTCCGGGGTGACATAGCCCATCCTACCGTTCCTCCCGCTGGCCCTTTTCCTTTTCAGCCCGTATAACGGTATCTGCGCGGGCCTCGATCACATCCCGCACATCGTCCATGTGGTGAGTTTCCGCCCGCTCCCACGCCCGGTAAACATCCGCCAGCGGGTCCGGGACCGCAGCAGGGCCGCAGCTTGGCGTCCGTCAGTTCCAGTACCTCCAACTCCATCACAATGTCTCTCTCGGACGGTGAATTTGCAGGCATTGTCCAGGATCACATTGGGGGGCTGCTCCAGAAGCCATGCCTTATACTTCTGCTGCTCGGCTGCCATCCGTTCATAAAGTTGGCGCATCATTTCTTTGTTGGTCATGCTGTATCACTCCTTATAAAATAGTGATAGCCGGGAGATCTCCAGATGAAAACCTCCCGGCTATGTAAAACGGCAAGGCCGCAGACACGGCCTTGCCAAAAAGGTATGTGATTGCTTTATCGGGCGTCCCGGTCTTTCCCGGCTTTGTGTTTCACTGGTAGAAGCCCATCTTTCGCCTGCTCTAATTTTTCCAGAGCGAAATCCAGTATCTTCGCCGTCCGCTCCGCCAGCATGGTCAGATAAAATTGCCGCTGCAAATCACTGAGGAATGGGGTGTCATAAATCAACTTCCCGATTTTATCCATGTCGATCTGGGGGACGATTCGCCGCAAAGCGCGGTTGCACCCTTCATCCCGCAGCGAGGAAATAAAATCGAAATACCGGATTTTCTTTCCTTCCAGCGTAATCGCGGAGGTCGGTATCTCATAAATTCGATGGTCGCGGTCGCCCTTATTGGTGAGGACAGACCGCATGATCTCGTCATCCGCCTGGGGACATCCCTTCTTTCTCAGCTCATGCAGGCGCTGATACACCTGACTCAGCCGCCGGACAGCATATTGGAGCTGTTCTGCCGTCCCGTAACCGCTGTTGAAGTCACGGGCGATGGCGTTGATCTCTCGGCCTGCCTCGTTCATAAAGGCAATGGCCTCCCGTGTCTCCGCCTCCCTGAACAGGACGGGGCGGTTGGTTTCCATCTGCCGCATCAGCCATGCGCTGGCGGACAGTCCGGCGGCCCTGTTCCGTTTCTTCAACAGATCGTATTCCTTTGCGCTCATGCGGACACAGGTGCGGTGTGGTTGGCTATTGCCAAACCTTATTTTCCGAGGTACCAATGTTGTTCCGAAATGCTGGCCGGAAATGGATTTTTGGCAACGCTGTCAGAAGTCCACCTTTCCCCACCCAAAATCGCTTTTGGCAATATTGCCAAACCCGGTTTCCTAGCACAAACTTGCCGGCAGTGCTGCCAAAAAGTCCCGTCGATTGGCGGCATTGGGGTCAGGGGATTTCCCCTGCAAGTGGCGTTTTGACATCAAAATGCGATGCTTGCGCCACCAAAGGTCCCGCATTGCGGGACCTCTGGCGGTCTCTCCGCCACGGGCGGGGTTTTCTCTTAATGGAGAGCAGACCGTCTCTGTATAGCACTTATGTTTTGAAAAAATGGGTCTGGCCCCAATTTTCTAACAAACATTTTTATCGTCTCTGAGAAATTTAACGGCCGGACTGAATTTTCAATTTCTCTTATGCTTTCCGATCGATCCCTTGGTGATATTCATTTAAGATACCGGGCTTAACTGGCTTTCCCCAATTCCAAGACGGGTCCCGCTGATGCACATATTCTCCCAAACGCTTAGCCTCTTGTATACTGATTTGATTTAATGTCCATCCGGCAGCGGCTCTTTCTTCAGGAGGCAACGACATAATATAGTTTTTTATAACTTGGCTTTCAACTTCTCCATCACTCATTCCGCCGTTGTTTTTCATGTTCTCAAACACCAGTGCTCTGATCCTGTTCGCAACGTCCTCGTCAACAGGAACGATCCGACGGAAATCCGTCCGACCTGTAATATCCATTCCTTCTGGGCAATATGGGTTCACGTGGTCCTTTGGAGGCAGAGAGCCGTTGGGAAGGTTTTGCGTAACGCCTTGCCGCCTGTACCTGTCCGCATTTGCCATCATCCTGGCAATATCGCTGACCGTCATCGTTTTTCCTCCTTCTGTCTTATTGTTTAGAACTGGTATTTATAGAATCGACTGACTAAGAAAACCAAATACTGCGCATATCTTTTATTTAGGTCGATTGTAAAATGAAGTTGGACACCTAAGAAAAAATCCATAGTGATTTTCCCCACATGGTAGAATGAAGTTTGCACACAACTTCTTCCAAGGGAGGGCAATCACTATGGACTGCCAAGATTATATCACAGAATCGGTAGAACGCAAGAAGGGACAGCACTTACAGCGAGAGGAACGAGGCGCAATCCAGCATCTCAAGAACGCCGGCTACACGAACAGAGCCATTGCCAGAGCAATCGGATGTTCACCAACCACCGTTGGGAACGAGCTAAAGCGCGGCACACCGCCCCGAAAGAGCAGCAAGGGCAGGAAACCCGGATACTCGGCAAGGCGTGGAGAAGCGGTCTACAAGGCGAACAGAAAGCGTTCTCGGAAACCACACCGAATCTGTCACTGCACTCGCTTCATTCGCTGGATAATTGAACAGGTCAAAGAACACAAGTGGTCTTTGGATGCCTGCGTCGGCTATGCTCGTCTGCACAGGCTGTTTTCAGCAGAGGAGATGGTCTGCACCCACACGCTTTACAATGAGGTCTGGGCAGGCAGCCTTGACTTGTCTGTGACAGAACTGCCCGAAGCCATGAAACGCAAGCAGCACAAGGACTCCAAGCCCCGTGAACACAAGAAGAGCTTCGGCACAGACATTTCTCAGAGGCCTGAGATCGCAGCTCTGCGCATCGAGGAAGGTCATTGGGAAGGTGACACCGTGGTCGGCAAGAGGGGCGGTAAAGAGGCTGTTGTCCTCTCCCTGTTGGAGAAGAAAACGGAGAACTATATTGCCATCCGGATTCCCGGCAAGGATGCAGACTCCGTTCTGAACGCCATGCAGTCACTCAGGGGAGAATTCGGAGACAAGTTCTCACAGGTCTTCAAGACCATTACCGTGGACAACGGCTCGGAGTTCTCTGCGTTCAGTCAGGTCGAGAACTGGGGCTGTGCAGTCTACTTTGCGCATCCCTACACCTCATGGGAACGTCCCCAAAACGAACGCCACAACGGGCTGTTTCGAACCTTTGTTCCGAAGGGCGTGTCCATTGAGGCTTTCTCTGCTGAGTATATCTTGGCTGCAGCTGATGAATTGAACGGACGGCCTCGCAAGAAGCTTGGCTACCGCACCCCGGAGGAACTGTTTGACGAGTTCCTCGACTCTGTTTACGCAGCCGAAGGCTGCGGCAGCATCGCCCAGGACGGAAGCCAGCGGCTTCCATCCTGACCGTCGCTCTGATTCACTAAGTTCTACCGTGCAGGTGTCCAACTTGCACTTGCAATTTGCGTATCTTTTATTTAAAATATCGACAGCTCTTTATTAAAAGTTTAGTGTGGGTTACCAGTAAAAAGTAAATCATTTGGGGAAAAATCCATACTTTCTACTGTTATCTATGTATCATGCCACTCGCAGCCCTTCGCTCCCCGATTTTCCCATGCCCTACACTCTCGAGCCGCCCAGTATACAGCAGCAGTTTTCGGTAACTATCATTTTCAAACATTTGTTTCAACAACTACCGCATCAGTCATGATTGAAAAACATCGTGGTGATAAGGATAACTGTTTTGAAAGCCCTTAATGGCTTGCGACCATCTTTATCTGTCTCATATCGGCTATGCTATCTACAATAACAATGCTCTCATGCGGTTAAAATATTGCCCTTGTGCGGGGGTACCTTAACTCATGTCCGGGTTCTTCTTCACCATAGACGGAAATTTCAGCATATATTGCTCCCCGTCATAGAGGACGGAAATCTTCTTGCCGTTTGCGCCGGCGTATGCCTTGTTCCGTTTTTGCATATCTGTAAAGTCAATGACGCCCATGCGGTCACTCCCTTTCCATCCGCAGATACTTTTCCCGGAGATACCACGCCTGTTCCGAGCTGATGACCTGATTGACCTCCGCGTTGTTGATGTCTGCCTGCAAGTTGCAGTAGTCGCAGTCCCAGCGCAGGTCCTTCTCACCCCGGTCCAGCCGGTCCCAGGCCGCCTGCATCTGCGCGATGGACTCCCGCAGGAAGTCAGGCAGGCCGCACTCCAGATAACTCTTGTCAGCTGGTAGGCCGGTATCGTGTCCGGGCTGCCCCATCATATCCTGTCGGCCCATCTCTTACCCCGTCCTTTCTGCTTCATTTTCCTTATTGTATCGGTACGCCGGATGCTTGTCAATCGCTAACGCTCCCCGTAGCCGGGAAAGGTAACATAGAATACCTTATTCATAGACGAATAAACATCGTGTCAAAGTCCTCAAACATGAATTGTATTTTGTCGACCTGTTTCCGGGTGTGGTAGTGGCCGCAGTACCATTTTTTGTAGTCCAGGCGGTCCTCTATGCCGTCCAGCCAGTCCTCGGTACTCTTGTCTACGGAGCTTTGGTCAAGGCTGGAGAGAAATACTTCGGTCGGCTCATATTTGCGGGGGCAGGTGTGGCTCAAAACAATGTCGATGTTCCAGTGTAAGGCGGCAAGCCGCGCTTCAACCACGGCTTTGATCTCCTCGTCCGGCTGCTCATCCGGCCACCAATGCCACCCGTGCGCCAGCCGGTAGTGCTTATCCACACTGTACGCGCCCCCGATCACGATACACTTGTACCCATCGAAATTGTAAATCTCGCCGTCAACAGCAAAGAGGATGTTCGGAAATGCTTCCTCATAGAGAATTTTCCCGCCGCAGTATTCTCCTTCCATATAGGATGGGATGCGCTGGGGCCTGGCTTCATGGTTGCCGTGGATACTGAAGAATTTGACCGGAATGGCGCTGGCATACTCTTTTGCGCGGGTGTCGCGGTCATTCAGGTAATAATTGAAACCAGCATCACCAAGGATGATTATGGTATCGGATTTTGTTGTTTCCATTGCGCGGCAAAAGGTGTCCACGCGGAGAAAGTTCCCATGTGTGTCACCTGTGAGATAGGTTGCCATAGCATTCAACTCCATTCTATCATGAATTTTGATACCGTATACAGGTGGGCGTGGGACACCCATCCGCGGAAATGATACAACAAACTATGTACGGGGGCAAGTCTGCGGCTTGCTCCCGTATCATGTTTTTGAGGGTCAGACATTTCTCACTCTTTCAGCGTTCGCGGTCGGGACTGCCACGGGCGGGGGCGGTGACTTCATCCCCTACATCTCCATCCACGATCTCGCTCTCCCGCTTGTCCATGTTCAGCAGGATGTTCAATTCATCCAGGCGGGCGGACTTTCTTTTCAGCTCGTCCTCCTGGGGAAAGGGCTTATCCACCTCCAGTTTGGCGTTTTCGAGCTGCATCCTGGTATTTTCCAACTGTTCCCGGCAGGTGTTTATCCGCTCCTCCATGCTTTCCAGCAGATTGTCCAGGCGGAGAATGTTGCCAAAAACATCTGTGCCGAGGTTCGTGGTGTAGTACAGCGCCCCTTTCAGCGTGACCTTGAACTCCCTGGTCAGGCTTGCAAAGGACAGGTCCATAGAAAAGCCCCGGTACTGGCCCAGGGGGACAGGTTCGGGGCTGGTCATGGCTTTGCAGGCGGCGAGGATGGCGCTGCCTGCGGCTTTTTTGTCGGTGTAGACGGTCCCCTCCACCTCCATGGGGGAGAAGCCGTCCTCATTGGGGTGGGTGTTCTCCTTCAGCCGGTCCATATCGGAAAGATAACCCTCGATATACTGTTCATACTTGGCGATCTGCTGGGGCAGCTCCTTGATGATCTGATCCTCCAGAGCGTACCGCTGGCTAAGGTGGTTGGCTTTCAGGAGCCGGAGCCGCTGCACATCAATGTCCAGGTCCATCTTCTCCTTGATATGGGGATTTCCGGTGCAGAGCGCCTTGATTTCCGCGTATGACAGGGCGGTTTCATCTATATCCTCGCAGGACCGGACCGGGGATTTGCTGGTCATGATCTGCCCGATGAACTTCTGCTTGCCCTCCACCAGCTGATAGAGGTAGCTGTCAAAGGTGTTCTCGGTAACATAGGTATAGATGTCCACCTCATTGTTCTCGTTGCCCTGCCGGATGATCCGGCCCTCCCGTTGCTGAAGGTCGCTAGGCCGCCAGGGACAGTCCAGATGATGGAGCGCCACGAGTTTCTTCTGGACATTGGTGCCCGCGCCATCTTCTGGGTGGAGCCGATCAGCACGGACCTGCCAGCGCACTTTGCCAAACAGTTCCTTTTTCTGTGTCTCCGTGTTGGCGCTGTGAATGTAGGCTATTTCTTCGGCTGGTATCCCTCTGGCAATCAGCTTATTCCGCAGGTCATCGTAGACATTCTGAAATTCCGCCATCTCGTAGCCGCCCTGCTCGTTTGGGACCATTTCAATGGGCCGGTTCTTGCCAGGGGTGGAGAGGTCGCAGAATACCATCTGCGCGGAACGTTGGTCCGCTGTGCGCTGCCATATATCAAACACATCCCCAGCACAGGCGTTGATCTTGCTGGTGTCGCTGTCCGGGAGCAAGGGGTTGAGGAGCCGTTGGTCCAGGGCCAGCTTGCGCCCGTCGTTGGTGATAAGCAGCATATTGTCCTCGGTGCTGTCCACCATCCTATTGCGGACCTTCTCCGCCCGCTCTCCCAGTGCCGCCACCATCTCCTCTTGCTGTTCCGAGGGTTTCAGGACGATGTTGCGGTAGTTGGCCTTGGGGACAGGGAGGTTGAGCATATCCGCTGTCTGGATGTCCGCCACTTCCTTAAACATGGACATGAGTTCCGGGAGGTTATAGAACCGGGAGAACCGGGTCTTGGCCCGGTAGCCGGTGCCCTCCGGGGCCAGCTCGATGGCGGTGACAGTCTCGCCAAAGGTAGACGCCCAGGCGTCAAAATTGAGCAGGCCGTGTTCTTCCAGGACGTGGTACTGCAAATACTTCTGCATGGTATACATCTCCACCATGGTGTTGGAGATGGGGGTGCCTGTGGCGAACACAACGCCCCGGCCCCCGGTCAGCTCGTCCAGATAGCGGCATTTCATATAGAGGTCGCTGGACTTCTGTGCCTCCGTCTGGCTGATGCCACACATTCCGCATTTTGGAAAGGCGGCGAGGTTTTTGTAGTAGTGTGCTTCATCGACAAAGATGCGGTCAATGCCCAGTTCTTCAAATGTGACCACATCATCCTTACGGCTCTGATCGTTCAACTTTGCTAACTTGGCGTCAATGGACTTTTTTGTGCGCTCCATCTGCTTGATGGAGAAGCGTTCCCCGTGGTTGGCTTTCAGTTCCGCGATGCCGTTCAGGACCTCACTCCGCTGCTGTTCCAGGAGATACCGCTGGCGCTCCACACTCACCGGGATTTTCTCAAACTGGCTGTGTCCGATGATGATGGCGTCATAGTCGCCAGTGGCGATCCTGCCGCAGAACCGCTTGCGGTTCTTGGTTTCAAAGTCCTTTCGGGTGGCTACCAGGATGTTGGCGGAGGGGTAAAGCTGCAAATACTCCGACGCCCACTGCTCCGTCAGGTGGTTGGGCACCACAAACAAGCTCTTTTGGCACAGCCCCAGCCGCTTACTCTCCTGGGCGGCGGCTACCATTTCAAATGTTTTCCCTGCCCCCACCACATGGGCCAGCAGGGTGTTCCCGCCGTAGAGGATGTGGGCGATGGCGTTCACCTGATGGGGCCGCAGGGTGATCTCCGGGTTGATGCCTACAAATTTCAGATGACTTCCATCGTACTCACGGGGCCGTATGCTGTTGAATTTGTCGTTGTAGAGCCGCGTCAGCCGCTCCCTCCGGGCCGGGTCTTTCCATATCCAGTCCTGGAACGCTTGCTTGATAAGCTGCTGCTTGCCCTGGGCGATAGCCGTTTCCTTCTTGTTCAGGATGGGAACGCGGTTGCCGTGTTCGTCCTCCACATAGTCAAAAATACGCAAATCCCGGAGATTCAGGGTTTCCTCAATGATTTTGTAGCCATTGACACGGGTGGTGCCGTAGGTGTTCTCCGCCTTGACATTGCCCCTGTCGGCAAATTTACTTTCGATATTCCATGCGCCGGTGTGCTGGGAGTAATGGCTGCGTATCATCCGCTGACTGCGGGGGGAAGTCCCGAACAGTTCATAGATAAATTGGTCAATGACCTCTGTGGGCAGCCAGGTGGCCCCCAGCCGGACGGCGATCTCGCTGGCGGTCAGGTCCACCGGCTGCACCCGTTCCAAAGCCTGGACATGGGCGGTGTAGTCCTCCGGGTACAGTTCGGCGCTTCGTTTTGCCCATTCCAGCTTCTCCCGCACATTCCCGGAGAGGTATTCGTCCGCGGTGAGGTACTTTTCCTCGGAGCCACCGCCATACCCGTGCATGGGGTTCAGGAAAATCACGCCGGTCAGGTCGGCGTAGACCTCCTGCTCGGTCTTGCCGGTCAGCTCCGCCATATAGTCCATGTCCACCTTTGCCTTTTCAGCCAGTGACACGGCCAGGGCCTCGGACGCGGTATCTACATGGGTGATCGTGATCCTCTGCTTGATGGTGCGCTTGATAAACATATCCGCCTTGCGGACAAAGTTGCGCTCATCGTCCAGCACCTCCAGGGAGGTCAGGAGGAAGTAGGCGCTGTCCATGCTGAACGCGGAGCTGTTGGCGCGGGAGTTGATCCGCCCGTACTTGTCCACAAAGGCGTCGTAAAGAGCGTTTAACTTCCGCTGCTGGGCCTGAATGTCCTGGTCGGGCCAGTCCTCGGTCTGGTACTCAATGAGCGTCCGCACACAGTCCCGTATGCCGATCAGCCCCTTGATGCGGTTGGCCGCTGTTACGGACACCTCTACCGGGTTCATGCGGCTGTTTTCCCGGTAGTACACCTTGCCGTCCACGATGGTATAGCTGAAATTCCGTACCTCCGGGTCCGCGGGGATGGACTTGTCCTCACCCTCGGTTTCCGGATCGTCCATGACATACTCGGTGATGGAGCCTTGGATACTCTGAATAGCAACGGCAAGCTGGTCCTCCAGGTCCCGCCCCTCAATGGGCAGGCAGGCGGTTTCCGGCCCATAGGGGCCGCTGATCTCCCGCATTTCGCCCATGACCATCTCCGGGTGGTCAATAAAATACTGGTTCATTTTCAGCCCGTTGGCGTCGGTGTTCAGGTGTACCCAATCCGGTTCCTCGCTGGAGAGGGCGTCCCGCTTCTGCAAAAAGAGGATGTCGCTGGTCACATCCGTTCCCGCGGCGTCCTTGAAAGTGTTGTTGGGCAGGCGGATGGCCCCCAGCAGGTCGGCGCGCTGGGCAAGGTACTTCCGCACAGTGGGGGTGTCCTTGTCCATCGTGCCCTTGCTGGTGACAAAGGCGATGACACCGCCCGGCCTGACCTTATCCAGCGTCCGGGCAAAGAAGTAGTCGTGAATGAGGAAATTGTATCGGTCATACCGCTTGTCGATCACCTTGAAGGAGCCGAAGGGCACATTCCCGATGGCAGCGTCAAAAAAGCTGTCCGGGAGGTCTGTTTTTTCAAACCCCTGGACAGCGATAGACGATTGTTGATAGAGTTGCTGGGCGATGCGGCCTGAGATGCTGTCCAACTCCACGCCGTAGATTTTAGAGTCCGCCAGGGCCTCCGGGCGCATACCGATGAAGTTGCCGATGCCGCAGGACGGCTCCAGCAGATTTCCGGTCTGGAAGCCCATGTTCGTGAGGGCCTGATAGATGGAGCGGATGACCACGGGCGGAGTATAGAAGGCCGTCAGGGTGGACTCCCTGGCTGCGGCATATTCCTCCTCGGTGAGCAGGGCTTTCAGCTCGGCGTACTTGCTGTGGCGCTCGTCAAAGCAGTCTGCCAAACCGCCCCAGCCCACATACCGCGCCACTACCTCCTGTTCCTCTGGGGTGGCAAGCCGGTCCTCGGCCTCCAGCCTTTTCAGCAGGCGGATGGCCCGGACATTGTTGTTGAACCGCTCCCCAGGGGTTCCCACGCCCAGGGCGTCATCGGTGATATGGTACTCATGCCGGTCTGCGTTGGGAACTTCAGGATGGAGGACAAAGGGGGAAACCCTGGCCCTGCGCTGGGGCTGGGGTGGGGCCAGAGTTGGCCCCTTACCGCCCTGGTCGTGCCCATCTGCTGAACTTTCCGCGCCCTTTTCAGCCGTTCCCACTGTATTTTCCCTTTCAGCCGGTTTCAAAACCCTTTCAGCTTTGGGCCGATGGGAGTACAATGCCTTTTCAGCTTCTTCAAAGGTATCAAAACCGCCCGCTATTACATTGGAAAACCCACTCTGCACATCGTAGCCATAATGGTTATAAAACTTGCCGCTGGGGGATTGAAAGACAACAATACGCTCCTGATCGAACAGATACTCCGCTGCCTTCTCTGTGCCTTCTTGCGTGGGCATAGGCGCTGCCGGCGGTTTCGGTTCAGTTCCTTCTTTTGCGGCAGGTAGTTCCAGCGTGGGGAAGTCCCCGATTACGCGGAGCCATTTCTTTTCCAGCAGATCGTAGACAGCCGCGCCCTCATAGGCAAAGCCGTCTGCTTCCATCGTGCCGTCTAAATAGCCCTGCGCTACCTGTTCTGCCTCCTCCAGCGTCGCGTATTCCGTTTTCTCATCCATGCCGTTTTCCAGGTGGTGGTAGACCACCACCTGATAGCGGCGCTCCGCTTCGTCCCGGTCCACCGGGGCATGGGCGGGCGGCTTCTCCCGTGCCTGGACCTTTTGGGCCAGAGGGCGGTCCGCATAAAGTTGTTTCTCCGCCTCCTCCAGTGTGGCAAAGCTCCCGGTCGTGGGCGTCACCCTGCCGGAAATGAAGCCGTACTGATTGCAGAAGGTCCCGTTCGGTTCCCGGAAAATCACAAGATGCTCGTCGCCGGACCAATATTCCGCTGCCTGCCGGTACGCGAGGTCCTGGGCGGCGATGGGGTCTTTTTTTGCTTGGGGCCGATGGGTATAAAGTGCTGCTTCGGCCTGCTCAAAGGTATCAAAGCCACTCGCCGTTGCATACACCGTGTTATCCTGATCGTCATAGCAGTATTGGACATAATACTGGCCGTTGGGGTACTGCCGGATCAGGATGGTTTCGCCCTCCCCATAATACCGGGCGCAGAGCTCCACCTGGTTCAACTGACGGGCGTATTCCTCCGCCTGCCACCGGCTGGTAAATTCCTCGCTGACGCCCTCATCGTCCACATAGATACGGTCGTTCTGGCCATCCCACACGCCATAGGCGATTTGGGAGCCGCGGTCCAGCTCCACAGCATAGAAGCGGACATCCGGCTCCGCGCCGGCCTTCTCCTCTTGACTGGGCGCTGTGTCCGCGGGGTGTTCCCGTCCCTGGCACTGTTTGTTGTACTCCTCCTCCGCAAAGGCCACCATCTCGTCAAAATCCAGGTTGGCGAGAAATTCATTCAGGTCACGGAAACCGGCGCATTGAATGGAAGCAGCCTCCGCGCCGTCCACCAGGTAGGACAGGCGGAAGGATACCAGGTCGGCGCTGATCTCCACGGTATGGGCGCTGTCGCTGGTGGAGCTGAACGCCAGGGGGACATGAGAGAGGTCGGAGAAGTCGGCCTCCTGCTCAAAGACCTCCATACAGTAAGCGTTAATGAGCCATTTTGCCCGCCCCAACTGCGCCTGCGCCATGTCAATGACCTGGAAGCCCTGGGGCGGCGGGTCCAGTTCGGCAAGGAAGTCCTGGGGAATGGTCTGGCCCTGGCCGTCCCGGTAGAGGACGATCCGCATGGGCGCGCCAGCATGGTTTTCTTCCTTGATTGCCGCCACAAATTCCTCCGCGCCGGTGTACTCCACGCTTTCGCCCACGCTGCCGTTCGTGCCCAGGAAGTCGATCCGTCCCACGGGCAGCGGGGCGTCCGGCGATTCCCCGGCATCCGGTTCTTCGGCGTCAGCCACGGGTGCCGCGTTCTCCGCCACCTGAAGCAGTCTGTCGTTCAGCGGGTTCTCCGCCAGCAGACGGTCGAATTCCTCACGGGGCAGCTCCTTATTGAAAATAGGAAAGGTCGGGTCATAGAGCCGGACGGTCTGCTCATTATAGGCCAGCAGCTCATACTCCTGTGCCCCCAGGTACACCGTAACACCCAGGGTTAAGCGGTATTCCTTTTTTGGAGGGGGCGGCGGATTCAGCTCCTCCTCGGTGGGTTCCAGCGGTGTGGCAAGGGGACCGCTCAGATCAGCCAGCACAGCCTCACAGCGTTCCGTCAGGTGGGTCTTGTCCCGGATGATCGTCTGCATGGCGTTTCGCAGGGTAGGCAGGACAAAGAGATTATCTCCTGACAGAACATAGCACTTCTTTTCCCCTATTCTAAAGGAGTTCGCACACGTTCTGGCAAGCAGGAGTTCCTTGTATGGGTCCGTTTCACCGGTCCGTGTTTTGAAATCCACATAATCATCAATGATGGAGCAAATCTCCGCTGCGATGTCCCAACGGGCCTTCCGCTGCTCTACCTGTGCCCGGTATTGCGGATAATGCTCTTTTTCAGCCCGGTTCAGGTAGCGGTCGGCGGCGATCAGTTCTCTGATACGCTTCTCCACCTTGGCCCAGGAAAGAAGAACCTCCACCCGGTCAGGTTCACCGTGCGTACCACGCCAGAGTTTGATCCCTTTCCCATCATAATCCACAAAAAAGCCGCTGCCGGGAATGGCGTCAGAATGTCCGCCAACGCCATACGTACTCCGCAGAAATTTAATATTTTCCTGCTTGCCTTCATTCTTTTGAAACTGTTCAAAAATACGGTATTTGCGCTGAGATACGCTGATTCCACCGCATAGAACATAGTCAATGGCCGCCTGGGGCAGCGTGAATACGGGCTTCTTTTCCGCTTCGGCCTGCTCAATAAGGGAAATCTGCTCCGCTTCGCTGGGCAGGGGCCGTTCCTCCGGGTCGAGCCACTGGTCCAGCAAGATCATTCCGTAGATGGTGTCGGCAACAGAGGGCCAGCGCAGGAAATCCTCTTTCTCGCGGGAGAGATACGCCCCGCGCCAGAGGTTCAGCACATCGTCCCATGCCCGATACCCGGCCCGCTGGCCATTGCTCAAAATTTTCTCTACATAGGTGTTGTCGAAGAAGCCCTTAATGAAATCGCCGCGCTCTTTTCTGCCCTCATGGGCTTCAAAGAACGCGGCGATCTCGGCTTTATGGTCTTTTAGGGCGTCGCTGACGCGGAGCAATTCTGTTTTCTCGCTGTCCTCGTGATAGTAGGGGATGTCCGTGCGGGCATTAAAATCATGGTGGCTGTTTTGAAGTCCGGTAGTACCGGATGTCCCATCAACAGGGGCCTGCGGGAGTGCTTCCCCGGCAATCAGTGGATCACTTACACGTCCGTATAGACTAGCTCCGTCAGCGCCATTTCCTCCGCCGCTGCCCGGATGTTGTTCATCAGGCCCACCCACTTCATCTGATCGCTGGCCTTCAGCTCCTCCGTCACGCCCTGCTCCCGCGCTATCCGCGCCGTCAGCTGCTCCACCATCTCCGTGGCCTGCCGGTCGATCTTCTCCAGATGGGCGTTCAGCCTGCCGCTGAGGAGCATCCCCGTGTAGTAGGCGTTCCTGTGGGTCTGAAGGTAACTGCGCCGTAGCATCCCATATTTTCCTACCTTCGGGGCCTCCGGCGCTTCCAGATTGGGCAGGCGGTAGTCGCCCTCCGTCCGGTATGTCAGTTCCATGTTCAACGCTCCTTTCCTGTTTTGTCCTGCCATCATGATACTGCCTGTTTGGAGTTTGTGCAAATGTGCGATTTTCCCTTTGCTCCGCCCGGTACAGGCTCAAAACCGTGCTGGCGATCTCCCGCAGGGGCATTTCCGCAATATCGCTCACCGCGCCGCCCAAGATGGAGAGGGTTTCCGGGGTGTCAAAGTCATAGACATGGGCGAAATCCTCGCCGCTGAAATAGTCCATGGGGTCGATGCCGCACCGGGTCAGCATGATAAAAGCCACGCTGCTCTCCACCAGGCCCTTAAACCATGCTTCGGTACTGAGGTCATCCAGTTCTTCTAGCAGGCTGCCCTCTTTGATGCCCCGCAGCTCCGTGAGGTAGTCGCCAAAGTTGTCCTCCACGATGACCTTCGCCGTTTCCAGAAGGCAGGCGGCAAGACCAGAGCGGTCCGGGAACTCGCCATAGCTGTTCTCCAGCGCCTCGATCACCGCGTCCTCATACCGCGGCTCCATCTTCCAGATGGGGATGGTGCGCCCCTGGCGGCTGTTGGTATCAGACATATCAAAGACATACCGCAGCTTATAGCCCCGGTCTGTATCCACCAGCAGGGCGATCCCCCTGGTGCCCTGGTTGACATAGCGGCCATGCTTGTTCCAGAAGTCGATCTGGGCGCAGGCGGTGGCGTCCGGCTTCTGCGCGTAGATCAAAAGCTGGTCACGGAAATTGTACTTGAAGTTGTGGGCGGCGGTGGTCAGGAACGCCATATAGTTCCCGCTGTTGGCGGAAATTTCGCGGGTCTTTTGCGCTGCAAGCTCTACAATAGAGTCCAGTTTTTTCGCCACGCTCTATCCCTCCGTTTCCTCATAAGATTGCAGCAGGCCCTTTGTTGCCGCGGCGATTTTAGAGATGCGCCCGGTGAGCTGGGCGGCGGTGGCCCTGACCTCTGATCGTCGCGCCACGTAGAAGTAGCCTGCATCGGCGCTGCAAATGGGGTGGCCGTCACAGCGCAGGCGGTTGACCGCCCGCCGCAGCTCCGTCCCGCCGACATGAAACGCGGCCTCCAGCTCCTTGCTGGAAGCTGCGTTCTCCTGTCCCTTGTGGTATTTCTTCAGGTACGCGCACAGGGCCTCATCAATGGATACGCCCTTCATCGGGCCTCGCCTCTATCCTGGCGGCGGGACTGGATGGGCCGGCCACGCTTATTGTATCGGCTCGGGTCGGCGGCAGAGGATGTCCAGCCCAGGGTCGCCCCGGCCAGCATTGCCGCCGCCTGCGCCCTGGTCACGCCCATATCGCCGTTGAGTACATCCGCCGTCTGCTGGGGCGTTTTCCCTTTGAAATGGGCCATGGGGGACACCTGATACCCCGGCTTGTACCGCTCTATGGCGATCAGCTCACCCGATGACGGCTGGACGGTAAAGCACTTCTCCGGCAGGGGCGGCGTCAGAGGGATCACCTCGTTGTGGCACCGCTCCATCTGCTCGGCAAACTGGCATATGTGAAACAGGCTGTCCCAGCCGTTGCCCACCTCCACATGGCAGTCATCAATATAGCGGCAGGTCCGGTCAATAGGCGCACAGCCCTCCCGGAGAATACGGATCTGCCCGCCGTCCGGGATGCGGAACAACTCGTTATAGTGCGGGTCGATGAATCGAATGCCCTTTTCAGCCTGTTCCATGTGCCGCTCCAGCCAATCGCGGCGATAGGGATAGATATAACTCTCCCCTATTTGGGGGAGGCAGCGCAGTAGACAGGAATAGTCTTGGGTATCGGCCCGGAACACATATTCCCGACTGTTTCCTACCTGACTTTCGGGATGGTCCAGACAAAAAGCGGCCATGCTGTCACGGGTATTCATAATGAAACCAAAATTTTCATCAAAACGAAGCAGGTCAACTATGTGATTGAATGCTTGTCTAAATTCCGGTGTATTCAACGATGGATCATCCTGTTTCCACTCGCTGAAATTTACCACCGCCTCATTTTGACTCAAACCATGGTACAGATAGCCAGGACTCCCGCATTGACCGGCGATCTGCATACTCTGTTCATAGGCGTATAGGCGCTCAGCCGGGGCAGCGGCGCGCAAAGTCAATTCCATCTGTCTTACACTCCTTTCCCATGCGTGAAAAAACCACCATTTATCCTCCCGCAGCCATTTCATCTGCTACCACGCTTTTTCTCCAGTGTTTGCTTCCGCTCAATGGTCCGCAGATGATCTTTTGCCCACTGCGGCAGACACTCCGGCCTGACCTCGCCTAAAATATCACTGCGCTCCCACCGACCAGCCCTGCGGCCTGTGAATACATTGACGCCGTAGACCGAAGTGCCGCGGGAATTCGCTCGCGCCCCGCTGCCTCCTGTCACCAAAAACAACTGACAATCCGCTCTTTGATATTCATAACGCAGGGAAGCCGGCTTGACCGCCACCACCTTGCCGGTGATGTCATCGCCGTTCAGAAGCGGAAAGCAGTGTTCACGACCCAGCATATCCAGCGGGATGTGGAGGGTCCTGCGCTGCGCCTGAACTGCCGCTATCTGCCCTTTTACCCTGTCCGCGTAAAGTTCCATGATCTCCAGGTAGTCGTTGCTGCTCATGGCCTCAGAATAATACTCAGCAATATCATCCTGGGTGCAGAAGCAGCACATGAACTCCTGCTCCGGGCTGATGCCCACCACTACCTCCCGCGCCCCGATCTGGAGCGAGTGGATAATCTCAAAGTTTTGGATCATTCTTTTCTTCTCTCGCATTACCATTACCTCTCCCGGTCATCACGCGGCCTGCGTTTTTTCTGGCGGGCCTGTTCCTGCTGTTCCTTCACATGGTCTGCCAGGGATTTGGCGGGCTTATCGTCAAAGGCAATTAGAATGTTTTGCGGGGGAACACCTCGCAGCATCCCGGATAATTCCGTATCCATATCTTTTTCTTTGCCCATGCTCATCGCTCCTCTCTAACTGAAACGGAGATCTGCCTGTCCTCGTTGGCAAATCTCCGCTCTAATTGCTCTACTGTCCAATTTTTTGTGAATTGCCCCAAAGGGTTGTGCCCAAACTGCGCAATGGCCCGCCGATCCATCTCCCGGAGCCGTGCCCACAATTCAGGATGATGGGCGCGCAGTTTTTTCAGCCGGTTCACTTCTTTATGGATCAGATGCGTTTTTAACGTACCCGTACACCAGCGCACGCGAGGACCAGGCCAGCCATTCCCATAGAGAGGTACACCCAGCTTCTGCCGGTTCTCAATGCTGGACTGTTTCACCTTCGGTTCCTCAAACATGAGCCATTCAAAGCCCTTGGGGTGCCGCAGGGTGGTGATGTGGATGCCACGTTCCCGGCAGAGCAGATCGTCCAGTTTTTGAAGATGCTCATACATCTCTGGGAACTCCATACCGGTATCAGCGGTCAGCACCACATCAACGGGCATATCCCGTTCGATCATCAGCAGAAGCATGGCTGTGCTGTCTTTACCTCCTGAGAGGGAGACAGCATGATAGCTTTCACCCGCATTTCCGCCCATGCTCCAGCCCCCTCCCCAGGGCAGGGCGTACCTTGTTGGTCGATAAAACAAATACATCATTTTTGGTTCCTCCCCAAATATTTACACCGCCCTATGTCCGGCGGACAAAGAGCGGTGTATGTATGGAGGAACCCTTTATTTTCAGCTCATCAGTTTTACCAGTAGATCGTTCACTGGTCCGGCATCCCGGCCCTGGTCGGTCAGCTTGTTCCGCCACTCCATCAGGTACATCCGCACAAGGCGGCGCTCCGCGTCCGTCAGTTCCAGATACACTTTCTTTTCCCGTTTGAACATTTGAAACAACTCCCTTCCCTCTGCCCATATCGTACAGGAAAAGGCAAATGGTTTCAAATGTGCGAATGGAAGCGGGCCCGCTGTGCGGGCCGCGGGATGCGCTTAATAACCCGTCCGGGGCAGGGGCTTGGGGGCGTAGACCTTCGTCACCCACCGGGAGGTAGCCATGATCCACTGACCGTCATAGACGCCGCCCACATCCGCCTGATTGACGAATTGGCTGCCGCCTTTGACCCAGGACACCACGGAGCAGTCGATCATGGGCGTTTCCACCTGCCGGAGGTTGGAGGGCACGACGCCAAACACGAACATCACCTCTGTGACATACTCATTGGACCCCAGCCGCAGGGCCACAGGCGAGGCGTCCAGCACATAGTTCTGCTGCGTGTTCAGGCTGTCCGCCAGCACACGGTACTCGCTCCCGCTGAGATTGGTCTTGTAGACGATCTTATAGTTTCCAGCAGCATTGTAGGTGCCGGTGGTGATCTTCGCCAACCGCACCGCCTCCACGGGCAGGGTATCGCGCCAGTAGAACGATGTGAGAGAAGTCGTGGAGTTGTTGGCGATGCCGGAGAAGGTGTAGCGGATATTCTGGCCGGACATGACCTCGGCATAGCCGGTTTTCTGGATGGCTACATTGGTATAGAGGCTCTTGTTGGTCATGGCCGCCTTGACGATCTGGCCCTCATGCTCGATCTCCACCTCAATGGGCGTTTTGTCCAAAGCATAGAAGTCCGCCGCCTGGGACTCCACGATTTTGTACCGGCCCAAAGGCAAGGGCTTAGATACGGCCACACCGTTTTTATCGGTGCGGATGGTGTCCACAAGGTTCCCGGTGCGGGCATGGTAGACTTCAAATACGGTGCCGGGGATGGGGGTGCCGGCAGGCCAGCCGTTCATGGAGTTATAATCGGCGCTGGTCTTAGTCACCTGGATTTGGCCGGTGACGGCGGTATTCTCCCAGGTGATGGTGGTGCAGCCGCCGTACTTCACATAGACGGTCTTGGGCTGGGTGTCCAAAAGGTAGCCCTCTGCGCACTCGATCTCCTGGAGGGTGTACCGGCCATCCTCCAACTCGTGGTCAATATAGACATAGCCCTCGTTGTCGCTCTCATAGGTGCCAATGGGGTTGCCCCTGGTGTCGGACAAGAGGAATTTCACGCCGTAGATACCCTTGCCGGTCACGCTGTCGATCTTGTGAATGAGGGCACTCCCGGTCTGCCGGTTGGTGATTTCCAAAGTAGCGGTCTGGCCGTCCTTTACCTCAATCTGGTAGGGCGTATCGTCCAGACGGTAGCCCTCGGCGGCCTTCAGCTCCACCACCTGATACCAGCCCTTTTCCGCTTCGGGCAGGCGGATGACGCCGCTCTTGTCAGTGGTGTAGGTGCCGATGATCTCTCCATTCAGCTTGCGGACCTCGAACTGGACGCCGCTAATGCGCTCCCCGGTTTCCTCGTCCTTTTTGATGATGGTGAGGCCGTCGCTCGGTGTGTTGTAGAAGCGGAGGGTTTGGACCTCGCCGGCTTTGATCTGGATGGACTTGGGCGTGGTGTCCAGGACATAGCCCTCCACCGTCTTGACCTCCCGTGCGGTGATGGTGGTGCCAGGGGTCAGGTCATTGATGACAATGCGGCCATTTTCGTCGGTGATAAACTCGCCGTTGGAATTACCAACCACTGAACCGCTGCTGTCAGTGACAAGGAATGTGACGCCTTTCAACGGGGTCGTGGTGCCCTCAATATACTTCTCAATGACCAGGGTGGTGCTGGGGGTGTTGGTACAATGGAGCGTCTGGGTGTCGTTAGGGTTCACCACCACGGTCTGAGTCCGTGTGGCCTCATCAATGGTATAGCCCGGAATGGTGGCCGTTTCCGTCACCACCAGCGTCCCCACCACGCCATTGATGGTGATTTTGCCGTCCTTGTCAGTGAAGTACAGGCCGTTGCTGCTGATCTGCCCGTTTTCATCCGGTACAAACTCCCCTGTGGAAGTAGTCACTTTGAAGTGACGCCCTCCAGCGGCTCGCCGGTGAGGGAGTCCCGCTTGTCGATGACCAGCGTTCCGGCCTTGAGTTTTTCACAATGACGGTCTGGGTGTCGCCGCCCTCCCCGATGACCACATTGGTGGAGGGTGTATCAATGACATACCCGCCATCCGGGGCCTTGATCTCCGTCAGCACATACGCGCCGGGGGCCAGCTTGGTGATCTTGATCTCGCCCTGGGCGTCCGTGGTAAAGATGCCGTTCTGGGTGAGGGTGCTGTCACCAATCACGCCGTCCAGCCCTACCTCACAGCCCGCCGCTGTCGTTACCCGGAACTCCGCGCCGGGAAGGGGCTGGCCGGTGGCGCTGTCCCGCTTCTGGATAATGAGAGCGCCCTTTGGCTGATTCTTGAAGGTGAGGGAAACGGTGCGGCCCTCCTTGATCTGGACGGTCTGGCTCTGGGTGTCCAGGATGAAACCGTCCGGGGCGCGGGTTTCCGTCACCACCACGCTCTTGCCGGGTTTCAGACCGGGGATGCGGATCTCGCCGTTCTCGTCGGTGCGGTAGACGCCGTTGCTGTCCCCAATCAGGGTCCCATCGGCATACATGACCTTGAACTCGGCGTTGGGCAGGGTCACGCTGGGGTTGGTGGCGCAGACCTTGCGGATCAGCAGGATGCCGTCTGGCGCGTTGTCAAAACGGACGGTGACAACGCTCTGCTCCCCGCTGTCCGCCAAATATACCGTTTCAGATGCGTTGATAATGGAATACCCGTCCGCAGGGTCTACTTCCTCCACGATATAGGCCCCGCTTTTCAGCCCGGTCCAAATGGCGGTACCGTTTTTCCCAGTCACTTTCTGACCGATGGTGGTGCCGCCCGTGCCGCTGACCCCACCCAGATACTTCAGTTGGAAGGTACAGCCGGGTAGGGCCTCGTGGGTCACGCTGTCGTACTTCTCCACCACAATCGCGTTGAGCGGTTCGTTCTGGAATGTGACGGTCTTGCTCTCGCCTCCATGGAGGATGATGGTCTGCGTGGTCGGCTCCTTCATCTGGAAACCGGGAGCCGGCTCCACCTCTGTGATGGTAAACTCACCCGGATAGAGCCGTTTGCCCTGCTCATGGAGTTTGATTTCGCCGTTGGTGTCTGTCAGGATTTCGCCGTAGTCGATGGTGGCGGGTGCGTCCGACGCCTCGCCGTTGCTGGTATAGGTCACATGAAAACGCGCCCCCTCCACGGGAGCGCCGGCCACGCTGTCCTCCTTATAGATGGTCAGCTCCGGGGCCTTGTGGTTCTCAAACACCAGCCGCTTTTCATCACCGGCGTTCAGGCTGACCGTCTGCTCCCGGTCCGCGTCCTTGTCCGGCAGATAGTAGGGTGCCGGAACGGACTGTTCGATCACCTTATAACTGCCGGGGGCCACCCGTAGGGACACCATACCGTCCTCGCCGGTGGTCACATCGTTTCGATAGTCGCTGTCAATACCTTCAATAGTAAAGGTGGTGCCGGGGATGGGGGTGGTGGAGTCGGCGGCGTCCACCTTGGCGATAGTCAAAAGAGGCTGTTTCAGGTTATCAAAAATCAGTTCCCGTTCCTCGCCGGGGCCGAGGTAGACGGTCTGGATGGGTTCATCTCCCACCACATAAGGGTCGGGAACGGATTTCTCCGTCAACTCATAGCTGTCCACAGGGATATGAGAGAGGATGGCCCTGCCATCCTCTCCGGTGGTCACATCGGTATGGTAGCCGGAATGGATGCCCTTGACTTCAAAGACCGTACCGGGAATGACCTCTTTGGTCTGCTCATCCCGCTTGAGAATGGAAAGGCTGGGCAGCTTCTTGTCTGCCGCCTCCACGGTGATGGTGCCGCCTCCCTCCACAGTGGCCTGATCCACATGGACAATGACCGGATCAGTCAGGCAGGTGAAAGGCGCAGGGGCCGAAACCTCCACAAAGGCGTACATCCCCTCGGTCACATTGGGGACGGTGATGGAGCCGTCCGCTTGGGTGGCCTCGGTGCCGATGATCTGGCCGTCCCTGACGATGTTGAATACTGCACCGGGGAGGGGATCGCCGCTGTCGTCGTACTTGACCAGTTTGACCTTTACCCTGGCGTCGTTCTCAAACACCAAGGCCACATCATTCTTTCCGTCCCAGTAAAACTCCTGCTTGACCTTATCCGGGTCCGGGCTGAGGGAGTACCCCTCGGGGCGTGACCTCCGTCGCGGTAAAGCTACCGATGGGCAGGGCGTCCCAGGGCACATCCTCCAGATAGCCCCCCGCCCCGGTGGTATAAGTGCCCACAAAGCTGTTGTCGGTGCCTTCAATCTTGATGACTGCTCCGGCCAAACCCTTGGTAGGATCATCCGCATCCACCTTACGGATGCTGCCTTCGCTGGTGATCTCCGGGCTGTCCAGGAAGGTGACGGTCACGGTATTGCTGCCGCCATTGGGCAAAGCCACATACTGCGGCCCCGCGTTGTCGATCTCATAGCCCTCCGGAGCTTCCAGTTCAACAACGGAATATGTGGAGGCGTCCAGACCGGACAGGGTGTAGGTCCCATCGCTCCCGGTCACGACCTCCTTCTCGTAGGTCCCGTTTTCCGAGCGCACGATGAACCGCGCTCCGGGCAGACCCTTGTTGGGGTTGGTGGCGTCCACCTTTTTCACGGTCAGATCGTATTTCTCGCGGATAACATTCAGCTCCCCGATCATAATGGCCTGCACATCCTTGGCCTGATGGGAGCTGGTGCTGGAGCCGGTATAGGCGTACTCATGGACGGTACAATCGCCCCATACGCCCTGTTTGCCCAGGTCTAGGATATATTGGGCACGGTCGCGGAAGGACATCCCATCCAGCAGGTCATCTACACCGCTGTAATTGCCGTGGTGCAGGTTATTATAAACGCAGACCAACTCCTCGGCGCAGGCGGTGGCCGGGTCCGTCAGCAGGCCAGCCTGATAGCGCCAGATGATAGCCTGCACCCAAGCATTCATAGTCCAGGAATAATCGCTGCCCCACACCTCGTCTACGCCCAAGGCATGAGCTTGGTCGGTAAACACGCCGGTGGTATGGGCATAGTAGTAGGCCATCATGGTCTGCACGGTAGGGTCGGTGATGGGCTTGGGGTTGCCCCAGGTCTGGCCCTCCAGGGACCAGCCCATGCCTTTCCCGTGCTCGGCACAGAAGCCGATAGTGCTTTTCTGGTTGTAATCGAAGGTCATCTGATGGAGCCAGCAGGTCCCCAGGCTGGGAGATTCATAGTGGACGCCATTGTGGGTGCAGTCCTCCAGCTTGATAGAGCTGGGGGCGTCCGCCGCCAACGCCGCGGTGGGCAGCAGGCCCAGCATACACACCAGCACGAGCAGCAGGGCCGTCATATGGGTGAGAAAACGGTTTTTCTTCATCAGTGAAAACTCCTTTCCGTTTTTGGGCATAAGAAAAGGCCCTCCAGCCTGGGGCTGAAAGACCTCTCTGTGTCTGTGTTCAGTTCTCAATTATTCGTAGGGATTGTGGGTGTTTGGGCGACCCACGAACAGGTTGCAATAGGTCACGCTGCCGCTCTCTGTCACGCCCACGCCGATGCTGTCACAGTCCGGCTTAATCATAGTTTCAAAATGGCCGGGGGAGTTGAGCCAGTTGTCCAGGGCGTGTTGAGCGGTGTCCTCCGTGGAAACGCCGGTAAACACAGTCAGATTTACGCCGAAGCCATAGGGATAGCCGCAGGCCAGGGCCGCCTCGCATTCCTCCTTGGTGTGGTGCCAGGTGTACTTCTTATCGGAAATGGTTTGGGCAGCGCTCATCAGGGCCTCACTGACAGGCAGTTCCGCCACACCGTTCTCCCGGCGCACCTCATTGACCAGCCGTACCAGCTCCAACCGCACATCCGACGCCTCTCCTTGGTCGGGGCTACTCTCGACGGTGGGAGCCTGCGGAGCATGGGAGCCAACGGTCAGCGTCAGGGTGGCGGTTTCCCCGGTCTGGTTGGAGACGGTGATCTCCGCGCTCCCTTTCGCTTTGGCAACGGCTGTCCAGAAGTTCATCACCTGTTCCACCTCCACCGTGTCCGGGTCGCTGGAAGTCACGGTGTACGCCGGCCCGCCGGGACCAATCACCAAGCCGCTGCGCTCTCCCACCTCCAGCGTGGTGCCCTTGTAGCTGCCTACCCGGATGGGCTGATCCTCCGCCGCCCGCGCGGGGAGAGCCAGGGCAGCGGTCAGGGCTGTGCAGGCAAGGACTGCGGTAAAGCGTTTCAGACTGTTTTTCATCATGGAATGACCTCCTCGTGATAGATTGGGATGCCGCTGTCCCAACTGTACCATAAGAGGGCAAAAACTGTCTAAGGTGCAATTTTCTTTTCAGCGGGTGGTTATGACACCTCCACGGCTCGGACCGCCCAACGGTAGGCACTCTGGTTGCGGACACAGGTAAAGAGGGTGATACAGTTCTCCGCAGTGGGAGACAGCAGGGAGTTGTCCAGTTCGCTGATTTTGTTCACACTGGTCACGGCGTAGGTGCGCTTGCCCAGCTTGGTGGTCAGGGTGATCTTATCTCCTACATCCAGCGTGTGGATCTCCCCAAAATGGTCGTTCACGCCCCTATTATGGGCGGCCAAACAGACGTTTCCGGCCCAAACGCTGGTGTCCTCAAAATGGCCCGCACCCTTTCTCAACACGGCGCTTCCCGTCCCCTCATAGACCTTCACGTTGACATCAATGCTGGGGATTTTTAAGGTGGCGAGGTAGCCGCCCTGATAGTAGAGGTCTGATGTGACCTCCGTGAAGCCGATGGTGGGGAGGACGCTGGATGTGCCGCCGCTGGGGAAGCCGGAATAATCAGGCGGAGCGACGGTGGTGCCATTGATAACGGCACCATCGCTCAGCATATAGCCGGGGGTCAAATTGGGGGTCAGCGGAGTGCCGGTATTCAGGGTGTAGGCGGTGGGGCTGCCAAAGGCGGGCGGGACCAGAACCGCGTTTTTGCTCACATCCACATTGGAAAGCTCACCACGGTCCGCCGTGGCAACAGGCTCCACCGAAGTCGGTTTGCCATACTCCGGGGCGCCGGGGGAGGCGATGTCATACTCTAACGCGCTGGCGGGAACAGCCAGGGCCGCAGTTAGGCACAGCAGAGACAAAAGCATAGTCAGTTTCTTCATATTGTATTACCTCCGTCGCTTGATGAAGTAGAACGCCCCGCCTCCAAGCAGCACCGCCGCGACAACGGCCACAACCGGCAGGACGCTGTTCTTCTCTCCGGCCTGGGCCTCCTGCCCGGTGGAATCAGTCTGGTCGGCGGGGGTGTTGGGGTCGGAACTATCTCCGGGGGCCTCGCCGGGGACGGGGTCCAGGGCCGTGCCCTCGAAAATCGCTACATAGCGGATTTTATTCAGGTTGATACGGCTCACGGTGCCCGCGTAGTCGGCGGTGACGGTATAGCCCTTCACATAGGAGCTGGTGGCGGAGCCGGAGTAGGAGGCCATAGCGGTAAAATGGCCGTCCCCCTCGGTTTGCCAATCCACAGCCTGGAGGGTCATGGAATTGCCACCGTCCTGGATGGTTTTGGGGATATACTGCGTGTCCTGGTTGGCAAGGCCGGGATAGGTGCGGGTGGCGGTCACGGTTTTGGTGGAGCTGCCATACCCGGCCACCTCCACCTTCACCGTATCCAGTTTCAGGGTCAGCACCCCGGACAGGCCGTCCTTCGTGATAAACTCCTTTGTCTGCGGCAGCAGGGCCAGCACCGCGCCCATGTCCTTGCTCTTGCTGTTCACGGACACGGTTTCTGTATGCTGGCGGCTCTCGTTGGCGGGGAGTTCCTGTTTCAGCAGGTCCGTGAGGGTGTAGTGGTAGCCGTCCTGTTCAAAGTCGGACCGGGGGATGCCGCCGGGGTCATCCTCCGGCCCCAGGTCATACATCTTCCTGACCTCGCCGCCGTCCTCGCTCCGGGTGACGGCGGTGGGATAGCAGGGTGACGGCTGGGTGGGTTCAGACGGGTCGGCGGCAAGGGCGGCAGGGGCCAGGCTCATGGAAAGAGCCAGGGCGCACAGCAGCCGGGCCGCGTGGGTCAGGGGTTTCCGCTTCATAATTAAACTACCTCCATGTTTTTGATTTTGGGTACAAAAAAATCCTCATGGTGCGCCATGAGGTCCAACAATGCCCGTGTTCGGTTTTCTTGCGCGCTGTTCTCCAAAGGTCTTTTACCGGCTGAAAAAGGATGGTCGAAGCCTTTCTTTTCAACTGGTACAGCGGGTTTGGGGGGAGAGTGTGAGAGGGGGGGGGAGCGGCAGGCGTACCGGGGCCGCAAAAGGGCAGACCATCCCCCAGGCGTCGTCGTCGCAAAGTCCGCTTGGCTCCGTTTCCGCCTGAAGGCGAAAACTACGCCCGCTCCCTTGCTCCTCCTCTCCCCACAAAATCTCCAATTTTGCGGGGGCCCCATTCTCATCGTTCCATCGCCCTTTCCCGCCTGCGGTACAACTCCAAAGCTTTCACAATGGTGTCCTCGATTTTCTGTGCGGGTGTCCCCGCAGGAAAGAACTTGGCGATCCGTGCCTTGGGCATTTTGAATTGCTCCACCTGGTTTGGCTTTTCCTCCTGCATGATAGACAGGATCACATCCGGGTTTAGCTTGCCTTGCTCGGAAAAGGCCCGCATTTTGATGGCCTGGGCATGGGATGGGGTGCGGATTTCTCCCTCCATGACCTCCAGCAAGGCGGTCTGCTCGGCCTCCGACAGATAGGACAGCTCCACGGCGGGGCGCAGGGCCATTTGTAACTTGTCGGCTTCTTTCAGCACAGAATTGTCCACCATGTCCAGCAATTCCGGGATAAGGTTGGTTAGGCGGATATAGCGTTGGATTTGCCTTGAACTATCTGGAACTTCTGTTGCCAAGGTATCCCTTGTATTGATGGTAGACTTTTGGCCCAACGGACCAAAAGTTAAATCCGTCCGCATACCTTGCCGCTTCATGGCTTCCAGTTTCATTTTATAGGCAACCGCCTTTTCTGACGGTAAGACCTGTTCCCGCTGAAGGTTGCTGTCCACCATGACGATGATGGCCTCATCGTCCGTCAGCTCCCGGATAATACAGGGCACAGTAGGCAGGCCCGCCAGTTCTGCCGCCCGCTTGCGCCGGTGGCCGGACACCATCTGATAACTGCCGTCCGGCATGGGACGGACCAGCGATGGAACCAGGACGCCATGCTGCTTTACGCTGTCTGCCAGTTCTACCATGCTTTGGTCCATCCGCACCTTGAACGGGTGATTGGGAAAGTTGCTGATTTCAGCGGTGGGCAGGTCGGTCACATAGCTGCGCTGGGCATTGTCCCGTTCTTCCTGGGTAGAGAATAGGTCGTTATAAGCCTCGTTCAGCCCCAGGTCGATTGCGATTCCTTTGTTCAAGGGCAATCACCTCCTTCACCAGTGTGGTATATGCCGCAGCTACCTTCCCTTTGCTGTCATGGGCGAAAATGCTCTTGCCCTCCACGCTGCACTCTGCCGCCCGGACGGAGAAGGGTATCTCCGTATTCAATACCCGGAGATTGCTCCCGGTCTGCCGCAGGGCCGCGATGATGCTTTTGGCATTGTTAGTACGGCTATCCACCATGGTCAGCAGGATGCCGTCGATTTTCAGCGATGGGTTGATCTGCCGCCGTACCTTGGCCACCGATCCCAACAACAGCTTCAAACCCTTGGTGGACAGGTAGTTGGCCTGACATGGGATAAGAACGCTGTCCGCCGCTGCCAGAGCGTTGATGGTCAGCATACCCAGCGATGGCATACAATCGATCAGAACGTAGTCATAATCCCGCTTGACCGTGCCCAGGTAGCTGCGCAGCACAAATTCCCGGCTCATGGTGTTCACAAGACTTACCTCAAAACTGGACAGGCCGATGTTGGAGGGCACCAGATCGACACCCTCAATATTTTTCAAGATGCCCCTGTCTTGTGGTGAGAGGATGCCATTGTCCACAACGACTTGCATCAGGTCAGAGATGGTCGTTTCCAACTCGTCCGGCTTCTTCACACCCAGGCTCACTGTAAGACTTCCCTGGGGATCTGCGTCCACCAACAACACCTTTTTCCCTTGCTGCGCCAGTCCAACGCCCAAATTGACCGCCGTGGTCGTCTTACCTACGCCGCCCTTTTGATTGGTAACAGCAATCACTTTGCACTTGTCCATGGGCTACTACCTCCTCTTCTTCGGTTATCGTCATAGCCGTTTGCGGCGCTTGCCCCACACAACGGCTATGTAAAGTGGGCCGGCGGCCCACCTGGGGTCACTGGCCCTTTTCTGTGAGAAATGCCAGAGCATCCTCCATACCAGCGTCAAAGATGAAGTCCTCGCTCTCTGCCAGAAATTCCTCCATGAACATCTGTGCCAGGGCGGGGTGCTGCTGGCAGTCGGTAAAGTTCTCGGACGGGGCGATCTCCACCATGGCGTAAATACCCTCCAGCACCTTCATGGCCCCGATGTAGTTGCCGTGGCTCACCAGGAGCCGCAGGGCTTTTTCCATAGCCCGCACCATGTCCAGGTCCCCCACCTCCAGGAAAGCGTTCCACAGGGCCCCTGTGCTCTTGCTGGCGGCGCTGCGAACCTCCCTGATCAGCTTCTCAATGCGGCCCTCACTGTCCTGTACCTCGTTCTTCTTCCACTTCATGGCTTGTGTCCTCCTACTGTAAATTCATAGCTGTCAAAAGAGATTTAAACGGCTATGTAGGTTTTTAGGCAGGGCGAAAATATTCAAACCGGCAATCGCTCCATTTTTCCATTAGCAAGGGGTGATACTGTTTTTTTCCCGATTAGCAAAACACTTTTTTCGAGGGTGGAAAACCTTGCTAATTGATTAGCAAGGTTTTGGACGGGAAATGGTATGTAGTTCAATTTGAGTCGGGGGGTAACAGTCATTAGCAAAAAATTGCGGATTAAGCGTCCACCACAGAAGCGAGAAATATAATGTTTTCTATTCACTTTCAAAAAGTCATAGAAAAAGCACAAAATCTACGGTTTTACATAGACTTTGCGCTTTTTCTGGTGCGCCTGCCCGGACTCGAACCGGGGGCCTCGGGCTTAGGAGAACAAATAACTCTTTGCCCTACGATTCCCTTACACTGTATTCCGCTTCGTTTTGTGTCAATTTAGCCCAATGAATTTTTGGTTTCTCACGCCGTTTTGTGTCATTCTGCACAGTTTCAAGGTGCTGGAATACCTTTCGCGCAATTAGCAAAAAATTAGCAGACGGCATTTTTAAGCTTTTGTAAAAACGCAAATTAGCAGATTATTAGCAGAGCGGCCCGCCCGGGGTGTGTTATTTTTATACGCATCCCGGGTTATTTTATCATTTTTATGCAATAGAAGCAATCTTAAAATAGGAGGTTTCCATGCCGACTTATCAATTACAAATCAAGCAGATTGTGGATTACCCACGATGCCGAATTTATCGGCAATTCGTCCATCGGCTGATGGCAGACCGGAGCATTCGCACAAGCGGGGGCTCCGGTCTTTTTTATTTTACCGTACTCTGCAGCTACGCAAACTTCCGTACTTCATACCGCCGCATTGATGGTATTAGCTATACCATCTACCCGGGCGAATGGGTCTGCACACTCAAGGAAGTGTCCCAATGGTTTCGCACCCGGTTTCAATGCCAAGCGTTGACAGTGCTGGAACAACTGCAGAAGCAGCACCTTATCACTTTTCAGACACTGGACCGCGGCAATGTGATCCGCTATAAAATTTGCGACTGGGCGCAGCATAACACGGTGCTTGAATATAATGCTCCTGCCAAAGGATACCGGCTTTTTTTTTGCCCGTTTCCGTTGCCACAGATCTCATCAGCACAAGCCACTGCTCCGAAATGGACATTATTCTGGATCTTTGGGTTTCAGCCGTCTACAACGATAATCAGGTACAGGGGTCAGACCTGGGGCCAGTAGTCTATTTCCGCAACGGCACGGCAATCCTCTTTGTTACCTACACTGAACTGGCTGTCCGCTGGGGTTGTCCCGGCGACAGTCGGCCGCGTCCTTAAAAGCTGGCCGCGCTGGACTATATCTCCCTTATGTCCTTCCCGGCCGACACGGCAGCGTGGTCTATTTGAAAATTACCTGTCCACCATGTTTGAAATATCGGATGTTATGGTGGACAAAGAGGGAGGTCGCTATGACGCCTCAACATCCATTTGGAACTCCCCGATGAATCAGGCTCCAGTCAAAACACACCAAGTATAGAGCATGAGGTTATCGTTTCAAACGAACTCAATAGCGTTTCAAAATCGCACATTGAAATTATCATCCAAAGATGGCGCAAACCTGATGGCACAAGGGATTTCGTGCTTTGTTGCCAGCAATACGTAACTGAACGAAGTAC
>SCPN01000352.1_pt1 | contig 46791 bp, 45 predicted proteins | sample 6106831 | NCBI WGS metagenome assembly SCPN01 (sample SAMN10720447, study PRJNA508395) | human gut metagenome | isolation source: Participant 1, 0 month | reverse complement strand
GCCATATATCGCATCTGAAATCCCTGATGATCCAAGAGATATCACACCCGAGCAGTGGGAAGCGATGAAGGCGGTTGATATTCGGACAGTAGACAAGTCTCAGCTTGTAGACTTGAGCACCGTTCACATTGATGAATCCTTGCCTGTGCGTGAAAGAGTGCTCAGTTATCTGAAGCAAGTGAAGAATCCATACTGTGTCCGAGTGGGCAACTTTGCTGTCAAGGTGAAATACAAAGAGGACGGGCCATCCTTTGAGGAAGTGTTCAAGCATCTGCTGCAGCAGCAGAGCATGATGTAATTCTTGCCAGGTCCGTTTTTCATCTGGATAAAGGGCCATAGATGTGGTATAATAGCCTCGGACTAAATCAAGCATACTCACTCCTTAGGCAGACAGACCACGCCAAAGGAGTGAGATTATGCAGAATAATGCGAATGAGATGGCTGTGTTTAATACCGCCATCTATGTGCGTCTTTCCAAGGAAGACATCGTTGCGGCGCAATCTGGCCGTGAGAGCAACAGCATTACCAACCAGAAGCAGCTTATTCTGGACTTTCTGAAGGATAAGCCTGAATTTAATATTGTCTCCATTCGTATAGACGATGGATATACAGGGACGAATTTTGACCGTCCAGCCTTTCAGCGCATGCTGAACGATATTAAGGCTGGACGGATCAATTGCGTGGTCGTAAAAGACCTGTCCCGTTTCGGAAGAGAGTATATCAATTCCGGAAAGTATATCCACCGTCTATTTCCTGTTTTAGGGGTGCGCTTGATCGCTATCAATGACAACATCGACACGATTACCCGTGACGAGAGTAGCGAGTTTAGCATCACGCTCAAGAACTTGATGAATGACAACTACAGCCGTGACATCTCAGTAAAGGTCAGAAGCCAGCTGCAGGTGAAGCGGAAACATGGTGACTTTATTTGTCCGTTTGCACCGTATGGGTACCAGAAGTGCGAGGAAAACCACAATCGAATTGAGCCCGATCCCTATGCTGCCACAGTTGTCCAGGATATTTTCAACTGGAAAATTCAAGGCATGACGAACAATGGCATAGCAATTCGGCTTGCAGAGAGCGGAATTCTTGCGCCGCTGGAGTATAAGCGCCACAAGGGAGAGCCGTTATTCTCCGGCTTCAAAATGAAGGAACGGTGCGAATGGACAGCGCAGGCAGTTGCCCGGATACTCACCAACCCGATCTATATTGGAACCCTCCGCCAAGGCCTTCGCCGTAGACCAAACTATAAAATCAAGAAATCAATACCAACAGAAGAAAACGAGTGGGTTGTGATCCACGACGCCCATGAGCCTGTTGTCACGAAGAGGACATTCTATCTTGCTCAAAAAGCTCTTCTGATAGATACGCGAGCAGCACCACGAGCAACGACAGTTTATCCGCTATCCGGCTTGTTGGAATGCGGAGAATGCGGGAACGCAGTTACTCGAAGCACAATTAACAACGGATATAAGTTATACAGCTATTTCCGCTGCAGCGTGCGCACGAAAGAGGATCGCTGTGAACTCAAGCAGGTACCAGAGGCACAGGTTGAGGCAGCTGTCCTTCAGCTATTGCAAGAGCATATCAGCGCGGTGGTTGAGCTCGACCGGTGTCTATCTGAAATTCAGCAGGTGCCATATCAGAAAATCAATGTTGCCAAGTGTGAGCAGCGCAGAGAAAAACTTGCGGCAGAAATCGCTCGTTATCGCGATCTGAAGGCATCTCTCTATGAAGATATGAAAGAAGGACTCATTTCGAAGACTGACTTCTGTGACATCAGAGGTCAGTATGATGCAAGAATTGCCGATGCGCTGATTGCTCAGGAGCAGATCGACCGAGAACTCAGTATCTATCTCTCGGGCGAACAGTCCCCGAACAACTGGATGAAGACATTTACCGAACATCGAGGATTGAAATCACTCACGCGGGCAGTTGTTCTGGAGTGCATTGAAAAAGTTGTTATTCACAAAGACGAAAAGTTGGAAATCATCTTTGAGCATTCCGAGGACTATGCCCGTTTGGTGAGCAGCCTGCAGGAATATGCCGCGCGTGGAATACTAGGGGAGGCGATGTAAGCATGGCAAGAAAGAGCAGAAAAAATGTCCAAGCCACACCCGCAGTTGTTGTAGGCCCCGTCCAGTACAAGGTAGCGCTCTATGCCAGAATCTCGGTTGAGAACGAACAAAAGCGAGAAGCAGACACCATAGGTAATCAGATTGCGTTGCTGAAGGACTTTGTTTCCCAGCATCAGGATTTAGTTGTCTTTGACCTCTATTGTGATGACGATATCTCGGGAGTTAGCTTTGTGCGCCCGGAATTCGCTCGAATGATGAATGACATCCGAGCTGGCAAGGTGACCTGTGTGATTGTCAAAGACTTGTCTCGTCTGGGGCGAAATATGATTGAGAGCGGTGAATATATTGAGCAGATCTTTCCGAGAATGGGTGTGCGCTTTATCTCCGTTACCGATCGCTTTGACTCATTGCGGGATGATGCCGACATTTCAGTCCAACTGAAAAATTTTGCAAACGAGGCATATGCGAGAGACATTTCCAAGAAGATTCGGGCGGTGAAACGGACGCAGCAGCTTGCTGGTAAGTGGACCACTGGCACTCCGCCATATGGATATATGTTAGATCCGGATGACAAGTACCACCTATTTCCTGATCCGCAAACGGGGCCAATCGTTCTTGCCATTTTCCGTATGGTGGCAGAGAATCATACTCTCCACTTCATAGCGAAAACTCTGAATGAGCAAGGGGTGCCCAGTCCCGGACGCTATCTGTACGATATTGGTTTGCGGAAGACGGAGAAGTTCAAAAATGCCATCTGGTATCTGCAAACGATCAAGAAAATTCTTGTCGATCCGGTCTATCTTGGTTGGATTGTGTCCGGAAAGTACAGAAGCCAGCTGTGCGAGTGGGGGACAAAGACTACAGTTAAAACGCCCGAAGAGGAATGGATTATCAATAAAGGTATGCATGAACCCATTGTTTCCAAAGAACTTTTTGATAAGGTTCAGGACATCCTCTCGGCTAGGCAAAGTGAACAGGGCCTTGCGACTATCTACGATTCCAAGAGTAAACGAAGAAGTATGTTCAAAGGAATTCTTCGTTGCGGAGAATGTGGTCGCAGTATGTACTTGCGCAGTAAATCTAATCGCGGTTATTACTATTATTGCACTCTCCATGAGAATTACAATGCCACCATTTGTCCCAAGAAAGCGGTCAAACAGGAGGATGTAGAGTCCCTTGCCCTGCGGCTTATCCAAACTCAGATAAGAGCATTCTCCGATGCCCAGAGACTGATTGCCAACTTGAATGCTACGCCTTCTTCGCAGACCCGCTATCAGATATATGAAACCCAGATTGATGATGCAAAGAGAAAAATTGAAAAGTTCAATCAGCTGAAGGCAGCCCTGTATGGCGATTTTGCAGATGGGCTTCTGAGCCATCAAGATTACACAGATCTGAGCGAGGACTACTCTAGGAGGGCGGATGATTTGAGGATCTTTATTGCTGAATTGGAGAAGGAAAAGGAAAAGTACTCAGCGGGATTTGGCAGCAAAATGCAGTGGGCACTGTTGATTGAAAAGTATAAGGATCAGGAGTCCCTTGACGCTGAGATGGCAGCAGCCTTCATTGAGACGCTTACCTTGTTTAACGATGGCCATGTTGAAGTGGCATTCCGCCATCGTGATGAGATTGAACAGGTTCTCTATGTCGCTGCGACCCGAGGAAAGGAGGCGGAGAGATATGCCAGATAAGGTGCTGGCGTTTTATATTCGTTTGTCGAGTGAAGACCGAGATCTCAAAACAAATGCACTGAAGAATGAGAGTAACAGTGTTTTCAACCAAAGGCGGTTACTCCAGGATTACTATGATACACATGAATCGCTCCATGGTTATAAAGTGATCGTGTTCTGCGATGACGGTGTCACGGGAACACATTTTGACAGGCCAAAGTTCGATGAGCTAATTGAGATGGCTCGCAATCAGGAAATTCATTGCATTATGGTGAAGGACCTATCTCGTTTCGGAAGAAACTTTCTTGAGATGGGAAACTACCTCGAACTGATCCTGCCTCTTTATGGGGTCCGCTTTATCTCTATCAATGATGCCTTTGATAGTGATGACTACTTAGGTGTCACGGGCGGACTTGAGTTAGCCCTCCGCAATCTCATCAATAATATGTATAGCCGAGATCTATCAACCAAGGTGCGCTCAGCTTTTCGTACCCGCAATCTGCGTGGTGAATACTGGGGAGGAAACGGCTTCTATGGCTACCAAGTCCATCCTCATAACAAAAAGAGATTGATCGTAGATGAGCAGGTTCGTGACATCATTGTCATGATTTTCGAGTCCTGCGTTGCAGGCATGACCACGAGCGAGATCGCTCAAATGCTGAATGATATGGGCATTCCATCCCCGTTAGAGCATAAACGGCGAAATGGCGGGTTTTATAATGGGGTGGTCAAGGAAGAGACTGGAATCTGGCTCAAGGGGGCTGTTCGAAAGATTTTGACTGATGAGCGCTATACCGGTAAGATGATTACCAACACTCGAGAGACAGAAGAAGTAGGAAAGCCTAAGATGCGGTCGTTGCCCCGAGATCAATGGATCATAGTGCCAAGTACACATGAAGCAATCATTTCGGAGGAGCTGTTCCGAGCGGCACAGAATGCGCTCCAAGGGCGTATTCGGAATGTTAACAAGAATACTGCCGGGAACCGAGCCAACAATCTGTTTGTTTGTGGCTGCTGCGGGAGGAAGCTCCGAAAGAATCCAGCAAAGGAACCACACCTTGTTTGCCCGAAAAATGACAGTATTAAGGGTGCTGAGTGTGCGGGTCTCTTTGTCAATCAGGCCCATATTGAGCAAGCTGTTCTTCAGATGCTGCGGGAACAAAGTAGGAGCTTCCTTGAGCAGCATTGCTTGATGCAGGCATGCATTGACAAAAAGCTTTCAAGTATTCAAACGGAGCTTGATGCTAACACCAATATGACAAGACGGCTCCAAAGTAGAAAGGCTGAACTATATGAGCAATACCGAGCGGGTCGCATAAGCAGAGAGAAATTTGCTGATATCCAGAAGACAGATTCAGAGAAGCTGGCAAGACTCTCAAGTAGAGCTGAAGAGATCAAGCGTCTTCTGGTAGAGCACTATGAGTATCGAGGTAATCTTGCGGCGGGAAAAAGATCAGCAGATCAGATCATCCTGCTTAAAGAGTATGATCCGGAAATAATTAGGAATTTTGTAGAGCGGGTTCGTGTGTACCCTTCAGGAGAGATTGAGATAGATATGCGTACTTCGAGCGGGTTTGCATTCGTAACGGCAAGCTAAAACAATAAGCGGCCCCCACTTTGGAGGCAGCTGAAAAAATTCCGAAAAAACTGTATGTCTATCTTGACACAACCAGAGGGACTCATCACCGGAACGGCGGCCAAGCTGTTCGTGGTGGCCGGGCCGGTGCTGGTGTTCGGCATCAGCGCCAGCGTGATTTATGGACTGATTCTGGTTCTTCTTGGACAGGGCTGAGGGCCGGATACAGTCCAATACAGAGGGAAAAGCGCCAGCCTGATCCATAATGTAGGTCAGGCTGGCGCAGATGCTGTAAGGGGAGGACAGGGGGCAGGACCTGGAGCACCCTGGGACCACAAGCATCCCACAGGTCCGTAAACGGCCAGGATCCGGCCTGCCTCCGCCCAGCAAAGGCAAAGTGCTTCTCCAGCAGGAGCAGCAGGAGGCACAGAACCATCTTTATGAGGGAATAGTGGATGTGGGCTGCGGAGAGGGCGGTTTTCCTGGTAAATGCCATTTGGTGAATTCCTGGTAAAATACTCCGCAGACCATCGCCAGCAAGGTATAGACTGGGGCAGCGTTTTCAACCGTACATACAGCGGACGCAGGACTGGGTACCCCGGAACACGGTTCTGCCCTCAGGGGCGTGAAAGATTTCCTGCCAGACGCTTTCTTCGGTGGCGGCTGCCAAGTCGAAATGGTGATGGAGCGACCCAACAGATACGCCACAGATACGCCGTGGGCCGCTGTCTGCTGCTCTGTATCGGCTGCACTGCCTTTGGCCGGTTCCGTCGTGTGGCCCTTGGCCCAGGAGTGCATGGAATTGGCGCCGAAAGACGGGTTTACTCCTCCGTGTCATTTAGAAGCAGCAAAAAGCGTTCCACGAACTTGTTCGGTCCCTTCTTTTCCTTCTCTGTTAAGGGTCTTCCCAGGCTTTCCGCTGATGCTCGCTGAAAGCCCTCTGCCACTTTCGTTTTTATTCACCCTTGCTGTCTTCCTTCAAAGAATTTCTTGTTGCACCCATTGTATCATCGGCGCTCTCTCATTGCAGGAACCTTGTCTACCGGGCCGCAGACTCCAGCACCAAGACAGTCAGGGTATTTTTGCGCCCTAGGATCCGGGCCAAAGGGTGGCTTGCGGGATAGCCAGGGAAATATTAAGGAAAACTTAACATTGACCTGCTGGGTCCTGTGCTATACTACAAAAAGACATGCCACGTCTATCGGAAGGGCACAGCAGGAAAAAATGAAATACAGCTTTGGCGTAAATAGGAAGAAATACGGCGAAATAATAGTTGAAAACCGCCGCATGAGCCGTTATAATGAAAAATAGCAGCGATATAACAAGGGACCGGCCCGGGATCACCAGGCCGGGAATGAAAATAGATAAGGTGGAAGGCTATGTTTAATCTGTTCAGTAAGGACATTGGGATCGATCTGGGTACTGCTTCCGTTCTGGTATACATCAAAGGCAAGGGCGTGGTCCTGCGGGAACCCTCGGTGGTGGCTATGGATAAGAATACCGGCAAGCTGCTGAAGGTGGGCACCGACGCCCAGGCAATGCTGGGCCGCACCCCTGGGAATATCGTGGCCATGCGCCCTCTGCGGGAGGGTGTGATCTCCGACTATGACATGACGGAGCGGATGCTGAAGGAGTTTATTAAGAAGGTGACTACCTTCTCCCTGTTTAAGCCCCGCCTGCTCATCTGCGTGCCCTCCGGCATCACCGAGGTAGAGGAGCGTGCCGTGGTGGACGCCGGCATCCAGGCGGGCGCCCGCCGGGCCTATCTGATCGAGGAGCCCGTGGCCGCCGCCATTGGCGCCGGCATCGACATCACCAAGCCGGACGGACACATGGTGGTGGACATCGGCGGCGGCACCGCCGACATCGCGGTGATCTCCCTGGGCGGCGTGGTGGAGTCCGCCTCCATCAAGATCGCCGGCGACAAGTTTGACGAGGCTGTGGTCAAGTATATCCGCAAAAAGCACAATGTCCTCATCGGCGACCGCACTGCTGAGGAGCTGAAGATGTCCATCGGCTGCGTGTTCCCCCGGCCGGAGGAGGTCACCATGGAGATCAAGGGTCGCTGCCTGATGACCGGCCTGCCCCGAGTGTTCTCTGTCTCCTCCAGTGAAATGATCGAGGCCTTTGAAGAGGTCTCCAGCCGGATCCTGGAGGCCATCCACGGGGTGCTGGAGCGCACGCCCCCGGAGCTGGTGGCCGACATCTCCACCAACGGCATCGTGATGACGGGCGGCGGTTCTCTGCTGTGGGGCTTTGACAAGCTGATCGAGTCCCACACCGGAATCGAGACCCATGTGGCGGAAGACGCCATCTCCTGTGTGGCCGAGGGTACCGGCAAGAGCCTGGACAGCCTGGACCAGATGCAGGACGGGACTATGAACCTGTCCCGGCGCAAGCAGATGAATTACTGATCCGACCCGGGCTCCGGCGTGTTGCCGGAGCCCTTTTTGACAGGAGGAGACAAATATGCTGTTTATCTGTTACCCCAAATGCACCACCTGCCAGAAGGCCAGAAAGTGGCTGGATCAGCGGGGGGTGTCCTACACGCTGAGGGACATCAAGGAGGACCGCCCCACCCGGGAAGAGCTGAGCGCGTGGTGGAAGGCCAGCGGACTGCCGCTGAAAAAGTTTTTCAATACCTCCGGGCAGCTGTACAAGTCCCTGGGACTGAAGGACCGCTTGAAAGATATGACGGAGGAGGAGCAGCTGACCCTGCTGGCCACGGACGGGATGCTGGTCAAGCGGCCGGTCCTGGTGGACGGGGACCGGGTTCTGGTGGGCTTCCGGCCAGAAGAATGGGAGAAAAAATAAAAGAGCTGCCTGCCACACAGAAGAGAAAATTGGATAATATGAATAAAAGGAGCGCGGCCCCTGCAAAAACAGGACCGCGCTCTTTTGTACGTTGAATAGGAAAAATGTTTTTTGACCACAGAACAGCGGTTCCGGTCCACAGGTGGGCGGTTTTGAGGGAGTAGGTCCGGCGGCAGAGGGGCGGCGGGCCCGGGAGGAACAGGAGCCGGGGACCGGCCGGAGGATAGCAGATATAGGGCTGGACAGGAAAAATGAATAATTATGCTAAAATTGTTGATAATTTTGCAACAAAATTTTTTGCAATTTTCCCTTTCTTTTTTTTCAATTTTATGGTATGATTGGCTAAACGAAACAAAGAAAGTCGGAAGGCTTCTGTGCAGTTGTGACATGATGCTCAAAATGAGGCGCTGATTTCCCCCTTGCATGGAAGGTTTTCCCTGGCCCACTGCTTGGCGTGTTCAACGAATGACCGTGTAATAGTCGAGGGCGGAACGTCTTTCTTGACTGCGATCCCAATGTCCCGCACCTGCGGGATGTCGAATTTTTTGGGGCAGATGTGATAGCGGTTTGGGTGGAGCATCAGCTCATGGACCACGCTGATCCCCAGTCCGCACTCCACCATGGACAGGATGGCATAATCGTTGCTGACCTCATACCGGATGTTGGGTTTCTGCTGAAGATGGTCCAGGAACTTGGTGATCTCATAGTCCTGCTCCTCCTTCAGGTTGATGAAGTCCTCGCTGGACAACCGCTCAATGGGATAGACCGGGGCGTCGGCCAGCGGGTGGTCCTCCGGAAGGATGGCTACCAGGGTGTCTTGAAGCAGGAAGGAGGCGTCCAGGTCGTTGGCGGCCGGCAGGCTGACAAAACCGCAGTCCACCAGGCCCCGCCTCAGCCAGTTGGTGATCTGGTTGTACTCCCCGTTGATGAGCTGAAAGTCGATGTGGGGGTACTGTTCATGGAAGGCTTTGATCATCTGGGGCAGGCGGCCGCTGGAGATGCTGGAGAAGGCCCCTACCCGGATGGAGCCGGAGCTGAGTCCGTGGAGCTCTGAGATGGCGTAGTTGAGATCCTCGTAGTCCTTGCAGATGGCCTGTAGCTTGGGGAGAAGGGTGAGGCCCTCGGAGCTGATCTCGATCCCGGAGCGGTTTCGGGTCAGCAGCGTGACCCCCCAGGAGTCCTCCAGATCGGCAATCATCCGGCTGATGGCGGACTGGGTGTAGCCAAGCTGAGAGGCGGCGTGGGTGATGCTTCCGGTCTCAATGGTTTTGAGATAGGCGATGTATTTTCGGATGCTCATAGTGATAACAAATCTCCTTGTGTGATAGGATGGACAGGAACAGAACATTCCGGAATGGAATGAGAAGCAGAAAAAAGAATTTCTTGTACAATCTGCCTATTGATTATATAATATGACTCAAGAAAATTCAACAGAATCCATACCGGATATTCAAAAAAGTTTTAGAATTCCGATGTAGATTGCTGGAATGGAATCTCGCGCAAGTAGTATAGGCCAATAACAAAAAGGAGGAATCGTGTCATGATCCGTTTTTCCATCTGTGGTGCCGCCAGCTATGCCTGTGGTGAACTGCTCCGCCTTATGGTGAACCATCCCGAGACCCAGGTTGCTCATCTGGCCGACAGCTTCGCCGCTGGCCGCAGGATCCAGGATGAGCATCCCGCTCTGATGGGCTTCTACGATCAGGAGATCCTGCCCCTCAATGACGAGACCATCGCCCAGATCGTAGAGGACAGCGACGTGGTCTTTACCGCTGTGGACGCTGGTACCGTGTGCGGCATTGCGGAGAAGGTCCTGGCCGGCGGAAAGAAGTTCATCGACTTTGGCGCGGATATCCGCTTCCGTGACGCGAAGGTGTGGGAGAAGTGGTACCATCTGGATCACCCCAACTATGAGATGACCAAGGAGGCTGTCTACTGCATCCCCGAGATCCAGCGCGATCTGGCCAAGGGCAAGAGCCTGATCTCCAACCCCGGCTGCTATCCCACCGCCACCACTCTGGGCCTGTACCCCGCCCTGAAGGAGGGGCTGGTGGTGGAGAACACCATCGTCGTGGACGCCAAGAGCGGCTACACCGGCGCCGGCCGCCGTCCCGCCCCCAACAAGCTCCTGGCTGAGGCCAGCAACAGCTTCTGCGCCTATGCTCTGGGCGGCAGCCACCGCCACACCCCCGAGATCGAGCAGAACATCGCCTACCTCACCGGCAAGGATCTGATGAAGTCCGAGACCTGGCAGTTCATCAACTTCCAGCCCCACCTGACTCCCCAGATCCGCGGTATTGAGGTCACCATCTATGCCACCCTGAACAAGGACGTCACCAACGACGAGCTGTACGAGATCTATCAGCGCTACTACAAGGACGAGTACTTTGTCCGCGTGTTCCCCGCCAGCAAGCCCGTCCAGACCAAGTGGACCGCCGGCACCAACCTGTGCTGCATGACGCCCACCTACGACGCCCGCACCAAGCGCCTGCTGGTCAGTTCTGTCATCGACAACATCGGTAAGGGCGCCGCCGGTCAGGCCATCCAGAACATGAACATCATCTTCGGCCTGGATGAGACCACCGGCCTGAAGATCGCCCCCATGTATCCCTGATCCCTCCGGGAGGATTTCAGTCACCCTGTGAGAACTGCCCGTCCGGTCTGGACGGAAGAAAGGAAGGACATTTATGGCATATAAACTGATCGAGGGCGGCGGCGTTACCACACCCCAGGGCTTTCTGGCAGGAGCCTGCTATGTGGGCGTAAAGAGCCGGAAGAGTGAGAAGCCTGACGTGGCCATCATTTATTCTGAGCAGCCCGCTTCCTGCGCGGCCATGTTCACCACCAATAAATTCTGCGCCGCTCCGGTCATTCTGGACCGTGAGATCCTGAAGAAGGGTAAGGCCCGCGCCGTGGTCATCAACAGCGGCAACGCCAACGCCGCCACTGGCACCCAGGGTATCGAGGATGCCAAGCGGGTGGAGACCGAGGCGGAGAAGCTGCTGAACCTGGGCGAGGACGAGGTCTTTGTCTGCTCCACCGGCGTTATCGGCCAGAAGCTCCCTGTGGAGAAGGTCCTGGACGGCGTGCGCCGCATCGTCCCTGAGCTGAGCAAGGACAAGGGCACGGACGCCGCGTGGGCCATCATGACCACTGACACGGTCCGCAAGGAAGTGGCCTATGAGATGGAGCTGTCCGGCGGCACTGTCCGCATCGGCGCCATGGCCAAGGGCTCCGGTATGATCCATCCCAACATGGCCACCATGCTGGCTTACATCACCACCGACGCCAAGGTGGATGCCTCTGTGCTCCAGGGGATGCTGAAGAAGAGCACCGACAAGAGCTTCAACATGATGACCGTGGACGGCGATACCAGCACCAACGACTCCCTGTTCCTGCTGGCCAACGGCGCTTCCGGCGTGGCCATCGAGACGGAGGAGGACAAGGCCGCCTTTGCCGAGCTGCTGGACAGCATCTGCATGGACATGGCCCTGCGCATCGCCTCTGACGGCGAGGGCGCCACCCACCTGATGGTGGTGGAGGCCTATGGCCTGCCCACCGAGAAGGACGCCAAGCTGGTGGCCCGCTCCATCGCCGGGTCCACCCTGTTCAAGGCCGCCCTGTTCGGCAAGGACGCCAACTGGGGCCGCATCATGGCCGCCGCCGGCTACTCCGGAGCCGACGTGGATCCCACCAAGGCCGACTGTATCCTGAAGAGCGCCGCCGGCGAGGTGGTGGTGATGGAAAACGGCTTCGGCACTGATTTCAGTGAGGAGCTGGCCAAGAAGGTGCTCACCGAGCACGACGTGACGGTCATCGTGAACTTCCACAGCGGCGAAGGCGAGGCCAAGGCGTTTGGCTGCGACCTGACCTATGACTATGTGAAGATCAACGGCGACTACCGTTCTTAAAAAGGAGGGCGTGCTGTGAACGACGTAGCGAATAAGGTCGCCACGCTGATGGAGGCCATGCCCTATTTGAAGAAATATGCCGGCAAGGTGATCGTGATCAAGTACGGCGGAAACGCCATGATCAACGAGGAGCTGAAGGCCGCCGTCCTCCAGGACGTGGTCATGCTCAAGCTGCTGGGCATGAAGCCGGTCCTCAGCCACGGCGGCGGACCGGGCATCAACAAGATGCTGGAGAAGCTGGAGATCCCTGTGCAGTTCATCAACGGCCTGCGCTACACCTCCGAGGATATCATGCGGGTGGTGGAGGCGGTGCTCATCGGTCAGGTGAACAGTGAGCTGGTGGGCCGCATCAACGCCATCGGCGGTGAGGCGGTTGGTCTGTCCGGCATCAGCGCCAACATCTACAAGTGCGTACAGCGCAGCGAGGAGCTGGGCTTCGTGGGCGATGTGGTGGAAGTGAACGCCGCACCCGTCCAGGCCATGCTGGACGCCGGGTACATCCCCGTGGTGGCCCCTGTGGGTACCGACGGGAAGGGCAGCAGCTTCAACATCAACGGCGACACCGCAGCCGGTAAGCTGGCCAGCGCCCTGGGAGCGGAGAAGCTGATGCTTCTCACCGACATCGAGGGCCTGTGTAACGACATCAAGCTGCGGGATGTGATCAGCTATTTGAACATCGCCGACGTGCAGGGCCTGAAGGATCAGGGCACCATCGCCGGCGGCATGATCCCCAAGGTGGACTGCTGTGTGCAGGCCATTGAGGAGGGCGTCACCAACGTCCATATCATCGATGGCAGAAAGCCCCACAGCATCCTCTATGAGGCCTTCACCGATGAGGGCATCGGGACCACCGTGGGCCGGGACGCACCCAGCGTGGGCATTAAGTGGAAGTAAGCCTGAGAGGGCATCAACGAACTAAAATATGAGGAGGAAATCCCTATGATTGAGAAGTTCAAGAGCAATGCCGAAGCCATCGCTACTGCGGATAAATATCTGTATGGCAACCACGCCAGAATGCCCATCGTGATGGACCGCGGCGAGGGATGCTGGGTCTGGGACCTGGATAACAATAAGTACCTGGACTTCGTGGGCGGCATCGCTGTCAACGGACTGGGCCACCACCATCCCGCCATTGTGGAGGCGCTGGACCGCGCCAAGGACATGATGCACTGCTCCAACTACTACTATAATGAGCCCGCCGTTCAGGTCTGTAAGCTGATCTGTGAGAACAGCTGCTTCGAGAAGGTCCTCTTCGCCAACTCCGGCGCCGAGGCCAACGAGGGTCAGATCAAGCTGGCCCGTAAGTACGCGGTGGACCACGGCCATCCCGAGCGCTATGTGGTCATCTCCATGCTGAAGTCCTTCCACGGCCGTACTCTGGCTACTGCCACCGCCACCGGCCAGGAGATCGTCCACAATCCCAAGTGGTTCTCCCCCCTGCCCGAGGGCTTCCGCTATGCTGAGTTCAACAACCTGGAGTCCGTGAAGGAGCAGATGGGCGACGATGTGTGCGCCATCCTCACCGAGCCCGTCCAGGGCGAGGGCGGCGTCCGTCCCGCCAGCAAGGAGTTCCTCCAGGGCCTGCGTGACCTGTGCGATGAGAAGGGCATCCTGCTGATGTTCGACGAGGTCCAGGTCGGCTCCGGCCGTACCGGTAAGCTGTTTGCCCATCAGAACTACGGTGTGGAGCCTGATACCTGCTCCATGGCCAAGGCTCTGGGCTCCGGTGTTCCCATCGGCGCGGTCTGCGCCCGTGGCGACGCCGCCAAAACCCTGACCCCCGGCACTCACGGCTCCACCTTCGCCGGCGGCCCTCTGGCCTGCGGCCTGGCGGAAGCTACTTTGGACACCATGATCAACGGCGGCGTGATGGAGAACGCCGTTAAGGTGGGCGAGTACTTCCGCGCGGAGCTGCGTAAGCTCCAGGAGAAGCACGCCATCATTACTGAGGTCCGCGGCATGGGTATGATCAATGGCGCCGAGCTGGCTAACAACGAGATCGGCCCCCAGATCGTGAACAAGTGCTTTGAGAAGAAGGTCCTCATCAACTGCACTGCCGGCAACGTCCTGCGTTTCATCCCCCCGCTAATCGCCACTGAGGCGGAGATCGATGTGGTGGTGAAGGCCCTGGACGAGGCCATGACCGAGCTGGGCGTCTGACTGCCGCGCCCCTGAACTGTGACACGTTTTCAGTGCGTTCCCGCGTCCCAGGGCGTGCTCCCACGCCCCGGGCGCCGGGGACCGCGCTGACTGTGTGTAGCGTGTAAAAGGAGAGAGAGGAGGAATGGACCTCACAGAGGTCAAGGTAAAAACCGGGAATCCAACGCTGAATCAGAAACGCAATTATTGCAAAGTAATGAAAGAAAGGTTGGTAAAAATCCATGAGTGAGGCGAATAAATCCAATAGAGAACCCAGAATGCCGAAGGTATGGGAGTCCTGCATTACCCTGGCAGCGCTGATTGGGGTACTGGCAATCGGCATCGTGATTTTTGGAGCGGCGGTCCATGTGCCCATGTTTGTGGGCGTCTGTGTGGCGGCCCTGATGGCCCTGTATCTGGGCCACAAGTGGGACAGCATTGAGAAGATGATGATGGACGGCATTTATAAGGCCCTCCAGTCCATCTGTATTCTGATCATCGTGGGCATTTTGATCGGTGTGTGGATCAATGCCGGCGTCGTTCCCACCATGATCTACTACGGACTGAAGATCATGCATCCCGCCATCTTCTTCATCGCCGCCGTTCTGATTTGTTCCATCACTTCCCTGGCCACCGGTACCTCCTGGGGCACCATGGGCACCATGGGCGTGGCCCTGATGGGCATCGGCTTCGGCTTGGATATGAACCCGGCTATGACCGCCGGCGCCATCCTGTCCGGCGCGTACTTCGGCGATAAGATGTCTCCCCTGTCCGACACCACCAACCTGGCCCCCGCCATGGCTGGTACCGACGTCATTGCACACGTCAAGGCGATGATGATTCCCACTGTTGTCACTTATGCGATTACCCTGGTTGTGTTCGGCGTGTTTGGCGCCATGCAGTATCACGGCGGCGAGGCTGATATGAGCCGAGTGACTGAGTTTGCCGCCGCGCTGAACGCCGCGGAGGGCGGCGTGTTCAACATCAACCCCATCCTGCTTCTGCCCCCCGTTATCGTCATCGTGGCGGTGGCCATGAAGATGCCCGCCATTCCCGGCATTACCCTAGGGATCTTTGCGGGTGCTGTTTTGGGTTTGATTTTCCAACCCAACGCCTGTGACTTGGGTACCCTGTTCTCCTTTGGTATGGATGGCTATGCATTCAGTGATGAGATGCGTGCGGTTCTCCAGAGTTCTTTGACTGAGGATACCTATAACACCATGGTTGAGCTGCTGGAAAAGGGCGGCATTATGAACATGATGAACTCCGTGGCCATGACCATCATTGCGATGATGTTCGGCGGCATCATGGAGGGTACTCATCAGTTGGAGGTCGTTGTCAACAAGCTCAAGAAGCTGGCCAAGGGTCCTGCCGGTCTGGTCACCCTCACCGAGATTACCTGCGTTATCTCCAACATGACCATGCCCGAGCAGTACATCTCCATCGTGGTCCCCGGCCGTATGTACGCCGAGGAGTACCGCAAGATGGGTCTGCATCCTGCTGTCCTGTCCTCTGCCCTTGAGGGTGCCGGTACTGTGACCTCCGCTCTGGTTCCCTGGAATACCTGCGGTGTGTTTATCTCCGATACCTTGGGGATTGGTGTGGCCCAGTACGGCATCTACGCCATCTTCAACTGGCTGATGCCCGTCGTCAACGCCCTGTGCGCCTATGTCGGCATCACCCTGAAGGATCTGGACAACAAGCCCTACAAGAAGCAGGCTGCCGCCAAGTAAGGAAACGGTCTGTCTCTCTTCGGAGCCGTGCCCCGCGCGCGGACGCGGTTTTTGACAAGTCAAAAAAAGCTGGCAGTGCTTCGGTGGCACTGCCGGCTTTTTACTAGAAAGGAAAACTATGGAGTTTGGAGTACGGCATTACCCCCAGCTGGAGATCGATCTGGACAAGCTGGAGGACAATCTCCGGGCGTTGAAAAGCCGGATGGACGCCAGCGGGATCCGGCTGGCCGGTGTGGTCAAGGGCTTCAACGGCCTTCCCCAGGCAGCCCGGATCTATGAAAAAGTGGAGTATTCCAGCATCGCCTCCTCCCGTCTGGAGCAGCTGCATCACTTGCGGATGAACGGCATCGCCGTCCCACTGATGCTGATCCGGATCCCCATGTTGTCCGAGGTGGAGGAGACAGCCCGCTGGACGGACATCAGCCTCCACAGCGAGCCGGAGGTCCTCCGGGCCATGGAGCGGGCGGTGAAGGCCGCCGCGGGCAAGCGCCGCCACAAGGTGATCCTTATGGTGGACCTGGGCGACCTGCGGGAGGGCTTCTGGGACCAGGACGAGCTGGTACAGACCGCCCTGGAGGTGGAGCGGGAGATGCCCCACCTGGAGCTGGCCGGAGTGGGCACCAATCTGGGGTGCTATGGCACGGTCCAGGCAACTCCGGAGAAGATGAATCAGCTGGTGGCGGCCGCTGAGCGGGTGGAGGCCGCCATCGGCCGCAAGCTGGACATCATCTCCGGCGGCGCGTCCTCCTCCATTCATATGGTGCTGGACGGCACGATGCCTCCACGGATTAACCATCTGCGCGTCGGGGAGGGGATCCTCTTTGGCCGGATCTGGGGCTGTGACATGGACTTCATGCACAAGCACATTTTTACACTGCGGGCGGAGGTGATTGAGAGTAAGATAAAGCCGTCCTATCCGGTGGGCGAGCTGTCGGTGGACGCCTTTGGACGCACCCGTACCTATGTGGATCGGGGCCGCCGCCGCCGGGCGCTCCTGGCCATGGGCCGGGTGGACTACGGCGAGTGCGAGGACCTGATCCCCCGGGAGCCGGGGGTGAAGATTCTGGGTGCTTCCTCCGACCACACCATTGTGGACGTGCAGAACACGGACCACCCCGTCCGGGTGGGGGATATCCTGGAATTTGACTTGTGTTATGCCACTATGGTATACTTGACCAGCAGCAGAAGCGTCTCTGTTACGTTTAAAACGGAACGCGGCTAAAAACAAGACCGGGCGGCGCGACAGCGCCGCCCGGCTTTTGAGAGGAAGTCAAAGACCATGCACAACGAATTGACGGAACAGGACCTGCGGATGATGCGGGAGGAGTTGGACCACCGCAGGGTCATCCTGCGGCCCCAGCTGCTGGAGGCGGTGAAGGAGGCCCGGGCCTTCGGGGACCTGAGCGAAAATTTTGAGTACAAGGCCGCCAAGCAGGAGAAGAACCGCAACGAGAGCCGCATCCGATTTCTGGAGAACATGATCAAGACCGCCGTGGTCATTTCAGACCACTCCGGAGCGGACCAGGTGGGGCTCTATGACCGGGTGACGGTGTACATGGAGGACGATGACGAGACGGAGGTCTATCAGATCGTCACTACCATGCGGCAGGATGTGCTCAAGGGACTCATCAGCAAGGAGTCGCCGGTGGGGCGGCGGCTGCTGGGCCGGCGGGTGGGCGACCGGGTCCACATCCAGGTCAATGAGAGCTATGGCTATGACGTGGTCATCCGGGCCATTGAGAAGGGGACGGATGACGGAGAGATCCCACTGAATAAATACTGAGCAGAAAAGAGAAGCTCCTCCTGGAGCGGCAGATCCGAATGTACTGCCGCTCCAGGAGGAGCATTTTGTGTTTTTTATGCGCTTATTCTTCCTGCGTACTTCCACCCCACAGCCGGTAGAGCACGGTGACCAGCTGGTTGCGGGTCACCGGGGCCTCCCAGCGGGGCGCTCCGTGCTCATCGCCGGCAATGAGTCCCTGCTCCAGGGCCCAGGCCCGGGCCTCCGCGCCCCAGGCGGGGTCGGGCTCCCGGCGGCCCAGCTGCTCCAGATACTCCCCGGCCAGGCGCTGAAATTCCTCCTGTGTCATGTCGTCCTCCTCCTTTTGGAACGGTCTGGCGTCCACCCACCAGTAATATTTTACCTGACTGCGGAAAAGGACCGGATCTCCGTTCATCCGCTCATATTGGGTGGAGGCCGGGTCGCAGATCCGGACCAGGCCGTCCTCCCACCAGACCACCACGAAGTGGCCGGAGCGGGTCCACAGTCCCCGGCCCATCAGGGCGATGAGGTAATAGCCCTGCCGCAGCAGGACGGCGGCCTTCCTGTGATTCTCATGGTCCGGCTTTCCGTAGGTGTTGACCCAGCTCAGCTGGCCGCAGGGGATGCCAAATTCGGCGAACTGGGGGACGAAGTAGCTGTAATAGGTCCCCTGGTTCAGGGCCTTGTACCCGTGCTCCACCGACCAGGCGCAGGCGTCCACCGGAGTGAAGGTCTTTCCTGTGAGTGTCTCAATGAGCATGGCCGCCGCCGTGGGCCCGCAGCCGGAACCGCCGATGGTGGCGCGCTCCCCGGGGACCCGGTAGGGGAGCGCGGCCCAGCGGGGGTCGGTCTGGAGATAGGCGATCGGGCGGCGGTTCATGGCTTCTCTCCGCTCCGACGCTGGTTCTGCGTCCCGAAATAAAAGGAGATCACCATGAGAAACACCGTGAGAAAATCACCGCCGGACACCGTCCCGCGGAGGGCCAGACAGACGAATACCGCCGTCAGCGCCAGCGTCACCAGGCTTTTCACCGCCAGAAGGGCGGCCAGCCGTCCATAGAGCTGTTCCATATCCATTCCTCCTGTCTCTGGTTTTCCATGTGGGAGCGCTTATGCGGCCCCCTTCAGGTCCCGGATGTCGTGCTCCGCCTCGGTCATGCGCCCCTCCAGCTTGTAGGTGCGCTCCACCACCTTGTTGTGCTCGCTGACCTTCCGCTCCAACTGCTCGATGCGGTAGGTGGTCAGCTTGTTGGCAACCAGGATGCCTCCGAAGGTCCCTGCCAGGGTTCCGATCAGGCTCATCCCGGCCACGGCCAGGGTCGTCCACTCCATCAGCCCTGTACCTCCTCCACGGTCCCCAGGTCTGTCCAGGAGCCGGGCAGCTGAGAGGGTGGATAGACCGTGTTGGACTGGGTGCACCGCCACACATGGCCGCTCTCTGTGCAGACCTCGCCGGGCTGGTACATCCCCCGGCTCCCCTGAGCCTGGACATAAGGGGCGGCCAGTCTGGGATCCGTGGTGTGGCACAGGTCCCAAAGACTCACTGCCAGATCGGGCGACCAGTCCGGCTGCACAGTAGCGTCGTGCTGCTGCCACAGCTTGTAGACGAGCCCCTTCCACTGATAGGGGGTGCCAATGGGGACCGCGGAAAAGTCCCGCTGACGCCAGGTGGGGATGATGTCCTGACTGGCGGTGAGCTCGGTGCTGTCCGCCTCTCCGGCCACCGCCCGCTCTGCCAGCATCTGGGCGTCCGCCTGACCCCGCTGGCGGACTGCTTCCAGCGCAATGGTCCTGATCTCAGCCATTCTGCTCCACTCCTTCCTGATAGGCCGCCCTCAGCTGGGCGTCCACCTGGGCCGCGGTTCCCGCCGCCTCCAGCTCGGCCAGCGCCTCCGCCTGCCGGGCGATGGTCTCCCGCTGCTGAGCGATGGCAGATTCCTTCTCCGCCAGACTGGCCTCTGTTTCCTCCAGTTCTCGGTCCTTCCGGGCCAGGCCCTCCTTCAGCTCGGCCACTTGGCTCTGGTACCCAACCACATCCCCCAGATACTGCTCCGCCACCTGAAGGACTACGGTGTAGCTCCGGGCGGGCGCGCTGTACTGGATGTCCCGCACTGTGAAACCGTACCCGGCGGGCAGGATGCACTCCCCCTGGATCTGGGGGCGGTCCCACCGGATGCCCTCGATCTCTTCCAGGGAGGCAGACTCCCGCTCAAATACTGCACGGTACTCCCCATTGGCCGCGCCCCGCAGGACCATCCCGCAGGACAGCCCTCCGATGCTGCACCGGTTTCCATAGAGACTCATGCTGTGTTCTCCCCTTTCTGTGAATGGTGGGGAAACATTCCCCCTATTCCAGGCGGAGAACAGGCGGTTTGTTGCTGGGAAGCGTACAACAAAGGCAAAAAAATTGGGCGCTCTGTTTCCAGAGCGCCCAAAGTGAAGGTATAGTCAGCTGCCCAGATACGCTTTTTTGACGGCCTCGTTGGCCAGAAGTTCCCGACCGGAGCCGGTCAGACTGATCCGGCCGGTCTCCAGCACATAGCCCACATCGGCGATCTTCAGCGCCATGTTGGCGTTCTGCTCGATGAGCAGAACGGTGACCCCTTGCCGGTTGATCTCCTGGATGATGTCGAAGATGCCCTTGACCACGATGGGGGCCAGGCCCAGGGAGGGCTCATCCATCATAATGATCTTGGGGCGGGACATCAGGGCGCGGCCCACGGCCAGCATCTGCTGCTCGCCGCCGGACAGGGTGCCCGCGGCCTGCCAGGACCGCTCCTTCAGACGGGGGAACAGGTCATACACCCAGTTCAAATCGTCCTCCAGGCTGTCTGTTCGGAGATAGGCCCCGATCTTCAGGTTCTCCAGCACCGTCAGATCCGGGAAGACCCGCCGGCCCTCCGGGACCAAGGTGAGCCCCTTGGAGACAATGCGGTCGGGGGAGAGGCTGGTGATGTCCTCCCCCTGGAGGTGGATGCATCCGTGGGCGGGCTTGACCAACCCAGCGATGGTGCGCAGGGTAGTGGACTTGCCTGCGCCGTTTGCGCCGATCAGGGTGACGATCTTCCGTTCCGGCACCTCGAAGGTGATGCCCTTGACGGCTTCAATGCCGCCGTAGCTGACCTTCAGTTCATCAATCTTCAACATCGTCTGCCACCCCCAAATATGCCTCGATGACCCGAGGATTGTTCTGGACCTCCGCCGGAGTGCCCTGAGCGATCAGCTTGCCGAAGTCCAGGACATAGATGCGGTCGGAGATCCGCATGACCAAGTCCATGTGGTGCTCAATCATCAGAATGGACAGGTCGTACTCGTCGCGGATTTTATGGATGAAGTCGGTGAGCTCCTGGGTCTCCTGGGGATTCATGCCAGCGGCCGGCTCGTCCAGAAGCAGCAGCTTGGGCTGGGTAGCCAGGGCCCGGGCGATCTCCAGCCGGCGCTGGAGGCCGTATGGCAGGGAACCGGCCACCTCGTCCTTCAGATGGGCCAGGTCCTGCTCCTCCAGAAGGGCCATGGCCTCCTCACGCATCCGCTTTTCTTCCGCGCGGTTAAAGCGGAAGGTGGCGGAAAATACGTTTTGCTTGGCCCTCATGTGCTTGGCGATGAGTACATTTTCAAACACCGTCAGGGCGGAGAACAGACGGATATTCTGGAAGGTCCGGGCGACGCCCAGGTGGGTGATCCGGTCGGGCGTGGGCCGGAGGACATGGTCGGAGAAGGCGTGGGGATCGGCGGCCCGCAGGGCCTCGGTCCGGGCGGCCTGCGCCTTGTCGTATGCCGCCTGAAGCGAGCTGCGCGTTTCCTCATCCCCGGAGGCCTGGATGGCGGCCAGGGCCTCCGGGTCGTCCAGATCGGGGTGGGCGGTGTAGAGGGCGGCGTTCTGTCCGGAGTAGCTCTTGACCATCTTGCCCTGGGGGTGGTTGCGGATCATGGGCTGCCCCAGAAAGTCCACCCGGCCGTTGGTGGGCTCATACACTCCAGTGATGCAGTTGAAGGCAGTGGTCTTGCCGGCGCCGTTGGGGCCGATCAAGGCCACGATCTCCCCTGCGTTGACGTCCACCGAGAGGTTGTTGACGGCTACCACGCCGCCAAACTGCATGGTGATGTTTTCGACATGGAGAATGTTCTGGCTCATTTTACGGCCTCCTTTGCGGCCTTGCGGGGCCGTTTCTTGAACAGATCGGTGATCTCCCGGTCGCCCATGATGCCCCGGCGGAAGAACAGCACCACGATCATAATGACCACGGAGAAGACCACCATGCGGAAGCCGTTGCGGAACAGGTCGGACTGGATGCCAAGGAAGGAACCGGAGTCCAGGCCGCGCAGCCACCACTCGGAGCAGGCCACATACAGGAAGGTGGCGATCACGCTGCCGGAGATGGAGCCGATGCCGCCGATGACGACGATGAGCAGGATCTCATAGGTCATGGTGGAGGTGTATACCATGGCTTGGGCGTTGCTGGCGTACATGGCGAACAGAGCGCCCCCCACGCCGGCGAAGAAGGAACTGATGCAGAAGGAGAGCATCTTGTGGTGGGGCAGGTTGATGCCCATGGCCTCAGCGGCGATCTCGTCCTCCCGGATGGCCTTGAAGGCCCGGCCGTAGGAGGAGTTGATGAGCATGACGATGACCGCCAGACACAGGATCATAATGAGCATGGGGAAGGCGGAGGAGAGATAGATGGTGCCGCTCTCCGTCTTGATGTTGAAGCTGGAGAAGGTGGGGATCTGGGTGATCATGTTGGCGCCGTTGGTGACGGGGCCCAGGGCCTGCCACTGGAACACCGCGCGGATGATCTCCGCAAAGCCCAGGGTGGCGATGGCCAGGTAGTCGCTTTTCAGGCGCAGCACAGGCAGACCGATGAGCCAGGCAAAGAAGGCTGCCACCAGACCGCCCAGAACGATGGCCACCAGGACCCCCAGAGTCAGGCTGAGCATTCCGTCACCGAAGATCCCGGCAAACAGGTCCGGCAGGGAGAACTTCACCGCCGAGCCTCCGTAGAGGTAATAGACCGTATCCTTGGCGGCCACGGGGACCGTCAGGATGGCATAGGTGTACGCGCCCAGGAGCATGAAGCCCGCCTGTCCCAGGGAGAACAGTCCGGTGAAGCCGTTGAGCAAATTCATGGACACGGCGACCAGTGCATAGACCGCGCCCTTTTTCAGCACGGTGAACAGCGATGGGCCAGAAGGATGGGACCGATAGGCCGAGCATGACTCGTTTTTCCAGAAGGAACACGGTGGGGCCAGCGCGACAAAGGTGGTCGCAATGATGCCAGATGCCGATCAGGAATGCCCCAATGACCGCCCCGGGGATGGAGCCGATCCCGCCGAACACCGCCGCCACAAAGGCCTTCAGACCGGGCATGGCGCCGGCGGTGGGGGTGATGTAGGGGTAATTGGTGAAGTACAGGATGGAGCCCAGGGCTGCCAGGGCGGAGCCGATGATGAAGGTGGTGGAGATCACCCGGTTGATCTTGATGCCCATGAGCTGGCTGGTCTCGAAGTCCTTGGCCACCGCCCGCATGGCCATGCCGATCTTGGTGTGGTTGATGAGCTGTACCAGACCGAATACAAGGGCGATCACCAGAACAGGGGTGACGACGGTCACCAGCGTGGTGGAGGCCCCGCCGATGGTGACCATTTTGGACAGGGCGGGGATGGTGGGGTAGTTCATGGGCTGGCCGCCGGTGACGAAGGTGGCGGTGTTTTGCAGGAGATAGCTTACGCCGATGGCGGAGATCATCACGGACATTCTTGGGGCGGAACGCAGAGGCTTATAGGCCACCCGCTCGATCAAAAAGCCCAGCAGGACAGTGATAAGGACGGCCAGCGCCAGGGTGACAGGCAGAGGCAGTCCCATGGTGGTCAGGTAGATGGCGATCAGGCCGGAGACCATGAACACGTCGCCGTGGGCGAAGTTGATCAGGCGCAGGATACCGTATACCATGGTGTAGCCAATGGCGATCAGGGCGTACTGACCTCCCACGGAGATGCCGGAGAGCAGTACGGAAATAGCGTATTCCACAAAGGTTTCCTCCCTTGTTTTCAGATTTGGGCGGTCTTGAAAAGGACCCTCCCGCTGTCCCTTTCAGGACGGCCCAGAATCAGGGGCAGAGCCGGAAATAGCTGTTTGGCGGGGGCCGTGCCCCCGCCAAACAGACACACAGCATATTTTAGGCGGTCTGGGACTTCTCCAGAGTCCATGCGCCGGCGGCGGTGTCACACACCTTGATATAGGCGGTGTCGCGGATGGCGTCGCCGTTGGTGTCATCAAAGGCGATGTGGCCGGAAACGCCGTCATACTCCACGTCCCACAGGGCCTGCTGTACATCAGAGGACTTGGGGGAGCCGGCGGCCTTCAGGGCCTCCAGGGCCACATAGTAGGCGTCATAGCCCATGGCGGTGACAGCGGCGATAGTGTCGTCGCCGCCGTTGGCGGTCTTGGCGTCGGCATTGGAATTGATGTAGTTCTTGATGCCCTCGTCAAACTCAGGGTTGCCGCCCTCCTGATAGAAGGTGGAGACATACAGCTGTACGTTAGTGCCCTTGGCGGCCTCCAGGACCTTGTTGTCGTCCAGGGTGTCGGAGCCCAGGAAGGGAATGTCAATGCCCAGCTTGGCGGCCTGGGTGATGATCTGGGTGGCGTAGGCGATGGAGACGGGGGTGAAGATGACCTCAGCGCCCTCGCTCTTGGCCTTGTTCAGGTAAGAGGTGAAGTCGGAGTTGTTCTTGGGGAAGCTGTCCTTGATCACGGTGCCGCCGGCGGCGGTGAAGGCCTGCTCAAAGAAGGCGATCAGGCCCTGGTCGTATTCGTTGCCCTGCTCGCCCAGCAGATAGGCCTTCTTGGCGCTGAACTTCTCGGTGGCGAAGTTGGCCAGCACGGTGCCCTGGAAGGGATCCAGGAAGCAGATGCGGAAGTAGTGGTCGTTGCCGGCGGTGACGTTGGGATTGGTGCAGGTGACGCCCATGGCGGGGATGCCGGCGTCACGGAAAATGGGACCGGCGGCGATGGAGACGCCGGAGCCGTAGGAGCCCAGAACGACGCTCACACCCTCGCTGACCAGCTGGGAGGCGGCGGAGGGGGCCTTATCAGTGGAGGAGCCGTTGTCGGCATAGACCAGCTCGACCTGGTAGGTCTCACCGCCCAGCTCCACGGTGGGGGTCTCAGAGTTGGCGAACTGCATCCCCAGCATTTCCTTCTTACCGCCGGAGGCGGAGTCGCCGGAGGCGGGCTCAAATACGCCGATCTTAACAACCTTGTCGCCGTCAGAGGCGCCGGAGCCGGCAGGAGCGGAGCCGGAAGCGGATCCAGAGCCGGAACCGGAGCAGCCGGCCAGAGCGGACAGGAGCAGCGCTGCGGAAAGTGCGGACGCAAGGAACTTTTTCATGTTCATTCTCCTCTCGATTTGCTTGAGTTGGGTTGACGAAAAGTGTCTGCTTTGTGTGGACACTTGTTCGCTTAATGGGTACATTATACAGGATGCTGAGGAAAAATGCAAGTCGAAGCCCAACAAAATTTCAGGTCGAACCGGGGAAAATTTCCACATTGGAAATAAAAGAAAAAAGAGCCTGCCAGATCAGCGGGAGAGCTGTCTGACAGGCAGAGTCTGGGGCCGCCCTCAGGGGCGGCCGTTGGGCAGGTAATAGAGGAGAGAGGGGCGGCCGCCGGTGTCATAGTTGACCCGGCTGACCACCTCGCCCTGCTGGGTGAGGTAGGTGAGGTACCGTCGGACGGTGACGGAGGAGAGCCCGGCCTGGGCGGCCAGGGATTCACAGGTGCAGCCCTCCTCCGGGGCCTGGGCCAGATGGGTCCGGATCCGCTCCAGGGTGCGGGATTGGAGCCCCTTTGGGACGTCCTCAGGGCCGGAGGAGCCGGAGAACAGGGCGTCCAGCTCCTCCTGGCTGACGCTGCTGTGGGTGGCGATGGCGGAGCGCTGGCGGCAGAACTTATCCAGTGCCTGTTGGAAGCGGCGGGCGGTAAAGGGCTTGACCAGATAGTCCGCCACACCCAGCTTCAGCAGGGCGTCCACGGTCTTGCTGTCATTGGCGGCGGTGACCATCACCACGTCGCTGGTGATTCCGAAGGAGCGCAGCTCCCGCAGAAGCTCCAGTCCAGTCATCCGGGGCATATAGACATCCAGAATCAGCAGATCCGCCGGGTGGCGCAGCAGCCAGGGCAGCGCATCCTGGCCGCTGCGGAAGCTGGCGGCCAGATGGAAGCGGGGATCCCGTTCCAGAAAGTTCTGATCGATGGAGGCGATCATGGGGTCGTCCTCCACGATCACGGCCTGATAGGTCTCCTGCATGGTGTTCTCCTTTACGCGTTGGGGGTCTGCTCCTGTTCCCCATTCTCCTCCTCCGGCATCTGGAAGGAGAGGAAGAAGGCGGTCCCGGATTTTGGCTCGCTCTCCACCCGGATCTGTCCGTGGTACAGGTTGACCAACTCCCGGATCCGGGACAGGCCGATGCCGTGCCCCTCCCCTTTGGTAGAGACATTGGGCTCAAAGATGAAGGGGAGCAGTTCGGGTAGAATGCCCGGGCCGGTGTCCTCCACGCAGAGGAGCAGGCTGTCCGGCTTCTCCCGGATGGAGACAGCGATTTCCTTCTGCTTCCAGGTGGAGCGGTCCAAGGATTCGGTGGCGTTTTCGATGAGGTTGCCCAGAATGGTGACCAGCACCCCGGAGAAGCGCCCGCCGGCGGAGAGGGTGCTTCTGGGGTCCAGGTGCAGATTGATGCTCCAGTTCCGCGGCGCGGCTGGTCTTGCCCACCAGAAGAGCGGCCACGGCGGTGTCCTCGATCTGGTTCATCACCCGGCTGACTGATTGGTGATGGATCTGGGAGATGTCCAAAATGTACTGTTCCGCCTGATCCACCTGGCCCAGCTGGATCATGCCCAGGATAATGTGGAGCTTATTGATGAACTCGTGGGTATAGGCCCGCATGGCCTCCACCAGGTGGCGCACACCGGTGAGCTCCTCCGCCATGGCGGTGGCCTCAGTGCGGTCCTGGAAAATGGCTACCGCGCCTACGATCTGATCGTCCTCCCAAATGGGCATTCGGTCGGACAGGGCGGCCTTGCTGCCGGGGACGTGCTGGAGGTGGACGTTGTACTCCGGCTTTCCGGTGGTGAGCAGACGGGGCAGCAGGGTGTCCGGATAGAGCTCCTTCAGAGGCCGGCCCAGTACGTCAGAGAGTCGCTGCGCGTTGAGCAGGTGTAGCCCCGCGGGATTGACATAGATTACATCCGCGTTTTTATCGATGGCGATGATGCCCTCCTCCAGGGTCTCCAGAATGTCCTCCCGCTGGTGGAACATCTGCCGGAAGGCGTCCGGTTCATAGCCCAGCAGGGCCTCCTTGATAGAACTGGACAGGTTGCGGGACAGGACCAGGGCAACGCCGGCGGCCAGGAAGGTCAGAATGGAGAAGCAGCCCACGGTGTCCAGCACGATCTGATGGACGCTGCGCACCCCGATGCCCACTGACACAAAGCCCAGCAGGGAGCCGTCCAGATCCTGGACCGCGGCAAGGGCACGGTGCTCCGCGCCAGAGATGCCGGCGCCGGTGTCCACCTCGGTCATCTCCCCCTGCAGAACGGTGAGGGTATCCGCATCGGGGTAGACCGTCCCCACAAAGGCGGGGTCCGGACAGTATTGGATGACGCCGTTGTGGTCGGCCACCACGATGGCGTCGATGTCCTGGACCCGAGAGATGGTTCCGTTCAGGTAGTGGGTGAGTACGGAGCTGTCCGCCCTGCGTGCCAGGAAATCGGCCACATCCGGCGACTGGGCCAGCACCTGGGCGGAATTCATCAGGTTGCGGTCCAGGTTCTGATACTCCATGCGCAGGGAGAACAGCAGGGTGGTGGCCATGCCCAGGATAGAGGTGGTCAGGACCAGGAACAGGCTGAGGGATTGCAGCTTATGGCGGATCGATATGGGTGAGTGTGCTTTCATCCAGGTTCCCTCCTCAGAATCAGAGACAGGTGGAAAATAGACAGCCGGTGCGGCACCGGTTTAGCTTTATTATAAGGAGGTTGTTAAGATGTGTCAAACATTTGAAGGGGAGAGAGGCAAAATTGTGGCAACGCACTTTTTTTACTTACAAAAGGCTATCCAAACCGCGGGATCTGCCGTACAATGAGGGACGTCAAACCGGACGGCGGCCCGTGTGTGCCGTATGTCGGAAGTCGATGGGAGGCGGTTTTTTGGAACAGATCAAAGTGCGTCTGATGGAGGAGCTCCAGACGCCCGTGGCCTTCACAATCCCGCTCTTCGGGGGGATTCCGGTCACCCTGCCTGTGGTGGTGTCCTGGCTGGTGATGGGGGCGCTGATCCTGGCGGCGGCGCTGGGGACCCGGCAATTGAAGCTCCGTGACCCTGGCAAGCCGCAGCTGTGTCTGGAGATGGCGGTGGAGTTCCTCAACGGCTTCACCAAAAACAACATGGGGCCCCACGGACCGGACTTCGCTCCCTATCTGGGGACCATCGCCCTATACATCCTGCTGTGCAACATCATCGGGATCTTCGGGCTGGTGCCCCCCACCAAGGATCTGAACGTCACGGCGGCACTGGCCATCATGAGCGCGGTGCTGATCTATGGGGCACAGTTTCGGTACCACGGGCTGCGGGGCGGGCTGAAAAAATTTATGGAGCCCATGCCCCTGCTGCTGCCCATCAACCTGATGGAGGTCGTGATCCGGCCCCTGGCCCTGTGTATGCGGCTGTTCGGCAACATCCTGGGGGCGTTCATCATCATGGAGCTGATCAAGATGATGGCCCCGGCGGTGGTCCCCGTCCCGTTCAGCATCTACTTCGACCTGTTTGACGGCGGGATTCAGGCTGTGGTGTTCGTGTTCCTCACAGCCCTGTTCGTGGGCGAGGGGATCAAAGAGGAAGAGTAAATCAGACATCGGCCCCCTGGGCTGAAATAAAGGAGGACATACTATCATGGAGATCGGAATGCTTGCAATCGGACTGGCTGTTTTCACCGGCATCGGAGCCGGCATCGGAATCGGAATCGCCACCGGAAAGGCCAGCGAGGCCATCGCCCGCCAGCCGGAGGCCGCCGGTAAGATCAACAGCACCCTGCTGATCGGCTGCGCTTTGGCAGAGGGCACCGCCATCTTCGGCTTCATCACCGCGCTGCTGATCCTGTTTATGAAGTAAGGGGGAAGGCACGATGTTGGATTTTCAGTTATCCACCGTGATCTTTACCGTCCTGAACCTGCTGATCCTGTATGTGGTGCTGAGAAAGCTCCTGTTCGGGCGGGTCAACCGCATCCTGGAGGAGCGGGCCGCCCTGGTGGAGAAGGAACTTTCCAGCGCCGAGCGTCAGAAGGCCCAGGCGGAGGAAATGCGGAAGGAGTATGAGGACCAGCTCGCCCAGGCCCATGCCCAGGCGGCCAAGATCGTGGATCAGGCCAAGGCGCGGGGCGAGCAGGAGTACCAGGCGATCCTGGACCAGGCCCAGGAGGATACCCGCCGGATGCAGGAGCAGGCCCAGGCCAAGAACCGGGCCGACCGGGAGAAGCTGATGCGCAGCGCCCGGCAGGAGGTGGCCCAGCTGGCCGTGCTGGCGGCGGCCAAGGTGACGGGACAGGCCCTGGACCAGGATTCGGACCGGGCCATGGCGGAGCAGTTTTTGTCGGAGGCGGGTGAGCGGAAATGAGCGATTCGATCCAGCGCAGCGCCGCGGTCCTCTATCAGATGGAGGAGGAGACGCCGGGGCTGAAGGAGTCCGCCCAGGCCCTGGTGTCGGACACCATGCTGTGGCCGGCGCTGAATGGGACCGGGGCAACCAGAGAGGAGAAGGAGGAACTGATCCGCACGGCGCCCATGCTGGCGGGGAAGGAGCAGCTGACCGCCTTTGTCCTCCTGCTGCTGGAGCAGGGGACGCTGGACAGTTTGCCGGCCATCCTGCGGGAGCTGCGGCAGCTGGAACTGGCGGCCCAGGGGGGCGCGGTGTGCGTGGTCACCTGCGCCCGGCAGCCGGATGAGGCCACCCTGGAGGATCTGCGCCGGGCGGTGTGCCGCCTGCGGGGACTGGAGCGTGTGGTCCTTCAAATCAAGATCGACCCAGCCATTCTGGGCGGCTTTCGCCTGGAGGTCCAGGGCGTGGTTTATGACCGCAGCGTCCGGGGGCGGCTGGAGCGGCTGGCCCAGGGCCTCAAGGGCGATTTTGACGCGGACAGCGAGGAACTGGAGGGCCTGGTAGGGGCCTGAGGAGTCCAAGATCCAGGGCTTTGAGGTGGAGGACGGCAGCGACATGGGCAGCCTGGTCCAGAATCTCAAGACCCGGATCCAGGATTTTCAGTCTGTGGGCGAGGTCCAGGAGATCGGCCGGATCCTCAGCGTGGGTGACGGGATCGCCCAGATCCAGGGCCTGGACCGGGCAGTCTACGGAGAACTGGTGGAGTTTGAGACCGGCGTTCAGGGCATGGTCATGGATCTGTCCCGGAACAGTGTGGGCTGTGTCCTGCTGGGCCAGGAGACCGGCCTGCGGGAGGGCAGCATCGTGACCCGAACGGGCCGGCCCGCCGATGTGCCGGTGGGCGAGGCCATGCTGGGCCGGGTGGTGGACGCCCTGGGACAGCCTTTGGACGGAATGGGACCCATCCGCACCACAGAGACCAGGCCCATCGAGCATGAGGCCAGCGGCGTGATCTCCCGGGAGCCGGTGAACGCCCCGCTTCAGACCGGGATCCTGGCCATCGACGCCATGATCCCCATTGGACGGGGACAGCGTGAGCTGCTCATCGGCGACCGCCAGACGGGCAAGACGGCCATCGCGGTGGATACCATCCTGAACCAGAAGGGGGAGGACGTGATCTGTATCTATGTGGCCATTGGACAGAAGGCGTCCTCGGTGGCCCGGGTGCGGGATACCCTCCAAAAGCACGGGGCGATGGACTACTCCATCATCGTGTCGGCTACCGCCAGCGACCCGGCTCCCCTGCAATACATCGCGCCTTACGCCGGCGCGGCCATGGGGGAGTACTTTATGTCCCAGGGAAAGGATGTGCTCATCGTCTATGACGATCTGAGCAAGCACGCGGTGGCCTACCGGGCCCTGTCCCTGCTGCTCAAGCGCTCCCCCGGGCGGGAGGCCTACCCGGGCGACGTGTTCTATCTCCACTCCCGCCTGCTGGAGCGGGCCTGCCGCCTGACCCAGGAGTACGGCGGGGGTTCCATGACGGCCATCCCCATCATCGAGACCCAGGCGGGGGACGTGTCCGCCTATATCCCCACCAACGTCATCTCCATCACCGACGGACAGATCTATCTGGAGACCGACCTGTTCTTTGCCGGGCAGCGGCCGGCGGTGAATGTGGGCCTGTCGGTGTCCCGTGTGGGCGGAGCGGCCCAGACCCGGGCCATCAAGCGCACCGCGGGCACTATGCGCATCGACCTGGCCCGCTTCCGGGAGCTGGAGATCTTTACCCAGTTCTCCTCGGACCTAGATCAGGCGACCCAAAAGACGCTGGATCACGGCAAGCATCTGCTGGAACTGCTCAAGCAGCCCCTCTATCAGCCCATGTCGGTCAGTCGGCAGGCCGTTTTGCTGTACATCGGGACCAACGGGCTGCTGGATGACGTGCCGGTGGAGCAGGTCCGGGAATTTGCCTCGGGCTTTGCCGACCGCATCGAGCTGGAGCACCGGGAGCTGGCGCTGGAGGTCCAGCGGACGGGCAACCTGTCCGCCGTGGCCATCGAGACCATCCGGGCGGACCTGGAGAACTATAAGAAGGAGAAGCTGACGGTGGCCTGACCCCGCCGGCGAGAGGGAGGGAGAGAAAATGGCCGGTACCAAGGAGATCCGGACCCGGATCAAAAGTGTGCAGCAGACCCTGAAGATCACCAGCGCCATGTATCTGATCTCCTCGGCCAACCTGCGGAAGGCCAAGGGGCAGCTGGACAGGGCGGCCCCCTACTTTACGAAGATCGACGCCACCATCGCGGACATTCTCCACCGCTCCCCGGAGCTGGAGCACAAGTTCTTCGACCCGCGGACCGACGTGCCGGAGCAGGAGCGGAAGGTGGGCTATATCGTGGTCAGCGGAGACAAGGGGCTGGCCGGGGCCTATAACCACAACGTGCTGCGCCGCGCGGAGGAGTATGTGCGCCAGTCGCCCCACCCCAGCCTCTTTGTGGTGGGGATCGTGGGCCGGGTCTACTTTCAGGGCCGGGGCATCCCCATCGTGGAGGAGTTCTCCCATGTGGTGCAGAACCCCACCATGCGGCGGGCCCGGGAGATCGGCGACGAGGTGGTCCGGCGGTTTCTGGACCGGAGCCTGGACGAGGTGCACATTTTGTACACCGAGATGGTCTCCCCCCTGAAGCTGGAGGTGCGTGAGCGCACCCTGCTGCCCCTGGACCGGGCCAACTTCCATTGGGAGCCTCCGGCGGGGCAGGGCGCGCCCCAGGAGGTGACCTATGTCCCATCGCCGGAGGCGGTGCTGGACAACATCATCCCCAGCGGCTATATCCGGGGGATGGTGTTCGGGGCGCTGGTGGAGTCCTTCTCTTCGGAACAGAGCGCCCGCATGACCGCCATGGAAGCGGCCAGCGACAACGCCAAGGAGATGCTCAGATCCCTGTCTCTGACCTATAACCGGGCCAGACAGTCGGCCATCACCCAGGAGATCACAGAGATCGCCAGCGGGGCCCAGGTCCAGGGAGAGCGCTAGGTGAAACGTCACCGGAAAGGTGTGTGCAGATATGAAGGAATATAAAGGGACGGTGGCACAGGTCCAGGGACCTGTGGTGGACGTCCAGTTCGCCCGGGATGAGATGCCCGCCATCAAGGACGCCCTGTGGCTGGAGGTGGGCGGTCAAAAGCGTGTCATGGAGGTGGCCCAGCACATCGGCGGGGACACCGTCCGCTGCTTCATGCTCTCCCCCAGCGAGGGGATCGGCCGGGGCATGGAGGTGAAGCCCTGGGGCGGGCCCATCTCCGTCCCGGTGGGGGAGGGCGTGTTGGGCCGGATGTTCAATGTGCTGGGGGATCCCATCGACGGCAAGGGAGCAGTATCCGCCCAGGAGCACTGGTCCATCCACCGCCAGCCCCCCAGCTTTGCCGACCAGCGCCCGGTGGTGGACCTGTTTGAGACAGGGATCAAGGTCATCGACCTGCTGGCCCCCTATGCCCGGGGCGGCAAGATCGGCCTGTTTGGCGGCGCCGGCGTGGGCAAAACGGTGCTGATCCAGGAGCTGATCCACAATATTGCCACCCAGCACGGCGGATACTCTATTTTTACCGGCGTGGGGGAGCGCACCCGGGAGGGCAGCGACCTGTGGCGGGAGATGACCGAGTCCGGGGTCATTGAAAAGACGGCCCTGGTGTTTGGACAGATGAACGAGTCCCCCGGGGCCCGGATGCGGGTGGCGCTCACCGGGCTGACCATGGCGGAGTACTTCCGGGACCAGCAGCACCAGGATGTGCTGCTCTTCATCGACAACATCTTCCGCTATGTCCAGGCGGGCTCCGAGGTGTCCGCTCTGATGGGGCGGATGCCCTCCGCCGTGGGCTATCAGCCCACCCTGGCCAACGAGATGGGCGCGCTTCAGGAGCGGATCACCTCCACCCGGAGCGGGGCCATCACCTCTGTGCAGGCGGTATACGTCCCGGCGGACGACCTCACCGACCCCGCCCCCGCCACCACCTTCACCCATCTGGACGCCACCACCGTGCTGTCCCGGAAGATCGTGGAGCAGGGCATCTATCCGGCGGTGGACCCGCTGGAGTCCTCCTCCCGCATTTTGGAGCCTGACGTGGTGGGAGAGCGCCACTATAAGGTGGCCCGGGCGGTGCAGGAGCTGCTCCAGCGGTACCGGGAGCTTCAGGACATCATTGCCATCCTGGGCATGGAGGAGCTCAGCGAGGAGGACAAGGTTGCCGTGGAGCGGGCCCGCCGCATCCAGCAGTTCTTCTCCCAGCCCTTCTCGGTGGCCCAGACCTTCACCGGCCTGGAGGGCCGCTTTGTGAAGCTGGAGGACACGCTGCGCAGCTTTGAGGCCATTTTGGGCGGCGAGCTGGACCATCTGCCCGAGGCCGCCTTCAGCATGACCGGCGATGTGGACGAGGTGCGGAAGAAGGCCCGGGATATGGGGGCGCTGTGAGATGGCGGAGGGAAAGTGCTTCCACCTGGAGGTGGTGACGCCTGACCGGCAGTTCTATATTGGGGACGCGGATTCCCTGGTCCTGCCCGCCATCGATGGCTACATGGGGGTGGAGGCCGGCCATGAGCCGGTGGTAACCGCCGTGGTCCCTGGCGAGCTGAAGTACCGCAGCGAGGGGGCCTGGACCCATGCGGTGGTCAGCCAGGGTCTGGCCGAGATCATGCCCGACCGGGTGATGGTGCTGACCACCTCGGCCGAGCGGCCGGAGGAGATCGACTGGAAGCGGGCGGAGGCGGCCAAGGAGCGGGCCGAGGAGCGTCTGCGCCAGAAGCTGAGTATTCAGGAATATTACAACCAAGGCCGCGCTGGCCCGGGCCATGGCCCGGCTGAAGGCGGCGAGAAAATAGACGCAGCGGCGCCGGAGGCGGATGCCTCCGGCGCCGTATCGTTTGTAACGGAGGCGCGGCCTGCGCCTCCCTGACCGTGGGCTGGAATTTGGAAAGGGCTTGTGCGGAGGGCGGAGGAGGTGTACACTGAATAGAAAACGGATGGGGAGACGTGGCGCAGCAGGAGTATGATTTTCAGGGGAGCATCGCAAAGAATATCATGTCCCTGGCCGTCCCCATGACGGCGGCCCAGCTGATCAACGTGCTGTACAGTGTGGTGGACCGGATGTATCTGGGGCGGCTGCCGGGGCACTTGGCGCTGACGGGGCTGGGGCTCACCATCCCCATCGTGTCCATTATCATGGGCTTTGCCAACCTGTGCGGCACTGGCGGCGCGCCCCTGTGTTCCATCTGCCGGGGCAGGGGGGACCAGGAGGAGGCGGAGCGGGTGATGGGCAACGCATTTACTCTTCTGCTGATCTTCGGCGGGGCGGTGACCGCCCTGTTCCTGATCTTCAAACGGCCCATCCTCTACCTGTTTGGGGCCAGCGACGCCACCTATCCCTATGCAGACGCCTATATGACCGTCTATCTTCTGGGGACGGTATTCGTGATGATCGGGCTGGGCATGAACCCGTTCATCAACGCCCAGGGCTTCGGCCGGGTGGGGATGATGACGGTGGGGCTTGGGGCGGTGGTGAACATCGTGCTGGACCCCATTTTCATCTTCTGGCTGGACCTGGGGGTGCAGGGGGCGGCCTGGGCCACCGTGATCGCCCAGGGCTGCTCCGCCGTGTGGGTGCTGGTCTTTCTCACCGGGCGGAAGGCGGCCCTCCGCCTGCGGCCCAGGTACATGGTGCTGAAGCCTGCCCGGGTGCGGAAGATCGTCTCCCTGGGCCTGTCCGGCTTTTTTATGAACCTGACCAACAGCCTGGTCCAGGTGGTGTGCAACGCCACCCTCCAGGTCTACGGCGGCGACCTGTATGTGGGCGTGATGACCATTATCAACTCCCTGCGGGAGGTGTTTATGATGCCCATTCACGGCCTGTCCAACGGGGCCCAGCCGGTGACGGGCTATAACTACGGGGCGGGGCTGTACAGCCGGGTGCGGCAGTCCATTCGCTTCAGCGTGGCGGGGACGGTGGGCTGCGCCGCCCTGTTCTGGGCGGCGGCCATGGTGTTCCCGGGGGCGCTGATCCGGATCTTCAATGGGGACGCGGAGATGCTGGCAGCCGGGGTCCCGGCCATGCGGATCTACTTCTGTCTGTTCATTCCCATGTCGCTCCAGATGGCGGGGCAGGGGGTGTTCGTCAGCCTGGGCCGCTCCCGGCAGGCGATCTTCTTCTCTCTGCTGCGCAAGGCGGTGATCAACGCCCCCCTGACAGTTCTGCTTCCGGTCTGGATGGGGACGGACGGGGTGTTCGTGGCGGAGGCGGTGTCCCAGCTGGTGGGGGGGCTGGCCTGTATCATCACCATGTATCTGACAGTGTACCGCCCCTTCGGCCGTCTGCCGGACCGGGCGGGGATGCAAAGGACAGAGAGGACAGCTGAGAAGCTGTCCTCTTTGCTAAAACGGCGCAGCGGTGCTGCCGGCCGGACTGGATGTTTCTGCGGAGTTGGGGCTTACGCCCCGGTCACATATTTTGTCTGGGTCCTGGTGTCCCGGCCCGCGCTGTTTTCCGCGAAGATCGTTACGACGACCTTGTACTTACTTTCGGAACTGCAACTGCTTGAAATGACATTACTGTGGGACACTGTATTACTGGCGATCATTCCAGAATCATTTTCGGTAAAGCTGTCATCTAAAATCCAACGACTCCCTGATTGTCGATAAATATAGATGCTTTCACATCCGATTTTTTCCATTCTCCCTGCACCAGTAACATCAAACTCGACATCTATGTAGTTATTAGAAGAAGATGCGGAGATGGAATAAGACATGATTTGTTGGCTTGCATAAGGTTCAGATGCGAAAGATGGAATGACAAAGGCCAACAGACAGACAATGGTAAGAATCAATGCGTACAGTTTTTTCCGTTTCATTGTTCAATGACCTCCTCGAAAACAGAGTCAATGATTTCTTTTAATGCAGGGAGTGAAAGTGTAGTGCTTACAGAATACTCTGTGTGGTCTTTGCTCCAGACAGATACCAAGCTAGCTAAATTTGTGAATATATAGTAATCAATATCGTTTTGGTTATATATTTCAACAGATTGAGAATCTTTTTCGTAGATAGGAAAAGAACTGTCTCCACCGTGAGAGACTTGAAAGATAAGATAATCTGTGCCATCCTCATATAACATGACAAATTTAACGTTTTCGTCATTTGCATTAGAGTGTAGCTTCGTTTCAGTTACTTGGAAACCGTCTGGAATGTAAGCTGGAAACATGAATGTGGAACAACCAACGCCTTTTAACTTGTTATATATTTCGTGATATTCTTCCGGGACATCCCTCCTGTCTGTTTGACTGTCCTGCGCCGCCGGGGGCGGCCTGGACAGAGCCGGACGCATCCCCGGGCAGCGCGCCGAAGCTGAACGCGCTGTCCGTCCAGCGGGCGATGGCGCCGAACATCCACGCCGGACGCCTGGGCCACGACCATGGAGCTGAACAGAAACGTGGTCAGCAGGGCCGCCGCCGCGCGACCCGGAGCAGTGTGCGCAGGCGGACCCTGCTCCGCCGGGAGGCGCGCCTGCCGGAGACCTGTCCGGCGGCCCGCTGTACCCTGGCCTGGAACCCGGCATAGGCGGTCCCGGCGTCCGTGTGGTCCGGCATGGGCGCCTTTCGGTCCAGGGCGTCCAGATACGCGTCGATTACGGCGGGGTCGTATTCCGCCTCCGTCATGGCCTCCAGGGCGGCCTCCAGTTCCCGCTCCAGCTGGGCGGCCGTCATGGGATTCAGCCGCTCGGGTGAGACGTCCAGGCAGTCAGGCCGTTCGGCCGGATCAAAATGGTGCTTCAAAGGAGAATCCATAGCTGCCCCCTTTCCTCCCCTTCTATTATATATATGTCATAAACCGGGGAAATTGTTGCAGGTCGGTCAAAAAAATAAATCCCAATTTTATGCCGCGTTCCCGGACGAGGGTTTTTTCTGCCCCCAGAGTGGGAAAGTGCAAAAATTGGAGATCTCACGTTTGTTTTGGCTCAGGCTTCCGCGGGCTTCCGTCCCAGAGCGCCCGGCACCGCCGGACAGCCCGGGATACCCGGCTGCGGCCGCCGGCCTCTGAGATGCCAAGGAGGTTGGCGATCTCGTCATAGTCCAGCCCCTGCTCGAACCGCCACAGGAGGACCTCCCGGTCCTGGGGAGAGAGCTGCCGGGGCAGCGTCTCCGCCAGCGGCGGGCTGGCCTCTCCGGCCGCCTGGTCAAACAGGGTGTCCAGTGGGATCTCCTGCCGCCGGGCCGTGCGCCGCCGCTCATTGATCGCCAGGTTGTGCAGGGCCTTCATCAGCCAGCCTTCCGGGCACGGGTGGGCCCGCAGCGCCTCCCCTTGAAAGAGGGCCAGAAGAAAGGTCTGCTGGACCAGGTCCTCCGCGCTCTCCGAACTGCCCATCATGCGGTAGGCCACCCGGAACAGCTTTTCATACAGCTGGAGATACAGCGTGTGGATCAATTCGTTGTCTCCGTCCAAATTGCGGCTCACCTCGTTCCAGCTTGTGTTTTTTACATCATAGCACATTTTGCCAAAACAGGGAAGATGAAATAGAAAAATTTTAATCTTTGTCAAAAAAATTTTTCTTTTACATGCCACAAAACGCCTTCCTCACGACATATATAAGTAGAAGCAAATTTTGAGAGGGGTGATTCCAGTGGGCCGGTGTGTTGCGCGAAGTTCGTAGTTCCTCCCAAATCAAAAGAAAGGAAGATAAAACCACGAAGCGTAAACTGATGTCTGTGGTTCTTGCGATGGCGATGGCTCTTTCCCTGTGCATTTCTGCCAGTGCGGCGGCTGATCCTGTGATTGATACGATTCAGGTCGGTGAGTACACGATTGAGATTCTTCCTGGTAGCCCTGAGGAGTTTATGACTCGCGAGAAGGTTCTGGTTTCTGCCTATTGGTATGAGGGCGAGGATGAGTTTATTGAAGAGTTTGATTGTGTGAAGGGAGAAGGAAATTCCGTCAACGTGTGGATCAATAACACGAAGGGTAACGGAGATCTTGTTCCTGTCTTTTACATCGATGGGGATGAGGTGGCCGATTCCCGCCTGAAGCTGCCCCAGGGCGAGCAGAAAACATATCGGATCTACAACAGCAACAATGGCGACATGAATAACCACATTGAGGTCAATGTATCTTCCTATGACCATCATGTGATGTATTTTGAATTTGCGGCCCGTCAGTTCAAGTATGTCGGGTGATTGAACAGTGGCGGACCCGGCCCTGTGGCCGGGTCCGCAGGAAAACAGATATTTTATGATGGAGGTTCCAAATTATGAAGAAGGAAAAGATCACTTCCTTTCTCAGCGGTGTGGTAAGCTGCACCCTGGTGCTGGGGCTGGCGACGACTGCCCTGGCCGCCACCGGGAACATGTCCTTTGGCCGGGTCAATGTCAGGCTGAACAGTGAGGAAGTGTTTGCACAGGGTGAAGAGCTGCGCACAGACGCGGGACAGGCCATCCCGTCCAGCATCACCTATACAGACGAAACCGGGGGCGACACGACCTATGTGCCCCTGTCCTATCTGTCCCGCCTGCTGGATACCCCGGTGGGCTGGGATCAGGCCAGCAAGACGGTGAAGCTGGGGTACAGCGCCGCCCTTCCCGGGGACGGAAAGCCCGGGAGCGGCGGCATTGGGTTTGAGGAGACCGACAATCCCTCCGCGGGCCTGACCGACCTGCCCCTGAAGGCCGTCGGCAGTGTGGCCGCCCCCTTCCAGGAAGTGGAGCCCATCCCCACCGACGACATGGATCGGGGTATTTCCTATGCGATCGCCCCCACGGACTATACCTCTCAGGAGGGCTATGAAAACGCCGTCCCGATGTCGGTGGGCAACGGCGAGTATTGCAGCGTCACGGTGACCAACCACAACAGCTATCCCCTGCTGTTCACCCTGGGCCGTGCCTATAATCAGGGCAGTGACGAGATCTATACCCACATCCCCGCAGGGCAGACGGTGACCCGTACCGTCAAGTTCGAGAAGGATCCCAACGCGCTCACCAGTCCCAAGCTGCTGGTGGCGGTGGGATACTATGAGGCCATTGAGGATATGCACATCTCCATCAAAGCGGTGCAGTTTTCAAAGTGACGGGATGAATGTCCCTTCTGTCCGCCCCAAACGACAATAAAACAGTCTGAGAGCCCCGGACCGGGAAACGGTCCGGGGCTCTGCGCTATGATTGAAAAGTGGGATCAGGCGTTCCGCGCCCGGGCCAGGCTCCCGCTGCGGATCAGCACCTGCATCACCGCGACTGCCGCCGCCAGCCCAAAGACCGCCTGGACGATATTTCCCGGGATGGAGGCCGCTGCCGCCAGACCCTTGCCCAGCAGCAGACAGGCATAGCCGAAATAGCCCGCCACCAGGATGGTCCCGGCCGCCGCACCCCCGGCCAGCTGTCCCGCCAGAGAGGGGCGGTCCCCCCGCTGGAAGGCCCGGAGGATCAGGGCGGCTGCCACCGCCATGCAGGTCTTGATCACCAGGGTGCCCGGGGCGTAGTGGGCATAGCCGGAGAGCAGGTCGGCCAGCATGGAGCCGATCCCGGCCGCCGCTCCGCCCCACGCGGGGCCCAGGACCCAGGCGGACAGCAGTACGCCGCAGTCCCCCAGATTGACGTAGCCCTGCATGGGGGATGGGACCTGGATCACCATGGTCATCACCGTGGTCAGGGCGGTGAACAGTGCGGCCAAAACCAGCCGGTGCAGTTTTTTATCAGTCATGTTTTTCCACTCCTCGCTTTGACGCGGGTCCGGACCACGATCAAAAAGTTCTTGCATTTCTGCCTGACTTATAGTTTAATCGAGACTGGCATGAAAGAAAGATTCAAATTGATCTATTTTTACCAGACCAGATCGGGGAGGATAAAATGCTGACCTATGATATGGAGCGGCGGGGCCGCCTGCCGCTATATGATTATCTGTGCCGCTGTATCAAGGAGGATATTTGGAACGGGGCCCTGGGACCGGGGAGAAGCTGCCCTCAAGCGGGCCCTGGCCCGCCATCTGGAAGTGGCGGTGGCCACCGTGGAGAACGCGTACAGCCAGCTGGTGGCGGAGGGCTATCTCTACGCCGAGGAGAAGCGGGGCTATTTTGTCAGTCCCCTGGAAACCGGGGACCGGCCGCGCCCGGCGGAGGCCGTTCACGCCTCCGGCCCGGCCTGCGCCCTCCCCATGCCGCAGCGGGATTGGCTGCTGGACCTGACCAGCGGCGGAGCGGGCACCGAGGGATTTCCCTTCACCGTCTGGGCCCGGCTGATGCGCCGGGTGCTCACCGACCGGGGGGAGCAGCTGCTGCGCTCCTCCCCCCACAACGGGGTGGAGGAGCTGCGCCGGGCGGTGGCCAGCTGCCTGCACCAGTTCCGGGGGATCACGGTGTCGCCGGAGCAGGTGGTGGTGGGGGCCGGGACGGAGTACCTGTATGGGCTGATCGTCCAGCTGCTGGGCCGGGATCTGAGCTATGGGGTGGAGGACCCGGGGTACCCCAAGGCGGGGAAGGTCTACGGGCTCCACGGGGCGCGGTGTGTCCCCCTTGCCCTGGACGAGAGCGGCGTCCCGGTAGAGGCGGTGGAGCGCTCCGGGGTCCAGGTGGTCCATCTGTCCCCATCCCACCAGTTCCCCAGCGGCGTGGTCATGCCCATCGCCCGGCGGCAGAGCCTTCTGCGCTGGGCGGAGGAGGAACCGGGGCGGTATCTCATTGAAGATGACTACGACAGTGAGTTCCGCTTCACCGGGCGGCCGATCCCGCCCCTTCAGAACATCGACCGGGCGGGGCGGGTGATCTATATGAACACATTTTCACGCTCCCTGGCCCCCTCGCTGCGCATCAGCTATATGGTGCTTCCCCCCGCGCTGCTGGAGCGGTACCAGAGGACGTTGGGGTTTTACTCCTGCACTGTGCCTGCCATGGAGCAGTATACCCTGGCCCGGTTCCTCTCCGAGGGGTACTTCGAGACCCATGTCAACCGGATGCGGGGCTTCTACCGGGGGCGGCGGGACCAGGTGCTGGACGCCCTGTCACGAAGTCCCCTGGCTGGGCGGTATCAGGTGCGGGGAGAGGATGCGGGGCTCCACTTCCTCCTCCGGCTGGAGACGGAGCGAGACGACCGCAGCCTGGCCCGGGCGGCGGAAGAGCGGCAGATCCGGCTGTCCTTCCTGTCTGACTACGGCGGCGGCGAGTCCCACGTTCTGGTGGTCAGCTACCCCGGGATCGAACTGGCCCGCCTGCCGGAGGCCCTGGCCCATCTGGCGGAACTTCTGTGATAGGGGAGGTGCTGGCAAAGGGAATAGGAAGCTGCCGGAAACAGGAAAATATTCCCGGCGGTTTCTTGCCGGTCACCTAGAACACCGCTCTGCTGGCGGGATCAGCGGGATCGAACCGCCAACGGGCACGAGGCCCGTTGGCGTCTGCCGCTGACAGATCGGATGGCATGAGGTCAGCGGTTCGCCCGGCTTTTCAGGAAAAAGAAAAACAGCCGTCTGTTCAGACGACTGTTTTCTGGTGGAGATAAGCGGGATCGAACCGCTGACCTCTTGAATGCCATTCAAGCGCTCTCCCAGCTGAGCTATACCCCCAACTTTGTCATTCACTGGCGAATCTGGCGAACAACAGGGCTTATTTTAGCAGAGAGGGATAGAAATGTCAACCCCATCTTTTGTTTTTTTCTTAAAAATTTTGAGATGCAGGGGCGCGCTGCAAAATTGGTTTGCAGCGCGCCCTTCATGGCGTGATCTGGCCCGAGCGCAGAGCACTGGATCAAGAAGGCTGCAAAGCGCGCCAGATCATCCTATACAGTTTCTTACAGTCCCAGCTTCATGGAGACAACGTTGTCCACCATGGCCAGAGCGTTGTCCAGCATCAGGGGATCCTTGCCGCCGCCCATGGCGGAGTCGGGCTTGCCGCCGCCGGAGCCGCCGGCGATGGCGGACACCTGCTTGACGATGTCCCCCGCCTTTACGCCGGCCTTGACGGCCTCCTTGCCGCAGACGGCCAGGAAGGTAATCTTATCCCCGCTGACGGCGGCCAGCACGCCCACCACGCTGGGCTCCTTATCCCGGAGCAGGTCGCCCATCTTGCGCAGTTTCCCGGCGTCGGCGTCAGGAACGGTGGCGGTGAGCACCTTCAGACCGCCCACCTCATGGGCGGCAAAGAGGAAGCGCTCAGCTTCGTTGGCGGCCTCGCGGGCCCGGAATTTCTCCAGAGTGTGGTTCAGGTTCTTCATTTCGGACATGACCTGCTCCGCCTTCTCCCGCAGCTCGCCGGGCTTGGCCTTCAAGACGGCGGCGGCCTGGAACAGCATCTCCTGATTCCGGTTCATCACAGCCAGAGAGGCCCGGCCGGTGGTCGCCTCGATGCGGCGCACGCCAGAGGCTACGGAGAACTCGCTGCTGATGTGGAACACGCCCACCTTGGCGGTGTTGTCCAGGTGGGTGCCGCCGCAGAACTCCACAGAGTAGCCCTTACCCATGTCCACCACCCGGACCGTGTCTCCGTACTTCTCGCCGAACAGGGCGATGGCGCCCCGCTGCTTGGCCTGCTCAATGGGCATCTCCTCGGTGACCACGTCATAGCCGGACAGGACAGCCTCATTGACCATGGCGCTGACCTGGGAGAGCTCCTCAGCGGTCAGGGCGGAGAAGTGGGTGAAGTCGAAGCGGAGCCGGTCGGGCTCCACCAGGGAGCCGGCCTGGTGGACATGGTCGCCCAGGACCTTGCGCAGGGCGGCGTCCAGCAGGTGGGTGGCGGAGTGGGCACGCATGATGGCCTGACGGCGGTCGGCGTCCACCTGAGCCTGGACGGTGTCTCCCAGCTTGAGCACGCCTCCGGCCAGCTTGCCGGAGTGCATATACTTGCCGCCCTTGTTCTTCTGCACGTCAGTGACCTGGAAGGTTACGCCGCCCATGCACAGCGTGCCGTGGTCGGCGGTCTGGCCGCCCATCTCGGCATAGAAGGGGGTCTTGTCCAGCACGACGATGGCCTCCACGCCGGGCATCAGCTCCTCGGCCTGCTCATTTTCCACCACGATGGCCACGACCTTGGCGTCGGAGACGGTCAGCGTGTCATAGCCCATAAACTGGGTCTCGGGGACCTCCTTACCGAACTCCACGCCGGCCCAGCCCAGATCGCCCAGGGCCTCACGGGCCTTCCGGGCCCGCTGGCGCTGCTCGTCCATCTGCTTGTGGAACTCAGCCTCGTCCAGCGCCATGCCCTGTTCCTCCACCATCTCCAGGGTCAGGTCCATGGGGAAGCCGTAAGTGTCGTACAGCTTGAAGGCGTCCGCACCGGAGAAGGTCTTTTCCCCTTTGGACTTGTGCTCCTCCAGCATATCGTGGAAGATCTTCAGACCGCCGTCGATGGTCTTGGCGAAGTTCTCCTCCTCCACCCGGATGACCTTGGTGATATAGTCCTGGCGCTCCCGCAGCTCGGGGTAGTGGCCCTCGTTCTCGTGGACGACGGTGTCACACACCTTGTACAGGAAGGGCTCGTTGACCCCCAGCAGCTTGCCATGGCGGGCGGCCCGGCGGAGCAGGCGGCGCAGGACGTAGCCCCGACCCTCGTTGGAGGGGAGGACTCCGTCGCAGATCATAAAGGTGGCGGAGCGGATGTGGTCGGTGATGACCCGGAGGGAGACGTCGGTGGCATGGCTCTGGCCGTAGCTGGCCCCGGTGATCTCAGTGACTTTTGCAGTGATGTTCATCACGGTGTCCACATCGAACAGGGAGGGGACGCCCTGGCACACGGCGGCCAGGCGCTCCAGGCCCATGCCGGTGTCGATGTTTTTCTGCTTCAGCTCAGTGTAGTGGTTTTCCCCGTCGTTGTCGAACTGGGAGAACACCACGTTCCAGACCTCCATATAGCGGTCGCAGTCGCAGCCCACGGTGCAGCCGGGCTTGCCGCAGCCATACTGGGGACCGCGGTCATAGTAGATCTCGGAGCATGGGCCGCAGGGACCGGAGCCGTGCTCCCAGAAGTTGTCCTCCTTGCCGAACTTGAAGATGCGCTGGGCGGGGATGCCGATCTCCTCGTTCCAGACCCGGAAGGCCTCGTCATCGGCGGGGGTGGTCTCATTGCCGGCAAAGACGGAGGGTAGAGCCGCTCCGGGTCCAGGCCCCCACTCCGGGCTGGTCAAAATTCCCAGGCCCAGTGGATGGCGTCCCTTTTGAAGTAGTCGCCGAAGGAGAAGTTGCCCAGCATCTCAAAATAAGTGCCGTGGCGGGCGGTCTTGCCGATGTTTTCGATGTCGCCGGTGCGGATGCACTTCTGGCAGGTGCAGACCCGGTGGCGGGGGGGCTCCTTCTCGCCGGTGAAGTAGGGCTTCATGGGGGCCATGCCGCTGTTGATGAGCAGCAGAGAGGCGTCGTCCTGGGGCACCAGGGAGAAGCTGGGCAGGCGGAGGTGCTCCTTGCTCTCAAAGAAAGCCAGGAACATCTCCCGTAACTCGTTCAGTCCAAAGGGTTTGGGATCGCGCATGGGTATTACCTCCATATCAAGTAAAGTGTGAATTGAACTTGGATTTGCTTCGCGTGGATATGCCGGGGATCAGCGCTTGGAGACCTCCAGGCCGATCAGCTCCATCTCCGGGTCAAAGGCCACCCGGAACATGACGCTGTCCTTGGTGTATTTGCAGTAGATGACGGCGATGCCGTGGGGCTCAGGCTCCTGGCTGCCGGTGACCAGGGTGTCGTCCAGCTTGCGGTACTGGCCCGCCTTCTCTGTGGCGGTCTCCACCTGGGTCTGGATCTGTTCGGCCGTCAACCCCTCCCGAATATCTGACCGGAACTGCGCCAGCACGGCGGAGTAATCCCCGTCGGTCAGCTGCTGCACGACTGCCTCGCCGGCGGCGAGGACGGCATCCTCCTCCATTCCATCCGGGAGCGGCTCCCTTGCAGCTGGCCAGCATCAGCACACACAGGCCGGCGGCCAAGGCTGCGGCCCAACGTTTTTTCCTCATGATTCTCCTCCTTCCAGCATCAGCTCCGCCGTGGAAAACAGGGCGGCCCGCCCAGCCAGCAGGACACGGTCCCCCTCCAGGCGGCAGTACAGTGTACCGCCCCGGGGGGAGGCCTGCCTGGCGGTCAGCTCCCGCTTTCCCAGCCGCTCCGCCCAGTAGGGGACGATGTGGCAGTGGCCGGAGCCGCACACCGGGTCCTCGGGAAGACCCATCTTGGGGGCAAAGGTGCGGGAGACACAGTCGTACGCTGCCCCGGTGCCGGGGGCGGTGACCTGCATCAGGGCGCCCTTCAGTGCCTTCACCTTGTCCAGGTCGGGCTTCAGCTCCATCACCGTGCGCGGGTCGTCAAAGACGCACACCAGGTCCCGTGCCCGCCAGACCTCCCGGGGGCGGGCCCCCAGGGCGTCAACGATCTGGTCGGTGACCTCCAGCTGCTTGAGGGGGTAGGCGGGAAGATCCAGTTCAAACAGCTCGCCCCGCCTCCGGACGGTGAGGGGGCCGCTGAGCGTCTGGAAGTGGAGCGTCTCCGCCTCCGGCTCCACAAACCGGCAGATGGCATAGGCGGCCGCCAGGGTGGCGTGTCCGCACAGGGATACCTCACCGCTGGGGGCGAACCACCGCAGATGCCAGTCCGCCCCCTCCCGGACGGCGAAGGCCGTCTCCGGCAGGCGGTTTTCTCGGGCAATGGACAGCATCTGCTGGCCGTCGGGCCAGGTCTCCGGCAGACACACCGCGGCCGGGTTTCCCTCAAAGACCCGGTCGGCAAAGGCGTCCACCACATATTGTTTCATCGCTGCACAGACCTCCTTGCTGAAAAAAGCGCCCCTGAGCCGGTTCCCAATGCAGGAAGCCGGCTCAGGGGCGAAAGAATTTCTTCCACGGTACCACCCTGATGATCCCCATGGGGGATCCCTCGTTGTCATCCCAGGTAACGGGGATGGGCCGTCCCGGTCGTCCCGGGCCGCTCCGGAGTGGCCTGTGCCGTTCGCCTGCCGGGGGCTCTCACCCTCCCCCCTCGCTGCGGGCCGCTTGCGGCAATTTGCTCCATCTGCGCGTTTAACAGAGATATTCTATCATAATTTATCCGCTTGTCAAGGGCGGCTTGGAACCATCCGGCGGAAGGCTGTAGGAGTACAATACATATTGGACAGTTGAATAAAAAAGGATGAAGGATAAGGCCTCATCGGTTATAGTTGAAGTTGCGGTGTGCGAAAAAACCAGCAAAAAAAGGTTGACATCCGGGCGGCAGTGTGGTAATATAACCAAGTCGCTGAGAAACAGCGCAGTTCAACCACTTGCGCGAGTGGTGGAATTGGTAGACTCGCTGGCTTCAGGTGCCAGTGCTCGCAAGGGCGTGCGGGTTCGACTCCCGCCTCGCGCACCATCGGAGTATCCTTTGGGATACTCCGATTTTTTATTATGAAATTGTTCTGTAATAGTTTTACAAAAACGTGCAACTTTTGGCCTATTTCCCCCTATTTATGAAGAATGATTTTCTTGT